>Ga0315274_10002056_pt1 | contig 30771 bp, 29 predicted proteins | sample YL17G02_20_MG_FD_203700 | JGI IMG/M metagenome (GOLD analysis project Ga0315274, IMG submission 203700) | Sediment microbial communities from Yellowstone Lake, YNP, Wyoming, USA - YL17G02_20 | ecosystem: Environmental > Aquatic > Freshwater > Lake > Sediment | place: USA: Wyoming | collected...
TCCATCACGGCATCGGGCGTGGCGGCGGGGATTTCGCATCCGGCGCTCAACATGTACCCGTGCGGCCCGGCAATTCGGATGCACTCGTGCGACTTGGCTTCGCAGCGCTCCGGCGTCGAACGCATAAGGTCGGCGACGGGGTCGAGATTGCCTTTGAGACACTGGCCATGGCCGCCAAACACGCGCTTGGCCGCCGCCAGGTCCACCATGTGGTCAATGTTATAGAGGTCGGCCCCCGCGCCGCTCATCTGATCGAGCAGCCGCGACGTGTTGCCGCAAATGTGGAGTTTGACCAACCCGCCGACCGCGTGGATGCCCTCGACGACCCGCCGCTCGTAAGGGGCGGCGAATTCGGCGAACTGCCGGGGCGAGAGCATCGAAGCGGCTGCATCACCCGCCCCGATCATGTCGGCGCCCGCTTCGAGTTGGGCGCGACCAAACTCGAGCTCGATCGCGGCAACGAACTCGAGCACCCGGTGAACGAGCGTCGGTTGCTCAAACATCGCCACCATCAGGTTTTGCACGCCGCACAGATTGCACGCCTCCGCAAACGGCATCTCGATCCAGCCGACGACGTGGCAACGGTCGCGCGCCGCGCGCGCCATTTCATGCACGGCCACGAGGCGGTCGTTCATCCGGCTTCCCGCGCGCGTGGGATCGGGCCGTCCAAGACGGTCGAGGTCCGATTCCGAGGCGACCAGCGGCTTGGCGAGCGATGGTGTTCGGTCTTCGGGATAGTCCATCTCGCCGCCCAGATCGGCCGACAATCGAAACGCATCCGAACACGCCGTGATCGCATCGAGACCGAGACGGTCGAGCATTTGCAGCTGCGCCTGCGCCAGCGCGCGGCCGCTGGTCGCAAACTCGCGGTAGCACAAGCCCGCGCGGTCGGCGGCGAAGAACATCAAAATGGGAAACAGTGGAACTCGATCCACCGGTTCGCCCTGAAGGGCTTTTTGGAATCGCTCGCGACTTTCCACGATGGGCCTTCTCTCCGGTTTGTTGTCGCCACACAACGTGGCACAGCCGGTCGCTCGCCGGCAACAACGAATCCATCGTGAACGTTTGTAGTAGCCGCGCCAGCGGCGTTACGGCGGCAAAGTCTTTTGCCGAAACGCCACGGCGATTCCAAGCTATGGCTTTGCCGGCGGAGGGGGGATGGCGACAATGGGCGCTGTGGTAAGCGTCGCAGACGCGCGCGGCGTCGCGACCGGAGGTGGAGACGGCGGCGGGGCCGCCGTGGCGTTTCGCGTCTTCTCGATTTCGGCGACTTGCTCCTGAATCTCGCGGGTGGCCTTCATGTCGCGCTTGATTTCGTTTTTGGCCAACGCATCGGCGGCGATCTGGGAGGCCTGATCGAGCTGGCCGGCCAGACGCAGCATCTTGACCCACTGCGCGTAAGCGTCTATGTAAGTGGGATCCACCTCTAAAGCCTTCTGATAGTACTTGGCCGCGACGTCGTACTTGATCTGGTGCTTGTAGATTTTGGCGATGGACTCATAGGGTCTGGCTTCCTTGGGCGCGACCTTGGCGGCCAGCTCATACTCCTTGATCGCCTCCTCATACCGCTCTTCGTTGCGAAGTTGCTTTCCGAGATCGCAGTGTTTCTTGTATTCGCTTCGACAGGCCGCGGTGGCAGCCAATGCGAGGCCCAGGATCAGTGTCGCAGTTCTGGGGTGTGAATGAACGCAGCGCTTCATGAATTGCCGATGCTCCTTTCTGGCTATCCCCAATCGTTTACGTCAGGTCACAAAACGGCTGCCGTTTTCTTCCAGGACAGTCAACCCGAAAGCGACTTCCAAATGAACGTCTCGTTCAGCGGGGAACGGTTCCGCGTTTGAACGGAACGTGGCGCAAAACATTTTCGTCCGAATCCGCCGCGCGCGCCAGGGCTTCGCCCGTGTAAGGGTCCACGTCCGCAAACTCGATCCCCGGCGGATCGGTGAAACTCTTCTGCCACGTCTGCCGCGTCTGAAGGATTCGATCCACGATCCGGCACCACGTCGGCGCGCACAGGTAGGAGCCGGTCATCTGCGGCCCCAGGCTGCGCGGCGTGTCGAACCCCATATAGACGACCACGATCAGTTCGGGCGTGAAGCCGGTGAACCATGCGTCGGTGCAGTCGTTGGTCGTTCCGGTCTTGCCGCCCATTTCCGGGATCAGCCGGCGAGGCTCCCGCTGGCGGCATTCGTCGAAGTAGCGGCTGACGGGCTTGCCGGTTCCACGCAACACAGCCGAGCGGAGCATGTGAACCATCTGAAACGCCGTTTCCGGCGCCAGGAGTGTCTTCTCGGCGGGTCGGAAACGTCTGACCGGCCTGTATTCCGCATCCATCACGTCGCGAGCGGCGATCGGTTGGAGCGCCACCCCTTGATTTGCAAACGGCGCGTAGGCGGCGGCCATCTCCAACGGCGTGATGCCCACGCTGCCCAACGCGACCGTCACGTCGGCGGACGGAATCTTCCACGACGGTCGCATCCCCGTCACGTTGAACGCTTCGAGGCGATCGCGAACCCGCCGCGCTCCGAGTCCTTCGATCAAGTGTTGGTAGAGGAGAATCGTCACGACGTTGCGCGAATGTTCGAGCGCCACCTGGAGGGGCGTCGGACCGAAGTAGGCTTTCTCCTAGTTCTTCGGCGAGTAGCCGTTGGCAAACGTCACCGGTTCATCCTTGAAGACGCTGGCCGGCGTCAGTCCCGATTCGAGGCCGACGGCATAGACGAACGGTTTGAACGTGGACCCCGCCTGGCGCTCGGCCTGGACGGCGCGATTCCATTGGCCGTCTTTTGCGGCGTCATAGAAATCATAGCCGCCGGTCATGGCAAGGACTTCACCCGTCCGCGCCTCGAGAACGACCGCCGCGCCCTGAATCGGCCCGCGGTCGAGCAGCTCGGCTTCAAAGCGCCCCGTCCTGGGCGTGACGCCAGTCACGCGGACGTCTATCAGGTTATTCGGCGCGAGAATCCTCTCGGGCTGATAGTAGGGGAGAGGCTCGGGCAGGACGATCTGGGCCGCATAGCCGCCCAGGCGCACCGTCGCCGTGCCGCTGCTGACGGACTTGATCTCGGCCAGCCTCACTTCGCCCGGGCGCGGCGGCTCGCCGGCGTTGCCCTCTTCCGAAAGACGGACGATCTTTCGTTGCTGCCATTTCTCCTCGGCCTCGCGCAACCCCGCGCGCAATTCTTCATCGCAGATTTCCTGAATCCGCACATCAAGGGTCGAGCGGATCATGTAACCGCTGCTCTGGAGCGTTTCGAAGTTGAAATCGGGGTCCTGCACGATCCAGTTCTTGAGATACTCGACGAAATACGGAGCGCGGTTCTGTTCTTGCGCGGGCGGGTGAAGATGGGTCGGCTCTTGTCGCGTCTTCTCATAGACCTCGCGGTCAATGTGGCCCGAATCGAGCATCCGCCGGAGGACGAGGTTGCGGCGCTGGGTGGCTTTCTCGATGTTCCGCAGCGGTGAATAGACGGACGGGGCGCGCGGCATCGCGGCCAACAGAGCGCATTCGGCGACCGTCAGATCGCGCAAGTCTTCCTTGTCGAAATACGTTCGTGAAGCGGCTTTGACCCCGTACGCGCCGCCGCCGAGATAGACCTGGTTGAGATAGAATTCCAGAATCTGATCTTTGGAATAGCGCTTTTCGATTTGCAGGGCCAGCACAATGTCGCGCAACTTGCGTTTGATTTTACGTTCGCGCGAGGTGACCTGGATGTTGCGCGGCAATTGGAGCGTGATCGTGCTGAATCCCTGCGAGAATCTGCCGCGCTGCAGGTTGACCCAGACCGCACGCAGGATGGCGCGGAAATCAATCCCGAAGTGGTCGTAGAAATGCTCGTCCTCGGCGGCGAGAAAGGCCTTGATGAGGATTTCGGGCATCTCGCTCAGGGCGACGACGACGCGGTTCTCGCGCTTGAATGTGGCGATCTCGATTCGACCCGTGCGATCCGCGACACGCGTGACCTGGGGCGGCGAGTAGTTTTCGAGCGCTTCGATCGGAGGCAGTGTGCCCAAATAGACGAGCAGACTGCTGACCCCGACGCTCACGCCGAACGTCGTTAGAATCAGCAGCGCGACAAACAGCCGAAACCATCGCTGGAACGGATTGCGACGCATAGGTCTCTTCTTGGCCACTTCTCGACGCCTTTGCCTGAGTTCGAGTTCACGCTTCAGCGTGGTTTCTCTTTCAGGCTCGCAGGAGCCGCGCCAGCGGCGTTCCGGCGCGCCTTGCGGCACGACTACGAACACCTCCGAACGCGCCTTGCGGCGCGACTACGAACCTTCCTCAGCGCCTGCCTTCCGCAAAATGCTCGAACGGCTTCCACTTCATCACGACCGACTTGCCGTGGTCATCCATCCACCTCACCCCTCGGCCCCCAACAACCCCTATTGCGGCGACCGGCGTCTGGAGGCCCGCGCGCCGAAGTACTTTTTCCACCGAGATCGGATCGGCGAACGTGGTGAACAACAGTCCGTAGTCCTCGCCGCCATAAACGAGCAATTCAAACGGATCGCGCTTTGTCGCTCGACAATACTCGAGAAGCGCACGCGATCTCGGCAGCCGGTCGAGATGAATCGTCATTCCGACGTTACCGGCCCGACTCATCAACCCCACCGTCGTCCACAGATCATCGCTTAAGTCCATCATCGCCAGGTCGTCGAAGTGTCTGGTCAGAACGTATCCTTCGTCAACCAAAGGGCGAGGCCGGCAGTGTCTTTCGACGAGGCGACGGCAGGCAGAGGCTGGCAATCGCCCGCGAGTTCGTTTCGCGCCCAACAACAAAGCCAGCCCCGCCGCCGAATCGCCCAGGGTTCCCGTCACATAGATGTTCTGTCCCTCCCGCAGTCGGTTTCGCAGAGGCAGCCGCTTGGCCGGTCCCTCGAATTCGCCAAGCAGCGTTGGCGCGAGGATGAACCGTTCGCTTCGAACCGTGTCGCCGCCCACGAGCGCGATTCCCCACCGCTGACATGTCTTTTTCATCGCGTGGAAAACCGCCCGGAGCCGCGCGATCTCGAAATGGGCCGGGGCGCCAACCCCAACAACCATCGCCTTGGGCCGACCGCCCATCGCGGCGATGTCGCTGACGTTCACCGCCACGGCCTTTTCGCCCAGAGTCGCGGGCGTGGCCGTCTGCCACGTGAAATGCGTTCCCTCGACCAGGACGTCGGTTGTCAGCAGCAGCAATTTTCCGGGGGCCGACGGCAACGCCAGACACGCCGCGTCGTCGCCGAATCCGACGACCACCTGGCCGGCGCGGCGCGGGAGCGAGCGTCCCAGCCGTTCCAGCCAGCCCCACTCGCCGATCTCTTCGAGCACCCGTGGTCGTTGCGCCCGCCGCTTATTCAAAATCGTCCTCTTTCCAGAGATCGTTGCACAGCCGCACGAAGCGCTGCGTCGTCGCGATCAGGTCGTCGCTTTGCATGAGCGCCGAAATCATGGCGCAATGGCGCGCCCCGGCAGCCATGACATCCGCAAACGTATCGGCCGTGATTCCGCCGATCGCCACAAACGGGATTTCGAGCGTGGCCGCCGCCCAGCGCACCGTGCTTAGTCCCAGCGGCAAGTAGCTCCGGCGCTTGGTCTGGGTGGTGTAGATCGGTCCTAGTCCGATGTAGTCCACGTCCAGTTGTTGGGCGCGCAGCGCTTGCAGCCGCGTGTGGGTCGAAAGGCCGATCAGCCGGTCGGGACCGACAATGTCGCGGGCGACGGCGACGGGACAATCGTTTTGGCCCAGGTGAACGCCGTCGGCATCGGCATCGCGCGCCAGGTAGGGATTGTCGTTCGCGATGACTGTGACGCCGCGCGGTCGGGCCCGTTCGACCAGTCGCCGGGCGTCTTCGAGCAGAATCTCGTACGGGGTGGTTTTGTCGCGCAGTTGAATGACGCGCACCCCGCCCTCGATCAGTTGCGCCCCAATCTCGGCGTGGGTTTGTCCGCCCGCCAGGGTTCGGTCGGTGATGGCGTAAACGCCCCAGTGCTCTATGGCTTCACGCGGTGTCATGACAAAACATAAGGATGAAGGCAGAAGGATGAAGGATGAACAGAAAAAAGCAGTTCTGAATTGTGAGTTTTGAGTGTTGAGTAAATCCATGCAAAGAAATGAATCCGCTGATGATCCCTCGATTCCCGGCCTCCGTCGTTTTTGCCTCTCAACTCAACACTCAACATTAAACACTCAACACTCCTGATTCATCCTTCAGCCTTCATCCTTCATCCTTTCAAAAATCCAAAAGCGGGCTGCTGGCCGAGGCGTACAGCTTTCGGGGAATGCGGCCCGCCCTGTAGGCCAGCCGGCCCGCCTCGATGGCGTGGCGCATGGCGCGGGCCATCCTGACCGGGTCTTTGGCCCCGGCGATGCCGGTGTTGAGCAGCACGCCGTCCGCTCCCATCTCCATGGCAATCGTTACATCCGAGGCCGTTCCCACTCCGGCGTCCACGATAATCGGGACTTTGGCGTTCTCGATAATCAGGCGAACGTTGATTCGGTTGAGAATCCCCTGGCCCGAACCGATGGGCGACCCCAGCGGCATGACGCAGGTCGCGCCGGCCGCCTCGAGTCTCCGGGCCACAATTGGATCGTCGGACGTATAGGCGAGGACTTTGAAGCCTTCCTGAACCAGGATGCGGGTCGCCTCGACCGTCTCGATGGGGTCGGGCAGCAGCGTCTTTTCGTCGCCCAGGACCTCGAGCTTGATCCAGTCGCCCATGCCCAACTCGCGCGCCACGTGCGCCACCTTGATGGCATCTTCCTTGCAGTAACACCCCGCCGTGTTCGGCAGAATCCGGTAACGCTTGGGAACGATGTGGTCGAGGAGCGTCTTCTCGCCTTTGGGGACGTTCAGATTGATCCGGCGCAACGCCACCGTCACCACCTCGCAGCCCGACGCCTCGAGCGCCTCGGCCATCAACTCGAACGTGGCGTATTTGCCGGTTCCGACAAACAATCGCGATCGAAACGTATATTCACCGATCGTCAAAGCATCATTCGGTTCGCTCATCCACAGCCACTCCTGTCCCCTCGACGCGGATTCCCCTTCGCAAGACAGACTGTCCCGCCCCTTTATTCATCGTTCACCCTTCCGCCTTCATCCTTCGGCGTCACCCTCCACCGACCATGTGGACAATGTCCACCGTCTCGCCGCCGGCCAAAACGGTTGTCGCGTAGTCCTCGCGATGAACGACTTCGCCATTGCGAACAACAGCCACCCGACGTCCTCCGAGATCGAGATGTTCGATCAACGCCGCGACGCTGGTGGCTTGCTCGAGAGGATGCGTCTCCCCGTTCAAGGTGATCTCGATCATTTCACGACCTCAATCTTACAAGGCGGCGCTACAATCCCTGCCCCGACGGTACTTGGCGAAGTTTCGGCCCGGCGAGCGCGCCAAGTCAAGTTCTCTTTCGGCGCGGTCGGCCTCCAAGGTCGCGGCTGGTCTGTCCGCCACGCCGACACCCGGGGGTGTCGCCTTTCCGAACAAGAAGCCACCGTGCCGCCGGATTCCAACACCAGTGAGCCGCCAAGGTCTGCTGCAAGACAGCCTTTTCTGTCAAATGGCGTGGTGATGGGTCGCACAATCCGCCGCAGCCTCGATTGGCATGATTCTTGATGCTAAGCGTCGCAGCGGTAGAATGTGGAACTTTGGCGACCCGGAAGATCTGCCGCGCAGGCCGTTTTAGGTTGCTCTTTTCATTTGACTTGAAGCCGCGGGTTGCCACATTCTCCGGTCGGATAGACCGGGAGGAATTCCGGGCCAGCGCCTTTGTTGGAGTTACCATCGGGCGAGGCCCAAATAGGGGGTAAGGAGCGATGAGACTCAGAACCACATCCGTAGCGCTCGCGTGTTTCCTCATCGTCGGCGGGTTTGTCTCCATCGGGCTATCGGGTGCGTTGGCGGCCGATGCCAGACGCGAGCAGACCCGCAATCTGAGGGTCAAGGAACTCCTCGCGCAAGGCATGGAGGCCTATCGCAACAAAGACGTTGGTGCGGCCGTGGCCCGATGGCGCGAGGTGCTCTTGATTGATCCCGGCAACGACCGCGCGAAGGTTTACCTCCGAGAAGTCCAACCGGAGTATGAGAAGTTCGAGGTGAATAAGCGCCAGAACGATCAGATGACCAAGGCCGAGGCCGAGGCCGTTCGGAAACTCGACGAGAAGGTCTCGATCGAGGTCAAGGAAGGAACCAAGCTGCGCGAGTTTCTCAACACGCTGTCGTTTGTCTCCGGCATCAACTTTGTCATCGCCCGCGGCAGCGACATGCCGGTCGTGGCCAAGTTCGAGGACAAGCCGCTTCGAGACATCCTCGACGCGGTGCTCCAGCCCAGCGGCTTGAACTGGACGCGCAAGGGCGACATCGTGACCATTGTCCCCAACCTGCGCACGCGCGTCTTCCCGCTCGATTCCGGCACCTTTCTCAGTGTGCGCCGGCTCTATGAGACCAACGACCTCCAGAAAACCCTCTGGAGTGCGGACACGCCGCCGATTCCCGGCGTGGAACTGAACCTCGATGATCGCCAGTCGGTCCTGATCATGACCGATTCGCCCGACAATATCGAGAAGATGACGCAACTGCTGGCCAATGTTCAGCGCAAAGCGCCGCCTCGATTGAACACACGCATCTATGCGGTTCAGCCGGAGCTGGCCAACAACGTCAAGACGTTGGTCGAGGCCATGTTGCGCACCGACGTCGAGCCGGCCTACGAGCTCGAGCGGCGCGTGTTGCTGGCCCAGCACGCGGGCGGCACCGATCTAATCGTCAAGGACACCGAGGAGAACCTGCGCAAGGTGGAATCGCTCCTTAAGGACAAGGATTTCATCCGTCACCTCGAGCAGGAGGAAATCGAGGTCTACTCGGTCAACCTGACCCCCCGCAGTGTGCTCCGGACTAATCCCGAGATGGTCGAGGCCTTTGGGCGCGACGTCAAGGAAGTCGTCGAGACCATGCTCTACCACAAAGAGGGCGTGGCCGCCGCGCAGGCCCAGGGCCGGCGCCTTTGGTATGACCCGGCGACCCTTCAGATCACGCTGACCGATACGCCCTCGAACATCCGCAAGGTGGCCGAATTCGTTCAGGCCCTACCGCAGCTGGAACCCAAGACGCGTTCGAAGATCCTCTTCCTCGAGTATGCGACGGCAAGCGACCTGGCCGGCCAGCTCGAGCAGGTCATGGGGATTTCCGAGTCGGCGGGCGGGACGACGGCGATGGGCAACGAAGCGACCTTCTCGCTGCGGGTCGAAGACGAACGGACGTTCCGCGATCTCAGCATCCGCCTGGTGCGCGTGGACTCCACCGGCTATGGCGGCATGGGCACTCGGGCAGTCGAAGGCACGGCGCAGTTGGTCGTGCGCACCCCGACCTCTCAATCGAGCGATCTCAGCGTCCAGGTCTATCGGTCCGAAGTGTTCGAAGACTACGAGATCTACGTGGAGAAAATCTACCCCGCGCCGACTCCAGGCGACGGACGCGCTCGAATCAAGGTGAGCTACCGGCCCGACCTCGGAACCGGAACGGCGGGCGCATATTGATCGTTGAGGTGAGCAACGGGCAAAGTCGCGGCAAAGTGAAGGAGAAAAGCGGCGAGTGGCAATCCCGGCGGTTGCCACTCGTTTTTTTTCCGCCGGGCTCTGAGTTTGCGCCTCCGCGGAATGGCGTCGCCGCGAGCCAACCCAAGAGAATTTGCTTGCAAGGTTTCGGTTCAGGCCAAGAATCAACGCGATTGTTCGGCGATCGTTGTTGCGGAGCGAACGGGAACATCGTTTCGGGTCACTCTTGCGCGCCCCAAGGCGACAGCGGGCGCATCGTTCCATTCTCGGGCACGAAGGAGTTTTCCCGTGATTGACGGCGTCAAGGTCAAACCGCTCAAGGTCATCCCCGACGAACGCGGCTGGCTCATGGAGTGCCTGCGGTCGGACGACCCGGAGATGTTCCGCGCGTTCGGCATGGCCTACGTCACGGACGTCCATTTCGGCGTCGTCAAGGCCTGGCACTATCACAAGATTCAGGACGACCACTTCGTCTGCGTTCATGGGATGGCCAAGGTCGTCCTCTATGATGATCGCGAAGGCTCGCCGACTCGCGGCGAGATCAACGAGTTCTTCATCGGCGACCGAAACCCGATCCTGCTGCGGATTCCCGCCGGAGTTTTTCACGGTTTCAAAGGAATCAGCCCAGGCGAGACGATTGTCCTCAACCTTCCCACCGAGCCGTACAACTACAAAAACCCCGATGAATACCGCGTGGACCCCCATCGCAACGACATTCCCTATTCGTGGGAGCGAAAGGACGGCTAGTCGGCGATGAACCTGCTTGTGACCGGCGGGTGCGGATTCATCGGCAGCCACTTTGTGCGCTATTGGCTTGGCCGCTATCCCGACGACACAGTCGTCAATCTCGATGCGTTGACCTATAGCGGCAACCTGGCCAATCTCGAAGACGTGGCGGCGTTGCCGCGCTACCGATTCGTTCGCGGCGCGATCGGCGACCGACCGCTTGTCGAGCGCCTGTGCGAGGAATCGCGGATCGAGGCGATCGTCAATTTCGCCGCTCACACCCACGTGGACCGAAGCATTCTCGATTCGTCGCCTTTCATCGAAACCAACGTGGCCGGGACGGCGGCCCTGCTCGAAGTCGTTCGGGCGCGTTCGATTCCACGCTTCGTTCAGATTTCGACCGACGAGGTCTATGGCGCGCTCCGGCCCGACGATGCCTCGACCACCGAGCAGTCGCCGCTCGCCCCCAACAGTCCTTATGCGGCCAGCAAGGCGGCGGCCGACCTGATGGTGCGCGCCTATGGCCGAACCTATGGCGTCCCCGCCGTCATCACGCGCTGCACGAACAACTATGGCCCCTGTCAGTTTCCCGAAAAGCTCATCCCCCTGATGATTATCAATGCGCTGGGCAACAAGCCGTTGCCGGTCTATGGCGACGGCCTCCAGGTGCGCGACTGGATTCACGTGCTCGATCATTGCGAGGCGATTGACCTCGTTCTGCGACGGGGCCGCGTCGGCGAAATCCATAACATCGGTTCGGCTAACGAGCACACAAATCTTGAAATCGTCGAGCGGATTCTTGACCATCTGGGCAAGCCGCGCTCGCTCATCGAACACGTCAAGGACCGCCCCGGCCATGACCGCCGCTATGCGCTCGATTCGACGAAGGTGCGGACAGAGTTGGGCTGGTCGCCCCGGCGCGACTTTGCGAGCGGCCTGATCGAGACGATTGACTGGTACGCGGCGAATCGCAAATGGTGGGACGCGGTGATGACCGGCGAGTATCGCGAGTATTATGAGACGTGGTATGGGAAACGTCGGTAGGACAAGTTGGCAACCTGTCTTCTGCGTCCACTGCGTCCATGGCGTCCATTGCGTTATATGACAGGTTGGCAACCTGTCCCACAGAGAAGGCTTTGACCAATGCCCATAGACTTTGTCGGCGAAGCCCAACGGTTTCTGTCGCGCGAAATTGAAGCGCTGAATTTCGCAGCGAGCCATATTGATCAGAATTTCGCGCGCGCCTGCCGCATGATCCTCGACAGTCCGGGCAAGGTCGTCATCACCGGCGTCGGCAAGTCGGGCCTGATCGCCCAGAAGATCGCCGCCACGATGACCAGCACGGGCACGTTGGCCAGCTACATGCACGCCGCCGACGCCGCCCACGGCGACCTCGGCATGGTCGGCAGCGACGACGTGGTGATCGCCATCAGCTACAGCGGCACGACCGACGAGATTCTTGCCATCCTGCCTTCGATTCGCACGATCGGCGCCCAGATCATCGCCATGGTCGGCGATCCGCAGTCCGATCTGGCGCGGGCCGCCGATTGCGTGCTCGACATTCGCGTGCCGGCCGAGGCGGGGCCGCTCAACCTGGCGCCCACGTGCAGCACGCTCGTCACGCTGGCCCTGGGCGACGCGCTGGCCACCGCGCTGGCCAAGGCCACCAATTTCGAGGAAGACCAGTTCGCCCTGTTTCATCCGGGCGGGGCGGTCGGGCGGCGGCTGCTTCTTCGCGTGCGCGACATCATGCACACGGGCGAGGCCAATCCGATCGTCGAACCCGACGCGACCGTCGAGGAGATCGTTCACGAGATGACGGGCAAACGCCTCGGCGGCGTGAGTGTTGTCGAAAACCGCGCGACGCTTCGGCTGGTCGGGATCATCACCGAAGGCGACCTGCGGCGGGCTCTCAGCGAGCGCGAAAAGTTCTTCTCGTTCCGTGCGCGCGACATCATGACTGCCGACCCCGTGACGATCCATCAGGACGAGCGGGCGCAACGGGCGCTGGAACTGATGGAGGACGCCGGGGCCGAGGAACCGCGCCGCCGGCAGATTTACGTCCTGTCGGTTGTGGACGACGACCGCCGCGCCGTCGGCTTCCTGCGCCTGCACGACCTCATGCGCCCGGGGCGATGAGGAATACTGTGAAGTACTTTGACTACGAATCGGCGGCGAAGAAGGCGAGTGTTCCCAGCGGGCGGCTGACGCAATGGCGCGCGCTGTTTGAACGCGAGTATCATGGCGACCGAATGATGGTGGAACTTCGGCTGTTGCGAGCCTGCCACGCCGCAAGCGCCGGTCCCGAGGCATTGGAAGCCGTCACGCAGGCGCTGGCTTCCGAGTGGACGGCCCGGATAGAGCCTCGCTCGTAAACGGCGCGGTCGTGAAGGGACGGAAGTCAATCTATGCCCACACTGAACTGGATAGGACGCAAAGCGGTTGAGAATCACCATCGGCAGGTGCCGTTTCACCTATTGAAGGACGTGCCGGAACTCTCCGTTGGCGATCCGGGCACGGGCAACCTGCTTGTCGAGGGCGACAACCTCCTGGCCTTGAAGGCGCTCCTGCCGTATTACGCCGGACGGGTCAAGTGCATCTATATTGATCCCCCCTACAACACGGGCAATGAAAACTGGGTTTACAACGATAACGTCAATAGCCCAGAAATCCGGGAATGGCTCGGAAAGGTCGTGGGCAAGGAAGCCGAAGACCTTTGCCGTCACGATAAGTGGTTGTGCATGATGCTACCTCGGCTGCAAATGTTGCTGTCGTTTCTCTCCGAGGACGGGGCAATCTTCGTCAGCATAGATGACTTTGAGTATGAACGCCTCAAGTTGCTGATGGGCGAGATCTTTGGAACGTCAAACTATGTATGTACGCTGATCTGGAAACGCCGCACTTCGCCCGACAGCCGAAACCTAAACGGGGTATCCGGCGACCACGAATACGTGCTTTGCTACCGACGAACGGAGAGGATGAGTTTTCGTGGCGCGCAGAAAGACCTTACAAAGTACAGCAACCCGGACAAAGACCCACGCGGCCCGTGGATGAGCGACAATCTGACTGGCCTTGCAAATGTAAAAGAGCGGCCCAATCTGCATTATGACATCCTCCATCCGGACACCGGTCAGCGGTTTGCCCCACACCCCTCGCGGGGTTGGATATACGGGCAGAACAAGATGAACCAACTGATTGCGGAAGGACGAATGCTATGGCCAAAAAGACCCACCGGAAGGCCACGGTTGAAGCGATACTTGTCTGATATGAAGTCAAGCACCACCGGTTTTTCGACGATTCTTGATGCACCGGGTAACGTCACTGCGACCAAAGAGCTGTCTGAGATACTGGGCCCGAAAGTATTCGTCTTCCCAAAGCCTTCGGAGATGGTTCGCATTCTGGTCGAACAGGTCTCAGACTCGGACAGTATTATACTCGATTCTTTTGCAGGCACCGGTACGACCGCTCACGCCGTGGTTCGCCAGAACAACGAGGACGGTGGGAATCGTCGGTTTATCCTTGTCGAAATGGAATCCAACATTTGCCGAGACGTGACAGTCGAACGACTCCGCCGAGTTTGCACGGGCTACACCAAGCCGGATGGCACAACGGTTAGCGGATTGGGCGGCGGTTTCCGTTTCGCAACGCTTGGCGACCCGCTATTTGACGAGCGCGGGAACATCCGCAACGTGGTCCGCTTTCCCGATCTTGCGCGGCACGTTTATTTCACCGAGACGGGCGAGCCGTTGCCGAAGCAGCCGAAAGCCTCAGGCCCTTTGGTCGGCGTTTGCCGTAGGACGGCCATATACTTGCTTTATAATGGCATTCTCAAAGACAAAACACCGGACGGCGGGAACGTGTTGACAACCAACATCCTCGCCCATTTGCCCAAGCACGATGGGCCAAGAGTGATTTATGGGACGGCCTGCCGAATCGCACCGGAACGCTTGCGGAACGAAGGCATTGTCTTCAAGCAATTGCCATACAAGTTGAGGGTGGACGCGCCATGATTTTGAAGAAATACCAGGCCGATGCGCTTAACTGGCTGGAAACCTTTTTCAAGCGATGCAAAACGAGCAACAACCCGCGCCATGCCTATGAAGAAACAACAAGGGAATGGCGCGACGTGGCCTTGCACTATCGGGCCCTACCAACCCTGGCCCACGTGCCTTATGTGTGTCTTCGTATTCCGACCGGCGGCGGCAAAACGCTCATTGGCGGCCTGGCGATTGAACGTGCGAACCGCAGTCTGCTTTTCACGAGCCACAGCGTGACGCTCTGGCTGGTGCCATCCGAACCGATTCGAGAACAGACCCTGAAAGCGCTTCGAGCGCCGTGGAATCTTCTCCATGAAGCTGTCTTTTCCGCCCTGTGCGAAGTGACGGTGCTGGAGATCGAAGAAGCCCTCCGCATCAAACCGAGCGTACTCAACGGCTCCAACGCGATCATTGTTGCCACGATGCAGGCCTTCAAGCAGGAGGACATGGACCGGCTGAGTGTGTATAAACAGAACAGCGAGATGATGCCACATTTTGAGGACGTCACCGATCCGGCGGTCAAAGGCAACCACTCGCTGGTTGACGTTCTCCGCATGAGGCATCCGTTTGTCATTGTGGACGAGGCGCACAATCAGGGAACGCCGCTGGCTTTTGAAACGCTGGCCCGGTTTGACCCGAGCGCAATTCTCGAACTCACGGCCACTCCCGACCGGTCACGCCAGCCGAGCAACGTTCTTTTCAGTGTTGGGGCTTCCAGTTTGCAGGCGGCAGACATGATCAAGATGCCGCTTGAACTCGTGCGCCGTGACAACTGGCAGGACGCTTTGCGGGACGCGATTGTCTGTTTGAACAAATTGCAGGCCAAGGCCGACGCGGAGCGGGCGGCGACCGGCGACTACTTTCGTCCAATCATGCTCTTGCAGGCCGAGCGCAAAGACAGTGAGCGTGAAACGCTGGTTCCCGAAAAAGTGAAGCAAGCGCTGATTGACAACTTCGACATTCCGGCCGATGAAATCGCGATCGCGACCGGAACGACTGACGAGATCGCAGGCGAAGACATTCTTTCCGAGAAGTCGCGCAGGCGATTCATTATCACAATAGACAAACTCCGCGAGGGCTGGGATTGCCCCTTCGCGTATATCCTTTGCTCGTTCCGGAACACGAATTCCTCGACGGCGGCGGAACAGGTGTTGGGGCGCATTCTGCGTATGCCCGGTGCGAAGCGAAAAACCCAACAGGAGTTAAACGAGGCCTACGCTTTTGTCACATCATCGGACTTTCAGGCGACGGTCGAGAGCCTCCGGGATGGGCTGGTTAAGAATGGCTTTGAACGGCAGGAGACAAGAGACTTGATCCACACCGTGGAAGAACCAGAGACGGACGACCTACTTGCGCTGCCTCCCTCCGTGACATTCACCGCGCCGGAGCTGCCGGAGCCCGAAGCAATTCCACCGGGGCTTGAGAACAAGGTTGAGGTTGTATTGGAGGCCAGCTCGATTACGTTGAAGGGCAGTTTCACGGCCAAGCAAGAGGAGTCTCTTGTCCGCGTTTTTCTGACGTCGGAGGGAAAAGACGCTGCTCGTCACGCCATAGCCCAGCTGCGGGCACCGCAGACGCGGCGACAGAAAACGGCGTCTGAACTTGGCGGGCTCTTCCGAGTTCCGCTCTTGGCGTTGCGCCAAGGCGATCTATGGGAGCCATTTGAAGAGACCCACCTGCTGCAAGCTGATTGGCGGCTACTGGATTATCCGTGCGAACTTGGCGAAGGGGAGTTCAGGAAACCCGAACGCACAGCGCAGGGCGGACGGTTTTTTGTCCGGGAAGAAACCATCCGATTTCAGTATTTCGACAACATCGAGGCGCACTTGGCCTTGTTCGATTTCCAAACGGATTGGGACCAGGTCCGTCTTGTTTCCTGGCTTGAACGCAATATCCCAGACGAGAGTATCTTGCCTGACGAGAAGGCCGCTTTCCTCAACAAGGCCGTGACGTGGCTGATTGAGAAACGGAACTTCACCATTCCGGAGATGAATTACTCGAAGTTCCGATTGCGTGCGGCGCTTGAGGAGAGGGTCAGGAATGCCAAGCGCCAAGCCATGCGAAAGGCACACCAAACCTTAATCCTCGAACCAGAGCAGTTCATTTCCGACGGCACCATTGAAATGGTCTTCAAAGAGGGACGCTATTCTTACGACTGGGCATACAATGGCTTTACCCATCTGCCAAAGCACTTCTTTCCGCAAGTCGGGAATCTCCACCCGAAGGGTGAAGAATTCGAATGCGCGCTATTCCTGGCAACGGAGCTTGAGGGCGTCCAATATTGGGTTCGGAACGTTGAGCGCAAGCCCACATCGTTCTCACTCCAGACCGGCACAGACCGCTTCTACCCCGATTTTATCTGTCAGATGGAGGACGGCCGAATCCTTGTTGTCGAGTACAAAAACACCAGGGACTGGGTATTGCCGGACAGCGAGGAAAAGCGCCAACTTGGGGCACTCTGGGAGCGGCGCAGTAAAGGCAAAGCACTTTTTGTCATGCCATGCGGGAAGGATTGGGGCGAGATCCGGGCAAAATTGATCTAGCTTCGGAAGAAGCGGACTTGATGGAAGGACACATCCTCATCCTCGGCGCAGGGCCGGCGGGGATCGGCGCGGCGTGGCGGCTGAATGAGCTGGGCTACGGCAATTGGTCGCTCTTCGAGCAGGAGGATCATCCCGGCGGCTTGTCGGCCTCGTTCGTGGACGAGCAGGGTTTCACGTGGGACATCGGCGGCCACGTTCTGTTCAGCCACTATGACTACTTTGACCGCCTGATGGACACGGCGCTCGGCGATGCGTGGGTTTGCCACGAGCGCGAGTCGTGGATTTGGACTCACGGCCGTTTCGTGCCTTATCCGTTTCAATACAACATTCGCCACTTGCCCGCCGAAGCGCAGTGGGAATGCGTGCTCGGCCTTCAGCGGCTGCAAAAATACGGCCCGCCGTTCAGCCACCCCGTCGGCAATTTGCGCGACTGGCTGTGGGCAACGTTCGGCGAGGGGCTGGCGCGCCATTTCATGTTCCCCTACAACCTCAAGGTCTGGGCGTGGCCGCTCGAACTCATGGACTATCGTTGGACGGGCGACCGCATCGCGGTGGCGGACCTCGACCGCATTCTCGACAACATTCTCACGGGGCGCGACGACGTTGGCTGGGGGCCGAACCAGACGTTTCGCTTTCCGTTGCGCGGTGGCACCGGAGCCATCTGGCAGGCTCTGGCCGGCCGGCTGCCGCAAGACCATCTTCATTACAGCCGGCGCGCCGTGGCGGTTGATCCGCGCCGCCGCATCGTTCGTTTTGAGAGCGGCGAGGAGGTCGCGTATGATGTTCTGATCAACACGATGCCGCTGGATCGCTTGATTGAGATTGCCGGACTCGATGAGTTGCGTTCGCCCGCCGCGCGCCTCGAACACAACAGCGTCTCGGTCTTCGGTTTCGGTTTGGGCGGCGAAAAGCCGCCTCATCTTGCCACGAAGTGCTGGATGTATTTTCCCGAAGACAACTGCCCGTTTTTCCGCGTGACGGTGTTCTCCAACTACTCGCCGAACAACGTTCCCGACGCCTCGCGCTATTGGTCGCTTATGGCCGAAGTCTCCCATTCGCCCCACCGGCCGATTGTCGAACCCGAAGCCTTGCTCGAGCAGGTCATCGCGGGCCTCAAAAGGACCCATCTCATGGCCGAGCGGCCCGAGATCGTTTCGATCTGGCAGAGCGAGGCGCCCTATGCCTATCCGATCCCGTCGCTCGGTCGCGACGAAGCGCTGGCGGCGATCTTGCCCGCGCTCGAACGCCACGGCATCTATTCGCGCGGCCGCCTTGGCGCGTGGAAATATGAGGTCGGCAATCAGGATCACAGCGCGATGCAGGGCGTCGAGAGCGTGAACCGCCTGTTGAAGGGCGAAGCCGAAGTGACGCTGAATGATCCCGCCGCCGTCAACGCGCCGAAGTCGAAAGAATGAAGTGCGAAGAGCGAAAGTCGAAAAGCGAAGATTCGTCCTGTGAGGCGGCAGCGATGAAACGTTTTGTGTTCCCGGTCGTGTTGCTGGCCGTGAGTTCTGCGGCGATGGCCGCAACGACCCTCGGCGTCGAAGGAACCCGGTTTACGACCAATGGCAAGCCGACGTTTCTTCTGGGCATCAGTTACTACGGCGGCTTGGGCGCGCCAAAAGAGGTCACCATCCGCGATCTCGACGACATGCAGAAGTATGGCTTCAACTGGATTCGCGTCTGGGCCACATGGGCGACGTTCAATAATGACATCTCAGCTGTCGGTCGCGACGGCAGCCCGCGCGAGCCTTACCTCGGCCAGCTTCGGTGGTTGATCGAGGAGTGCGACCGTCGCGGGATGATCGTGGACGTAACCCTGTCGCGTGGCAATGGCACGACGGGACCGCCTCGCCTCGGAAAGTTGGAGCAGTCCAAGCGCGCCGTCGAGACGCTGGTCACGTCGCTCCAATCCTGTCGAAACTGGTATCTCGATCTTGCGAACGAGCGAAACGTCAAAGACGCGCGATTTGTCTCATTCGATGAGTTGGCGGAAATGCGTAAACTCGCCCGGCAGCTTGACGCCGAGCGGCTGATCACGGCTTCGGACGGCGGCGAGATCGCGCGCGAGAATGTTCGCGAGTATCTCTTGAACGCCCAGGTGGATTTCATCGCGCCTCATCGTCCGCGCAACGCGAAGTCGCCGGGGCAGACCGCCGAACAGACCCGGAAGTACCTCGCGATGATGAAAGAGCTGGGCCGAACGTTGCCGGTTCACTATCAGGAACCGTTTCGGCGCGGCTTCACGGCGGGTTGGGAACCGACAGCCGAGGATTTTATGGCCGACCTTACGGGCGCGCGCGAAGGCGGTGCGGCGGGCTGGTGTTTTCACAACGGCAGCGAGCGAGGGAAAACCGACAGCCGGCCGCGGCGGTCGTTCGATCTTCGCGACGGACGGCTGTTCGATCAACTCGACAGCGAAGAGATGAAATTCGTTCGGATGTTGGAGACAGCGAAGGCCAAGTGAACGCCGTTTCTCACCACGGCTGTAGCCGCCGAAGTGATGAGGCGGACTGGCTGCTGTGGGCAAAAGGTCCGCCTCATCACTTCGGCGGCTACAACGTGCCGTCGCGATTATGACTGGTGGGTAATGCGGACTATTTCTCTTCCTTCGCCGCAAGGCGATCATAGGCGCGGCAAAAGGGACACCCCGCTTCGACGATCTTCATGAAGCGGCCATAAGCGCTGTCGGCCCACCTGCGCCGCGCAATGCACAGCGGGCACACGCGGCAAATCGCCGCCAGAAGACGTTCCATTCCTAACGACCTCCTCCCATTTCTCAGCGGCCCAGGTTCTCTTTTGCTACGCCCCAACACAACACAGAGACCAAAATGACAAAAGGGACAAAAGGGACAAAAGGGACAAAAGGGACAAAAGGGACAAGAAACCAGAACTGCCAGTCAATTTGGTCCCCCAATTACGTTGTGCTGCATTTACGGTCCCGCCTTCGTTGAGGTCGTTGTCGCTGCTGTCGCTGTCGTCGCTGCAGTCCCTGCCGTTGCCGACAGGTCGAGGTAGCTTGGGTTCATCACTACTCGCTGATTCTTCTCCATCGCCTCGAGGCCAAGCAGCGCCGGAATAGCGCTCCTCAACCCCACAATGCCGTCGCAATATGGCCTCACCTGATCGAGCACCGCCCTTTTGAAACCCCGCAGTTCGATCTCATAGGTTGACATGGTCGTTTGGGCCTGTTCGGTGTTCACCACATTAATAATTTTCACGAGATTGGCGATATTCTCGATGTTCGATCCCGGCGATGGCGTGCCGTTGAGAATAATCGGGTTCTTATAGACCGGCTGCGTGAGGTTGGGCGATTCCAGCGGCGCGCGGTGGGCCGCCGGCATCCACAACTCTTCGGCCACGCCCGGCTCGATGAAATAGAGGCCGACGTACTTCGACAGGTGCGCCATCACCAACGTCGCCTTTTCGCCCTGAAACATCTCGTAGGCCTCGCCAAACGGGCTGAAGGCGTTGGTGGTCATGGACTCATAGGTCATCACGACGCCTTCGGGATACTCATAGACCAGGTGGACGTTATCGAAAATCGTTCGCCCGTCTTTGTTATCCGTTTTGCCGACTCCGACGACGGCCTGGGGCAACTGGTCGCCCAGGAACCAGTTGACCACGTCCAGCTGGTGGCTGGCCAGTTCGGTCATCAGGCCGCCGGAGTATTTTCGGTAGAGGCGCCAGTTGATGACGTGGTCGGCGTCGTCATATCCCCACTTCTTGAAATCCACGCCCGCCATCGGCTCGGCCGGCCGCCGCCAGGTTCCGTTGCGGTTCCACTGGCAGTGAACGTTGGAGATTTTGCCGAGCAGCTGGTGGTTGATGATGTAGTGGAGATTGGCGAAGTAGTAGAGCGGATGGTAGCGCAGGTGGTGGCCGATCTGGAGGATTCTGCCGGAGGCCATTTGCGCGCGGAGCATCGCTTTGCAGTCGTCAATCGAATAGGCCATCGTCTTTTCGCAGAAGACGTGGCGGCCATTCTTGAAGGCATCCTCGGCCATCGGGCGATGGAAAACCAACGGCGTGGCGATGATGACGCCGTCCATGTCGGCTTCTTTGAGGAGCGCTTTCCAGTCGTCGTAGATTTTCGCCTGTCCGCCGGCGAGTTTCTGGGCGGCCTGGGCGCGGGCGGGCAGGATGTCGCAGACCGCGGTGATTTTGACGCCGGCAATCCGGAGCGCGGCGGGCAGCAGGTTGAGGAGGGCCTGGCTGCCGCAGCCGATCAGGCCGAACTTGAACGGACGGGTGTCAACCAGCGGGCCTTCTCTGGCCGCCTCCGAAGGCAAAAGGGGGCCCGAAGCGGTGGGCGTTGCCTGTGCGGCGGCAGGCGTTGCCGCCGGGGCCGGGGCGGGCGTCGCGGCGGGTGCCGGCGTCACGGAGGGAGTCGGTTTCGCGCCGGGAGTGGCTTTGACAGTCTCGACCGGCGGTTTCTCCGGTTTTCCTTTGCCGCAATCAATGGCTGTAGTCGTAATGGCCGCTGTTGTCGCGGCCACCGCCGTCGTTTGGAGAAACAGGCGGCGATCCATCTTGTTGGAATCCATTGTTCAGTCCTCCTGCTCCAGGATGCACTTCCACGAGTGAATCTCCCGATGTTCCGGCACATCACCAGCCAAAAGGACTGCCCCGATGTCCCCCCTTTCCTCGCAAAATTGACGCGCTCGCTCGACCCCCATCACAAAAAACGCTGTGGCCAACGCATCCGATACCGCCGCCGAGGGCCCGATGACCGTCGTGCTGAGAATGCCCTGGGCGGGCTGCCCGCTCTTCGGGTCAATAATATGACTGTACATCCTGCCCTCAAGTTTGAAGAACTGCTCCCAATTTCCCGACGTGGACATCGTGGAGTCGGTCAAAACGACCGAACCAAGCGCCTTCTCCGGGTTGCGCGGGTCGGTGACGCCCAGCCGCCAGCCGTCGCCGACGGGTGGCTTGCCAATGACCCCGATGCTGCTCTGGGCGCTGTGAACGAGCGCGCAGCGCACACCCCAGCGGCGCAGCGCTTCGAGCACGCGATCCACGACGTAGCCCTTGCCGACGGCGCCGAGGTTGATCTCAATGCCGGGCTTCTCGAATCGCACGCTGTGGTCTTCATCGTCGAGGCGGACATGCTCCATGCCGATTCGGGCGCGCGCCGTGTCGAGCTCGGCGGGTTCGGGCAGGCGGCCTTCGCGACGGAAAAATCCCCAGGCCTTGATGAGCGGGCCGACCGTGATGTCGAACGCGCCATTTGTTTCCTCGTACAGCCGCCGGCAAGTCTTCAGCAGTTCAAACAGGTTGGGTTCGATGCGCGCGGGGCGCTCGAAGGCCGTGTCGTTGATCCAACACACGTCGCTTGTGGGAATATAGGCGCTCAGTTGCCCTTCGAGATGCTCCACCATCTCGAATGCATTATCGGCGAAGACGCGGAGTTCCTGTTCGGGACGATCCACGTCGAGAATGATCTCGAACGGCGCGGCCATCGCCGGACGCCGGAAATGAAGCCGTCGGGGTTCATCCGCAATCATTGTCCACGCTTTCGTGTTGAGTGCGCTCGCTGCGGTCGAATTGTTCTTGGAGGTTCTAACTCAAAACTCAACACTCAAAATTCAAAACTTACAATCGAACACTCACGCCCAGTCCAGTTCGCCTTCGAGATACCGCGCAATCAGATCGTCCGGCGCCTGGCCCGTTTCGGCGAGGTGAACCGAGATTCCTTGTTCCTCGAAGAGCGTAAGCGCGCGCCGGCCGATGTCACCGACGATGAACACTTCGACGCCGCGCTTGCGAAGCCACTGCGCCATCAGGCCAGGTTGAATGTCGGGCGCGGCTGCCATCTCTTTATAGACAGTCTTCTTCTCGTGACTGGCGACATCCACGATGAACAATTGCTCGCACTGCCCGAAATGCTCGGTCAACTTGTCCGCGATCAGCGGAATCGCGATTCGGACCACGTCGGTGGCGGATTTCGGCGCGCCTTCTTCCGACGTCGTGGCCGCGGCGCCTGACGTGGCGTCTTTCAGGCTCAGTGCCAGAATCGGCGCGATCACGTGCTGAAATGCTTCTGCGGCCTCGCTGCCGGCGAACTTCTCCACGTAAGGAGTTCCCGCGTCCGACGCTTCCACGATTTGCGGATCAATCGGGATGCTGCCCAGAAACGGCGCGCCCGTCTCACGCGCCATCCGCCGCCCGCCGCCCGACTTGAACACCTCGACGGTCGTTCCGCACTTCGGGCAGACCAGCCCGCTCATGTTCTCGACGACGCCGATCACGCGCAACTTGATCTGGCGGCAGAATCCGATGCAGCGGCGCACGTCGGCCACCGCGACCTGCTGCGGCGTGGTCACGACGACCGCGCCGTCGGCCTCGGGGATCAGTTGCGCAATCGAAAGCGGCTCGTCGCCCGTCCCCGGCGGCGAATCCACCACGAGATAGTCGAGATCGCCCCACTCGACGTCCTTGAGAAACTGTTTGATGACCGCAAACTTCATCGGCCCGCGCCAGATCACGGCATCCTCGCCGCTCTGGAGAAGGAAGCCGATGGACATGACCTTGAGATGGTCGGTGTATCGAACGGGCAAGAGCGCCTCGCCCGTCCCTTCGATGGGCCGGCCTTCGAGTCCGAGCAGGCGCGGCACGCTCGGGCCGTGAATGTCAATGTCGAGCAGGCCGACGCGCTTTCCGGCCAGAGCGAGCGAGACGGCCAGATTGACCGCGACAGTGCTTTTGCCGACGCCGCCCTTGCCCGACAGCACCAGGATTTTGTGCTTGATCCGACACATGCGCCGGCCCACCGCCTGGCGCTCGAGGAAGTCCTGCGGCGATTCCTTGGGCTCGCGACTCGTGAGCGGACACGTCGTCGAGTCGCACGCCTCGCAGGTCTTGCCGTCGTCAACCATGCTTTTTTCCCCCCACAAAATCGAGACGACAGACTTCACCGATCTCACAGGATTTACAAGCCCTTAATCTGCGCAATCGGCGGATAGGCCCTTCACTTATGCAATTCCATCCAGTCGAACAGCCGCCCTTCAAGATCGTATGCTTCCATTCGCAGCGACTTGCCATTGACGACGACGTAGCAGTAGTGGTGATCGCGAAGCACCTTGGCGGTGAAGGCGCTACGCGTGGGCGCAGCGTTTTCGAGGTCGCCGCCCGAACCGCCCGTGATCATGTAAACGACGCCGCCCTTCTCGACCGCCTTGCCGTCGCGCAGCGGCAGCGTCCGTTCGTAGGTATGGATGTGGCCGCCCCAGACGATGTCCACGCCGTACTTATCGTAGAGGGGCACAAGCCCGCGCACGTCAAGGTCGCCCCACGTGGAGCGGTTGGTCTTGTACATGTCGCCATAGTCGTTTTCGTCGGACGAATAGGGCGGGTCGTGATGGGCGACGATCTTCCAGGTCGCGCGCGAGGCGGCCAATTCCTTTCTCAGCCAACGATATTGTTCGCTCTGCGGGCTGACGTCCTGTTGCGAATCGAGAACGAAGAAGTCGGCGTTTCCATATTGGAATCTGTAGTAGTACTCAGGCGCGGGCAGCGAAAAGTAATCATAGTAGAAGTGCGCGTTCTTCTCGTGCGTTCCGAGCATCGGCAGAAGCGGAACGCACCGGTTCAGCGCCGCCGAGTTGGGAAAGTAGTGCGTCGTCCAATGTTCCTTGATTCGCCCGTCGGTCACCAGGTCGCCGCAGTGGAGCGTGAAGTTGGGCCGTTGCGCGTAGGCCAGAGCGGCGATCTTCCTGACCACGGCCGGGTTGGCCTGCGAATCGGAGATGACGACGAACGCAAACGGCGAATCGGGCCGCACGGCAGTGCGAAACACACAGACCCTGCTGGCGATTCTGTCGCCCGAATCCGCCGCCGAAACCACGCGGTAGAAGTACTGCGTCTCGGGCCTGAGATCGCGTAGCGCAACTTCATGATACTGCGCTTTTCCTTCGACCGACGCTCGCTTCATCGGCGGCGAGGTCTCGCCCCACTCGACCAGCGACGTCGCCGGCTCGGCGGTTTCCCACCGCACGATCATGCTCGTCTGCGTCGGCCATTGCAGATACGGCCCGACGACCATGCCTTCCGGCAGCTCTCCCTTTTGCGCTGCGATGCATCGAAGCAGGGAAAGCACGAACGCCGCTGTTCCCAAGAGAACACGCGAGCCGTTCAGTGTCATGAGTCCTTGTCCTCCATAGCCTTCGCTCAGAACGCCCAATCGTGACATGTGTGAGCGTCGCGATTGCCGTGCGTCGTGGCAAGCAAAACACGCACGGGTCCGGGAACAGGTCACGAATTCCCGTTTTGAGTTCCGCGTTCAGCGCTCGGAACCAGCGCGTGCTCGACAGAAAGAACCTCCAGAATCGGAATGAGTCCGCTTGAGATTGACAATCCGCTTGCAAGGACGGCAATGGAATGTCATTCTTCCAGTCAGGCCGTAACGGAGGAACCCTACATGGAAGCGATCCGACAAATCCGCGAAGTTACGTCGGGTACCGTAAGCGTCGCGATACCTGAAGCATTCCGGCAAGGGAAAGTTGAGATCATCATCCTGCCCTTGGAGAAGGCCGCTGAATCCGGCGACAACGGCGATTTGGATTGGCCATCCGGCTATTTTGATCGCGTGGTCGGAAGTGTGCCGGATTTCCCCGACATCGAGTATGAGTACACCTGCCGTCAGGAGATGGAACATGAACGCACACCGTCATGGTTCTGCCGTCGCGTTGTTGGTCGCGGTGGCGGGTTTTTCCGCCGTCGCGCGGTCCGCGGATGAAAAGCAAGCCGCCCCCGCCACCGGCGCCTGGAGGTGGTCGCGCACTTTCAATGACAACTCCCTGGAATTCGTCCTCAAGCTCAAACAGGACGGCGAGAAGCTAGCCGGGACGTTGGCCGTGGGCGAGAATCCCGAGACGGCCATTGAGAACGGCAAAGTCGCGGGCGCCGAGATTTCGTTTTCCATCACGCAGGAGTTCAACGGCGCCAAGATGACGCGGAAGTATTCGGGCAAGATCGAGGGCGACGCCATCAAGGGCAAAACCGAATTTGAGCGGGACGGCCAGACACAATCGCGCGACTGGGAAGCCACACGCGTCGTGCAAGCCGCGCAGGCCGCGCAGGTCGCGCCGCCCGCCGCTCCGGCCCGCCCCTCGCAGCGCTGGGTCAATCCGCAACCCGACGTGCCCTACCTGCCCAAACCGGTCGCCCGGCCCGCTGATTGGGTGGTTGAACACGAACCGGTGACGCCCGGCGCCTCTCCGGAAGCCCGAGCGCTTCTGAAATTCCTCTACAGCATCTCCACGAAGCATACGTTGACCGGCCAACACAACTACGCGGCCAACCAGGGACAGTTTACCAGTCAGGCGTTGCGCGTGACCGGCAAGACTCCGGCCCTCTACGGCACCGACTGGGGCTCGGCGCGGGGCGAAATCGGCGAGGCCAGGGACCGAATCGTCCAGGCGGTCATCCGCGAGCACCAGAAAGGCTCGATCATCGCCATTTGCTGGCACGAGGTGCGGCCCACCGATGATGAGCCGGCCACCTTCCAGCAAAGCGTGCGGGCCAAGCTCACCAATGCCGAATTCGACGAGCTGATCACGCCGGGCACGGCGCTCCACAAGCGCTGGCTCGCCCAGGTGGATGTCATAGCGGGGTACATGAAACAGCTTCGGGATGCCCGCGTCCCCATCCTCTGGCGCCCATTCCACGAGATCAACGGCGACTGGTTTTGGTGGAACGGCCGGCGCGGCGAGCGCGGCTCCAAGCAGCTCTACCGTCTGATGTTCGACCGGCTGGTCAACCATCACAAGCTCAACAACCTGCTTTGGGTGTGGAACCCCGACCGGCCCGAGCGGGAGGACCGGCAGTTCGTGGACTACTTCCCCGGACACCAGTATGTGGATGTCCTCGCGCTGGACACTTACGGGGAGTATAAGCAGTCTTACTATGACGATCTGAACGCGCTGTCGGAGGGCAAGCCGATGGCCGTTTCAGAGTGCGGACGGAACGTCCCGCCGCTGGAGATTTTCCAGACGCAGCCGAAATGGACGTACTACATGGTCTGGGCGGGGTTTCTGGGACGCCCGGGCGGAAGGGCCGCCGGAGGCCCGGGCGCAAAAGGCCCGATGGGTCCCGATCTTCCCTCGCTGGTCAAGGACCCGCGCATGTGGAGCCTGGACGATCCGGGCTACAGGGAGGCGATTGCTCCGATCCGCGCGGCGTCCGGCCTGCCGGCAACCCGACCCGCCGCGATCGTACCGTCGCGAGAATGAAACGCCATCGCTTCATTCCTATTACGAGACTTAACGAAATCTTGTTGACGGACAATAACGCGGCGGGCAAGAGTTGGATTATGTATGCTGGGGAGAATCCGTGGTGCAGTATTCGATCGAGATAAAGAGGAACGCTCTCAAGGATTTGAAGGCCATCAGCACGGATGACGCGCGTCGAATCATGGAGACGATACGCGCTCTGGAGAATGATCTTCAAGGAGACGTGAAACGCCTTACGGGCTTCACCCCGGAATTTCGGTTGCGAGTTGGGATATGGAGAGTGCTGTTTGAAGTCGAGGCCGGAAAGGTTATTGTTCATCGGGTTAAGCATCGGCGCGACGCATACAGGAGGAGTTGAGGATGGTCTTGCACCCCCAAATCATCGAAAAAAACGGCAAGGAGGAATTCGTGGTCCTGCCCTATGAGGAATTCGTCGCACTAGAGGAAATGCTGGAGGACTACGAAGACCTCCGCGACCTCCGCGCCGCCAAAGCCGAATGCGCCGACGAACCGGGTATCCCCCTGGACCAGGCCGTCAAGGAACTGGGACTCTGACTCTGCCGCAGTCCGCTTGCCGCAGTTGCGCCGTCGAAGTGAAGCGGCAGCCGCTTCATGTTCTGTGGCAAGCCTGCTCTTGTGTGGGCGCGTCTTTCGTTGACGCGGGGAAATGAACAGTCCATCCGGCTATTCCCGCCCGAAAAATGAGTTTGAGAATTGTAAAGTAGAAGTTTAGGAAACTCATTCATGCGCTATGTATGCCGCCAACTCGAAAAGCAGGTTTTGAAAGCCGCGAAAACCTTCCCGGCGGTGGTTCTCACCGGTCCGCGGCGGGCCGGAAAGACCTGGCTGCTTCGCCATTTGTTTCCGAAAGCGAGCTACTTCCTGCTGGAAGACCCCGACATCGTTGGGCGGCTGCGGGCCGATCCGCACGGGTTCCTTGATGCGGTGAGGACGCCGGCAATCCTCGACGAGGTGCAACACGCGCCCGAGGTGTTTGCCCACGTCCGCGCGCGCATTGACCGGCAGCCGCGGCGCGTCGGCCAGTGGTTGCTCACGGGTTCGCAGGAGTCCCCGCTGATGCGCGGCGTGACAGAGTCCATGGCGGGCCGGGCCGCCGTCTTGCAGTTGCTGCCGCTGTCCGTGCGCGAGACTCCGAAGGTCACGCTCCTGGACGGCGGTTATCCGGAAGCGGCGCTCCGGCGGGCGGGCGCGCGGCTGTGGTTCGCGTCCTTTGTGCAGACGTATCTGGAGCGGGACGTCCGGGCCGTCACGGCCGTCAAGGACCTCGCCACATTCCGGCGGTTTCTGGCGCTGGTGGCCAGTCGGCACGGGTAGCTATTGAACAAAACCGACTTGGCCGCGCCCCTTGGCGTCAGCGTGCCCACCATCACGCAATGGCTGGGGGTGCTGGAAACGACGGCGCAAATCCTGATCGTGCCGCCGTTCTACGAGAACCTCGGCAAACGCCTCCTCAAATCGCCGAAAGTCTATTGCGCCGATTCGGGCCTCGCCTGTCATCTGCTGGGGATAGATACGGCGGCGGAACTGGCGAGGTCGCCGTTTGCCGGCGCGCTGTTCGAGGGCTTTGTGGCCGCCGAGATCGTCAAGGGGCAGGTCAACTCGGGCCGGCGGCGCGAGTTGTATCACTTCCGCGACGAGCAGGGGCTGGAGGTGGATTTCGTCGTGCCGGGACGCGATGGGCGGCGAAGTAGTCGCGGATCGTCATCTCCAGCCGCCAGTTGCTCGCCCGCTCGGCGCTCTCGCGGATGATCATGGCGCTGACGTGGATGCGGTCCGACTCGACGTCGCGGCGGTTGACGCCGTAGTTGCCGATCAGCGGATAGGTCATCGTGACCATCTGGCCGGCGTAGGAGGGGTCGGTGGCGATTTCCTGATAGCCGGTCATGGCGGTGTTGAAGACAACTTCGGCGCAGACCTCGCCGGGATGGCCGAACGACCGGCCGACGAACGCCGTCCCGTCTTCGAGAAGCAATGTCGCTTTTTCTCCGGGCATCTCCTTGTCCCCGCGCGCCAGACCGATTCGAACCTGACACCGGCCGTTCGCGCCGTCAAGAAAAGAGGCGGGAGGTCAGGGGGCGAGAAGTAGGATAGGTTGGCAACCTGTCCAATCGCGCCAAGAAGGCAAACAGATTGCGAGTCGGAAGCGTCAAAGGGTTTTTGGCGCGGCGAGAACCGCTTTGACAGGATGACAAGATGAACTGGACGAAGCGAGACGAAGAATCCTGTGAATCCTGTCATCCTGTCAAAGGCTTCGGAATAGGATGCACGCGGCAAACGTGGGGTGCGCCAACAACTCGCGGGAGATCAAGGCGATTTATGGCGTTGCGACCATAGAGATCGAGGGAAGAGCTGGCGAGTTCGACGTTCTGGCCGAGCCGGAAGGTTCTCGGGCGCTTGTTAGACATGGCGACAGAAATGACGCAGAATTGTAGCCGCCGTCGTGAGACGGCGGACAAATTAAAAAGGCGACGTTCGAATGATGTCGCCGTCGCTTTTTAGGCCGTTGGTGGGATCGTAAATCGCGACGTTGTTTTTCAAGAAATGTTGGAAGATCTCCTTCATGCCCAGAATCCCTTCGCGCTGCTTCTTGGGCAGCATGATGACTTCATACTCCGGGACATCAACACGCCGGCCGTCTTCGGTGATGTAATACTCAACATTGCCAAAAGGCTGCGGGCTTGTCAGGTGTTGCTCTGGCCAGTCATACTCAACTGTCTTGACTTTTACTCTGCCCGAGAGCCAGCGTCCCTCGTGTATTTTCATACGATCGGGTAGGCGTTCCACATCCCAATCGCCATCCGGGCCGCGCGAAGCAATCAAGCACGCTGACGCATGTCCCCAGCCCTCCTGGCAGATGTAACGATACGTTTCCCGCTGGGGCGAGAACGGATCCATAGGCAACATGTTGAGGTATGCCATGGGTGTTGTGAGTCCTGAGGGAAGGTAGTTGCCTCGCGGCGGGTAGAGTTCATAACAGTCAACTGTGGCGCACGCAGCGATTGCAATCTGCAACTTGCGCAAATCCATACTCACCTGTTTGATCTTTTGTTTCGGCAAATACCAGCCGAAATACGCGGCACTGGCACTAACGCCAACGATCACGAGAGATAGGACGACAATCGCGATCTCAACAGCCGTAATGGCCCACTGTGATCGTTTGTGATCCACGGGCGCCATTTCACAACAGCCTGTGCAAATGACGTGGTCCCATCTCTGACGCAACGGCTGATGACAACCCGGCAAATCCTCTGACGGTCATCCCGCTCATCGGCGTTGTTTCCGCCTCGTCGTTCAGTCCTTCGACTCCGCCGACACCCTGAATTCTGGCCGGTCAAGGCGACGGAACGACAACATGCCGGATCAAGACATAGCTGCTCGTCTCATCGGTCTCGATCACCTGATCGAGGCGATCCACAAAAGCAATCAATGTGTACTCGCCGGGCGCGACAACGATCTCATCTCCGTTGGCCGACCAGTCTATCGCGTCTTGAATCTTCCAGTAGCCCTGTGGCACGCGAATTGTCATCCCGCTGGCGACTTCACTTGTGATCATTGCCGACAAGAGAATTTAGTGCGCTTCGAGACGTGGAATGTCAAGGTGATTCTGACGGTTTGCGCGTACACGTGTTTCGCGGTCTTTTGGAGTGTGGCGGCTCGACGCCGCTTTGG
>Ga0315274_10002057_pt1 | contig 30762 bp, 25 predicted proteins | sample YL17G02_20_MG_FD_203700 | JGI IMG/M metagenome (GOLD analysis project Ga0315274, IMG submission 203700) | Sediment microbial communities from Yellowstone Lake, YNP, Wyoming, USA - YL17G02_20 | ecosystem: Environmental > Aquatic > Freshwater > Lake > Sediment | place: USA: Wyoming | collected...
CCGTTGTTTTAATGAGTAGCCGCGCAAGAGGTTCTTCCCCCAACCTCTACACGGTCGCAGTCAGCAATGACTGGTTCCCACCACCGGCGAGTGCGATTCGTGGTAGTCCCCCCGCTACCCGCACTCGCCTCCTATGTCCGCGCCATCGGGATTCCACGCTGTGCTCCAGGGCTTCCTGTTCTTTGGTGCAACGCGCCACTTTATGGTTCATGCCGCCACGTCATGGCCAGTTTTCCTTCGCCATTTGGACGCCGATTCCCGAAGAAAAAGTTAAATCGAGACGAACTTGGCGGCTAATTCAGAAATGTAACCAGTTTGTTATGAATAGCTTACAATCAAGTATCCCCAACGTTCCCGGGACGCAGTGTTTTGAGGCTTACGCCTTGGCACATGCCTTGCCTTAAAAGGATTGTGATGCTAAGGATACGAAACCCGAGGATAGCCTCGATAAGGGAATAGGAGATTGGTCATGGGTATCTTCACCAGAGTGCGAGACATCATCAGCGCCAACATCAACGCGATGCTGGACAAGGCCGAGGACCCGGAGAAGCTCGTGAAGCTCATCATCCGGGAGATGGAGGACACCTTGGTCGAGATCAAGGCCTCCTGCGCGAGTTCCATGGCGAAAAAGAAACGCATACAGCGCGAAATCGAGACGGTCGAAGGCCGGGCCAAAGAGTGGAGCGACCGCGCCCAACTCGCCTTGGGCAAGGATCGCGAAGACCTCGCCCGGGAAGCCCTTGTCGAGAAACGGCGCTACACGGAGCGCCGCGATGCGCTTGAGGTCGAAGCGGTGCAGTTCGACGATCTCGTAGTGCAATACCAGCAGGACATTCAGCAACTCGAGGACAAGCTGGCCGCCGCGCGCGAACGCCAGCGGATCCTGGTTCAACGTCACGCGCACGCCAACGAGAAGAAGCGCGCCGAAGAACACATCCGGCGTTTCGATTCTTCCGACGCCGTCGTCCGCTTCGACAAGTTCGAGCAGCGGGTCGACCGGCTCGAGGCGGAAGCGGACCTCGTCAACTTCGGGCGCAGGTCGGCGGCGCTCAAGGACGAGTTCGTAAAACTTGAGGGCGACGAGGAGATCGAGCGAGAATTAGAAGCGCTCAAAGCCTCGATGAAAAAGGAAAACCAGTGAGCTCGAAAGTAGACAGACGAGCAGGGAGAGCGCACCATGAGACTGCTGGCCCATTTGACCGTGTTCACCTGCGGGTGTATGGTCGTCTTGCTGATCCTGGCGGTTCTGCTCAGCACTGTCCTGGCGATCGCCTTGCCGAACATGTCTCACGGTTTTTCTCAAATTACTAGAGAGTTTACGCGCGGGCCTCTGAGCCTGATAGGAGATTCTGGAATGGACGTTGCGGTTCTCGCGCTATGTATTCCGCTGGCGGCTATAGTCGGCGGCATCTTTCTGGCCGCCCTTAAAATCATGAAGGGCGAATCGAGGCGGAGTTCGAACTCCAACGACGCAGAGGAAGCGCGGATGATACAGGACATCTACCACGGGCTGGTGAAGATGGAACAACGCGTCGAATCCCTGGAAACACTGCTTCTGGACAAGCAGCGGAAAGGAAATGAGTCATGAGGTACGAATCGGATAGAGGCACTCGCAAGGCTTTGTATCGTTCCCGCGACGGGATGATCTTGGGGGTCTGCAAAGGCTTGGCCGGACACCTTGATTTTTCCGTCTTTTGGCTGCGAGTGATCGCCGCAGTGACGATGTTTCTCACCGGATTCTGGCCGATGATCCTTCTGTATTTCATCGCGGCCTTGCTGATGAAACCCGAACCGGTTGTGCCTTTCGAAAATGACGACGACCGTGAGTTCTACGATTCCTACGCGACCTCCCGCACCATGGCCTTGCAGCGGCTCAAGCGCGTGTTCGACAGCCTCGACCGGCGCATCCAACGCATGGAGGACGCCGTTACGACGCGCGAGTACGACTGGGAGCGCCGCCTGAATCAGTAGGCTGAAGGCTCAAGACGTAGGGTGGGTCTGCGGGTGATGCATCGAAGGGATTTCCATTCGGGTCCGTTCAAGCGGCTTGTCATCATGGGTGAGAGTACCGTCGAGGGTGGGCCATGGCTGCCCAATCCAAGACACCGTTTTGCGGACGTCCTCGTGGACCTCATCAACGCCTGCCAATCGCAGCCCGTCGAATACTTCAACAAAGGCATCGGCGCCAACGCGATCTCGCCCCGCAGCCCCGGCTATGAAGCCTCAGCCAAACCCAGCGCCCTTGAACGATACCGGGAGGACGTCATTGCGTTGCGCCCGGACCTTTTCATCCTGTGTTACGGCCTTAACGACATGCGTGCAGGGATGCCCATCACCGATTTCCGAGAAGACATGGCGACGATTATCCGCGATACCCAAGCGGCCTGTTCGCCCATGATCGTCCTCACGACGGTGTACTACATGACCGGCTGGAAAAGCTATCCGCCCTTCGACAAAGGCAGCCGCGAGTTGGCCGAGAAGTACAGCGCCTGCATTCGCGGTCTCGCGGAGGAATACGGCGCCGTCCTCGCCGATGTCTGGAACGCCGAAGGCGGCGCCGACTGGCTCATCCATCCCGACGGCGTCCACGCCAATAAGGTCGGCAATCTCATTATCGCCCACCGCATTCTTGAAGCCATCGCCCAACACGCCAGCGGTCTGACGATACAAACCTTCGCCGAAGCAAAGAACACTCAGTGGACGGTTGAAACCACCCGCCTGCGATCCGAAGCAAGCGATCCCTTCAAGAAGACGTGGTGAACCCTGGTTCCCGTGGCGCAGACTGGACAGTCTGCGCCACGATGCCAGTGCAGCGCGGGAAATCACTGCTCATCATTGGGCACACCGCGCCAGACGATATCGCCTGTTCTGAAGTCGAACGTTCCGCCATCGTCGGTCTGATTGGGGCCGACACTGTAGAGCAGGAAGCTCCCGCCGGAGAGTTGATAGTGATAAGACTCTCCCGTGAACGGGTCCACCGGCACGCTGCCCCCAAGGCTTGGCGAAATCGCGTCGAGCGTTGTCGGGAAGCTGCCGGCAATCGCGTGGTATTGTTCGACGGAAATGCCTATGCGCATCAGATCGCGCATTGCCTCAACTCGCGCTTGTGATTCGGTGCTACGCGTAAAGGCGGGCGTCACGATGCGCAGAACCCATCGTGACAAGAACCTCGTGCGAGGCAGGGCCCCGACTTCCTCCTCCATGTTGTGCATCCGTGGAAGCGCCTCATAGTACGGAAGGCCCGCGATCTCGGCAATTCGTTGAATCGTATCCGCACACGTCTGTTCGTCCATGTTTAGCCACGGCCTCGCGAATGTGCTTCCGTACGCGCGCAGAAGCAAGTCGTTCAGGGCACTTGGCCTCCCTGTCAATTGATCGTAAGCGTCCAATTGATCCGCTGTGAGGCCTGTGCGTATCGCGTCAAACGCCTCCAGTTCCATTATGCCTTCTCCAAAGAAAGAACTCGCGAATTTCCCTCTCAAATCGGTAGGCCCAGCATATTCCACCAATTTGCGGGCAAGGTCGGAAGAAATCCCCTCTGCGGGCAACGCGGATTTCGCGGCCCCGCAAGCCATTGCTTCGATCGCCATAGCGGACAGTTGCGAGATGAGGGTCGGCTCATCCCTGACTATGCCGGCCAAATTCAGAACAGCGAGGATGTCATCAACCGCCTCGCTGTAGTTCGCTTCGTGCCCACAAACGAGCGCGTCGGAAGAGAGGAGCCGCGCCATTCCCCGGAAGGCCGGATCATGGGACCTCAGCTCGTTGAGGCCCTTTGTGGACAGGTCGAGTTCGCACGCCGGCCCTCCCATTTCGGCCAAATGGCGGATCTCGCTTATCAGGTTGTGGACTTGAGCTATGAGCTCTTTTTGCCGCGCCCAGTCCTCCTCAGTCCATTTCTCCACGGGCTTTGAAAGCTTGTCATTGGCCTCATTCCAGTTCGTGTCCTCGCTTAAGGCTTTTACTCGAGCAATGGCATGCGCGAAAGCGGCGATCTTCTTTTTATCAGTGTCTGCGGCTACGGGTTCCTCCGTGGGTGGCTCGCCTTCACTCTGTGTCGACGTTCCTGACCCAGCCTGGTTCCCTTCACGGGGCGTTTGCTTGTATCGCTGCAAGACTTCCGAGTTCTTCAGTCTGTCTACCGCCGCACGCCGGTTGCGTTCCGTGACCGCTGACATCCCGATGAAGACCACGGCCAATAACAGCACCGACGCGGCCAGAACGATGAGAAGTCTTTCGCATGAATCTTTCATCAATTCACCTTCCACTTAGCGTGCATGTCTTTCCTAGCTAAGTCAAGCCGAATCCATGCGCTGTGCCACTCCACAGTGGCAGGCTGTTGCGCCAGTCCAACATCCCCCTTACCCCCTTCCAAGGGGGACTCCAACTGAGTTCCTGGGCTGAGGTAGGCGGCATCTTTGCATTTGGCCCCTTTGCGGGGCTTTTCTCATACGAGCCGGTCCTGAAGTGGTTGTTGGTCAGGAAACCCCTGCGCTGCTGTGGAGTAGACTCACTGCTCGTTCTTGGGCACGCCGCGCCAGACGATATCGCCTTTCCTGTAATCTTGTGTGCCACGGTCGTCGACGCCGTTCGCGCCAACGCTGTAGAGGAGAAAACCCCCGCTCGACAATTGGTAATGGTAGGGCTGGCCGGTGAATGGGTCGACGGGCACTGCGCCGCCGATGCTGGGTGCGATCGCATCGAGCGTTGTGGGGTACGTCCCGTTCTGGGCATGATATTGCTCGACGGAGAGGCCGATCTGCATCAGGTCAAACTGCGCCTCGGTACGCGCCTGGGACTCGATTGCGCGCGTGAGGGCCGGCAGAAGCATTCATGAAAACACCCTCGTGCGCGGGAGGTCCTCGACTTCCTGTTCGATTTCCTGCATCTGTGGGTGCGCCTCGTAGTAAGGAAGCTCCGAAAGCTCGCCCATCCGCCCAATCGTCTGCGCATATGTCTCCTCGTCCATGTTCAGCCACGGACGCGCGAACATGCTCCCATAAAGGCGAAGAAGGAACCTGTCCTTGGCATTTTCTTCGCCGACCGGTTGCCCCTCGCGTATGTGCTCGAACGTGTCCAGGCCCATGAAACCCTCACCGTTAAACGAGCCGGCGAAACTATCCCGGTAGTCGTTCTGCCCCGCATACTCGATCAGCCTGCGCGCCAGGTCGGGCGGGACACCTTCAGGCGGGAGCGCCTGCTGCGCACTGGCGTAGCACATCCCGTCAATCGCGATCCGGACGAGTTGCGAAATGAGGATCGGCTCATCCTTGAGAACGCCGCCCAGCTTGAACCCTGCCGTAATGTCCTCGACGGCCTCCCCGTAATCCCCATCATGCCCTCTCACCGTGGCGTCCCAACTCAGAACGCGCCCCAGGTTCCTGAGCTTGGCAAGGTGCGCCAATGGCATGTTCTGCCCTTTCGAATAGTCTAGTTCTGAAACAGGGCCACCCATCGCCGCCAGCTTGCGAATCTCGAGGACGAGGTCATGAGTCGCATTGACATATTCCTTCACCAGCGCCCAGTCCTCTTCTGTCCATTCTTTCAAGGGCTTGTTCTGTAGTATGTCCTCAGCTCTTTGCCATCGCGCATCTTTAGCCACGGCATCGCGCCGCTCCATCAGGCGGTCGAAGGCAACAATGCTTTCGTTTCGCGCGTTCGCTTCGAGTTGCTCATCGGCAGGCAACGGATTCTTGTCTTGTGTGGAAGCTGAAGATCGCGTGTCGGTTTGCGCCGGATGCGTCTTGACGTGTCGTTGGACGCCTTCCGGCTTCTTGAGTTTGGCCACGGCGGAAAGCCGATTGCGGTCCGTGACCATCTGGAAACCGATCGATCCCACGACCAGCAGCACCACCACGACGACCCCCACCATCAGGAACCTCTCACCCGACGCTTTCATCGCATTGCTCCTTGAGAGTAGCGGCGGTTTCTCGCGAACCAGCCCCTGGAGTCTCCACGCGAGTCGCAAGTCCAAACTTTGATGGCATCGTACGTGCTCTTGTGGCGCGGACTTCCAAGTCCGCGTGGCCTGGCGGGTTTGGAAGCCCGCCCCACGTGCTCAGCGCGGGCTTGGAAGCCCGCCCCACATGCCCAGCGATTTTATCACAAGCTCGAAGAACCCGCGCCTGCCTTGACTGCGCTTGCGCGATTTCTCGATTGCCTTATCAAAGCCGACAGGGAACGCTTCTGGGTAATGCCGTATCCAAATGACTCGATTGGGGTCAATCGATCACGCCACGGCGCGTTGGCGGCATGCGCAGAAGCGCTCTTGGGGCGGCCACGCTACGACTCATTGCGGATTTTCCGGAAGACGAACAAGTGACCTATGAGCAGCGGCCACCGGATGCCGAAGACGGGCCATGCCGCCTTGTTGACGCACTCGAGGCCGCGCTGCGCCCAGCCGGTGATTCCCAATATCTGACCTTGCGGCATGGGCCGAATCTCGACGAGTTCAAAGCCGCGCCGGGTCAAGAGCGCTTCCATTCCTGAAATCGAGAAGAGGACAGTATGCCAAGGAGGGCAGAAACCCTGGTGCAGTTTCGGAAGTGGCGCCCCTGTGCGCCCGAGCCGGACGATGCTGGCCGCGAAATGGAGAAAATGGGCCGTGGGCTGGCCAGAGATAAGAATGCCGCCGACCTGGAGGAGCCGATTGGCCTTCCGCAACCATTGCTCATGCTCCACAAAGTGCTCGAAAACACTGCACATGACGAGGGCCGAATAGGTTTTCCCAAACAGCGCGTCGACCTCCCCTTGCTGAATGGGCAGGCCGAGACTGCGACAATGCGCCGCCATGGCCTCGGAGGGTTCGACGCCTTCATACCGGAATCCGCTTTCAATCAGAAGCTGGGCAAGTCCACCCCAACCCGCGCCCACTTCCGCCACGTCGTCACCGACTTGGTGGTCCATGAGAGCCCGAAGGATGGCTTCATGATGACTTCGGGCCTCTTGCCGGGATCGGGCTGGGTCGGGATTGATATGCTCGGTCGTGGCGTAGATTTCCGCATACGCGCGTTCGAGCTCTTCACGGGTCGGAAGCGGGACAAGCTGGATCGTGCCACAGGCGGCACAGCGATGATATTCGTATTCGCCGCGCCTCCCGTAGAAGCGCGCAACGCCGCCACGCGCCACACACGAAGCCTGAGAAATCCTCAACACGAGATCGATGGCCTCCCCGCGCAAGTAATGAACTCCGCAGAAGTCTAACCGAGAATGCCTCGCATCTCAAAGATTAACGTTCCAGTTAGAGATGATTGATTCCGGCAGGTTTGTGTACTATAAAGCGTGGAGGAACACAAGATTGTAAGCGAGGACGCAATGACCGGCAGCGAACCTGAGATTTCCGTTGTCATTCCCGTGTTCAATGAGGCGCCGAACCTCAAGGAGCTGTATTCACGGGTTGTTGCCGCCATGGAGCCGCTCGAGCGGAGTTTCGAGGTAGTGACGGTCGACGACGGAAGCACGGACGGGAGTTATGAGATCCTCTCGGAATTGCAGGCGGCGGACCCACGCCTGCGCGTTGTCCGGCTGGCCAGAAACTTCGGCCAGACCCCGGCGCTGTACGCGGGGTTTGCGCATGTCAGGGGCCGTATCATCCTTCAGCTCGACGCGGATTTGCAGAATCCTCCTGAGGAGCTGGTCAAGCTCATCGCCAAACTGGATGAAGGTTACGATGTGGTTCAAGGGTGGCGGGAAATCCGTCAGGATGCGGGACTGCGCCGCTATGCGTCGAAAACCCTGAACGGAATCGTGTCCTGGGCCACAGGAGCGCGGATCCGCGATCTGGGATGCGGTCTCAAAGGGTTCCGGCGTGAAGTGATAGACAACCTCGGACGTTTCACGCATCATACGCGATACCTTCCCGCCGAGCTCGTCTGGCTGGGCGCAAGCATTGCCGAGGTAAAGGTGGCGCATTGCGAGCGGGCAGGGGGCGACAGCAAGTACAGCATGTGGACGCTGCTGCGGCTGAACTTCGACATGATTGCAAGTGTAACAACGGCCCCGATCAAGTTTGTCGGCTTTCTGGGCTTGATACTCTCGTTGGTCGGGTTCGGAATGGGCGCGCTGATCGGCGTAAAGCGCATAGTGTACGGCAGCTTTAACCAGTTCGTGACGGTGACGGCGCTCTTTTTCGTTATGGCCGGTCTTCAATTGATCGCAACGGGCCTGCTATGCGAATACATCAGCCGAATTTTTATTGAAGCTCAGAACAAGCCTTATTACATCATTCGAGAAATACGCGAGGCGGAGAACGACAAGTGACCGCGCACGCTCCCAACGTCCATGCCCGGGCCGGCCCCGGAGTTTCAGTGAAGGAACTGATCGAGTGGTAGACCTCGAGAGGGATACGACGTTGGCACGGACGTTGCTCGAACGCATGGCATTGATCCGCGCGACAGAGGAGACACTGCTGGCCCTCTTCAGCCAGGGCAGGATCTTCGGGACTACCCACACGTGCATCGGGCAGGAGGCCATCCCCGTTGCGCTCGCGCCGCACCTGCGCGAAAGGGACATTATCTTTTGTCCTCACCGCTGCCACGGCCACTTCATTGCGTGCGGCGGCAGTGCGGAGTTGTTGGTCGCCGAAGTGATGGGGCGGGCATCAGGGGCTTGCGGCGGGCGTGCCGGCAGTCAGCATCTTCATCACGGGCGATTGTTTGCCAGCGGCGTGCAGGGGGGAATCGCAGGCAATGGCGTGGGCGCGGCGCTCGCCTTGAAGTACCTCGAGTCCGGGGCTATCTGCGTGGTCTTCCTCGGCGACGGCACGCTGGGCGCGGGGCTTTTATACGAATCAATGAACTTTGCGTCCCTGAGACAACTTCCGGTGCTTTTCGTGCTGGAAGACAACCAGTATGCACAAACGACGCCCGTCCGGCTCGCCGTCAGCGGCTCGATGATAGCCCGTCCGTCGTCCTTTGGCATCCCGGCGGCGGAGATCACCTCGAATGACGTGACCGAGTTGTACGAGGTCTTTCGCAGTTGTGTCGAAACCGTGAGGAGATCGCAAGCCCCGTTCTTCCAGGTGGTTCACACGTATCGATTGGCCGCGCACAGTAAAGGCGACGACCATCGAGACCCGGCCGAGATCGCGGCTTGGCGCAAAAAAGATCCGCTCACGCTGATGGGCGGACGCCTTTCCCCAACCGAGGTGGACGAGGCGCTTTCCCGCACCCGCGGGAAACTCCAGCGCGTGGTTGAGATCGTCGAGGCCGAGCCACCGGCCCATTTCGAGCCGTCGCCGTTCTATGTCTCGAGTTCCGCGCACTGCGGTGAGGCCGCGCCGCGTCAGTCCGTCACGTACACAAAGGCGCTCAACGGTGCCTTGCACGTGCTGATGGAGTCCGACCCCCGCGTGTTCCTGATGGGCGAGGATGTGTTGGATCCATACGGTGGGGCGTTTGGGGTGGCGAAGGGACTATCCTCGCGCTTTCCGGAACGGGTGATCACGACGCCCATCAGCGAAGCCGGGATCGTGGCTTGGGGCGTGGGAGCCGCGCTGGCCGGTATGCGTCCAATTGTCGAGATCATGTTTGGGGATTTCCTTGCATTGGCTGCCGACCAACTGCTCAATCACGCCGCCAAGTACCGTTGGGTGACAGGCGGCAGCGTCGACGTGCCGCTCGTCATACGAACGCCGATGGGGGGCGGGAGGGGATACGGCCCCACACACAGTCAGTCAATCGAGAAGATGTTCATGGGAGTGCCGGGCCTCATGGTCGTTGCTCCGTCGACTCTTGTGGACCCGGGTGAGCTGTTGCGGCGAGCCGTAACGCAGTCAAGCGACCCGGTTGTCTTTGTGGAACACAAGCTGCTGTATCCCAAGCTTCTGCTGGCCCCCGAGAGCGGACGTATCGGCAACTTCTTCGTCAAGAGCACCGGGTCGCGCTATCCCACCGTACGCCTCAGTCTTACGGGCTTCGACGCCCCCGAGCTGACCTTGCTCACGTATGGCGGCATGATGCCTCTTGCGATGCGCGTGGCCGAGGCCTTGCTGCTCGACCATGAGATTGTCGCGGACGTTGTGGTCCCGAGCCTGCTTTCACCTCCTCCTTCCGAGGAGATTATTGCCGCCGTCGGGGATTGTACCGCCGTCGCCACCATCGAGGAAGGTTCAAAAGGTTTTGACTGGGGCGCGGAGATGGTTGCGGGTCTGGTCGAGCGGTCAGGCGCGACACCGCGAAGGTATATGCGATTTGCCTCGGCCCCAAGCCCGATTCCCGCGGCCATTCCGCTCGAAAAAAGCGTCCTGCCCGACGCCCGCGCGATCATCGACGCGATTCGAAGGAGCATGCTATGACACCCGCACTCTTTGAGGTGACCATACCGCAGTTGGGCGTGAACGATGAAACCGCCACAATCGTTGAATGGCGGGCCGCGGCCGGTTCGCGCGTCGAACGGGGCGAGGTCATTGCCACCATCGAGACCACAAAAGCCTCCTTCGACCTCGAAACGGAGGAGCGCGGCTTCTTCTATCCAATTGTTGAATCAGGTGTCCGGGTCCCAATACGAACCGTCGTTGCGCTCGTCCTGCCCGAGCCGAATCCCAGCATCGTCCTGGAGTATCGCAGTTCACATCCGGAAGTCTTCTCGCCGAAGGCGCAGCGCGGGGAAACGGCTGCCAGCGATGAACACGTTCTCACTGCAAACGCGCGGAGGCTTGTTGAAGAGCACGGTATTGACTTGGCGCTGCTGCCAAAGGGTCGCGTGATTCGGGAGCGTGACGTGCGTGTCTTGGTAGGTGCTGCCGTAGCCCTCCCGCAGGCCCACGGCGATCCCTCCCGAAACGTTGCCGTATATGGCGCGGCGCAAGGGGGACTGGTTGTCGCGGAGGCGCTGGAACTCAGCGGTTACAATCTGGCTGCTTTCCTTGACGACGCGGAAGAGCTGATCGGCACAACGCTGAACGGCGTACCGGTAGTGCCCGGACGGGAACTGGGCGCATTGGCCGGCAAAGGCATTCGCGCCGTCGCCACGCATATCCCAACGTCCGATTTCCGGCTTCACTTGCGCCGCCGTGCGCGCAGCGCAGGCGTCGAGATGATAAACGTCATCCATCCGCATGCAATCGTATCCCCTTCAGTAAAGATGGGGGAAGGGAATCTCATCAAAGCCGGAGCGATCATCGATACCGAAGTGCGGCTTGGCGACTGTTGCATCATTGACAACGGCGCCGTGATACCGCACCACAACCGGATCGGCAGTGGCTGTCATATCGCCCCCGGCGCATGCATGGGGGGAGACTGCGAGATAGGCGACAACACGGTGATCGGCGTCGGCGCGCGAATCGCTCCGCGCCTTCGCATCGGAAAAGACGTGATCATCGGCGTGGGCGCAAACGTCGTCCGAGACGTACCCGACCACGCGGTTTTCGAGGGAGCTCCAGGCCGACTCGTCGGACAAAGGCGGCCGTCATGATGCTTGTGCCACTATGATCAAGCGAATCGTCTCCGGAGGACAGACCGGCGTTGATCGTGCGGCCCTGGACGTTGCCCTGAGCCGCGGCGTCCCGTGCGGCGGCTGGTGCCCGAAAGGGAGACTGGCTGAAGACGGCCCCATCCCTTTGTCATACCCGTTGCTCGAAACGCCCAGTCCCTTATATGAAGAGCGGACCGCGTGGAACGTGCGCGACTCGGATGGAACACTCGTACTTACCTGGGGGCCTCCGTCAGAAGGAACAGCGTTCACGATTGCACTTGCGGAAGAAATGCTGAGGCCGCATCTTGTCGTCGACCTTGCCGACAACGCAGCCACACCCGAACAAGCCGCTCAGTGGATCCGGGAAAACCAGATCGGCGTCCTAAACGTAGCCGGCCCCCGATCGAGCAAGTCGCCCCAGATTTACGAGCACGCCGTAGCCTTCCTGCACCGCATGCTGGACACCCTGAACCCTGTACCCTGAACCCTATACCCTTCTACGGCCGCTCGCCCCGGGCCAAGCGGGCTTTGATATCGTCGATGAGCGGCGGCACGTCGGCAATGCCGTCCACGACGTAATGAGCGGCTGCCTGAGCCATTCGCGTGTAAGCCCGCGTGCGCTTGCTCTCGCGCCTGCGCCATTGTGATTTCGACGCCGAACCGCTTGTAGATCTCCATGAAGACTACCGCGGGCGCAAGACAGCCGAAATCCATCGTAGTGCCGGCCCAATCCAGGATGACCGCCTTCAAAGGTCCTCGATACGAACGGTGAAAGAAAAACTCCATTTCTCAATCCTCATTGCAAGCACGAATCTCTTGCGTGGAAGCGCACCTGCGTGCTAACATATCAATTTGCTTAGAGAACTCGACTGGACGCCGATTATAGCGATCACCAAGGAGATTCGCACCTATGTCCGGGCATTCCAAATGGAGCACCATCAAGCATAAGAAAGGGGCGGCAGACGCGAAGCGAGGCAAGGTCTTCTCGCGGCTGGCGAAGGAAATCACGATGGCAGCCAAGCTGGGCGGCGGCGATGCCACCGCAAATCCCCGCCTGCGCACGGTGCTGCTGGCCGCGAAGGCCGAGAACATGCCCAAGGACAACATCGACCGCGCCATCAAGAAAGGCACGGGCGAATTGCCGGGCGTAACGTACGAGGAATCGCGATATGAGGGGTACGCGCCGGGCGGCATAGCCATCATCGTCGACGTGATGAGCGACAACAAGTTTCGGACGGTGGCCGAGATCCGTCACATCCTCACGCGGTACGGCGGAAGCATGGCGGAGACCGGCGCGGTCCTGTGGAACTTCGAGCAGAAGGGAACGATCGCCATCGCAAGGTCGGCCTGCACGGACGATGAGATGATCGAGAAGGCGATCGATGCCGGCGCTGAAGACGTGAGCAGCGATGGAGAAATCCATGAGATCACCACCGCCCCGACGGACCTGTACGCCGTGGTGAAGGCGCTCGAGGGAATGGGCTTGAAGGCCGAAAGCGCGCAGTTGACCATGCTGCCGAAGAACACCGTCAAGGTCGAGGGCAAACAGGCGGAATCCGTCCTGCGTCTCATGGAAATTCTCGAGGAACATGACGACGTCCAGAGCGTCTACGCCAACTTCGATATCTCCGAAGCGGACATGGCCGCCGCATTAGGAGCCTAGGAGCGCGTAAGGAAAGATTCCGGCATGATTTCCAAGGACTGGGTGCCATGGATAAGACGGCGTCGCTTTCCTGTGTTTTGCACAATGGACGGGACTATACGACGCCGTCTTATCCATGCCACCCCGCAGCCAAGAGGCGTTCAGTGCACGCTCTAGGCATGCGCGTGCTCGGGTTTGACCCGGGAACCGCAACGACCGGATACGGGGTCGTCGAGGGTAAAGGCTCGCGGCTCTCCCACGTGGCCCACGGCACAATCGTTACCAGCCCTGACCCCCATTTCGCTCACCGGCTCAAGCTCATATTCGAAAAGGCGCAAGAGCTGATTGCCCTCTATAAGCCCGACGCCGTGGCCATCGAGAAAATCTACTTCTCGCAAAACGTCACGACCGGCATCTCCGTGGCTCAAGCCCGAGGCGCCCTCGCGGTGGCCGCCGCCCTCGCGGAGAGACCCGTCGTCGAGTTCAGTCCCCTCGAGGTCAAGAACGCCGTCGTGGGTTACGGAAAGGCCACCAAGAAGCAGGTGCAAGAGATGGTCAAGATCCTCCTCAACCTCGATGCCCCGCCAAAACCCGACGATGCCGCGGACGCCCTTGCCCTTGCCATCTGCCAGATCCATAGCGGACGGCTCACCAATTCTCCCTAGTCCCATTGCCAAGATTGCCCGCAGTTTGTAAGCTGCGTGAAGAGGGGTTTGTAGGGTGGGTTCCGCTCCGCTTCACCCACCCTACAAACTCCCTAGTCACGTCGTTCATCGCGATGTTCCAGGTTCATGTGCATGTATGTCCGCACTGCATAAGCCTTTACACGCAGTAAAAAGTGCTTGACATTTTCAAAGGGGGGGTAAAATACCTTACTGGTAGGTGTGATGTTCGGGCTATCGTGGCGCATTGGGGTGTTGTTAAGGCTCAACAAGGCACACCGACAGCAACGTTTCGCCCGCACACCTCCCGCGGGAAAAGGGGAAGTGCTTCAACAACATGGGAGGAGCAAATCATGCAGAAGTCCAAGATAGTGCCTCTTGCAGTTCTGATTGCAATCCTTGCGGTCATCGGAGTCGCCTACGCACTCGACTACACCGGAGGGTATTTCAGGGCAACAGGGTCCGATCCGGCTAACTATAGTTATACCGAAATGTCGCTAAACACGATCCACATGACCGAGGGAAGCGACACCTTGCAGATGTACTCTGGAGATGATTACATCCGTATGTCTTCCGGAAACGATCAGTTCCAGATGTCCAGCGGAGATGACCTTATCGGCCTGGGTCCCGGCAGCGACTACATCCGTTTCTATGGTGGATACAACGGCGCGAGCACGGAGACAATCGGTTTCAACGACGTCAACGATGTAGATCCCCCGACCACGTACATCAAGTACACATCCTACAACGACACAATCGAGATCAAATCCAACTCCGGCGACGTCATCATCACGTTGGGTCAGTGACGATCATCGCCGATGGACGCTGACAGCGACTTGGGTCGTAGGTCCGACCTCCAGGTCAGACGCACCTTGGCGACGCGTGTCGTAGGTTCGATTTCCGAATCGGACGTTTTGAAACGTCCGACCTGGAGGTCGGACCTACCAGCCGAGCGCGCTCGGAGGTGAGCGGTGACCTTAAGCAACATACACTGAGGATTTCAGACAGGGGAGGGGATACAAATGACGAAGCTTCATGGTATACTAAGTTTGCTCGTGGTTTTCTTGCTGCCGGCGGCGCTTCTCGGCGTGCAGGCGGCAGAACAGATCGGGGAACCGGACTTTTACCACTACGTGCGTTCAATAGGACCGATCCCCTTGAAGCTGAACACCGAAAAGATCGGCATCCGGTTTCAGCCGGGAGTCACCGAGGAGGACCAGGCCAACGTGCTCCTCTCGGACGATGCCCTCGACCCATTGGCGGAACTGACCCCACTAGGCCATAACGGGACGCTGCTTGTCGGACTCAAACCGGGCGCTACTCGCGCATCCATCCTCGATACCATCCAGAGACTCTCCGCCGCAGATGCCGTCTACTACGCGTCGCCCGTCGTCCAGTCCAGGATCGGGTATGACGAACTCGTGAACAACAAGTTTTACGTCTCCTTGCCGGAGTCCGTGAAACCGGCGGACGTGGATCGTCTCAATGCGGAACAGCACGTCGAGACCGTCTCTATTCGCGGATTCCCCAAGAGGGCCACGAACGGCTGGTGGTTCCGTATTACCAAGGGATCGACCCTCAACGCAATCGGAATGTCCAACCTGTACTATGAACGCTTGGGCGCCCTCGGCGCCAGCCCCGGCTTGATCTGCCTGTATGACGTTCTCGCCGGCTGGGATACCTATTACCGTCCTGACGGTCAGGGTGGGCTCGTGGACTGCGCGACAAATCAATACGACAACCAATGCAACCTCTGCGCCATCCACGTGCCGGATGCGTGGAACGTCACCACAGGCGACCCACACATCGTTGTCGCGGTCCTCGATACCGGTGTGGACATGGACTACGGCACCGGCGGGGGGAACCCCGACCTCAACCCAAACCAGTGGATAAATCCATCGCCTGACGGTGCCAACGGGGAGCATCCGTACGACTACTACGGCTGGAATTTCGTCGAGGGCAATAACGCTCCTACGGCTACAACGGAGGCCGGAGCTCACGGTACGTGTTCGGCCGGTGTCATCGGCGCGCGGACGTACAACTCGTTGGGGGTCGCGGGCATAGCCGGGGGATGGGATACACAAGAGGGATGCAAGATCATGCCGCTGAGAATAAGTGCGTCTGCCGTCTCGGCTGTTCCTGCACATGATCCGCCGGATGAACCCCATGCTGTTGAGCACATAGCAGCCGGGATCCTATACGCGGCAGACCACGGTGCCCATGTCCTCAGCATGAGCATGGCTTTTTGGGTGTGCCCAGAGTACCTGAGAGTTGCTCTGGACGCGGCCGTGGATGCTGATTGTGTCCTCGTCGCCGCGGCCGGGAATTACGACGAAGAGGCAGTCAGAAACACGGATAACGGGGGAGGAGAGGGTGAAGGGGAGGGTGAGTGGGACTCGACGCTCATCTACCCTGGGTGCCTTAAAGAGGTGATTTCTGTGGGCGCACTGAACACGTGCCTAGCAATCAGAGGTGAACGGAAGTATGGGTCAAACACCGGCGGCGGGGGCGAAGGAGAAGGCGAGGGCGAAGGAGAAGCCCCGTGCAATCAAACGGGAGGCTGGGGAAGCGATTGGGGCAACGCACTGGACATTATGGCGCCGGGAATGGACATATGCACGACGGATATCGTGGGGTGCTGCGGGAAGACGCCCGGCGAAGGTGAGGGCGAGGGCGAAGGGGAGGGCGGGTGTGATCAGATGGATCCAGAAGACTGCGGCTGCGCGGGCGATGAGTGCGATTACAATGTTACGGTTAACCACCGCTACAACAAGACGTCGTCAGCCACGCCGCAAGTGGCCGGAGTAGCCGCATTGGTGCTCTCCGCCACACTGGATGCGAGTGGGAATCGCACGCTGTCGCGCCTTCAGGTGCAGGCCATAATCGAGTTCTCAGCGGAAGAGATGGTATATGGTCGAATCTACTACAAGGACGGCCACCAGCATTACGAGTACGCGGGCGGCGGCAGGGATAAGTATACGGGCTACGGTTGCGTGAACGCAGAAGTCGCCGTATCCCTTGCATTGGCACCCCGGTTCGTGATTCGCAATAGCGCGGGGAAACATCTGGCATCGCTCGATGCACAAGGCAATTTCGTGGTTGAAGGCAGCCTCAAGGAACGAGCGACCTTCGGGGAAATGGACCCCACTAATGACAAGGAATTTATCGTACGACAGGCCGATTTTGAACTTCTGCGCCTCAATTCCTCCGGAGACATGTATATCTTCGGCAACTTGTTCGAGAAAGTCGCTGCGGATCTGGACAGCGCCGTCACCGTGCAGTCCTTGCGATTCAGGGACGGCACGGGCCACACCGTTGCGCTCGTGAACTCGGAGTGGTTGAGCAACTCCGGCATCAACCCGAAATATCCTTATGAGGTTCCTGAAGGCAGCATCGTTCTCAAGGGCAGGGCGCTGGTCGGGGCGCAACCCGACCGCGCCGCCAGTCAGGGACACTGAACGTGATTGGAGATTGGGGACTGCGGATTGGAGATTGTAACGGACACGCGAGGCCGTGCCCGCTGAATCGACGGAGATGCGAAACATGAATGCTAGTAGAACGCCTTCAATCAGGCGGGTCCTGTTGATCGTGGCACTGTCAGCAGCAGTCTCCTTTGCTGCAGCCGCCGAATGGCGGCAAGTGACGAGTGTGCCGCCCTGGGCGCCGCGAACGGATCAGGCGGCGGTCGTTTTCAAGGACAAGATTTGGGTGCTAGGCGGGGCTAGTCGCAGCGAGGTCCCGCCCGGCACCTTGTTTAACGATGTGTGGTGCTCGTCGGACGGTGCGCGGTGGACCCTTGTGACGGCGCATGCCGACTGGTCCCCCCGCCGCGTATACCTTTGTCTGGCGTTTGCCGGCAAGCTCTGGCTTTTTGGCGCTCCTGACTGCTGGGGCGCCAACGATCTGTGGTATTCCGGAGATGGTGTGGCCTGGACCCAAGTCACGGTTGCTCCGCCCTGGTTTCCAAGGTGGGGCTTCACCGCCGTCGTGTTCGATGACAAAATCTGGGTCATAGGTGGCGATGGCAGCGGCGGCTACCGGAACGACGTGTGGTGTTCGTCAGACGGCCTCAACTGGACCGAGGTCACCCCCGCCGCACCGTGGGCGGCACGCTGGCAGCACATCTCCGTAGTGCATAACGGGAAAATCTGGGTGATCGGGGGAAACGCCTGCATAGATGTAGAATGGGATGGGCCTTTCTTTCAGGATACATGGTCCTCGCCGGACGGGGTAAACTGGGCTCAGGCTGACCCTGACCCCCCATACACATGGTGGAACACGGCCGACTACGTTTGTGTAGCCTACGGTGGGAGAATCTGGCTCTTTCGGGGCGATACCCGTCCGTGGTACACGGAGGATGGCGCCACGTGGGAGCAAGGCGCGGATGTGGTACCGTCGTCCGACAACGCCCTGACCTACGCCAGCGAGATGTGGGTTATTAGCGGGAGAAATGCTGGGAGTTACAACGGCCAGTACAACGATGTCTGGCACTCCTCTGATGGCGTAACCTGGGCCGGGAGCGACGGGCCGGCTCCGTTCGGCCCGCGGAGCTCGCATGCCTCGACGGTCTTTGACGACAAAGTCTGGGTTCTTGGAGGCCGATCCAGTTTTGGTCTGAACTTCGCGGGGGATGTATGGTCGTCACCCGACGGGCTGAACTGGACGCAAGCCACGGCCTTGGCGCCGTGGGGCCTTCGCCTAGGGCACGCCACTGTGGCCTTGAACGGCAGCTTGTGGCTCATTGCGGGAGGAGCATTTGACGGGCGTCACATTATAGAGAAAAACGATGTTTGGTATTCCTCGGATGGGGCGCAGTGGTCCGCCGCTACCACCGCCGCACCTTGGGCCGCGCGACAGGGTCATGCATCGGTGGTTCATGACGCAAAGGTTTGGGTTCTCGGGGGTCATTATTACGTGCCTGGTCAGGATTACTACTATGGTGGTACTACCTACTACTTGGATGATGCATGGCAGTCGACGGACGGGCAGACCTGGACCGAGGCCACCGGTGCGGCTCCGTGGGGTCCCCGCGCCTTCCACACTTGCGTCTCGTATGACGGCAAGATCTGGCTAGCGGGGGGGTGCCTCCAGACCGACGGCGGTGTTACCTCGATGGATGACGTCTGGTATTCGTCCGATGGCACGAACTGGGTACGAGCCATCGAGCACGCACCCTGGGGCCCGCGCGCCGGCCACACGCTCACGGTGAGCGACGGGAAAATGTGGCTTGTCGGGGGAGCAACCTCCCAGGAGCAAAACGATGCGTGGTTTTCCACAGACGGCATCAACTGGACCCGGGGCGCGGAAACAGCCGCGTGGCATCCACGCGCCTACCACACAGCGGCGAGCTTTGACGGAAAACTTTGGATTCTTGGAGGGTTAGAAGGTTCTATCTACTCGTTGGTCTTCAAAGACATCTGGTGCGCCGACGACCCGCGGGCGTTTGCGTTCACCACGGTGCCGGTCGGGGGTTGGAAAGAAGAGTGCGAAGGTCTCGTCCTCAGCGTAGGCATTCAGGGCGCGGCAGGCAATGTGACCTATCAGTGGGTGAGAGACGACGAAACGCTTGACGGACAGACATCCTCCGTGCTGACGATTCCATCGCTCCAATTGAGCGACCAGGGCTACTACTGCTGCATCGTGACGGACGAAAGCGATAGCAAGACGGCCCACGAGAGTCCCCACGCCTACGTGCAGGTTTTTCCCGCCGGCAGCCTGCCCGTGAGCCGAACAGTGTTGAGCGTCGCCATCGCTTCGATAGCGGTGGTGGCGTCTTTGGGCCTTTATGCCCCACGAATACGTCAGCGGAAGCAGCAAGATACGCGCGTAGGATGAGATGTTGAGCCTGAGTTCTTCGCCACTGGCACCCAATTGCAGAAGCAATCCGCGCAATCTGTATATATTGATCGTAGGTCCGATTTGTAATCGGACATTCGGAACGTCCGATTACAAATCGGACCTACGATGAGGCCGCTAACATTTTCATAGAATTCGCATAAAATCTTCTTGATTTCGGGTTGAGCCAGTGATATACTATGTTTGATTGAACGCAGGGTTTTCCCTGCTGTGTTCGAGCGGGTACGGAACTTTTCACCTTAGTTCTTGAACCGGGAACCCGACATTTGAATAGTCTACGACAGGCCTCCTCGGACCTCTTGAGGCCCGTGCAGTGGAAGTCGGATGACTATCGTGAGGGTACCCCCTTATTGGGTTAGGTTCAAAAGTTCCTAAACCTACGGCACGTGCGGGGAACTTCTTGAGCGGGATCGGGTCGCGATCCCGCTCTTCTCTTTATGGAGTCCTGCTCGTTCCCAAGTCCCGCTCGTGCTCGTTCCCAAGTTCAGCTTGGGAACGAGCTGACGGGCAACGCCGACCATAATCAAACCACCATGCCCGTGCAGAGCCGCCCATTATCCGACAAAGTGTCAATAAAATACCAGCACAATACCAGCGTTCATGAGAAAGCATAATGAAGATCCCCTTTGCATCTGCACCGCAATTGGCATATAACATGCTGGATATTATTGACTTTGCCATATATACTGGATCTGAAAAGGGTAAGACCAATGAGAATCTGCCGTAGAAAAGAGTTGACACAGAATGAAATTTCTGATAACATAACTAACGGAGCCTATGAGGTGGGAGGATCTGTCGCCTGATACATTTGAGGCGCTTCTCGAAGTTGGATCTGGGATGCGTTCAATAATAGGCCGTGGTTGGGGCCGAAGGGAGTCCGAAGAGCCTTGCTATTTGCAAAACCCAAGAAGGCGCTTGGAATAGACATCGGGACCCACTCGATCAAGACCGTTCAGATGTCGCGGTCGGGCGGCAGGCTCCGTGTCGATGCCGCAGGCTATGCGCTTGTGGACCGGAACCAGCTCAACGTTGACCCGGTTGCGGCCCAGGCCAACGCGGTCCGAGAAGCCGTTCGCGAGATTTCTTTGGACCAGAGCGTCGTCGTGGGCGCGCTGCCGGGTCAGACCGTAGTGATCCGGTATCCCCGGCTGCCGGAGATGCCGGAGGAGGCCATTGGCGCGGCTATCGAGAAAGAGGCCGGACAGCATATTCCGTACGACTTGTCGGAGGTGTCACTCGACTGGACGCTCCTCGACAAAGTGACCGAGGGCAATAACAAGCTTTTCAAGGTCCTTCTTGTGGCGGCCAAGCATGAGGTGATCGATTCCCGGGTACAAGTTGCCAATGCCGCGGACGTGCAATACAACGTGCTCACCGTGGATTCGTTGGCGCTGGCCGATGCCGCCGAGAGCTGCGACTTCCTTCGCGTGGGCGAGACCGTGGCGCTCGTGAACATCGGGTTGTCCTCGTCCAGCATCCACTTTGTGAAGGACGGCGTCTCGAGTTTCATCCGCGACGTTAACTGGGGCGGCCGGGAACTGATCCAGGCCATTGCACGGAGTCGCCGTGTGGATTACGACCGGGCGGAAACGCTGCTTGGCAGCATCGCCGAGATCGAGCCAGGAGAAGAACCAGACTCCGAGTTGGAGGAAGAGGAGATCCCCGAGATCAAGGTTGAGCCGCCGCCATCGCGAGGGCCGGCGTCGCTCCTGGAACCATTCGAGGAGGAACTCGAACAGGCCCCAGGCGGACGCAGAGAAGGAACGCCTTCCGCGGCGCCCGCGGGCGAGGACGAAGAAAAGAGCCTCCGCGAGACCGTCGCCGCGCCGTTCGCGCGGCTGGTATCCGAAGTCCGCCGCTCTTTCGAGTACTACGAGCACGAGCTTTATGAGACCGCAATTGGCCGTCTCATCCTGAGCGGCGGTGTGGCGCACATCCCCGTGCTTTCGGAAGTCCTAAGCGAGGAACTCGGGTTAAAAGCGATCGAGGTGGCAAACCCGGCGGAGAGCGCCCTGTTCCTCGGGGATCATCGTGCCACGGCGCCCCTGACGCAGCATCCCGCACAGTTCATGGTGGCAATCGGTCTTGCGGCCCGGGGAATAACGGAACTATGATCAAGATAAACCTGTTGCCCCAGCATCTTCGGCCCGTCAAGCGGAGCCCTCTCCCCTACCTGGCAAGCGGAGCCATTCTCGCCGTAGCCGTTCTGGCCATGCTTGGACTGTGGGTCCGTCTGCAGACGCAGATTGCGGCAAAGGAAGCCGACCGGGTCGCACATCAAACACAACTCGACACCCTGAGGCCGATCGTGGACGAATGCAATCAGCTTGCAGACCAGAAACTTCGCCTGGCGGACAAGATGTCCATCATCCAGGAGATTGTGAGCGACCGGATCATCTGGTCTCGCCAGCTTTTCAACATCGGACGCTTGACGCCTGACAACTTCTGGTACAGCGGCATCAACGAGAAAGAAAAGACGACGAAGGAGATGCGCCTGGTCTTTGACGAGAAGACCAAGAAGGAAGAGATGAAGCCGGTGACGGTGAAACACCGCGTCCTCGAGGTTTCCGGCTACGTAATAGAAGGACCGGGCGGAAACAACGACATCTATCCCTTGACCCTCAATCTCGAACAGGATAAAGAGTTCGCGAGCCTCTTCCAGTTCAGCTCGCCAAAACTCGTCGACACGGAATTCAAGGGCTATCGGGTGCGGAGCTTCGTACTGGAATACCTGATCACGCAAGGAGAAGAGGCCACGAAATGACGGAGTTTCTGAAAGGCAGCATAGCGCCGCGTGATTGGTTGGCGTCCGGCGGCCTTCTGGGTTTCACGGTGGTGTTGTGCGCGGCATTTGTGTTCCTCGTCTACAATCCCCTCGATGCGAAACTCGCCAAGACGGCGGCGGAAGACCAGCAGACACAGGCGGACCTAATCGTTGCGAAGCGGGCCGAACAGAACATCGGCTCACTGCGCGCCGAGGCGGCGAAGATGAATGAACTGGTCACCCAGTTCGAGGAGCGCCTGCCGGAAAACCGCGAGATTCCCATGCTTCTCAAAAAATTCGAAGGTTTTGCGGGCGAGATCGGTCTTCGCGTCGAACTTTCACAATTGCCCCGGATCACCGACGCGCACAAAGAGACCATCCCTTACACCGTGGTGGCCCGCGGGAATTTCAATCAGATCGTGGATTTCATCAATCGCCTGGAACGGTTCCAGCGATATCTGAAGGTGTCCGATCTCAACTTCGGCAAGGAAGAGGAAGGTGTCGCGCAAGCGTCGTTCACGTTGAGCACCTACCGCTTCATTCAGCCCAGTGATGCCGCCTCAACCCAGGCTGCCAGCGAGACGAAGAAGTCATGAGCAAGAAAACCCAGTTTATCATCTTTGCAGTTGCGGGCGTCATCTTCGTGGCCGTGCTGGGATATCAGCTTATGCGGAAGGAGCCGCCGCCTCCCGTGGCAGGCAAGACCGCTTCACAGGCCCAAGGCGCATCCAAGACCGGCACGGCCGCGCCGACTCCGGCGGCAGCCCATGCCGCGAAAACGGCATCGCCCTCCGCGCCCGCGGCCGCCCCTTCATCGCAGACACAGATCAAGAAAGTCGATGTAAATATCGACGACCTGCTGGCCAATATCAAAGAAGTGGACTTTGACTATGAAAGGGAACGCCTGCCTCGCGACCCAATGGCCCCGCTAGTGGGCACGTTGACGGCGAAACAGGGGGAAGGCAAAGAGGAACGGCCGTCCGCACCGCCTACAGCCGTCCAGGTGATGAACAAGGTCGTCTCGGGCATCCTGTGGGACGAACGGCGTCCCCTGGCCGTGGTTGACAACGAAGTGGTCTATCCGGGATACGTCTACGCGGACGGCGTCACGGTTGAATCGATCGAACGCGACCGTGTGAACTTTAAGGTCGAAGATTCGCTCATTCAAAACCCACTGAAGGAGTTTTAGCACATGTCTCCTAGCATTCGGACAGGACTTACCGTCGCCCTGGGACTCGCCGCTTCGCTCGTGGTGTCAGCGGCGGCCGGCCCGGCCGCATTGGAGCAGAGCAAACGCAATGTTGTTCGGGCCGTGTTGCAGCGGACGGGATGTCTCGAAACGGAAGCCGCCCGCGTGGATGCCGCGGCGGACGCTAATGCCCTCTGCGAAATTCGGTTGGACACGTCCCAGGAGCAACCCGTCGTCACTTTGCTGACCTCCGGTCAACCTGCATACAAGGCTTTCGCCATCAAGGAAGAAAACAAGGTCGTCGTTGACCTCGCTGATACCGTGAATCTGCGTTCCGGGACCATTCCGGCGAAAGACGAGGCCGTGGTGCACCGCGTCCGGACCAGCCTCTTTGCCATCAATCCCGATCTCGTCTCCCGTGCGGTTGTTGATCTCGCCACCCCTTGTACCTTCGACATCGCCCAAAACGAAGAGGCCATCACGGTTGTATTGAAGCCCACCGGAGAGGCGTCGAAGCGGCCGTGCAAGACGGCAACCGCCCGGACACCGAAGAAGGCTACTGACAGTAAACGCAAAGCTGTGTGTGACGCGATTGAGAGCGGCCCCGCCGGGCAAAAGGCCGGCACGCAAAACGCAAGCCTTTTCCCGGAGACTCAGCCAGTGTTGGTGACAGTCCGAGCCGTGGCCGGGCGAGCCAAAGATACGCTGAGCAAGCTCTATGACGGCACTTCCTCGTTCGTTCGCGCCAACATCACGGCCGCGGAGGAATTCGAGCGCCAACGCGCGGCCACGCAGCAGGCCGCGTTATTGGCCCAGCTCGAGGCGGCGGAAGAATCCGCCTCCCAGCCGGCCGCGCCTGGAACCGACAGTGGCGCGCCGTTGGACGCGCCTGGAACGGACAGTGGCGCGCCGTTGGACGCCTATGCGAAGGATGTCGCTGAACGTGTCGACCAATTGGCCGAGGAACTCGAGTCCGTACAGGCATCACAGTTCGAAGTTATCCTGCCGCCCGTAATCTCGACATTGGCAGCAGTAACGGAACAAGGCGGTCCGGCGGAAGCCCCGAGCGCCAAACCACCGCCGGCCCCTGAGCCGGCCCCGCCATCCGAGGCCCCAAGCGCCGAACCGCCCCCGGCCCCGCCACTCGAGGCCCCAAGCGCCGAACCGCCCCCGGCCCCGCCTGCGGAGGCTCCAGCGATAAGCAGCCCGCCTCCCCCGGAAAAGCGCTCGGAGCAGACAGCGCCGTCGGGAGCACCGGTGGTAACCAGGATGAAAGAACTCCTGTCAGGCATTGCGGAGGCCGCGAACGGCTCCCGTAAAGGGACGACAACTCCTCCTGCACAAGTGGAAGCGGCGCCCGTAGTCGAGACCGGCAAGGCTGGAAAGCCGCCGGCGCCTGTAGAGAAGAAGGAAATGGTCTACCAGGGTAACCCCATGGACCAAGTCGTCAACATCGATTTCCGCGACATGGACTTGACGAACGTCGTGGCGCTGTTGGCGCAAAAGGCGCAGATCAACGTGATCGCGGGGGCGAACTTGACCGGCGCGGTCACCGCGAGTCTCAAGAACGTCACGCTTCGCCAAGCCATAGATACCGTCTTGCGCATGAACAATCTCGGGATCGTCGAAGAAGAAGGCATCTACCGCATCGTCCCCTATGAGGAAGCCCAAGCCGCGAAGCGCAAGACCGTCATGGTCAAGCTTGAGCACGCAAAAGCCGCCGACGTCCAGAAGACCCTCACAAACGTGCTCAAGGGGTCTGCCGACGAAACGTTAATGTCATTGTCGGCGAACGACAGCACGAACGTCTTGATCGTTGCGGGGCCCGAGGCGCACGTCGGCGAGTTCGAGACTCTCGCGAAGGAACTGGACATATCGAAAGCTGTTACACCGACCATAACGGAAGCGATCAAGGTCAACAACGCCGAGCCCGCGGAGCTCAACGATCTTATAAAGAGCATGCTATCCCCCGAAATCGGGAAGGTGGCCATTGACACGCGGAGCCGTCACATCGTCGTAACGGACCAGCCGGTCGTGCTCGACCAGGTCCGCGAGTTGATCAAGCAGGTCGACATGCCGGTCAAACAGGTGAGTGTCGATGCCATGATCATCGACGCGGTCCTTAGCGACAATTCCGAAACAGGCGTCGACTGGGTCTTCAAAGCGGTTCACAGCTACAACGCGAGTGGCAACCAGATTGGGAGCTTAATCGGGCCCGTCGGGGGCGTCGATTCCACGGGCCAGCAGATCGTGCGCGACGTCATCAGCGATATGACCGACGCGGGCACGGGTTTCCTTTCGCTCGGCCTGCTGACCGACCAAGTCAACATCAAGGCGGCCATCTCGGCCCAGGTCGACAACCGCAACGCGAGGCTCCTCGCCAATCCCGTGGTCGTCACCGTCGAGAACCAAAAGGCAACCATCAACATCTCCGACGAGATCCCCTATCAGGAATCGAAACAGTCGCTGACCGGCCCCCCGATGGTGAGCACGGCGTTCAAGGAAATCGGTATATTGCTCGAGGTCACCCCGAAGGTGAGCCACGATAACCACATCCTGTCGAAGATCAACGCCAAACAAAGCCGGCAGAACGGCGTGTTCAACGACATCCCCATCGAGGCTAAACGCACGACCGAGACAACGCTCCGCACCAAGAACGGCCAGACCATCTTCATCGGCGGCCTGCGCCGTCTCGACGATTCCAAGCAGGCTAAGAAGGTCCCGGTGCTGGGCGATATCCCCATAGTGAACATCCTGTTCCGCAACAACGTCTTGAACAAACAGAGCTCGGAACTTCTCGTGTTTCTGACCTGCAACGTGCTGCCGGAGGACATACCGCCGCTCGATCCGAAATTGCAGAGTGCGTTTGACGAACTGGACAATACCCCGAAGGTCCCGAACGTGCACCGCGAGCTTGGGCGCAGTGTGACGCACCCAAGGAAGGTCAACGACCCCGACTGGCATTGGCGCCGGGCGCAGTAAAAGTTCCTCAATACAGTGTCTAACCACACAACCGCGGGGCAAACGCGTCTCTAAGCGTTTGCCCCTCGCATTTTGCGGTCACCCGGAACATCGGGAAGGTGAAATGGCACGGGATTCTTTTCCGTAATCCTCTCAACCTGGCGAGGGAACTGCACCGATCCGGCAACTCCCTGGGGCAACCCATGTATACGTGCAGCCCTGCGCTGGACTTGCTACGGTTTTCGTCGTATCATCTCATTGGGCTGTCTCGTGCATGGCACAAGCGACAAGCGCATGACGTCAACCGGCGGGGGCAATCCCGCCAAAGGAGGAAAAACCATGGCAACTTTCTTCATGTTCGGCAAGTACACTGCGGAGGCCCTGCCGAAAATCTCCGCAAAACGCACCAGCGAAGTGACGAAGCTGGTCGAGCAAGCGGGCGGCAAGGTGAAATCCATTCATGCATTGCTGGGCAAAGTGGATCTCGTAATCGTCATCGAGATGCCCGGCGTGGAACAGGTCATGAAGCTGAGCGTTACGCTGGCTAAGAAGACGGGGATCGTTTTTACGTGCTATCCCGCGGTGCCCGTCGAAACGTTCGACAAGCTGATGGCCTGAAAGGTGTGAGCGCGGAACGGGTCGGGCCAGTCTGACACGTCCGACGGGTCCGACAAGATCCTACGCAATGATCCCGCGAAGAGCGGCAAGCAACGCGTCCGTGTCCGCATCCGAGCCTACGCTGATGCGCAGCGCGTTTTCGAGCCGTCGTATGGGGAAGTAGCGAACGACGATCGACCGCCCGTGGAGGGCCGCGACGATCTCTGGAGGGGAGGGTGTGCCGTTCCATCGGGCGAGCACGAAGTTCGATTGGCTTGCAGGCACGTCGAAACCCATCGCCCGCAGCGCCGTCGTCAACCGACCGCGCGTGGCGCGAATCTTCGCGACGTTTGCACGCATGTAGTCGTAATCCCGTATTGCGGCTAGACCGGCCGCTTGGCTGGCGGCGTTGAAGTTGTAAGAGTCCTTCACCTTAAGGAACTCGCTGATGATCGGGGGCCGCGCCACAGCCGTTCCTACGCGCATGCCCGCGAGGCTGAATGATTTCGAGAACGTCCGCATGACGATGGCGTTCTCGAACCGCCTCGGGAATTCCATGCAGTTGTCGTCGCTGAAGTCGACGTATGCTTCATCGATGATGACTAGCCCGTTGAACTCGCGACAAAGCCGTTCGACCGCCTCACGGGGACAACACACGCCGCTCGGCGCGTTCGGGCGCGGCAAAAAACACAAGCGCGCCGGGGTGTTGAAGAACGCCTCCGTGAGCTGGAAATCGTCATCCACATCGACCAGCACCGGCCGTGCCCCATGTAATAGCGCCAGCGTCTCATACAGCGTATACGTCGGATACGTGGTCAGGATGTCGTCACCCGGGTCGACGAAAGCGCGAACGGCCAATGCGAGCAACTCGTCCATGCCGTTTCCAACCATCACCCATTCCGGCCCGGGATATCCGTAACGTTCCGCGCACGCGGCGCGGAAATCAGCCGATAGCGGATCAGGGTACTTGCGCAACGCCTCAGATGGAAGATCCCGGAGCGCTTCGATGACCTTCGGCGACGGCGGATAAGGATTCTCATTCGTATTGAGCTTGATGATATTGGGAATCCGAGGCTGCTCGCCGGGCACGTACCCTTCGACGTCCTTCAGGATCTCGCGCTGGTACTTCATCTCCGCATCTCCACCGCGTTCGCGTGCGCCGTCAGTTGTTCCGCTTGCGCGAAGCGAATGATATCGTCCGCGTCTTTCAGCAGCCGTTCCCGCGAGTACGAGATGATGCTCGTTACCTTCCGGAAATCCTCCGCCGTCAGAGGCGAGGCAAATCGCGCGCGCCGCCCCGTGGGCAGAATATGATTCGGCCCGGCATAGTAGTCGCCCACCGCGACGGACGTCATGCCGCCGAGCATGGCCGCACCCGCATTCCGAATTGCGTCAAAGACTTTTCTCGGGTATTCCGTTTGAATCGAAAGGTGCTCGGGCGCGATTGCATCCGTGATGCGGGCTGCTTCTTCGAGGTCCCTAACGACGATTACCATGCCTTGTCCCGCCAAAGACTTTTCAATGATCGCCTTCCGAGGCAACAAGACCGTCTGTCGTTTGATTTCCTCCTGCACCTTGCCGGCGAGTTCGCGCGAAGCCGTCACAAGGATGCTGCGCGCGTCCTCATCATGCTCGGCCTGCGCCACAAGCTCCGCGGCCACAAACTTCGGTTCCGCCTTCGCATCCGCGATCACCACCACTTCAGAAGGTCCGGCCTCGCTGTCGATGTCGCACACACCGCTGACGAGCCGCTTCGCCAGGGCCACGTACACATTGCCCGGGCCGGTGATCTTCAGCACCGACGGCACACATTCCGTTCCGTATGCCAGCGCCGCGATGGCCTGCGCGCCGCCGATACGGAAGATGCGTGTTGCCCCGGCAATTCGCGCGGCAGCAAGTACAACGGGGTGAATGCCGTCCTTATGCGAAGGCGGCGAGACCATGACGATCTCTTTCACACCGGCCACGGACGCCGGCACGATGTTCATCAGCACCGACGACGGATAAAACGCCTTGCCGCCCGGCACGTACACGCCGGCGCGCTCGATGGGCGTTATCCGCTGGCCCAGGATCGTCCCGTCCTCCGCCGTCTCTTCCCACGATGCCCGGAGCGACTTCGAATGGAACTCTCGGATGTTCGCATGCGCCCGCTTCAGCACGGACACGAGCGAGGCGTCCACCGTAGCGACCGCGTCATCAATCTCTCTTGCACTCAACTCGAACTGATCGGGCCGCAGGACAACACCGTCGAATTGCGCTGTGAACTCGGCCACGGCTTCGTCGCCCCGCCTGCGTACAGCTTCGACAATCGCGCGGGCCGACTCTAGCTTCCGCTCAAGGCCAGCTTCGGCTTCGGCGCCGGGTCCGATTCCGCAGACACGGCTGACCGCGGCGGAAAAGGAGGCATCATCCGTGATTTCAATGGTGGTCATCGAGTCTTCGCTGCTCCTCAGTCGTGGGGCAGACTGTCGGTCTGCCGTGCGGAAAGCAGACTAACAGTCTGCTCCACGAATTTCTCTAGTCTATAGTTTTGCGGTTTTTGACTGCCGATTTGGGCCAAACCACAGCGTTTCTAAGGTTTCGTCGTACCCCGGATTCACCCGGGGTCGCACAAAACCCCAGCCGCGTTGCGCACGGCCCAATGAAATCAAAGGTTCTTTGAACGTCAAAAAGCGCAAAACTCCAGTCTAGTTGCTCACGCGCTCGATATCGGCGCCGAGACTTGCCAGGCGTTCTTCGATGCGTTCATAACCCCGGTCAATATGATACACGCGGTGGATGGCCGTCTCGCCCTTCTGGGCCATTAGCCCCGCGATGACCAGCGCCGCGCTGGCGCGTAGGTCCGAGGCCATGACCGGCGCCCCGCTCAGCGCCGGCACACCACGCACGATCGCGGAACTGCCGTCCAGGTCGATCATCGCGCCCATGCGGGCCAGTTCGCTGACCTGCATGAACCGGTTTTCGAAGACGTTCTCCTTTATCACGCTCACGCCTTCCGCGACGCACAGCATCGCCATCGTCTGGGCCTGGAGGTCCGTTGGGAAGCCCGGGTACGGCTGCGTGACAACATCGACCGCTTTGATCGTCTCGGGGCCGCGCGCGCGGATCCGGGCGCCTTGCACCTCGATTTCCGCACCCGTCTCGCGAAGTTTCGCGATAAACGTCGGGAGGTGATCGGCGTTTGCATTCAAGACGGTTACGTCGCCGTGCGTCGCCACCGCGGCGATCAGGAACGTGCCCGATTCGATGCGGTCCGGGATCACCGCGTGTTCGGCGCCGCCCAACGCCTCGACGCCTACAATCGTTATCAGGTCCGTTCCGGCGCCCGAGATCTGTGCGCCCATCGCATTCAGGAGACGGGCCAAATCCACGATCTCCGGTTCGCGGGCGGCATTGCCGAGCCGGGTGACGCCCTTGGCGCGGCACGCGGCCATCATCAGGTTCTCCGTGGCGCCTACGCTCGGAAAATCCAATGCGAAGTCGGCGCCTTGAAGCGCGCCTTCGGCCACCACATATCCCTCATCTATGCGTATCTTGACACCCAGCGCTTCGAAGCCCTTCAGATGGATGTCCACCGGGCGCGTCCCGATCGCGCAGCCGCCCGGCAGCGAAACGCGCGCCTTGCCGAAACGCCCTACAAGCGGGCCCAGCACAAAGAAGGACGCCCGCATCTTGCGAA
>Ga0315274_10002058_pt1 | contig 30760 bp, 32 predicted proteins | sample YL17G02_20_MG_FD_203700 | JGI IMG/M metagenome (GOLD analysis project Ga0315274, IMG submission 203700) | Sediment microbial communities from Yellowstone Lake, YNP, Wyoming, USA - YL17G02_20 | ecosystem: Environmental > Aquatic > Freshwater > Lake > Sediment | place: USA: Wyoming | collected...
TCCCTGAATGCTTTATCGGCAAAATGTAAATCTCCGATGGGAATTACATATCCTACTTTTTCGGGGATAAAGTTTTCTAAATATATCATAAAAGATATAATTATTTTCCGTTGCACTTTTTTAAATAATCAAGCAATTCTCCACTAACCTTATTTTGCTTATCGGTAACAGCCGTTAGGTCTTCCATCGCTTTTTTCTGGGCGTCCAAATGATTATCTATTGTGCTTTTAAAGCTGGTTTCTTGTCTTTCTATAAAAAGAATCATCTGTTTATCTCGTTCTGATTGTGTCTTAATCAAATAACGGATAAGACCATACATAATCACAAGGACAACTGTTACTGGCCCGCCAACTTTTGCGATTTCTAATAATGTATCTTCAATCATATATCTACCGCTTATTATGGTTCAAAGATTGTTTTCCAAACATCACCTATATTTTTTTGTATTTTAATTACATTTTTCCAACTATCGCTTATATTTAGTTTTGCAGATGAAACATTCTTCCAAGCATCTGCAATATTTAATTGCATATTTGTGCCAGCAATGGAAATGTAGCTTAATATTGCTGCTATGCCAGTTAATGTGAATTCACCCGTAGTTACAACCATATTCCTGACTGGTCTCAATAGTCCTACTGTTATCCCCGTTAAAGTAAATTGTCCCACACTGGCTATTATGCTAAGAGTTTTATTAAATATTACTGATATACCAGTCAAGGTAAAACCTCCTACACTCACCACCATGTTTCGAATTGGTCTAAGTAAACCTACTGTTACACCTGTTAAAGTGAATTGCCCAAGACTGGCTATCATATTTCTAACTGGTCTAAGAAATCCTGTAGTTATCCCTGTTAGTGTAAAAGCTCCTACTGTTACTGCCATTGTTGTTAAAGTTCCCGCCGCCACAGTCGTAAACTTATTATATCCGTCTGAAGCATCACCTAAACTCCACGCACCCCAAGTATTAGTTCCTGAAGGGTCTATGGCTCTTACTCTCCAATAGTAAGCCGTGTTATTTAATAATCCTGCCGCCGCCTGAACCGAATAAGTTATCTGATTTCCTGAAGGAAAAGGAGAAGGAGAACCTGTGCCTGCAAAGTGTGAGGGGTCTTCGGTGGAGGAGAGGATGTCAAGGAGGGGACCAGAACCACTTGAAGTCCATATTTCACATTCACAATCATAGGAAGTATTTCCTGTCCACGAAGAAACATAAGTAGAACGATTTCCTGAAATTGAATCTCCACTATAATAAGAAGAAATATAATTAGACGAATCAGAACTTGTACTTGTAAATTCAAAAGTTATAACATATACCGTTGCCGCTGATAACGTATAATTATTAAAATTAAAAGTTTTTTGCTGATAACTAGTCGTTAAATCAGTATTTACATCTATACTATTAGTAGAAGTCGCTAAAGCCCCACCAGTAGGGGCATAGGCAGGACCCGCATTAGCATTATATAAATATGCTGTTATAGTACCAGTGGGACTTCCTACTTTTTTTAGGTTTACCTTTAATGCCGTTAGATTAGTTGCAATCCCAGTAAACGACTGTCCCTTTTTAATCATGGAACCAGCATACATCGCATCTTCATATTTAGTTGTGGAATTTGTTATTAGAGAACCAGCACCACTATTAAACCCTACTGCCGTATCCACCTGTACCTCATATTCCACTTCATCTGAACTGTCGTCTGTTCCTGTAAAGAGCAAATCTGGGGTTATACTTACTCCTGTAGCGTTGTTGTCGGGGGTATCAAGGACTGTGGTAGGTGGAGTAATTGAAGTGGCTCTTATTTCAAATCCAATCGTTCCTGCCTCATCATTGGCGGCAACCATAGCTCCACCAGTAATAGTTCCTGGGTTAGCAGTAGGAGTAGCGGTGTTTAAGTAAAGGACAATTCCTTGTGGTCCCCAAGTGGCATTTGAGTATTCAATGTGACCTCCCCAAGTGCCACCAGTCATATTTACGATAGCTTCCTCGGTATTATTATCGTCCTGACACATACAAGCAACTGCCAAAGCACCGGCTAAGGTTGTAGTTACTGCCGGGCCTTGAGGGTCAGTATCGTGAGCAGTAGTTGAAAAACTGGCAGAGGGAACGCATTGAGCAATCGTTCCTGATACCCTACCTGTAAATCTATAAATCCTTCCTGCACGGCCTTCAGTTCCTCCTGCTGTTCCAAAACCGATAGTAGTTCCGTCTTCATCTCCGATTGCGATTTTCCCAAATACCCAATGTCTTGCTGTTGCGGTGGTAGCACCTACATTTGCTGGTCCGTATAAAGCCGTCCAGTTAGCGGGCGTTGATGGGCCTGTGGTTGTGCCAGTATAAATAACGTGAGCAATAAGAATATCGCCCGCAGTTATTGTTGCTGGACAGACTACATCTAATGAAGCAAGGTTGGTTTCTGTTCCACTACCTGCTCCCGCTGAATCGTATGCTATTGCCATAGATTAAATTTATTGAAATTGGGTCTGGCATAATAATATTATATTGCAATAGTTTAAAGATATTTGAATCTTCTTCATTTTTCTATACACTCTTTCTCATCTATGTAATTCACCACTATTAAGCTATCGTTAACACTCCTGCTGAACCATCAAAATCTATCTTGAAAGTATCACCACTTGCCATTGTAACTGCTGATCCGTAATCGTAATAACCAATTAGTTTGTCGCCAGTTGAACCATCATCATAGATATAAATGTATTGAAATGGTCCGACTGCTCCCGAAGCAGTTAAAGTCAAATCAGCACATACCAATTTGTATGTTCCTGATGTCTGGGCAGAAGTGCTTACAGTGATGACTCTTGACGAACAATTAGCATAACTAACCTCTGTTAGGTCTGCCAACTCATCCCAAGCTGCAGTATGACCTGTGTTTGTTAAAGCTACTGTTAAAGCGGCTCCGCTTAAATCAATAAGCTTTTCCGCTAAATTCTCAACGAACGAGTTAATTTTTGTAAAACTTGTTGCCATAAATTTATATTAATTAATTAATTAACGACCTTTTAAGGAGTATATGTTAAATAAATAGTTCCTTCGGTTGTAGTGTTCGCATCAGGAGGTGCACCAGTCCCATAACAAACATTAACTAACATATCTGTTGCTGCTGTTCCGTGGTCAGATGCTTCCATATTGGCAACCAAAGAACCAGCCAAAACAGCAGCGGCGGGAAGTCCAGTACAATTTGTAATTGTTCCGCTTGATGGAGTTCCTAAAGCTGCACCAGATAAAAGAACCTGAACACCTTCAACTTGAATTGCTCCAGCTCCACTTCTTGTAATGGTAGTATCTGCTGCCGCTCCTAACTCTATTGTTCCAAGAGTAACTGCCGTTGATGTTCCTAATCCGAAAGAAGTAATGCCAGAAATAGTTATGTCGTTTCCAGTCTGGGTAATAATTGCATCACCTGAATCCCAATTTATTGTCCCGCCTTCTTTTAAATATAAATCTGCAAAAGCTGTTCCTGCCTGTCCAAGATAAGCCCCGCCGTCTGCGTCTGGTTTTATTCCAGTATTGGCAATTATATTATCTGCTGTTATGGTATTATCAAATACTATCGTGTGAGCTCCCGTAGTTTCTGCTATATGATCTGCTTTTACTACAGCACCAGCCACAAATGTAGCGGTTGCTGCTCCTAATTTTAAGATATTCGCCGCACCAGCGTATATGTCTAAAACATTAGCCCCCGATTCATAAATATAGGTATCTCCTGTTCTTGCTATACCATCAAAATAAATCTTTTTAGTAGCAACTAATCCCATATCTAATGATATAGTCAATGCTCCAGTTCCAGTAATTACTCCTGCACTTGTTCCGTCTAAGGTAGCTGTTGAATTAAGAAATACTTTATCTAAATAAGCATTAGCAAAATACTTTGGAGCAGATGAACCTAAATCAGAAGTAGAATCTGCGGCGGGTAAGATATTTACTGAAGTTAATACATTATCTAAAGTAATTGTATGAGCACCGGTATGTTCGCCAATATGGTCAACCGATAAAGTAGTAACGTGAGCTGCTGTTAAATTATCTATTGTTCCTGTGCAAGTTATATTTGTTGCTCCAAGAGCTAAAGTCGTATAAGCACTTCCAGCTATGGTAAGTGTATTAGCCGAGTGAGTTATAGTTACAGCTCCAGCAAGAAAATCTATCACAGCTCCACTTGCTAAGAATAAATCAGAAAAAGCAGTCCCTGAAACTCCTAAATAAGAGCCGTCATTAACATCAGCACAAAATCCAGTGTTAGCCGTTATGGTAGTTCCAATTATTGTGGAAGCTGAAGCTGCACCGATTGTTGCACCATCTACACTTCCTCCATTTATATCTACCGTTGTTAAAATACCTGCATCAGCACAAGTCCTTCCTGCGGCTGTCCAGTTATTATCTAAAACGATAGTATGTGCTCCAGTGTGTTCTCCGATGTGGTCTGTCAATAAAGTGGTAGCGTGAAGTGCTGTTCCATCAAGAGTTGTTATCCCTCCAATTACCCCAGCATCTAAAGTAACTGTTGAATCAAATGTTATAACCTGACCTGCGGTAGGGTTGATAGCTAATGTTGAAGCTCCAGCTGAAGATATTGTGTTTCCGTTTATCGTTATGTCATCTACTGTCAGGGTTGTAAGAGTTCCTAAAGAAGTAATTGCAGCTTGTGCCGCTTGGGTTACTGTCAGAGCTGTTCCCGAACAATTACCCGTTACATTGCCCGTTATAGCCCCAGTAACCCCTAATGTTCCGGCTATTAAGGTGTTGCCATCTACTCCGATACTAAACTTGCTGTCCCCCGAATTATTATCAAGGCAATTTAAGAATGTTCCATCAGCATCTCCATTATCATTGAATGTTAATTTTAATAAGGTTACCGCTGCTGTTAAGTCAGCTGTGCTATCGTAAATAGTCCAAACCGTATGTGCTGCCTCATTAAGAGTTGATGTTATAAGTGTTTCAAATCCACCCACAGAAATAGAAACATCTGCGTCTGGATCACCTACATCATCCCACGCTGTTGGTGCTCCTGCCCCTGCCGCTTCCCAAGATATAGTTCCGTTTATATTAGTCAGAATCTTAGTTCCTGCAGCGTGCCAAGTAATAGCCGACAAAGTATCTGCTGCATTTGCCGCCAAAACAGAACCATCGGCTATTGCGCCTAATCCAGTTCCGCCATCTGCTACTGCTATATCTGTTCCATTCCAAGTTCCGGTTGTTATTGCGCCGGTGTTAGCCGTTACGACTAATCCGTTATAACTTGCTACATTTGTTAATGCTCCAGTGGTTATGATAGCCCCAGAACCAAAATCAGAAGTTGCCGATATGTTTTTTATAAAATAATTGTTTCCTGAAGCGGCCGCCAAAGCTGGACAGTAGATTGCATATTGGTTAGTTAAAAGTCCGCCTCCGGTTACATCTTCAATATAAAGCCCATAACGGGTAGCAATAACTCCTGTTCCCTTGTCTGTATATCCGCTGGCTAAGAAACTATAAGCATTTGTTATATTTCCAAGTTCAGTTGCTACATCATCATTGATTACAGTTCCCTGGAATCCGATGACAGTGGTTGCTGTTGCCGCTAACTGGTTTCTTCCTATTCCATATCCTCCACATAGAGTGTTAATCGCCCCTGCGAAACCAGCAGATCCTATCGCTTCAAATTTTGAACCATAGATATATCCAAGAGCAGAACCATCTAAGTCGCTTGCCCATCTTGATTGGATGTAAGAACCGATGGCATTACAAGTTCCTCCCAAAGCTCCAGCCGGAGCGTGAGAGTAACTTATATATTCCCCTGACTGGACTCCTAATTGGAATGTCGGTGTTTCAGCAATATCCAATACACATTCGGGTTGTGCCGCTATGCCAATCCCTACATGCTTGGTAGTATCATTAAAATTTAAATTAGCATCGTCATCTAGTAATCCTCCAGCCGCGGCAAAAGGAATTCTCCTGACAGTTAAACCTGAATCAGTGATAGAAGTTCCTGTTAAAGCAGTGCCGGTGATAGCTCCTCCATTTGTAATATTAAAAGTTTGGCAGTCTAAGTTTGCTCCTAACTGAGGTGATAAATCATTAACTATATCGGTTAAATATCCGGCAGTAGCATGATTGCCCCAGCCAAAGGCCGTGTTCCAATTGATTATATTTGCCGCCAGTATTCCCCCAGCTGGTGAAGCCGTAAAAATCGGATCAACCTCCACTCCCCCACCGCCTCCTCCGGCTGCAATTAAAGCGTCAACTTCTGGTTTTGTGTAAAAGTTATTGGGTAAAGCATAAGAGCCAATCCTTCCTCTCCTCTCTTTTGGCTGGGTATGGATATGTAAATCATCAACAATTCCTCCGCCTACTAATCTTGAAAGCTCCGCCATTAAATCGGATTCCAAATGGGATTCCAAGATATGCAGTTCTTTGTGGTGGGCATCGGGTTTAACACCTAGTAATTCATCATGATGGGTGGGGATTTTCTTTACGATTTCCCCTTTTATCTCTTCCGCTTTTTTACTGGTAATCCTTATTTGTTCGCCTACCTTTTTTAAATCGGAAATAACTTTTGAATCGTCATACTTCACTTCTGCTTTTAGGGCTTCCAAGTCCGGAGTATTCTTTATGTCTTTATAATCAATCTCCTTTACTAAAGCCGTTTTTATATCTTTTAAGAAAGGCAAAAGCTGACTGTATTTCTTTTCAATAAGCTGTTCTATGATAGGCAGGAAATCGGCTGCCTTATACTCCTGGTCTGAAATCCCCAATCCTTTTAAGATTTTTTCTCGCATTGCTGAAATGTCCAAAGTCTTGCTGTCGATTATTTTGCGGAGTTCTTCATCTATGAGTGCCTTTGCTTTTTTTGTTTTTTCGCTGTCCATATTTAGAGCCGCGCTTTTATTTCGCTAATTATTTTATTCACTTCGCTATCCTCTTTAGGAGGTTCTTCTTTTTTGAGTTCTGCCGGTTTTGGTTGTTCAGCTTTAAGAACGGGTTTTTTGAATCCTTGTATTGGAACTTGTATTATTTCTGTTGTTTCTCGAATTTCTATTGACATATTATTTAGATTTGGTATATTGGAAGTGATATGTATTCTCTATTCGGATATATCATAACAATGGCAATAACGTGTGTAGTTATTTTCATAGTTAGTATTTGGTTTCATAGCCATTTTTCTTCTTAATAACTACCAATACCCTTTATCACTCCATTTCTAATGAGCAGATTTATGAATTTTGTAATCTCCGCTTCGGAGATTTTTTCGCTTATCAATCCCGCTTTTCTTAATGCCGAAGCAAAAGTAGTTCTTCCTATGGTGGATCGAGCAAGTTCTTCAGTCCCAACTCCCAAGAATGATCCTATAATTCCTCCAACCATTCCTCCTTTCATAAATCCAACCAAACCTCCAACTGCAGCGCCAGCAGCCGCTGAAACAACTTTTGCCCCTCCACTTACTGGCCCGCCACCGGTTGATAATTTATTTATAACAGCTTCATATCCCTTTAAGTAAGCGGATTCATTTCTAAATAATTGAGCAACATCTTCAGTCTTAAATCTGTCTTTTATTAAATCAGCCATAACGAAATAAGCGATTTTAGTGGCTTCTTTTTTTTGTGGTAGTTCTTTTAACAACCAATCAGAATTTTTAAGATATTTAGTCCCTATCTCGCTTCGTAAATCATTTAATAGAGTTGCCGGTATTTGCCCTTCTCCTTGCAGGGCAGCTAAATCTAAGGTATCAACTAATTTTTCTACTTGTCCTCTTGTTAAAGTTGTCGGATATTCTTTTTGAACCTTATTGGTTATGATATTCTTCACTTCTTTTTTGTAAAAACTGACATCTGGCTTATTTTCTATGGCCGTTTTTATGGATGTATTCATCTCATCAGCAAGACTCTCATATTTATTTTTGAGACTTTCGGCTGTTCCTCCACCTTCTTTTATTAAAATATCAGAGGCATATTTCCCTGATCGTTCTTCCGCTTTTTTGACATTTTTAGGCATACCTATTGCTTCTCTGAATATTTTTGAAGTTTCAGCAGGCGAAGTTGCCTTATAATATCCTAATTGTCCAGCACTTATTAAACCACTTCCTAAAGCGGAAATTGTGCCACTTATTATTCCTTTCTTAAAAGCATTTGCTACTGTATTATTTTTTTCTAATTCATTCGATACTCCATATAAAATTCCTAATCCTCCTGAAGTTGCCGCCTGTTGGATAGCATAATTTCTAAATTCGTTCCCTCCCTTCAAAATCATTGCCCGAATTGTGGGTTGAGCTACTTTTAATGCAAGTTCTCCGGTTTTCATTCCTTTTGCCGCTGTTCCATAAGTCCCAAAAGATAGAATATCAGCACCTACTCCAATGGCTTCGCCTACGATTTGTTTTGTTGATTTAGTAACCGCAGGAATTGCTTCTTTTACATATCCACCACCTCTTTTAAACATTTCATTTGCCTGGTCAGTAAGTCTTTTCTTTTCTGCAGGATCAGAAACCGTATCGGCAATAGAGAGTATATTCTTTCCAGCCGTAATATAATCTTGTGTTGCCTGTTTTACTTTCCCTCCCATTGTTGCCGCCGTTACTGCGCTACCTAATGTTTGCCCGAAACCTTTTTCAGAACCGATGAAAAAATCAATTACTTTAGAAACAGAACTTTTTTGTTTCGGTGGGTCAATTCTATTCTGATATACAGGATATTTCTCTAATGTTTTTTGTCCTACCTCTAAATCAGAATAAGTATTGTATTGAGGATATTTTTCTTTAACTTTTTTTCCTAGTTCTTCTATTGTCATAGTTTTAAAAATTTAGATTTAATGGATTATCGTTTCCACCCGACCCAGTGGTATAAGCAGCTCCTGCCCCATTTTTATAATTCTCAAATATATTGTTTCTGTTATTTTCTTTTAATTGAAGAGTTGCTGGTTTATCGCCTGGTTGTGGCAGATATTGCTGTCTTGCCTCTGAAAATTCTGAAGGGCTAATCACCGCACCTGATTCACGTCTTAGCACCGCATTTATAAAGTTTCTTGCGGCTTGCATATATTGCTGGATTTCTGCTGATTGCATAGCTGCCGGTAATTTAATTTGTGCTTCAAAACTGACAAGATTCATTCCCGATATTGATGTTTCAAGACTCTTTAATGTTGGTTCAGCTTGTTTCACACGAGAGGCATAACCGGATAAAGTTCTTTGAGCATCTGTTATTTTCTCTCCTGATATTCCTATTCCCAAATTAGTTTTTTCTTTTGGACTTAATAAATAACTGAACTTATCGTCAAACTGACTGGCACTTAATTTTGAATTAGCTCTTTCAGACAGATATATTCCTGGATCAACAAAACCATCATTTCCTCGACTAGTGAGTAGCACTTGTTCTGTAACTCCTCCTGCTGTTGGTTCTGTAAATCCACTAAATAATTTAGTTGATAAATTACCCTGTGCATCTTGGACTAAAACACTTAAATCTCCATTTGTTGAATTTACACTTGTTGTTATAACATCATTGGTTTGAGCAACTTTTGTCAAATATGGCAAAAACTCCGGTGCTATTCCTGCTTGCGTAGCTAAAGCTTCTATTTTTGATCGCATTGTTGAGGGTAGAGAACTATAATCTATTCCACTATCTTTGAATGAAGATATAATTGTATTTAGGTTTGCAGTTGCGTCTGATTTAATCGCATCTTGTTTTTGGTTGAATAATTGTTGAAGTTGTAATTGACGATTGAAACTATCATTATATTGTGCATAACTTGTCGCATAATCCTGCTGGGTTAATTGTAAAATCATATTCACGGAATTTAACTTATTAGAAAGTTTTGTTTCTAATAGATTCTTTTGATTCTGCAATCTATCTAATTCTTCGATGGATTGTGTTCCTAACTTAGATTGTCTGCGCTGAATGATCGCCATTGGACTAAGGCGTTCTCCTTCGGCTGTAATAGCTTGATTATATTGAGAAGTAATTGTATTTATTTGAAAATCCAAGTCTGCGATTTGATTCTCTAAGCCCGAAATTCCTTGTTCATTTTTTAATTGTTCATAAGTTTGAACTAAATTTGGTGCAGTCGGTGCGGTAAAAGTTGTTCCATCTATCGCATTTATTGTTCCATTCTGTCCGGTGCTAGAAGTGTCTAAAATATTTTGTAAATTCTTTAAAGTTTCCTCTTTTTGCTGGGCTTGTAAATCTATTATCTGTCCTTTAACCCCAGATATTTTATTCTCTAACTCGCTGATTTGAGTCTCTCTAGACGCCCCAGTTGGGGTTGTGGGACTTGTTCCAGTGTTTTTAGTATTAGGTATCCACTCTCCAACCCAAGCCTCTACTATTGCACCATTAGTTCCATAAGGTCCATTTTTAAATTCTCCAGTATATATCCACTGTCCACCCGGAGAAATCTTCCCAACACTTTTATTAGTCATAAGCCAACCAGTGGGTTTAGCTTCTGTTGGTGTTGCCGACGTAGGAGTTGTAGTTGATTTATATCCTGGAATAGCTTCTGGGCTTGAATACCAACCACTTTTTAAAGCATTTCCAGGATCAGTAACATTACCAGATTGTAATTTTCCCGTAGTCGGATTTAAACGATAAACCGTTGTTTCTCCGAGTGCTGGAGTTGAAGTCGGAGTAGGTGTTGGTGTCGAAGTAGGAGTTGGAGTTGTTGGCGTTGTCCCTGTTGGAGTTGGTGCTGGATGTAATATTTCATATCTCTGACCCGTCACGGGGTCTCTTGCCCCATATTCTAAGATTCTACCATCGGGTAAAACCTCTTTTCCTATAATTGTTTTATTTACTGCCATATTTTTATTTTATTTATTATTTAAACTACTAATTCAATTAATTTTCCAGTTGTTCCAGTTGAACCATCAGTCCCATTGTAACCAACTTCATCATCCTGCCCTCCTCTTGCCCCGCCAGTTCCTTTAGTTCCTCCCGCACCACCTGTGTAAGTATAAGCTCCAGCGCCAGTTTTTGTTGAATAGACTAAAATCATCACCCCACCTGTTCCGCCATTACCTCCAGCGCCACCTCCGCCTCCACTTGCTTGACCAGCATTAGCATCACCACCATTTCCTCCATTTCCACCAACTCCTCCGGCAACAGTTATTATTCCATTATTTATTAAAGATTTTGCGGCAATAAACATAATCCCACCAGTTGAACCTGAACCTCCACCACCGCCACCCTGACCTCCTGTGGCATTGTTGCTCATTCCTCCACCGCCTCCAGGCGCTCCACCCGAACCGGCAGAATCAGTTAACATTGCGGTTGCTGGCAAGAAATCAACTAAAAAATAAGCATTTGAAAAGTTTTTTACTTTATTAAAAACAGTTCCTGTTTGTGTTCCTCCTGTTCCGACAGCACCGCTTGCGCCACCTGTTTTGAATGGGGCTTCTGTTTCGTTTCCTCCTGCTCCAGCTAAGACTCCATTATTTCCAGCTGAACCGACACTCTTATCTGCATCAATTCCGGCATTACCTGCACCACCAATAAATCCATTTTGAGGCGGTGAACCAGGACTGCCACCAAGAGCGCCAGCCACTCCTGCTTTTCCAGCAGGTAATGAACCAGAAGCTAATGCAGCACCTGCTGTCCCACCTGTTCCAGCGCCAGAACCACCATTAGCACCAGCTACTCCATTACCACCAGTATTTCCAACTCTTGAGATAGTTCCATTATTAGTTAAAGTTCCTGTTACAAAAATCCTGAATCCTCCGGTATTTAGAGTTTTAGTATTATTAATTGTTAAGTCTGTATAATACATATCAGACGTTAATGTTTCGTTTGCAGCCACTGTTTTAGCCCCATCTGAACCATCACCGAAAGTATCTTGAAAAGTAAGCGATTGTCCTTTTACTAACAAAGTCGTCCCATTCCAAGTTAAACTATTTGCTGTTGTTCCATCTCCGATTGATAATTTATAAACACCGCCTGAATATCCTATAAACCAGCCAGCACCAGTATTGTAAGCGGTTTGACCTCCTCGGATAACCCCATTGGTATCTATAATTAAAGCTCCGGCATAAGTGATAGACGTAGCCAATTCATTGGCGGTGATTGTGTTCGCCACTATATTCGCCGCATCTATATTCTGTCCACCCATACCATCCATAACTGTATATGTCGCTTCGCCTACTGCATTCTGGGCTATTGCTACTAAACACTTCCCTGCTCCCACTGCGGTTGAGGCGGTAGTTGTTATTTGATATTCCGTGAGTGAAACTGTAGGTTGGAAATAGATATATGTCTTATTAGCCATCACCCCAGTGTTATTAGCCGCTATATTATAAGTTACCCCACCAGCTGTTGTAAAAGTTCCTATTGCCCAATTAACTTGGGTAGCACCAGTGATTGAAAATACACAGGTTTGAGACCAGCCCTGAATAGCTAAGTCCAGATTTGTAAATGCAACTGTTCCATTAAGGGTTGAAACTGCTACCGATCCTCCGGTTATATTCACATTTGTAAAAGTTGCTACTCCAGTATTTAAAATTTTAGCTACTGCTGTTGTAATATCAGTTGAACCCCACCAAGCATTCCCTGAATTATCTACATGGAAAGAATAAACCGAGGCATCTTCGTTTGGAATATGAAGTGAAGAACCGATTAACTTCCCACCTGAAACTTGCGGATTCACTACCGAACTATTGACTAAAATCTTATTAGCCAAAACATTCTCCATCTCCAATAATTCCGCATAGCTTTTATCCTTGATTTGGTCTTTGAATTCGTATTCAGACATTGATACTAAATCCGTTTATTTTTAGTCTTCTTAAAAGCACTATCGTTGTCGTTGAAACAAATAAGGAAGGGTCTATCTCCGGCCTGATGTCTTCTGTCCTTATGGTGGTGTAAAATATGTTCTTAGTCTTCCTTCCTAAAGCTGAATAGCTTATCTCGAAAGTCTTTAATAAAGTGCCAGCACTATTCCTTAATTTAAGAATAGTTCCCGCACCTAATTGAAGCTGGTCAAATTCAGCCATTACTTTTTTAATAATAGAACTCTTGCCTTCCAAACTAGTAGGAAAGGTCATCCCGTAAAGATAAGCATCGTGGGTATATCCCGATTCTTTTGATAAATCGCATCTTATATTATCTCCTCCGGCCAATCCGTTTTCTGTCGCTATTATTACTGAACCAAATGGCAGTCCTATTGCTCCGGCATTGTTAAACTTCCCTTTCATCAGTTGGAATCCTCTGGCGTTTAATGTTGGCTCTCCTGAACCCCAGCAGAATACCAAGTCTTCAGATCCTACCGTGCTTATCCAAGTAATAAACCCGTCTTTCTCATCAACCTGATAAAACTTAGGCAGAGTCCCTTTAAACTGAAATAGTTCCTTGATTACTGCCCCGTCAAAATATCCTAACCTTCCTCCGCCATCTGAAGTTATATCCTCGTAAAAAACAAAGGTAATCCCCTCTTTTGTATAAAGCGCACCTGACCTTCTTACCTGCGGAACATCATCATCCCAAGAAGAGTCCACCGTATTCCAGACAAAGATTCTCTGTAAAGTCCTATTAGAACCGGTTAGATTAGGCCAGTCAACAGTTATAATCAATTTCTTTGAGTTCCACTCAATATCAGTCACCACTGCGTCATAAGGAAGGTCTATGGCTGTTTTTGTTCCTATATTAGTTGTCCTGTCGTAAGAACTTACCTCATTCCCGTTTGTGCAGTAAAGAATGTCATCACCTCCCACTAAAAGTTTATGAGGCACTCCGAAAGTCAAAGAGAAAGTCCCAACAGTCGAACCGGCACTTCTTTCCATAAAGTTATCATCATAAGCTAAAGCCACATCCCTCTGTCCGATAGTCGCTTTATTGGCCGTTGTCCTGTCAAAGACATAGTAGATTAAATCTCCATATTCGGTTACATCTTTTGCCTGGACTCCAGCTCCCATTTCTGTCTGGTCTATGGCGTGATCAACTGTTACGGTGGTAGGTGTTATCTTTATAATGTTCTTTCCGGCCACTCCAAAGGTTTCATTTGAGGCAAAAGCTCTGGGCATTATCTTTAATACCAGAGTTCCTATCACACCGGATTCATCCCCATTTGTCAATCTCTGTAAAGATGGCCCTTGAGTTAAGCGGTGCGGATTCCTCAAATCCATATTCCGCATTGCATTGGCATTATTTTTATTGCCAAATGTTGCGTAATCCGATTTCCAGTAGGCTTTGCAAAATCCTCCAAGTGATAAATTTTCTATGTCTAAAGCTAAGGGTTGCAAACTATTTTACCGCTTCAGGTTCTACTTTTGGTGCTTCTACTTTTGGTTCGTTTTTAATAGCTTCCTGTTCTTTCTGGTTTATCTCAGTTATTTTTCTTGATAATTCCTGTTGCTTCTGTATTTTCTTGGCCACCAATCTTTCTATCTCTATGTAAGTGTCTGATATTAAGACCTTGAATTGTTCTTCTAAGTCTTGTCGTCTCTCATTCCAATAATTTTTGTCAAACATTTTTTTGTATTTATTTTATAAATCTTCCCCTGTTTCTTTGGGGATACTCGCATTAAAGCTCTCGTCGGCCGATAGAGGGCTTAACTCATCTAACTTCCTTTGTAAGTCTTGGTCATAAACAGATTCTCTTCCCGCAAGAGGCATTTCATTGGCTTCCTTATAATCTAAGATTAAAGCTCTAGCCAATAGTTTATGAAATTGTCTTGGCAGACCTATGGTTATTGTCTGGCCATCAGCCCCGAAATTATCCTGGTATTTTGACAATTCAAAAGTGCCGTCTAAAGAAGCGAGTTTAGTTGGGAATTTCAGATAGTAATACCTTAATCCGTTTGTCTGGGCCGGAACTTGCCCTGAAAGGATATGCAAGGCATTTCCTAAAATAAACCCGACTGGATATTCGTTGGTATAGTTGGTGGTTATCCAGGTTTCATCAAAGACAAAATCAGGTATATCGTTGATATCCTTCATTGTCAGAGGTTTCCAAGTGTATTCACCTGAACCTCCCAGTTTTACTTCAATCTTCTTTATCTTGTTGAGTATTTCGTCTGGGATAACATAAATTCTAACAGTTCCTGTCAAGTTCACAGCCGAATAACTCCCGAAGTATCCTAAATTCTTCCAGGAGATAGCGCCATATAAATCGTCTAAAATCGCATTGCAGGCTTCAGCAATAGGAACATTGTCAGCCGTATATTGCGCCTCACTTAAATGCAGTTTAGACAGGACAAAATTTTTGATTTGAGCTGGTGTCATTTTTTAACCGATTTTAATGATCAAATCCTATGTAATTCCAAAAATCCATAATGTCATTTTTGCTTAATGGTCTGGGACATCTTACTCCTTTAGCCATAACTGTCATTTTATTTTACCGTATGAATGGATACTTATTTATTTTATGTAGCCAATATTCTCTCGCTTTAAGATTTGGCTCTTTTTTATTTGCTAAATCGTTTATAAGAAATATCAGTTCTCTGGCGCTCTTGAAACTTTGGATATTCGGATACTCTATTAAACTTATCGGATACTGGCCTGATAATACTGACTTTGCCAGGCAATCACCGAATCCATCATGTAGATTTAAACGCAGAAGGCAGTGATAATTCTTTATTTCTTCATTGAACTGGCTTTCTGGGACAATTCCGTGATTATAAATATTACTACTATTTGGTTTTAGATAAGCCCCATAAATATGGAACTCTACTCCCCTTAATACTTCGGCTAAATTCTTAACTACTTCAAACCCGTATTCTTTTTCTCTTTTTGGATGGCCGGAGATATAAACCTTTGTCGGAATGCTCGGTTTGAAACTTATCGGAAAGTCATCTATATTTCCCCAGAATGCAGGCACAACTTCAGCTTTTATCCCCAACATCACTAATTCTTCTTTTTGCAATTCGTTCTCGCAGAAATGTTCGGCTTCTGTTTTGATTATTTTCTTCCGCCATCTTCCGAAAAACGGGCTTGTTATTATTGACTTCCATAACTCTTTGCCATCGCCATATAAATAACCTCTTTTAAAATTCTGAATATCTCCGCCGCACCAAAACACATATCTTTTTACTCTCGGTCTTTTAAAACTCTCATAATCTCCCCTATGGTATAATCCCAGAAAAACCACTGGAACATACTGGTCATCTACTCTCCAATCGTATCTTTCCAATCCTAATGCTTTTTCCGCTTTTTCCTGAAAGTTGACTATCGAACTTGATGTTCTAAGTTTCATTTTCTAATAAAATAATTTTTTACTTTGTAATAACGCAACTTTAATTCCCTTGCCCATAGTTTTAAATAAATTCCAAGCCAATTTGGAAAATCCTTGTGGAGTAGAATAACTTTCCTGTGATAATGACAATCGGAAATTTTATTATTAAGTTCTTTTCTTCCGCTTTTATAATAAATATTGACAAAACAATCCTTAATCACCGCCAGCTTTCCTAACTTACTGAGCCTGAGCATTAAATCCAAATCTTTTCCTCTCGGTAGTTTTTCATCATACTTCAGTCCTTTACGGAATAGGATTGAAGAATGAGGAAACGGTGTTCCTACCAGATTGATTTTAATTTCTTCACCTTGCCCAGGCTGTGGGTTAGTCCCGACAGCAATATAATCCTTTTTGTTGTCTAAAAATGCAACCTGTTTTTCCAACTTATCTTTGCTGACCCAAGTGTCGTCATCATCTAAAATTGCAATGTATTCTCCTTTGGCTTTATCAAGGCCTTGATTTAAAGCCCACGTCCCGCCTCGTCTTTCCCTATCCTCAATAACAATCAACTCATAATCTTTGAATGTCTGATCTTGAACGCTCCTTACTGCGTCTTTTAAAGAATCCCTGCCGACAGTGGTTATTATTACTGAAACTTTAGGGTCTTGCATAGCACATTATATTGTTTCCAATTATTTCAATTTTTATAACATTGACTAATTTTCTGATATCCTCGCTTGAAATGCTCCAGATATGTTGTTTGTATAAATGATTTTCTGCGGTTTCATTATTAGGGCAAGAAATTGCCATAATACCGTCATCTTTTAAAACTCTCCTAACCTCATTGATGACACTTTCAGGGTTCTCTGAATGTTCCAACACTTCCCCCAAGACAACATAATCAAAATACTTATTTTTAAATGGCAGTGCGTTTATATCCCCGACCACATAATTAACCTTGCTATTGCTCTTTAGTTTTTCAATTAGTTCATCAGCAAAGTCCATCGCCCATACCTCTGAATCAGGTTTTTGGCTTGCTATTAAAGCTAAAGGAGACACACCGCAACCGACATCCAATAATCTGCCATTCTTGAATTGTCCAAGCAACCAGTTTATTCGCCACATATCCGAATAGTCCAGTCCACTTTCATTAAAGTGTTCCAACATGCACTTATTGTAAATCTCTTTAGTATTACTATTCTTTTTTTCCAAGCGAATCATTATATTCATCCATTGCTTTGCTGATTGGCATATCGACCCCTAATTTCTCGGCGAACTTTAGCAATGCTTTCGTGTCTTTGGGCAGGCATTTTCCACTATAACCCCTGCCGCCATTGTGGAAAATTTCCAAGTGAGATTTTCCTATTCTCCTATCATTGCCTAATCCATTGACGACCATTTCCCATTCATTCTCTGAAAAACCTGCTTTTTTGCATAAGTCATACAATTCATTATTTTTTGCCACTTTCATAGCAAGAAAACTGTTCCTTGCGTATTTAATCATTTCTGCTGTCTTGGCTGGAATTATTGCATAATCCGCTATTGGCAGTTGATTAAGAACATCGTTACATACATCCTTACTTTCTTTTGTGTATCCTATAATTTGGCTGTCAGGATTTAGAAAGTCCTGCATTGCGTTCTTTGCCGTTAAAAACTCTGGATTGAATAAAATCTTATGCTGGGGGTATTTTTCTTGCAATCTGTCGGTAGTCCCTGGAATAACCGTTGACTTGATTATAATTACTTTACTCCCCTCGATTTTGGATATTGCCTCTTCAACAATTGAAGTATCACAACCAGTTTCAGGATTATATGGAGTAGGAACACAGATATAAATATAATCCGCCTTATTAACTTCCTCCATAGAACCCAATCCTTTTATGTCATAGAAATACAGCTCATGTCTGGTTTCAAAATATCTTTTTAAAGTTTCCCCTAAGACTCCTATACCTATAATGCCTATTTTTTGCATAGTCTAAAGTTAATTAGTATTTCCTCTTTTTCATCCGTAATCTCTTCCCCGATAAAATCGTGTTTGGTTTTTTCCAAAGCATTGTGTTTGTATCCCATCCAAGAAGTTGAAAGATTGTTTCCGTGAACATTTACCACATACCTGCCATCCGGAAGTCTTATACAGTCAAATAATCTATCCACATCTTCGTGGCTTATCATCTCACAGATATACTTAAAATGTTTTTTCGGATTCAGGAACACATCTGCTGGATACATAATCGTATAAAATGGAGGAAGATGTCCCGCAGGTGGATTATATTCAGCTAATTGACCCGTTTCAAGGTTTTGTATATAGCCATTCCAATGAACCAAAGCTCTCTTAAAGGCGAAAGGCTGGTTTTCTATTTCCTCTATCACGTCTTTATGATACATGTCGTCAGAAGCCAAGACTGTTTCATAGACATACTTTGCATCCCCTACTATTTCTTTTAAGGAAGGTAAAGTGTCCTCTAATCTTTCCAAAAGTTTATCATTTTTGAATTTATCATCCCACCAGCAAAGTCCTCCGAAAGTGAATATTACTCTCCAATTTATTCCGCAAAGATAAGTGAACAACTCTTTAGTAAGATCATTAGATTGTTCCTCTTCTCTGAAAGAAATCCAGTGGACAAAGAATTGGCTTGTTTGGTTCTGTAAGCTCTTTAAGGTGTTTTCTTTGAATATCTCTATCCTCTTTTTATACCAATCGTTTCCTTTGAATCCTGGTCTGCCCAAACCTGTAAAAGGAGTGTAAACCAGATGACAGATTTGATATTTCGGATGAGCAAGTTGTTTCTCCTTTTCTTTGTTATATGATTTTAAAAATTCTTCACCATTCATATTTTTTTTAAGTTAGGTTTTTCTCCAAGATCTACTTCTCTCCAGAACTCTTTGTTATTCTTCCAGGCGAAATTATACTTCCACTTTTTTTCGCTCCAGTATCGGTCAGAAGGAGAGAACTTGAATTCTTCCCTGTTAAGTGTCAGCATCATCTCCTGAAAGCGAAATCTGTAGGCATCATCAAACTCAAAGAACATACAAAGAATATCCCTCATTTCAGTCCATTTTCCCCTCATTTCTATCTGGTCTTCCCCTTCCTTATTTCTCATTAAGGTGAATGCCCTGTGCAGTTCCCTAATTGGTCTTGAATAATGCATCGGATCAATAAGCCCTATATTGGCATCCTGGGACTGGATTCTGAGATAATCCGGCAGTCTGTCTCTTAAAATTACCCAGCCATATTTGTATATAATCGGAAAGATTCTTTTAAACATAGACATCGTTTCCACTACCACAGAATCTGGCATTCCTGGAAAGGGAAAAGGGTGTCCCGGTATCCAAGACTTAGGGCCTTCTTCCTTATCAAACTCTAATAATACTTGCCCTGCATCAGTTGAGAGAACTATCGGGCCTTTTTGTCGTTTATAATATTTTAAAAGAACTTTCAATAAACTCTCAATTATACGATTACCGATTTTTTGTATATTCATAATATGTCATTTCTCTTCGCCGCTTAGCCGATTTTCGAAGAGTCATCGGCCAAGCAAACGACATTAAAAAATGTTTATAGCAATCCTAACATCTGGCCTCCATCTGTTGATTGACCTGTCGCTAATGCCATCCCACCTAATCCATATACATCAAAATTAGTATTAATGGTCAAAGTTGATGTAGAAGTAAAAGCATTTGTGCCATCTCCAACTGCGAAAAAGGCGACAATTGCTTTATCTGCTATATTAGTTGCAGTTAATCTATTCACCAAATAACCTAATGCATTCGCTCTATTAGCAGCAGAAACTCCCCAAGTTGATCCCCCTTCAACACTGGATACTATGCTTGTAAAAAGTCCTGCGGAATCTATCAACAATACTCCGGCCCTATAACGAGTGGCTGTAACATCATATCCACCAGTTGCTGTGTTATTGGTTGCGCTATGAGGAATTAAACTGCAAGTTGAATCACCCGTGTTTACGGCTGAAGTTATTCCAAGTCCTTTCATGTAAGTCGCACCATTAATCTTATACATAAAGGTTGTTGAAACCCTCAAATATCCTCCTAAACCAGCAGTGCCCGTTGTTGAATCAGGCTGTTGGACTAGTGTTGGTAATGTTAGTGCCACATTTTCAACTGCCATTCTAAACACATCGAAACCAGCTTTTAAACTGGCATGTCCTAAATATTGTGAACTATACCATTCTCTTATCATTTTTTTACACCGTGTTGCCTGTGACCCCCCTAAACGAGCGGAGTGTATCATCCAGGCTTTATTTCTTATCGACCTTTTGCCCTCGTTTTAGCGGGACAAGAAATTTATACATCATCTCTAACGACCTTTGCCTTGCTTTTGCGGGTTAGAGGTTATCCTAATGCGTCCTGTGTCTTTTGGGGTTGCTGCCCTAAAGACTTTCCTCTGATTTCCAACTCAACATTGAATCTCTCCGCAATCATTTCAGCCACTTGTTCAGGAACTTGAGTCATAACCCCTTTCGGGACTGTGAACCTGTATCCGTTGATACAAAATGGCTGGCTAGCACCTTTCTTTTCCCCTTTTTCAAAAGGAATCAAGATGCTGACTTTTGGCTGGGATTCAAGATGAGCTTTCATCTGTTCGGCTTCTGTTGCCATTCTTTTTTGGAGTGGCACTTCAGCTTTTACAGGAGCTTTTACTTGTTTTTCATTTTTATTTTCTGCCTCTGATATTTTCTTTGGCATAATATTTTATCTCAGACTAACTTTAGATCGCTGCTGTGCATTCATATCTCAACATTGCATTGTCGTCAAGAATCATAGTGATGAATGTTGCTTTCCATCCAGAAGTGGTTCTCTGATCCAATGGATCGGCTGAACCGGCTGAACCTAATGGTTTGACTATATTTTTTAGAGCTTCTCCGGAAATTCTGCTTATACCATAAGCATCCTTTCCAAAAATCAAAGTCCCATAGATAGTCAACGCTGTTGAAGCAATATTATTAACAATTGCCCAAGTCTTTGCGTTTGAAGTCTGAATGAATCTAATTTCATCAAAAGCTCCAGCTTCGCCGTCTATCACATCTGCTTGGCTCGGATATTGTTCTACCGGCACCCAACCTGCTATACCTTTTAAGGTGTAGACGATTTTGGGGTGGACGATACCAATATAAGCTGCGTTGATAGGGGCAGTTAAGAAACCTGTGCTTGGATTTACCATTCTGGTAATCTTGTGGGCATTGTTTGTCGCTAAAGTGGCAACCGCTTGTCTAAGAGTAGCGGCAGTTGCATAACAAGTAGCTAAGAAATCAGTCCTACTTCTCCTAGCATCTGAATATTGGACTGTAGTTCCTACTGCTAAGACTTCTCTGGCTAATTGGTCAATAGTATTAGCTGCCTGTTCGCCCATAACCTGGGCTGCTTCGGTTAAAACTGGATCTTCTGATTCGTAGTCAACCACATCAGTTATAGTGACATAATCACCATACTGGAGGACATTTGCAGTAATGTCAGTTATTGATAACTGGCTACCTACTGGCGTAGTTCCTTCAGTTAAAGCTGTAGTGGCTACTGCAAGAGAATTATATCTTCGGAATCTTATGGTATTAGAACCTGATTTTCTAGGAACATCCCTTACTTGACCGTATTTGGTGTGAACCAAAAGTGGCAGTAATCTTTCTAGTAATGTGCGATCATAAAAGTTATTTACTTCGTCTGTGATTTCTGTTTTAGTTGTGTAAGCCATTTTCTTTACCGTTTAATCGGCATTCTTCGTAAAGAAGAATGACATGTTCGACCTTTCAAATTATTTAATCTCGACCCTTTTTAAGTATTTCTACTTGATACTCCTCAAATTCTTTGGGAGTCATGTCCCAAACTTTTTTAGTGCTTGGGAATCCTCGTTTTGATGAACCTCCCATCTTTGTTTTAGCCGCTTCTTGATCAGCCTCAATTTTAATCTTGGCTCTTTCATTGGCTTCTTCATCTAAGTGTTCGCCAACTATCATTGAAGCGATAGAACCGATTGGAATATTGGCATAGTCTGAGTCTGAAGCATATTTCCTAATTACTTTCCCGTATTTTTTAAAATCGGGATTCTCATCAAGAAACTGGTCAACCATTTGGTTTGAAACAAGCTCTTTCTTTTGCTGTTCAAGCAACTGATTAAGCTCTCTTCTGGTGACCGGTTTTTCTTCTTCATCCTCGCCTAAGTTTAAATCTTCTAACTTGGCTTCTTCCTTTTCCTTTAACTTTCTTTCTATGTATCCTATGCGCTTTTCCAAAGGGCTTTGCTCTTGTTTAGGAAATCGCTTTGGAGGTTCTTTTTCAGGGACTTCCTTTTCTTCCTCACCCTCTTCAGGTTTGGAGATTTGTTTTTCACCTTCTTCCTCGGTTACCTCTGGTTCAACCTTTTTGGTTTCCTCTTTGGTTTCTTTGGCTTTAGGTTCTTCTAAGGTTTTCTCCTTGTTTTCTTCTGGCATTATTTTTTTCTCGTTCTTTACGATAATGAATGCCGATACATCATCTTTAAGAACGGATATTTTACTCGACCTTTCTGAGCTTGAGAGCTCGGAGGTCTCGCTGCAGTTTCAGGCACGGTAAGACCTACGCCGCAGAAAGACCTCCCAACTCTCTATTTCTTTTTTACAGAGTTGGCTTTGATTTCTTTCATATTTTTAAAATAAGGATCAGATTCGGTGAAAATATCTGATTGATTTTCTGTCAGAGCCTTGATTAACTCTTCAGGCAGTTGGCTTAATATAATCCAGTAAGCTCGCATTCTTTTGGCTTCCCTTTCCTCGCCTTCTTTCCATTCGTGATTGGGGTCTAATAGTTTTTCAGTCAAGTCTGATATGTCGGCTTGTATTAGCTTTTCCACTAAGAAAATCCAGGATGGGTTATCCATTAAACCCTTGAAATGCTCTATGGCTTCATTTTTTGATTCTGGCGATGAAAAAATCCGATTTAAATTCATGCTGTTGCTGTTTCAGGTTTTTGGAATGAACCTGGAACATTAGATTTTCCTCCCATTGGCGCACCAGATGTTTGAGGAGTTGTTTCTTTAGGTATAGATTCTCCAGGTATTTGCATAGGTTGTTTCATATTCATCTGCCCCAAAACATCCTGGTTCTTCCTGATTAAATACATAGCCAACTGGTGCTTTTTAATATGCTCTTCCCTTAATTTGCTGTCGTTTAATTTCATATGAATCATAATATGCATCTGGTGGTCTTGCTGGACTTCCACTCTGGCCTGCTTCCCCTCTTCCAATAAATCGTTTTCCATTGTTGCTTCTATCTCGTCTAAAGTATCAGGAAAGAGAATCTTGATTTGCTGATTAGTCATCCCGTTTAACCTTGCTAACTCTTTATCGGCGAATCTCCTGTTTGATTCAGGATTGTTGGCGATTATGGCGTAATATCCTGTAAAAGCGTTCCTATCCCTTAATCTTTTGGCTTCGGAGATTATTTTTGATTCAATTATAATATCAGGGTCAACCTCGGCTATTAAGTTATCGTGTTTTAACTCCCTTACTTCCGGCCCCCAGACACCGGCCAGTCTTATCATTTTCTTGTCTATTTTGTCCTTGAAATGGGTTTTATAAAGCAGATACCATTTAGCCCAGAATTCCGCCTCTGACCAGCCGAATATTTTGGCTGATAAAGAGTAGCGGGTATCTACTTTTGCTGATACTAAGTCTAACTCTCCTAAAGTTCTGGCTTGCTTTGACACGATTCCCATTTGTATTTCAGGCGTGGCTAAAGCTCTTTGTGAAGACTGGTCTAATAAATCCATAATCCAGCTTACTTGCTGGTGGACTACGGGTTTATTCATCGGCTGGACTGCGTCTTGGACTGCTCCTTGTCCCTGCACCCTTACGAATTTATTGAATCCAAAATTCAAATCAGCTCGATTCTTTATCCTGTCCTCATTAAAAAGATACATTGGCTCAACATCAGCTTTAGCTGACATCAACCCTAAATTCTGCAAGATAGCCCTGGCTCTTTGCTTATCCTCTATTAAATCAGGCACTGATACTCCATCCCAATCGTGGGCTGAAGGAAATAGTTTCCTGTTTATAGCCGGCCAAGTCTTTCCTAACTTTCTCAACCTGATGAGTTTGGTCTGGCTATTTCCCAAAGTGACTAAATACTTTTTACCTTTTAAATGGGTAAACCATTCCACTAAACAATATTCAGCGTTCTCTTTCAGTTCGTCTTCCCTGTCGTTTAGTTCTGAAAGTCCCTGGGCTTTCCTTCTTTTCTGTTTGGCTTTGGTTAATAACGATTTTAATTCTTTGCCAGTTTTTAATTCGTCTAAATTAAAGTAATCGGGGTTTGATTCCAACTCCCATTTGGTAGCTGTAATTTCCCTTCCCCAGAATCGGCAGGCATTATTCCCTTTGGCGTCTCCATTAAAAGCCACAGCTCTTGGGTCTCTTAAAGTGGTGAAAGGGTCAAGAACTTCTGGAACAGGGTGCATCTTCTCCCTATCAAATTCGTGCAGCAATACCATCCCATTCCCGACAAACATAGTGTCCCAATCCCATTCAAAATCCAAAAGATTCTTTTTCATTTCATCATAATCAAACTCGGCAGTAAGATTAAGATTTTCCGCCACTTCTTCATCCCCTTTTTCTCTCGGCCCGAACTTAACTCCCAATCTATCCTCATAAAGAGAGGCTAATAATGTTTGGAAAACAGTAAAGAGTAATGGGTCTCCTATTTTTTCCTTGTCCCTTTTCTGGTTATTATAGACAGTCAATCTCACTAATCCCTCTTCGATTTTAGGACGCATAAACTCATAACAGAGGTTATATTCCGTTTGGATTTGTGAAACTATTGATTCTTCCCCGCCAAGACCCTCAATCTCTGTTTTAAACTTCTCATCCTCTGTTTCTTCTATTGGTTCTTCTTTTATTTTTTTAGGCATTTTTCTTCCCGTGCTTTGAATGGCATAAATTTAGACAACAAAAAAGACTAAAAGTTTTCATTTTAATCTTAATTTTAATAATAGATACGCCCAAAAACCCAATAAAGGTAAAGCTAAAAAAGATTGGGCGTTGCTTTTATATTATGACGAACGAATGGTCATAATATTACATCATCATACCAATTAGCAATCAACCTTGTCAAGTGATAATCTGTTAATTATTATAAATCAAGTTCTTTATCTCCCGCAACTCGGCATAGAACTTCTTAAAAGGGTGCTTCTCCATCGGCAAATTGAAATAATCGTCAACCAGCTTTTTCATCTTCTCATCCCTCTTGAAAAAGAATACCAACTTCCTGTTGCCCGACCCATCGCCCAAATTCCTCCACTGGGCGATGGGGTAATTATTCATCTTTAAGATTCCGGCCAAGCATAAATCAGAGGTGTAATAGAACTCCTTAATTTCAAAGAAGATTGTTTCTTTTGTCTGTAATTCTTTAATTTGTTTTATCGTCTGTTGCTTTGGCATTTTTATCCCGAATTGTGATGATTGTGGTTTCCGCAGCCTTTGTTAAAAAATGAATCATCGCCTGTATCTCCTTGTTTGAATATGGCTCTTCCTTGAATATTTTATAGAATTGCCACCATTTCAGCTTATCGGCAATATGAGTCCCATAAAACTGGCCGTCCAAGACCAATAAGTATTCAAAGGTATATTTATCCAATCTTCTTATAATGACCGGACAGCACCGATATTCGAATTGCTTTAAGGTGGTGATTTTCATGGGCCAACATTATCTATTGATTTAACATTTTTTGTTATGAATGCTTTTGCTCCTCTTTTGTCATATTTTATTCCCCATAATCTTTCAATCAAATCGGGAACAGTTGGATATTCATCACTCTTTAAAATAAACATATAAGCCATCAATTTGCCTAAATAATAAATATATTCCCTCCATTGTGCCACCATCAACTTGTCTTCCCAGGTTATTGTGCTATCCCCTTTTTTGCTTGTTTTATTAGTTAGTGCCTGAAATCCTTTATTTTCTTCTCCCAATCTTTTTATATAGACATGAAGACGCAGACAAGTTTGTTCTAATTCTTCAACTAATTTTGGGTTCATTCTATTGTAGTTAGAAAATCAGTAAGTTTTTTTAGCTGACTAATTGTCAGGACTTCGTGATTGAAAACTATCCTTAATATTACCCCATTTTCAAAATCTTCGGCAATGGTAAAAATATACTTCTTTGTTATTCTTGGTATTTCTACTTTATTTTCTTTTTTCATTTTATTTGTAAGGGTCGTCATCTTTTAGAGTCGTGCCTTTTGGCATTGGCTCTTCAGAAAACGGCGCTTGTGCTATTTGTAATTGATATGCTGTCGAATCAAGCACATCATCTGTCATGCCTTTTGGAAAGGTGAACATCTCTTCCTCTAAAGCATGGCATTCTCCTTTAATATGCACGATCGACCTGGCGGCATATCTTGGTATCAAACCTCTTATCCTTATTTCTTTGGCTGTTTCCTGGTGCTTCAAAGGTTCTATTGGTAGGAAAGTATTTCTCTTTCGCATTTCCTCATCGATATAAGGTTTCAGTCCATCAGTATAAGCTGTCTTTTCTATCCCGATTTTTTCGTAATGGCGCTGGCTATGCAGGAAGAATATCTTCTCTACCAAATCTTTAGGGTCTAACTTTTCTCTCCAAGCTTTCAGATTCCAAAGATTCTCCCTGTCAACTGAGTTATCGCAGAATCCTGTATAATCAGCAGATGCTTTCTTACTTAACGCTGGGTCAATAGTCAGGTAATTCCTTGTGTTTAAAACCCTCACCTCCTGCTCTGTCCTTGTTTGTATCCATTCTTTCTTGAACTCCTGGCTCTCGGTTAGGATAGGTTTTTGCTGGTATAAACTCATCCATTCATAAGGCCCGATTGTTTTCTTAATGTTTTCTAAAGCTGTCAGGTCATACTTTTGAGGCCATAATGCTTCGCCCTTTTTCCTGAACTCCTCATCCTCTTCGGCTATGGCCGGAAAGGAAATAAGATACCACTCTTCTCCTCCTTCCTGCTCTTGTTTTAATATCCTACCTACTAAATCATCCATGTGCCATCTTGTAACAGTAAGGATTATCGCTCCATCTTTCTCTAACCTTGTATAAGCTGTTGATATATACCAGTTCCAAACTTTTTCCCTCATCACTTCTGAATCTGCTTCTTCCCGATTCTTGAAAGGATCGTCAATATCTAAAATATTTGCACCATGTCCAGTCGCTCCTCCTCCTATACCTACTGAGATATAACCACCACCTTCTTTGGTCATCCATTTGCCTTTTGACTTCTCATCCTCTTTCAAAGTGGTTTCGAATATCTCTTTATAAATATCACTGTTAACTAAGTCCCTTGTCTTTGACCCGAAATCTACTGCCAAATCTCCTGAATAAGAAGCGGTGATAATCTCTTTGGTCGGATTCCTTCCTAAATACCATGCTGGAAAGTTGATAGTGGCTAACTGCGACTTGCCGTGTCTTGGAGGCATCTCGATTATCAACCTTTTAATCTTCCCGTTTTCCACCATCTCTAAACCTTTTGCAACTTCTAAATGATGCCAATTTGGTCTGTAGTCTTTTTTGGTGAATACCGAAAAATCAATTAAATTATATCTTCCGTATTGGGCTGCCTTTTTTTGCTCTTCGATTGAATACTTCATCGATTTGTTCTTCTGTTAAGAAATCTTTAACTTCATGAATCATATCTATTGCCTGCCTATTAGCATGGAGTTTATCCATAATCTTTAAAACCATCCTCATTGAATTTTCATAGGCCATCGCTTCTCTTATGCTGGCCTTTGCTGTTATTACTTTTTCAGTCAACGCTAAAGCTTTATTGAGTATTTTTCTCATCTTTCCTAATTGTTCTGCTTCATATTCATAACCTTTCCGACCACCAAGTTTCCCATATTTACTTGCATTTTCTTTATTAAATGGCATAGCTTAACCATTGACAAATAATTAACCTTTCACTATAAATAACTCATCTCTTTTTTCAACCACTTCATCGTCTTTTATCAACTGTTCAAATAGTTTCTCTCCCGGTTTTGGGCCTATAAACTTAATCTCTATTTCTTTGCCCGATAACTTTATAATAGTTTTGGCTAATTCCAGTATCCTGATAGGGCTTCCCATGTCTAAAGCTATTATTTCCCCCGCTTTTCCTATCTCAGCCGCTTTTATTATTAACCTACCTGCTTCGCTAATACTCATAAAGTATCTCTGCATATCAGGATGGGTTATTAAGAGTGGCCCTCCTCTTTCTATCTGCTTCTGCCATAAAGGGATGACTGAACCTCTGCTTGCCAAAACATTCCCAAATCTTACTGAAATATATCCTGCTTCTTTTACTATTCTTTCGCCTTCTTTTTTTGTTTCGCCCATTACACCTTCAGGTTCTACCGCTTTGTCTGTGCTTATAAAGATTAACTTTTCCACCCCGATTTTTTTTGAAGCTTCAACTATATTCCGTGTCCCTTCAATGTTGGTCAGCTTTACTATCTCCGGAAACTTCTCGCCCATTATTACATGTTTATAAGCTGCGGCGTGAAAGACTATCTGGGGTTTGTATTTTTCAAAGTATCTTTCTATCTCGTCTTTTAGTTTTATATCTGTCAATATCGGGGTTAACTTTGCTCGGTTGGATTCCCATAAATCAAATATCCCCGTTTCTTCGTGGTCTAAAATATAGATGTATCTCGGATCGTGCTTTAAAACCTGCCTTACCAACTCACAACCTATTGATCCCGCAGCGCCGGTAATTAATATATCCTTTCCAGTTAAGAAATTCATATTTCGTGTCCTTCTCTTTTATCTTCGACTTTATTTCCTAATTTTATATCGTTTAACCAATCTGCCATACCTTCTCTAAAATTAAACTTCGCCTTAAATCCTAATTCTCTCTCCGCTTTTGAAACATCAAATACAAAACGCAATGGGTCAACTGATCTGGCGGGCAATCTTTCAAATTCAGTATTATATCCAAATATTTCTTTAAGAATTTCAAAAACTTGAATAGTAGTAAGTTCTTCTGAAGTTCCTATATTATAAGCTTGATTAAAACATTCCTTATCACACTCTAAGGCACGAATGTTTGCTTCTACCACATCTTTAATATAAGTAAAATCATTACTTTGTTTTCCACCATAGAGGATAGGTAATAATCCTCTATTCATTCGATCTATGAATCCCCCCACTGCACCATGACCTGTTTTACCTTCCCCAAAAAGATGGGCATATCTTAAAATAATATAAGGTGCTGTCTTGCATTCTTTCTTAATCATCAACTCCCCTAGATACTTGCAGCAAGCATAGACTGAATTTCCTTTACAGATAAAATCTTCAGTAATTGGCGGTTCTTGTTCTATTGGCATATAAACCGATCCAGTAGAACTATAAACCATTCTTTCTGCGCCATTAACTTCACAAGCTTTAGCTATATTCTGCGTTCCCAAGACATTAGTTTCAAAAGCCAATAATGGGTCTTTATCCGCTTCCCCGAATCTGGCTATAGCTGCTAAGTGCAAGACTTTATCTCCTTCTTCTATCACTTCTTCTAATAAATAACGATTCCTAATATCCCAGCCTTTCTCACTTCCATCTTTGTTTCTAATATCATAATTGAAAACTTCATATCCCTTTTCTTTCAGGGCTTTGATAGTATGAGAACCTACAAATCCTGAACCTCCGCTAACTATTATCTTCATATTTTTACCGTGATTATTTTATGAGCCGGATTTCCTACCCAGGTTTGGTGAGCCGGAACACTTTCACAAACCACTGCTCCAGCTCCTATTCCTGCTCCTATTCCGATTGTTATTCCACATAAGATAGTGCTATTAGCTCCTATCCAAGCTCCTTTCCTTACTTTTGTTTTTAGCCAGTTTTTTCTGCCTGAAGGTGGATGCTTATCGTTCGTAAAAACAACCGATGGCCCTATAAAAACATCATCTTCTAAAGTCACTCCTTCTGGTATAAAAGAGAAAGGTTCTATTTTGCATCTGTCCCCAATTTTTACCCCATTCCCTATCCAAACTGGCGCATGGATGGTGCAACTTTCTCCTATCTTACAATCAAGGATGACGCTTTTTTCAGGACTATAAATTATTGTTCCCCTGCCTTTTTGGAACATAGAATTCTCGGATGCATTTAATTACATAATCTACTTCTGAATCTTCTAAATTTTCATTACAGGGAATCCTTAAAGTTTCTGATTCGTATATCGCACATAAAGGTAGTTTTGGATATTGAGGAGTAAAAGGATAATCGTTTTCAATAGTTTCTATTCCCCGTTTTTTTAAGAATTTGTAGAGTTCATTTCTTTGATTAAAATTCTCTGTTCGAATTACGAAATCTTGCCAAACTCGTCCTTCTTGGTTATTTGGCAATAAAAATTCAGGCAATTCCTTTAAATACATTTCCGCTATTTCTTTTCTTCTTGCCAAAATCTCGTCAATGTGCTGTATTTTCACATTAAGCAAACCCGCCTGAAGGTTATCCATCCTATAATTCCCGCCAAAATCCCTGTTATCAGTTTTGAAATGATTCCTCGCTTCTTTCACATATTCATAAACTTTCTCGTCATTGGTTGTAATTGCTCCGGCATCTCCTTTGCATCCTAAAATCTTTGCCGGATAGAAACTCCAACACTGGACTTTTGAAATAGGATTTTTTAATGCCC
>Ga0315274_10002059_pt1 | contig 30753 bp, 24 predicted proteins | sample YL17G02_20_MG_FD_203700 | JGI IMG/M metagenome (GOLD analysis project Ga0315274, IMG submission 203700) | Sediment microbial communities from Yellowstone Lake, YNP, Wyoming, USA - YL17G02_20 | ecosystem: Environmental > Aquatic > Freshwater > Lake > Sediment | place: USA: Wyoming | collected...
AAGTCCTGAAGAGGAAGAGGGAATCAAGAAGGCAAGCGGAAGGCTCTCCCTTGCCATTACGCCATACTGGGTAACATTAATTGACCCCGAAGACCCTACCTGTCCTTTGCGGCGTCAGGCTGTGCCTGTAGTTGCAGAATCGGTCATCGGCCCTCATGAAATGGTTGACCCCTGCGCTGAAGACAGAGATTCCCCTGTTGCGCATCTGGTACATCGTTATCCCGATAGGGTTCTGTTGTTGGCTACTGAACATTGCGCTCTTTACTGCCGACACTGTACCAGAAGAAGGTTGGTGGGTGAACATCAGGAAACCAACTCTCCGTCGAGATTTGATGCGGCTGTCGACTATATAAAGTCAAATAGGAAAATACGAGATGTGCTTATTTCTGGAGGCGACCCCTTTATACTTGAAGATGACGAGATCGAAAACTTAATTGAGAAAATACGCTCTATTTCACATGTAGAGTTTTTAAGAATCGGCACGCGGGTGCCGGTAACTCTGCCGCAGCGTATTACGGAAAAACTGGTGAATATGCTTAAAAAATACGCACCTATCTGGGTAAGCATTCATTTCAATCACCCTAAAGAGATCACTAGGCGTTGTAAGATTGCCTGTGATATGTTGGCGGATGCGGGGATACCTTTGGGCAGCCAGACCGTGCTTTTAAAAGGCATAAACGACAGGCCTTATATTATGAAACGCCTGGTGCATGAACTTTTGCAGATAAGGGTGAGGCCTTATTATATTTATCAGTGCGATCCTGTAAAGGGCACCCAGCACTTTAGAACACCAGTGGCAGTGGGGATCAATATCATGGAGAAACTGCGCGGCCATACTTCCGGTTATGCCATACCTACCTATGTTATCGATGGCCCCGGTGGGGGAGGAAAAATCCCCGTCGGTCCCAACTATATACTTTCTCAGGCCAAAGGTAAATACGTCCTACGTAATTACAAAGGTAAAATCTACACCTACCTGGAATAACTCATTTTTTATCCTTGACCCCCCTCTTTTAGTATTATATAATATCACCCTTACCTTAAATTTATTAATAAAGGAGCGAAAAGGGTCTTATGGACAGCAAGCACAAAAGGAATTTTATTCTTTTAGGGCATGCCCAGTCAGGAAAGACGACACTTGCCGAGAGTCTGCTTTATGCCTGCCATGCTACGACGCGTAAAGGGAAAATTGAGGACGGTACAACTGTAAGCGATTACAGCTTTGACGAAATAGAGAAAAAGAACTCTATCAACTTAAGCCTCCTTTTTTGCGATTATAAAGGAATACGGATTCAAATTATCGATACGCCTGGTTATGCGGATTTCTTCGGAGAGGTTATCTCAGGCGTAAGAGCAGTGGATGGCGCAGTTATAGTTGTAGATGCAACTAGCGGAGTGGAGGTAGGGACTGAGCGTGCCTGGCAGATTTTAGAGGAATCTAATTTACCGTGTATCATCTTTATAAATAAACTGGATAAAGAAGGAATAGATGTGCAAAAGGTGTTGCAAGATATAAAAAATAGGCTTTCTAAAAAAGCCGCTATGATAGACTCAATAAATGATCCGGATTTGGTAGAGGCTATAGCTGAAAGTGATGACAGGCTCCTGGAAAAATATTTGGATGGTACGCAGCTAACCAATGAAGAGCTCGCGGTGGGCCTTACCCAGGCAGTGATAAAACGCAAGGCCTTTCCGGTATTAGCAGGCTCTTCCTTAACTGACAAGGGCATACCTGAGATTTTAGAGGCAATTGTTAATTATCTTCCCAGCCCGCTGGAGCGAACAAGAATAGAAGTTAGTGATTCATTGAAACCGGATGTTAAAAAAGAGGTCGTTTTTAAGGAAGATGCCCCTTTTTCCGCCTTCGTCTTTAAAAATATATCCGATCCTTATGTAGGTCAACTTACTTTGCTGCGTATTTTTTCTGGTCCGCTTGCTTCAAACACGGGTTTTTATAATGTGAATAAAAAGACCAAGGAAAGAATCGGTTCAATTTATCTCCTGCAGGGTAAAGAGCAAAGGCCGATTGATATTGTTTCTTGCGGGGATATTGTGGCTCTTGCCAAACTGAAAGAGACCACTATTTCTGATTCGCTCTGCGACGGTAAAGAGCAGGTTCTATTTGATCCCATTGTGTTCCCAGAGCCAGCGATATCAGCTTCCGTGAAACCAAAATCACGTGAGGACGAAGAGAGGATTTCCGGAGCCCTGCAGAAGTTAGCTGCCGAAGACCCTACATTTAAAATGGCACACGACCCCCAGACTAAAGAACTAATCATCTCAGGCTTGGGAGATTTACACCTTGACGTGATGGTGGGCCGCATGAAAAAAAGATTTAACGTTGAGGTAGAATTGGGAACTCCCAAGGTCTCTTATAAAGAGACGATTACAAAAACCTCCAAGGTCCAAGGTAAATACAAGCGTCAGTCTGGAGGCCGCGGTCAATACGGTGATGTCTGGGTTGAAGTTCAGCCCTTAGAGAGAGGAAAGGGTTTTGAATTTGTAGATAAGATCTTCGGGGGGGCCATTCCCAGAAATTATATTCCTTCTGTTGAAAAAGGCGTAACGCAGGCTTGCTCAGAAGGAGCAGTTGCGGGTTACCCCATACAGGACATACGCGTTATTCTTTGCGACGGCTCTTATCACGAAGTCGACTCTTCAGATATGGCCTTTCAGATTGCCGGATCTATGGCCTTAAGAAAGGCGGTTAACGAAGCCGGGCCCATATTATTAGAGCCTATAATGGACGTAGAAATATTAATACCGGAAGAACATCTCGGTGCAATTTCAGGAGACATAAATTCACGCCGCGGACGCATTATGGGTATGGATATCAGAGGCAAATCACAGGTTGTAAAAGCCCAGGTTCCTTTGGCAGAGATGTTTAAATACGCAAATGACCTGCGCTCTATCACTGGCGGCAGGGGGCTATATACTATGCGTTTTTCTCATTATGAGGAAGTTCCGCATAAGATCGCCTCAACTATTATCAGTCAATATCAGGCCACCAAGAAACAAGAAGAATAATATTTTCTTAAGTCCATAATTAAATGAACCCCGCCCTTCCTGAAATTATAACAAATAATACAGGAGGGATTGGGGTATGTAAGAAAGGAAGGGCGGGGTGAAGATAAGTATATTTTCTATTCCTGAAGTTATCTTGGGAAAGCACAATGTCAAAGATTCTCGCCTTGACCAGGTATATAAAATAGTTAAATCCAAGAAAGAAACCTATATTCAAGTTGAGTTGGTAAGTGGCGATGCCGCATTAGATGCCGATGCAATTCTTACGCTCAAAGATGCATGCACAGACCTTATTTTAAAAGATTTGGAATTTGTAGAAACCCGCTTATCCCGGACAACAGATGAATCGGAAAAGATACTGCTGAATAAATTGAAAAGCACTTTAGAAAAAGAAGAATTTATTTTTAGTGTCCCTTTAAGTGAAAAAGAAAAAGAAGCGATGTCAGGTTACGGGCTATTCACTAATAAACCCGTCACAGTGGCAGAAAAACAAGAGTTAGATAACCTTGATATTTTATTGCTCAGGTGTCTTCAAGAGAGTGATTTTATCAGTTTTTTTACTACGACCGGAGAAAAAGAGACCCGTGCGTGGCTGATAAAGAAAGGTACAACCGCTTGGGAGGCGGCAGGCACGGTACATTCTGATATTCAAAAAGGCTTTATACGCGCGGAGATTATTAGCTTTGATGATTTAATACATTCAGGCGGCGAAACACAGGCTAAGCAGGCAGGAAAAATGCGCCTTGAACAAAAAGATTATATAATGCAGGATGCAGAACTGGTTAATTTCCGTTTTAATAAATAAGTGAGGACATAAGTTATGGAGTCTTATATTAAAAATAATCTAAGCGACATAACTTATCCCGAATTTAGTTTTCCCTTTTATGTTTCTTCGGGATCCCGAGAGCCTAAGAATTCTATATCGGGATACGTCCGAACTTACCCCCGCAGCTTCGCTTTGCGAAGCAAAGCGCGGGGGTTCAATTCGCACAAGCAAAGAAGCGATTCAAAGAAGATTAATTTACGTCGCCCTTTGGGTTCCGTAAATTAAGCGCTCATTAAAGAAGGAGAAATAAATGGTTAAGATCAAGCGCGCTTTAATCAGCGTATCAGACAAGACCGGAATTTTAGATTTTGCTAAGGAGTTAAATAGGCTGGGGATTGAGATTATCTCTACGGGTGGTACGGCAAAATTACTACGTGATAATAATATACCGGTTAAGGAGGTATCCGAATATACCGGTTTTCCTGAAATGCTCGACGGAAGGGTAAAGACGCTGCATCCTAAAATACATGCCGGACTACTGGCTTTAAGAAAAAATAGCGAGCACATGAAGACATTAGGGGAACATAATATTGGGCTTATTGATATGGTAGTAGTGAATCTCTACCCCTTTGAAAAGACAACACAGAAACCAGGTGTCAAGATAGAAGAAGTTATAGAAAATATTGATATTGGTGGTCCTTCCATGTTACGCTCCGCTGCCAAGAATCATCAATCCGTCGTTGTCATCTGTAACCCCGGACACTATAATCGGGTTATCGAGGAGCTCAAAAAGAATAAAGGCGCTTTATCCGAAGATTTAATGCGCGATTTAGCCATCGAAGTATTCGGCCTCACCAGTCACTATGATGGTGTAATTTACAATTATTTGAAGAATTATTTTAAAGGGCAATCAGGGTCCTCCCTTCTGCCCCAGGAATTGATTTTAAACTTTGAGAAGATTCAGGATTTGCGTTACGGAGAGAATCCGCATCAGAAGGCAGCATTTTACAGAGAAAAAGGTAAGACAAAAGGTTTAATTAATTTAAGGCAATTACAGGGCAAGGAGTTGTCCTTCAATAATATCCTAGACCTAAATGCTGCCTTTGAATTAGTCAGAGAGTTTAACAACCCCGCAGTTGTGATTGTGAAACACAATAACCCCTGTGGCGTAGCAGAAGATAAGACCCTGGACAAGGCCTATTCTCTCGCCTGGAAATGCGACCCGCTTTCGGCATTCGGAGGCATTGTGGCCTTGAACAGGAGACTTGACCTTAAGACTGCAAAGATTATTGCCAAGAGTGGTTTCTTGGAGTGTATAATTGCACCTGGATTTGATAAAGAGGCAATTGCCTTATTTAAAGATAAGAAGAATCTACGTCTATTGGAATCCTCTGACCTCGAACCCATCGACGAACCGGATTTTAAACGCATAAGCGGCGGACTCCTGCTGCAGGATAAAAATTTAGCGACCTTGGATATAAATAATCTTAAGGTGGTTACCAAGAAGAAACCTTCAAAGAAAGAATTAGAGAGCCTTATCTTCGGCTGGAAGGTCGCCAAACATGTAAAGTCTAATGCTATTGTTTTGACGCATGGCACCAAGACTGTCGGCATCGGAGCTGGTCAGATGTCCAGAGTGGATTCGGTAATGATTGCCAGAAAAAAATCAGGTAGGCTTAGTAAGAATTCTTGTTTAGCTTCAGATGCCTTCTTTCCCAAAGCAGATGCGGTTATAGAGGCTGCCAAGGCAGGGGTAAGAGCTATTATACAACCTGGCGGTTCAATTGCAGATGCAGAAATAATTAAGGCCTGTGACAAATATAAAATTTCCATGGTCACAACAGGTATAAGGCACTTCAAGCATTAAGCCTTAGGTTTTACCTAATACCAATAAATGACCTACCCGGAAACAATCAAATATTTAGAATCCTTCGTTAATTACGAAAAAATACCTGCCTATCCCTATCAAGAATCATTGAAGCTGGAACGCATTAAGTGTTTTTTGGATACCATAGGTAACCCTCAGGAGGCCTTAAGATGCATACACATTGCAGGCACAAAAGGCAAAGGCTCCACAAGCGTTTTTGTCTCCTATATATTAAGGCAAGCCGGATACAAAGTTGGGTTATACACCTCTCCGCATTTATCGGATTTTAAGGAGAGGATAAGGATTCTCAGCCCGAAAACAGAAAACCAAAAACAGGCAACCGATTTTGAAGGGATGATTTCTGCTGATGACCTCGCAGTTTTAGTCGCAAGGCTAAAACCCTCAATACAAAAATACAACAAAAGTTCAAAATACGGACCACTCACCTTTTTTGAAGTTTACACCGCCTTAGCCTTCGTTTATTTTAAAGAGCAAAAAGTAGATTTCGCGGTTTTAGAGACCGGTTTGGGTGGGAGGCTTGATGCTACTAATGTAGCCAATCCCTATGTATGCGCGATTACACCCATAAGTTATGAGCACACCCAGAAACTCGGCAATACCTTAAGACAAATAGCTACGGAAAAAGCAGGAATCATAAAAGTTCGCCAAGTCGCCAAGTCGCCAAGTCAGCAGTTAATAGTAATTAGTGCGCCACAGGAAGAAGAGGCAGCGGAAGTTATTAGGAAAAGGTGTCAGGAAGTAGGGGCAAAATTATATGAAGTAGGAAAGGATATAACATATCAGGCGATAGACAAAAGATTCATTATTAAAGGAATTTTCTGCGGGTATCCAGATTTAGAGATAAGGCTTTTAGGAAGGCATCAGCTAATAAACGCAACAGTAGCGCTGGGAGTAATTGAGGCCTTAAGATTATATGATATAAATATGAGCGTGGATTCTATGAGGGGCGGCCTTTATAATACCCTCTGGCCGGGGAGGTGCGAGGTTATATCAAGAGACCCTTTGGTTATTTTGGACGGAGCGCAGAATGTCGCCTCAGGCAGTGCCTTAAAAGAAACGATTAGAGAAAACTTAAAATATAAAAAATTAATACTCGTTTTAGGTATTTCTAATGACAAAGATATAGAAGGGATATGTAATGTGCTATACGATTTAGCGGATGAGATTATTTTAACCAAGTCCAATAACCCCCGTGCTGTAGAACCAGAGAGATTAGCACAATATTTCGGCACTAAACATATCTATATCACCAGTAACGCAAAAGAGGCGAGTTTCCTTAGTAAACGTATTGCCAGGAAGGAAGATTTAATCTTAGTCTGCGGTTCCTTGTTTGTCGTAGGAGAGTTTAGAATAAATTCTTATGAAAAGGATTGATACAGATATTCTTATTTTGGGAGCAGGGTGGAGTGGTTTGGTTGCAGCAGATCTTCTTTCCAGCAGAGGCCGAAAGGTAGTTATTCTCGAGAAAGAGACAGAAGTTGGAGGATTGGCAAGGACTTTTAATTTTAGAGGTTTTAAATTTGATCTCGGAGGACACTGCCTGTTTTTTAAAGATATGGAAGATGTTAGATATATAAAAAATATAATAAGCAATGGCAATATAATGGGTTTGCGGAGAAAAACAAAAGTTTTTTTTGATAACAAATACATAGATTATCCGCCGAATTTATATTCAATATTAAAACTTGGTAAAAAATATCTACCTAAAATACTATCCGATATGGTTATTTTAAACAAAAATTACGGAAATGATAATTTTGAAAACTGGGTAAAGACTAATTATGGGGAAACACTATATAGAATATATTTCAAAGATTATACAGAGAAAGTTTGGGGTGAGTCTTGTGATAACATATCTGTCGCTTGGGCTGATAAGAGAATTGGAAAGAATAATCTTTTGAAGATTATCAAAAAGATATTTCTAAATGGCGGGTATAATAAATACGATAAACGCCGTTTTTATTATCCCAGAGACGGAATCGGGACTTTAGCCAGCGCATTAGAGCAAAGAATTAAGAAAAATAACTGCCTGGTATATAAAGGCGTTAAATTGAACCAAATATCGATGAACAATGGCAAACCAGCCTTCTCATCTTTTGTTTATGAAAAAAACATGTATGAAATTGAATTTAACCAGCTCATTTCTTCTATACCTATATTAGAACTTTACAAAATATTGCCTCATGAGATAGCATCCGATATACAAGAGCCAATAAAGGGAATAAAATACAGAAACCTAATTTGTATAAATTTTATCATAAATAAAAATTTGGTAACCAACTGGCATTGGTGTTATTTTCCAACAAAGGATATAATATTCTCTAGATTGCATGAGCCGAAATTTTGGAGTAAAAGCCTAGCCCCAGAGAATAAGACTTTAATATGCGCTGAGGTTTTCTGCAGTAATGATGATTTATATTGGAATATGAAAGAGGAGGAGCTTATAAAAAGGGTTGAAAATGCAATGAAGTATTCAGAAGTAATTAGCGACAGAGGTATTATCCAAGATGCGATGGTTAAGAAAATAGAATATACCTATCCTTTGCATTACAATGGGTTTGAAAAACCACTGAATCAAATAAAACGGGTCTTTAGTAATTTCAACAACTTCCATACAGTTGGAAGGAGTGGAAAACACTCTTATTTTGATATGGAAGAATGTTTAAAAGACGCTTGTCAAACTGTCAATTTTATAATGGAGAAAAATGAAAAATAATTTCACTCTTAATTCAATTCGCAGATGGAATTTTGCTTTTCGAGTATTTGGCAGAGACCTGACTACCAATGATTACAAAAAAATGGTGAGGTACCTTTTTTACAAACATATTTTGAACAAACAGCTTCCAATTTCAGTCGTGTTCGCTATTACCTACAGATGTCAGTGTCATTGTGTACATTGTTCTGTGGGAGCATACGCTAATTTCAAAAAGGAACTAAATACAGAAGAGGTTAAGAATGTATTAAATAATATTTCTAAATTGGGTGTTTTTAAGGTCACATTTTTCGGAGGAGAACCCCTATTGCGCGAAGATATACTTGAGTTAATAGAATTTGGGAGGAACGCTAAACTGCGCATTTCTATCGATACCAATGGGTTAGCCCTTACGAAAAACATGGTGAGACAACTAAAAAAACTGAAAATTTCTAATGTTAATATTAGTTTAGATAGCGCTAATTCTGTTATACACGATAGAGTTAGGAACATGCCAGGGTGTTTTGAAGCAGCAGTTTCTGGTATAAAATATTGTACCGAAGAAAAGGTGCCCTGTTTAGTATCGACTTACGCTTCAAAAAGGGCAGTTAACAGCGGAGACCTAAAGGAATTAATCAAATTTTCTAGAATGCTTGGAGCCTGGGGGGTTAAGATCCTTTTCCCGATATTATCAGGAAATTGGATCAATAGAACAGAGGAAAAACTTTCTGTTGAGGAAGAGGAGGTAGTGAGAAATTTATTAGATCCTTCTTTTGTATATTTGGAGGATGCGTTTTCTATGGCGAGAAATGCATCAAAGAGGTGTTCAGCGTTGGATAAAAATTTCTTTTATATTTCTCCCATGGGAGATGTTCAATTGTGTCCTGCTATACCTATCGTTTTCGGCAATATAAGAAATGTCGAATTACCCACAATAGTAAATAAGATGTGGAATCATTATTTGGCTAAAATGGAATGCGAAGGGTGTCTAATGAACGATGTATTATTCCGTAGTAAGTATTCGTTTATTTGGAAAGAAAAAGGGAGAATCCCAATTGATATTGAAGAAATTGAAGCGATCGCTTACTAATAAACTTCTGGTCATAAAGATATTCTTTAAGATTGTCAGACCCCATTTGTATCAAAAGGTCATTACGCATACTCTCAAGAATAATATTCCACGCTTTTATTCTCCCTCTTCCGCTGTTGTTGGTCTTACATATAGATGTCAATGTGAATGCGTGCACTGTTCGGCAGGCAATTATAGAAAAAGTTTTTCGGAGGAAATGGCCACAGATGAGGTAAAAAAACTTTTAAGAGATATTGAGTTGCTTGGCGTACCACGCATAAACGTGAGCGGAGGAGAAGCTCTTTTGCGTGAGGATATTTTTGAAATCATCACATTTGCTTCAAAGAGATTCGTAACAGTTTTAGAGAGTAATGGTTTACTTTTAACAGAAACAAATATTAAGAGATTAAAGGATAGCCGATTATCATGTATAGCTGTAAGCATTGACAATCCTATTGAATCAGAACACGACTACCTCAGGGGCATCAGGGGATTATTCAAGAAGGCAGTAGAAGGAATTTCTATTTGTGTAAAGCGTAGATTGCCTTGCATTCTATCAACATATATTACTAAACAAAATGCTAATGAGCAACATATCAGGGGTCTAATGGATTTGGCTGCTAAGTTAAAGGTAATGGCAGTCAGAGTTATGCCTCCTCGTCCAGTGGGGAGTTTTTCTTGTCAGACAGAGTCTCTATTGGATGCGCAAAAAGAGAAAGATATTCTACAGCACATCGATCCCTCAATCGCTTATTTTAAAGGTTTGCCTGCTCCTAAAACATGCGGGATATTCTTTAGAAACACTTTCTATATCTCTCCTTACGGCGAAGTTCAGCCCTGTCCTTATGTTCCACTTTCCTTTGGTAACATAAGAGAAGGCAAATTGTCAGATATTTTAAATAGAATGTGGAATCATAAGATCTTTCGAAGAACAGATAAAGGTTGCCTTATTCTAAATAATGAATTTAGGGAGGCAAATTTTAGGAACATTGTCAATAACAAATCCATTTTGCCATTAGAGGTTAAATAAAATGTTAAGCTTTCCCTTGGTTTATAAAAAATGAAAATCGCTTTTATATATCCCGTCTATGAAAGTCTAGGGATAGAATACCTCTCAGCTTATTTAAAAAGTCAAGGCCACGATACCTGCCTTTTTATCGATCCCTTGCTCTTCAGAAGTTATATTCTAGATAATAAAAGTTTAGATAGAGTAATTAATTTTAAAGAAATTTTAATAGATGAAGTCGTTAAATCTAATCCTGATGTTATATGTTTTTCTGTTGTTTCCGATTATTATCAATGGGCTTGCTCAACTGCACAGCGACTCAAAAAGAAGACTAAGGCAAAAATAATTTTAGGCGGTCCTCACCCAACGTCTGTACCTGAAAAAGTTATCCTAAATGATTTTGTTGATTTTGTGATTGTGGGTGAAGGAGAAGAGGCTCTTTTAGAATTGATAACTAATTTGGAAAATAATAAAGATTGCACTAGGATTAGAAACGTTTATACGAGATATAAAGGGTCTATAATAACAAATGAAATAAGGCCATTGATTTCATCTTTAGACACACTACCCTTCCCGGATAAAGATTTATATTTTAATTACTATCGTGGCTTTATAAATGAAATCTATGTGATAATAGGAACAAGAGGATGCCCCAATTCTTGCTCATATTGTTATAATAATTACCTGCGCAAGTTATATAATGGCAAAAATTATTTACGCTGGCGTTCTGTTAATAACGTAATAAATGAACTCGTAACCACGAAAAGAAAATATTCCTATAAAAGGATCCAATTTTTTGATGACCTTTTTACTTTTGATAAAGAATGGTTACGCGACTTTTGTGCTAGGTACAAGAAAGAAGTAGCAATGCCGTTTTTCTGCAATGTACATCCTGATACCATAGATCAGGAAACGGTAATACTATTAGAAGATGCAGGCTGCAGGACAGTTGATTTAGGAGTCCAGACCATAAGTGAAGAATTGAGAAGAGATGTGCTGGGTAGAGTTGGTTCCAATAAAAGTATTGTTAATGCTATAAATTCAATATCTAAAAGTAGGATTTTTCTCTATGTAAATCTCATATTGGGTTTACCCAATCAAGACAATGAAGAACTACTGAACATCGCCAGATTCTTTAACAAACACAAAGTAGACTCGATATCACTATTTTGGTTAAGACACTTCCCTAGGACAGATATAGTTAAATATTTGGATAAAGAAACAATAGAAAGAATAGAAGACGGTTATGTTAGTTCTCCATATTCTTCTCGCGGCACTAGTTTTTCAATTGGAATGTCCAAAATAGGTAATTTAATATTGCTATCCCAGATATTACCCAAGAAGGTTCTGGAGTTTGTAATAAAGAAAAAATTATACCGGTATCTTCCCTCAGTAAACTTTCATTTTATCAATTTATTTCTTACAGGATTATTTAAACGAACAGTTTCTTATAAAAAATATAACTACCCACACTTTAGTCTGATTAATTATTTACAATATTACTATTATTTCATAATTAAATGGTTCAAGAGCATAGGTTTCAACTGATAACTAAGGAGGAGATAAATTGAGGATCGCGTTTGTATATCCTTTTTTTGAAAGTTTAGGAATAGAATATCTTTCTGCCTGTTTAAAGACCAACGGTCATAGCACAAAACTTTTTCTCGACCCTATGCTTTTTGATGGTATCGTCGCTTCAAATAGACCACTTGATAAGCTTATAAATTTTAAAAAAATCTTGATAGCAGAAATACTAGAATGGAAACCAGATCTTATTTGTTTTTCAGTTGTCAGTGATTGTTATGTTTGGGCTTGTGAAACGGCTAATAGATTAAGACAAGAGAGTAGTGCAAAAATTGTTTTCGGCGGGCCTCATCCCACAGCTTTGCCAGAGAGAGTTATTGATAATGATTTTGTAGATTTTGTCATAGTTGGTGAAGGCGAATACGCGCTTTTGGACTTGGCGACTTATTTAGAGAGAAAGGAAGATTATTTTAATATCATGAATGTATGGTGTAAGCATAACGGCACCGTGGTTAAAAACCAACTCCGCCCCTTAGTTACTAATTTAGACACTCTTGCTTTTCCCGATAAAGATTTATATTCTGACTATTATAAACAATTTGTAAAAGAGATATATTTAATTATGGGCTCTAGAGGCTGCCCTCATGCTTGTAGTTATTGTTATAATGATTATATGAAAAGACTTTATCAAGGACAGAATTTTTTAAGAAGGCGTTCAGTAGACAACATTATAGAAGAATTGATCTCTGCAAAGGTAAAATATAATTATAAAAGGGTAGACTTTCGCGATGACCTATTTATCTTTGATAAAGAATGGTTGCGCGAATTATGTACAAAATTTAAGAAACATATCAACGTGCCTTTTAATATAAACGCCCACCCCGATTATATTGATGCCTCTGTAATAGAAATTCTAGAGGATGCTGGTTGTAGAGGTATGGTTTTGGGAGTGCAAACCATCAGCGAAGAACTTAGAATTAAAAAATTGAATCGTAGATGTTCGAATGAGAATATCGTTAAAACTATCAATTTGGCTTCTAAAACAAAAATAGTCTTGTTTGTCGATATAATAATAGGATTGCCAGGGCAAGATAAAGAGGAACTTATTAAGATAGCGCAATTTTTTAATAGGCACAAAGTAGATTTTATAAAATTATTTTGGTTAAGGTATTATCCAAAAACAAAAATGATGGATTATTTAGATGCAAAAACTAAAGAAGAGATAGAAAGAGGCGATTGCGTTGCTTACTTTCATCGCTTTGGAAATAGCTTCTCTAAAGAAAGGGGTAAATTAGCTAATTTTATATTGCTTTCTCAAGCTTTACCTAGTCAAGTTTTGGATTTTTTTATAGATAAAAAGATATATACTTATTTATTAACCACTACCTTTTCAACTTTTTACTTTATAATAAGATCGTTCAGCAAGAGAGTCTTAGGAAGAAAGTTTGCATATAGAAATTTTGGCATTATGGCATTTATAAAGTTTTATTCATATTTTATGAGCAAATGGATAAGATCTACCTGGAGATACCGTCGTGTTAAGCTGCCCATTATGTAGAGATCAGAGTATCGGCTTGATTTATGATAAAAAATTAAAAATATATAAGTGCAGGAAATGTTTATTTATGTTTCAGGATTACGGTGCCAAGATTGATACAGGGTGCAAATGGAAAAACATGAAATACTCGATTAGAGCAGATAGCATAAGAAAGGCAATGGCTCAAAATAACTTCGAAATCATTGAATCTTACTTCGGTACCAATATTTCTCAGCTTAAAATATTAGAAATAGGAACAGGTGTAGGAAATCTCGCTTTTTTACTAGCTCAAAACTCGCCGCTTTATCAAGGCATTGAACAATCCAAGGAGCATTATAATCAGGCCATAAGCGATTTTCCAAATCTTAAAGGTAAAGTATTAAACTGTTCTTTAGAAAATGCTAATTTTAAGAGTAATTATTTTGACTTGATTATTATGATTGACCTTCTTGAGCACGTTTATTTCCCCCAGTATCTTTTGCAGCAAACAAAGCGTTATCTTAAAAGAACAGGTGTACTTTATCTGCAGATTCCCAATGAAGATTGGTTTATATTTAGGGCACATGTGCGTAAATTGCTAGGTGGTTATTCTAGGTATCCAACGAATCCCGGGCACGTTAATTTATTCACCATAAGATCATTAAAAAAGATGTTGGAGATGACCAATCTTGGTATTCAAAAGTCGACACAGCTAACAGTTTTAAGTGACTATGGCAGAGTTAAAATTATTTTTGGATTCAAATTTTTATTTCTAGCCAAATTAGTTTGTATTTTCTTTAAAATTACCAAATTAGACATTTTGCTTAATCAGGGCAACTTTTCTCTATTTCTTAAGAAGTTCTCAAGCGCATGAAAAAAGATAGAATATTTGCTAAAAAAATGGACAAAATTCATAATTTTAGTTTCGGCGAAAAAACAGCGGAAGTATTTGATGATATGCTTTCAAGAAGCGTTCCGCTTTATTATGAGCTACAGAGGATGATCGTTGAACTTACAGCAGGGTTTGCAAAGGATGGAACAAATATATATGATCTTGGGTGCTCGACAGGAAATACGCTCTTGAGTTTGGACAAAAAAATTGATAGGAAAGTAAAATTTATAGGTATTGATTACTCTGTTCCATTGCTTAATAAATGTAAAAAAAGATTTAAGAGATTTAATTTTAAGCACAGTTACGAACTCATTTGCACAGATCTAAACGAGCCAATTAAGATAACCAATGCTTCTGTAGTTATTATGAATCTAACCTTGCAATTCATACGGCCCTCAAAGAGAGATAACTTAATTAAATCTATTTATAATGGACTAAACCATAGGGGTTGTTTCATTTTAGTTGAAAAAATCTTAAATAATTGCCCTATTTTTGACAGGATATTTGTACAATTTTACCATGATATGAAAAGAAAGAATGGGTATTCGGAATTAGAGATTATTCAGAAAGACAAGGCTTTAAAAAAGATACTCAAACCATACAGCCTAAATAAGAATAAACAACTTCTGCTCAGAAAAGGGTTTTATTATTTTGATATATTCTTTAAATGGTATAATTTCTGTGGCATGGTAGCGATAAAATGATGAAGTCTAGTCTAGTACGCTTATGTTTAATTTTATTATTAACCGGAGTAATATCCTTCGCTCAATTTTTTAACAACTCATTCACTTTTGAACCACTCTATTCTTTCTATCCTGATGCCTCAAACTTATATTTTTTGCACAACTTTAAAGATCCTACCCTATTTACAAGAGATCTTTTCACTAAAAACTATAGACAATCATTTAATTTCTTCAATAACGAATTCATTTATGTAAAAATTTACTCTTTTTTATTACAGATATTTCCTCTCTCCCTAGCTGTAAAAATAGTTTCCCTTGTTCTATGTATAATAACTACTTTACTTATTTATAAAATTGGAATCAAGTTGTATTCGAGTAATTTTTCGCTTTTCTTTTCCGGGCTTTTTTTAGTTTATTTTTTATCAATGGACTCTTTTTTTGGTGGGCAAATGAGAAACTTCGGAATTCTCTTAGTCATCATTTTTTTATTTTTTTTGGTTAGTGAGCAGAAATTCGTTTTGCCATTTTTACTTCCACTATCGGCGCTATTTTATAGTTATCTCCTACCTACATTTGTAATTGTCTGTATTTTATTCATCGTCGCCTCTAAGGATAATACCCTTAAGACAAGACAATATATATTATGGTTAGCTTTAAACATAGTGATAAGCCTTTTCTTTATCATAGGAATAGGTGGAGGAGGAATTACGCATACTTGCTTATCCAGCCTATCTATATACGGTACACGTAAATACCTATTAAGCGTAAAAACTCCGATTAACCCCGGCTCTCTGCCGCAAATTATATTATTTTTTATTTTAAATATGAATGAGCATAGCAGACTTTATTTTTATCTTACTTTGTTCTTTCTGGTGTTCAATCTTATTATTGCTTTCGTTAGGCAAAGGCTTACTTCTAAATTTAAATTACCACGACCGATAGGAATAATGTTATTAAGTTCCAGTATAAGTTTCCTTGCTATTTATCCTTTTCATCCCTTTATTGCTTCAAGACAATTCATATTCATTGTACCTTTATTTTTAGTTTTTTTATTCAGTTTAAATTTCTATGAAATAATAAAATATAAACTTAGACCGCATATTTTTCTAGCGTTTATTATAATATGTTTTTTAATTCTGCATCCTCTGTATAACGATGTTAAAGATTATAAGAAATATAAACCATTGTATGATTATATAGAAAATTTACCCACAGGCATCTTAGTTGCAGGTAATCCGAAGAGTGATTTGACAAGAACAATCCCCTTTTTCTCAAAAAGAGCTATTTTTCTTTCTGATAAGCTAAGTTTCACTGACAGATTTACATATAGTGAAGAAGAAAGCATAAAAAGACGTAAACAGCTGATAGAAGCATTATATGCTGATTCTTGGAATCCAATAAATGAATTTATATCTCAATATAAAATAGATTATTTCGTATTGGAAGATATATATTATGACCCATCGTTTTTAAATTTTCTAAATAACTTAGTTTATCCCTCAGATAAAATACTGTATAATTTCCTTAAAGAAAAGATGTATCAAAAAAATTTTCTACTTCTAGAATTTGCTAAAAAAAATTATGATTTCAAATGTTATGTTAACGGTCACGAGGTTTTTATTTTGAGGTCTAGCAAAATAATAAATGGTAAATCATAGTTTTGAATAAAATCCAAAAATGGATATACAAAATATTCTAACCGTAGATCTTGAAGATTGGTATCAAACCGAATTCCGAAAATCTAAAATAAGAATCTCGGATTGGGATAAAACGGAAAGCCGATTACAATATTATATTTTGCAGGTCTTGGAGCTATTAAGAAAGTTTAATACCAGAGCCACATTTTTTGTATTAGCTTACAATGCTAAACGGCATTCCGAAATCATCCATATGATAAAAAACGAAGGGCATGAATTAGGTTTACATGGATACTATCACAATTTAGTTTTTCGCCAGACACCTTCGCAATTTAAGCAGGAAATAGATTATTCTAAAAAGTTAATGGAGGATACTTATCAAGTAGAAATAAAGGGATTTAGAGCTCCAAATTGGTCTATAACACATTCTTGTCTTTGGGCATTAGACATACTTAAAGAATTGGGCTTTTCTTACGATTCAAGTATGAGCGAGTATGTTTTTAATAATATGCATAACAGAATCCCCCCGGGGTTATTAGAAATACCCCGTTCAGAGTTAAGATTTCTAAACCAATCAATTCCGATAGCAGGAGGTTTTTATTTAAGAGCATACCCGTATTCGTTTACAAGAAACTGGATTAAGCAGAGGAATAAAAAAGGTCAGAGAGCTTTAGTTTATATTCACCCTTGGGAGTTCAACAAAGGCCCATTCCCTATCGAAACCATTTTTATCAAAAGAATGATATATAATTTTCGCCTTCGAAATACAAAAGATATTCTATATTCATTATTACAAGACTTTAATTTTAATTCTATTCAACAGATATTTTTATGACTATAGAAATAAAAAAAAGAATTTCGATTATAATTCCTGTTTTTAATGAAGAGTTAGCTATTGGGCAAGTCATACGCGATATTTTAGAGAATTATGCAACTTCCGAAATTATTGTAGTTGATGATGGATCTACAGATAATACGGAAACCAGGCTTAAAGAATTTAATGTAAAAGTTAAAAGGCACGAGCATAACAAAGGATACGGTGCTGCTCTGAAGACGGGTATAAAAGAAGCAACAGAAGATATTATAGTTACTATTGATTCTGACGGCGAGCATTCTGCGAAGGATATCGGCCTGCTCCTTGACAGCCTTGATAATTTTAAAATGATAGTAGGCAAGAGAATTAATCGTTTTCCTGTTAAGTTATCTAGGAGGGTATGCAAATATATTTTGCAAACTTTAGCTGATTTAGCCGTGGGCTTTAAAATCCCAGATATCAATTCTGGATTGCGAGTTTTTAATAAGAATATTATTTTAAAATACCTCGATTTTCTTCCTGATGGTTTTTCTTTTCACGCTACTAGCACATTAGCCTTTATTTTTAATAAACATAAAGTAAAATACATTCCGATAAAAATTCATCCTAGAAGAGGGAAAAGCAAAGTTAATTTAAAATCTGGGTTTAACAGCTTAAATAATATATTGAAGGTTAGTTTAATTTTTAGCCCCCTACGAGGCATTCTATTGTTATTATATCTTTTAGCCATGGGACTTTATTTCGCGTTTATTCTCTGCCTGTTTATCTCAAAAAATCATTTCTTTGTACCTTTACTAACTCCTGTCTTGCTGTTTACTCTATCTTTAGTTCTCCTTAATATATTCTCAAAATGCAATAAAGATTTGGTTTTAGATACAAATTAGTCAAATTAATTCATTTGATGAAAAAAGTACTTTTGTTAAATCCACCTGGCAAAAAATACTATATGCGAGACTACTACTGCAGTAAGATATCAAAGGCAGTTTATTATTACCATCCCATTGATTTTATTGTTCTAAGTGGAATTTTGTCGAAATATTTTGAGATTTATGTAATGGATTGCATAGCAGAAAGAATGAATCAAGAGATGGCGTTAAAAGAAATATTGCACATAAGCCCTGATATCATAATCTTTCTTTCAGGGACAGTCTCTATGGAAACCGATTTTCCCTTTTTAGCAAAGGTCAAATTAAAAACAAGCGCTTTGATGATAGGAATTGGTGACATTTTTCTTGATTATGCTAAGGAGCTATTAAGGAACAATTATTTTATAGATGCTGTTCTTCTTGATTTTACAACTAATGATATTGTCGCATTCCTGAACGATAAAAATTCTGCCTACCAAAATATAATTTATAAGGAGCGCAATCAGATTATAGAAAGAAAAGAAGTGCATAGTTCCGGAGTTTTTTCCATATCTCGTCCAAGACACGAGCTATTTAAGAATAATAAATATAACTTTCCATTCTCTGGTCGTGAAACTTTCGCTACAGTCATCACGGATTTTGGCTGCCCCTTTAGTTGTTCCTATTGTGTTGTTAACCGTTTTGGCTATAAGGAGAGGAAGGTCGAAGACGTTATTGAGGAGCTGAGTTTTATCAATATGATCGGCATCAAGGAAATAGTCTTTAAAGATCAGACATTCGCAGCCAATACTCTTAGAGCAAAGCTTCTTTGCGAGGAAATTTTTTCAAATAAAATAGAAATTAGCTGGACATGTTTTAGTAGGGCGGAATTGATAGAAGAGAATCTTTTGGCTATTATGAAAAAAGCAGGATGTCATACGATTATTTTTGGTATAGAATCTTCAAATAGGGCAGTGTTGTCTCGGTTCGATAGGTATTCGGCTCTGGAAAAAATAAAAGAGACTTTTTCTTTATGTAGGGGCATGGGCATTGAGACAGTTGGGACATTTATTATCGGTTTACCGGGAGATAATAGGCAGTCAATCGAAAGGACAATCGTTTTTTCTAAAGAGATAGGCTGTGATTTCGCTTCTTTTAATATTTTCACACCCGCTCACGGCACTAAAATAAGAAATACGCTAATTAAGGAATCTGTAATTGAGAACAAATTGTTTTTTATGGATAGTGGAATAAGTTATCCCTCGGTAGAAACAGGCTTACTTAAACGTAGCCAGATTTGGAGGTTAAGAAAAAAAGCAATAGTTTCCTTTTATATTAGACCCATGTATGCTATAGAAAAAATTAAACAATGCCATAGTTTTTTTGAAATAAGAAACATGCTGAAACAAGCTTTTGGTATTCTAAGGAGTTTAAATTAAGAAATAATTTACAAAAAGGATTATTAACCGCTTTGAAATCCACATTAAATAGCGTATATGGATAAAGATACTACAGTTTCGGTTTTCTTAATTATCTTATTAATTTTTATTACGCTCGGAGTTGTATTATACTGCCAATACCCAGCCCTTAAGGAAAGACTCATTGCCCATTGCGATATTAATACATACATTTTTCCAATCTATAGTCTACAAAACCGAAAGCTCTTTAAGAATGATCTTTTAACTCAATATGTATTATCGACTCAAATTCCCAAAGGTTACCTGGCATTATTTTTATTTTTGGGGAATTTCTTTGATATTGTTTTTTGTTTCAATATCCTCCCCTCTATATTAACAACTTTCTCTGTTATTTGTTTATTTGTGCTAGGAAAAAATATAAAGAATAATTTAGCTGGCTTTGCGATGTCTTTTTTGTTTCTTATGCATTGTTGGACATTTCATACATTTCAAGGCACTTCTCCACGGGCCTTTGCTTATCCACTTTTAATCCCTTTCATTTATTCACTAATTAAAAGAAAATATATTATCTGTTTCTTTTTATATTTAATTCAAATATTTTTTTATCCACCAATTGCTCTTATATCTTTGCTTACACTGTTTTTTGCGCTTATTGAAACAAAGGATTATAAACTATACATTAAGCTCAAGCCGCCGCTAGTATTAATTTTGTTTATTTCAACCATATTATTTCCTCTCGCTAATTTATTCCAGTTCGGAGCCAATTCAAGGCGGATATTTGGGCGAGTCGCTACCTTGCCGGATATGTTTAAAATGTCAGAGTTTTATCCCGGAGGGAGAGATCCTTTCTTCTTTAATAATATTTGGCAGTTTCTCGCATCGTCGCGTGCGGGAGTAGAATTAAACAGCCCCTTAATTTTTATATTAACTGTCTTGCTAGCACTTTTTTTAATACTGAAAAAGATAAAGAATGATAGATTCTTATTGGCCAGAGAAATCAAGTGTCTTTTGTTAGCTAGCTTTATTCTATATTTATTGGCATTTTTCTTGCTATTACGCCTATTTTTCCCCGCTAGGTATCTTGTCTTCACAATCCCTTTTGTTATTTGTGTTTCCATAGGCGTTCTGTTTTCCAATTTAGTCGGTACTCTTAAAAATCGTTCTGCCAAAAATAAAACAGTTATCGCCTTCATCTTGTTTATAGTTTTGTTTTATCTTCCAAGGATAAATGGCAGGTTACAAGATTACCTATATTTAAAGGAGGTGATCTCTTATCTTTCTAAAGTCGCAGAAGACTCAGTTATTGCCTCGATTCCTCCCCTCTCTGACCCCATACCCACATTTGCAAAAAGGAAGGTATTGTTTTCGCGAAGGTTATTGCTCCCATTTTATTTAGGTTATTATGATAAGGTGAAAAAACGAGCTTTTGATTTTTTTGATGCATACTATTCTGACTCAATACAGCCTGTTCGGGAGTTTTGCCATAAATATTCTGTTGATTATATAGTTTTAAATAAGCGCCATTTTTGTCCAGAATTTTTTAAAAGCTACACTGAAGATGAGCCGTTCAATAGCTATATTCAGGAAATAACTAAAAGTAAAAAAAATTTCTTTTTGCCAAATATAGACAAGAGCAGGATAGTTTTTGAGAAAGATGATTTTGTAATTATAAAGACATCTGATTTTAAATCAAAAGAAAATACTCCTGGTTAGAAAATGCTTAAAAGCATAAGCAAAGATATAATCTTTTCTTGTTTTTTATTGATAGCATCTCTCAGTTTGACGCATCTGGGAGCACAGGTGATGGATATAACACTCCATGACGAAAGCTACTATCTTTATTCAGGAGTTAAGCTGATAAAGAATGGCTTACCCCCTGCAGATTGGGCGCCCTTATACGCTGTATGGTATTACTTCCTGTTCTTATTAGAAAAAAACAATATTAAACTATACTATTTAAACTATAAAATCTTAATTGTTCTTACTACTTTGATGCTCTATATTTTTATGCGGCTTATAAGAATAACGCCTTTAGTTTCAATCATTGCATCATTTCTTTATTTATTGTCCCCTTTGCATATTTTGTGTAGTGGCTCATTAGCTACCCACTTTGCGTTATTAATTCTGTTATTCTTTCTTCTCCCCACAATCTTTGTTAAAAAGGAAGGGTGGTATTATTTACTACTTTGCCTAGGGTTTATGGTAATTTCATTTATAAGACCAGAATATTTTATTTCATCTATATTTATCTTCGCATATTTTTTTATATTACGCCCACTCATTTTGAGAGTGCCAAATCATAAACCAGAAATATACAAAATTTTTTTTCTATTGTTAATACTACTAATTCTAAATTATATTTTTGGAAACCCATTATTTGGCCATAGGGCCTGGTATGCTTTTGGCCAGCATTTTTCTGCAAATTTCGCCTCTTGGAATAATATTCCGAATAGCATTTCAAGAAATTGGGAGCTAGTTACTAGGTCTGTCTTTGGCGGCGCGCATAACATATTTGCGGCTTTAATTAATAATAATAAAGAATTTGTAAGGCATGTATGTTATAACATGCCTGTTTATGTCTATCAATTAGGTATGCTTTTGTTAGGATTATACTTTGGTATTTTTTCACCACTTGTTAATAATCTCATAAGGTGGTTTGGGTTTTTATTTCTTCTGACGGTTATCGGATATTATTTCTTTAAAAGGAGACCGGAGGCCATAAGATTAGCAAAAGACACATTGACAAAACGGCTGATAATTATTTTTTCGGCAATATCCATAACTGTTTTTATTTCCGCGTTAATAATATATCCCGAGCCGAATTATTTGTTTATACAGGTGGTAATGTTATTGCTTCTCTTGGCATATTTTATTTCAAATACCATTGAAAATAATATAAAAATAAGAAAAATTGAAATATGGAAATCTTTATTATTAGCCATGTCAATTTTTTCCCTTAGTTTAAATATACTTATTGAGTGGAATTTTATACAAAGAAAGGCAGCCATGTGGAAATGGACAAAAGGGCAAATTCAGCCAAATTTAAAAACAATAAGATTCATCGAGTCATTAAATATATCTCAAGAAGTGAATGTGCTTGCGGTTGATAGGGCGTATACTTTTTATCTAAATGATAATTATAAATTCATAGACCCTGAAAGCAAAAAAGAGGATTTTAATAGATTTATTTTGAGAAACAAAATTAATATGATAATTTTTGATGAAGACTTAGAGGACGATTTCAGATTTATAAATGATGATGAATTCAAGATTTTTCTGAATAATCCACATGTTTTAGACTTCTCCGAAGTTGCGATCCCTAATACTCGCAGATATTTATTTGTAAAAGAAAAATTATTAGAATTCCAGAAGTTCAGTATTGTAAGATAAATAGAATGTTAAGATTTTCCGTTGTTATTCCCATCTATAATGAAGAAGACTCAATCACTCCCTTGGTCTTTTCATTAAAAAAAGTTATGGATGAATTAGGGGAAACTTATGAAATTATTTTTGTAGATGACGGATCAAAAGATGGAAGCCTTAACGTGTTAAAGAGTGCTAATTTAAGGCGCTCAAATTTAGTAATTATTGATTTAAAAAAACATAGTGGTAAATTTTCAGCTCTGCAAGCAGGATTTGATATTAGCCGGGGAGAACTAATTATTACAATGGACGGTGATTTGCAGAATGACCCGAGAGATATTCCTCGGATATTAGATAAAATTAAGGAAGGTTATGATTTTGTTTGCGGTTGGAGATATAACAGAAAGGACCCCTGGGGGAAATTGCTTGTGTCAAAAATTGCTCGTAACTTGCGTAAAATTATTTTTGATGAGGATATACATGATCCGGGATGTGCCCTAAGAGTTTTCAAAAAGGAAACCTTAAAAGAGGTTTTTTTGTTTAGAGGCGCACATAGATTTATTAGTCTAATAATGGTTAAGTTAGGATTTAAAGTTGGAGAAATCAAGGTGGAACATTATCCCCGAAGATTTGGAAAATCAAAATACAATATACATAATAGATTATTTGAGACTATAATATGTTTTGCTTTGTTTTTTTTATTTGAAATACACAGATTAATGAGGCGTAAAACATATTGCGAGATAAAAGAAGTAATAAGAAGTTAATGCTAGTTATTGTAAGAAATCTAAAAATTATGTTCGGGTCAATAAAAATTAAAAAAGAGAATTCTTTAAATAGAAAAAATTTTAAGTTATACATTTTATTCTTGATTATTAGCACAGGAATATTTTTACGAATATATAATTTAGGCCGACAAAGCATATGGCTTGATGAGGCCCGTGCATTTTTTAGAGCTAATAAAAGTGTTCATGAATTATGGTCCAATCAAATTAAAGAGTCCAATCCGCCGCTATATGATATTCTTTTACATTATTTCTTAAGATTTATAAACAAAAAAGACGAATTCCACATTCGTTTCTTCTCTGCGATAATGGGAATACTATTAATCCCTCTATCTTTCATTGCCGGACGGAGTCTGTTCGGTCAGCGTGTTGGTTTGTTTTCCTCTCTTTTAGTAGCAATTTCCCCTTATCACATCTATTATTCACAAGATACAAAAATGTATACTTTTTTATCATTTCTTTCTTTGGCCTCATTTTTTATATATTATTTGGCATTAGAGAGAGACAAGGTTATGTATTGGTGTAGTTATGCATTAATAACCATACTATTAATTTACTGCCATAATTATGGGTTTTTGCTTTTTCTTACACAGATTATTATTTTCGTAATCTTTTATAAGAAATACCCTGAAAATTTGGCCAAATTTCTTTTAATTAATCAGATAATTTTTATTTTTTCTATACCCCGCATTAACTGTATATCTCAACAGATCCTTCTGGATTATAATCCCTGGATTAGGTCTCCATCAGCACGCGATGTCGTTAATACGTTTACATATTTTAGTCTGTTAAGCTGGCATCTGCAACTAACTCCTTCAGTTATAATAGCTTTCATTATAGGATTGCCGATATACCTATTTTTGTTTGGGATGGCCATATTAGTAAAAAATGGAGACAAATACAGCAATTTGAAGCGATTTAGCATTTCTGATAAAATAATCTTTATTAAGTTATATCTTTTTATACCCTTACTTCTCGCCATGCTTTTTTCTTTAAAGAAGCCTATTTTCGTTTCAGGTAGATATGATATGGTTGTTTTCCCTGCCTTTTGCCTACTAATAAGCTTCGCGTTAAATAGAATTAAAAAAGATGTTTGGAGAACTTTTTTAATAAGATGTATTGTTATAGCTACGTCAGTATGCTTATATAATTATTACTTTATTTTCGAAAAAAGCAACGATCGTACCTTAGCACATTATCTACAGACAAAAACCGATAGAGATACTATATTGGTATTCACAGGATTGTCTTTACAGCCTACTCTTTATTACTGTGAGAAAAGTTTTTTACCTAACACAGTCTCTTTCCCTGAGTTTAATCTCGGATGGCTTCCCAGGGCCGCAATAGAAGCTGAGAAAGGATACGTAAATAATGAAATAAAGAAACTTAAGAATAAAATTAAACCTTTTATGGAGAAAAACTATTCTCTTTGGGTAATATATATCAATTTAGAAATGAATCAGTTACTCATTGAAGAGTTGAAAAAAGATTACCGTTTTTCCGAAGTTATAAATTTTACTCCCGGCAGAAACGATAGTCAGGTTAACGAGATTTACATATTTAGAAATCTCTGATTATAATTATTCATAAGAAAGAAGCGATGGTTAAAATTGGTTTTATTTATCCTGGATATGAAAATTTAGGAATCGAATACCTCTCCGCAAATCTTAAGAAAAACGGCTTTGAGACGAAGCTTTTCTTAGATCCCATTCTTTTCATGGAAAGCGGTTTTATAAATAATAAAGCTTTGGCAGAGGTTTTTTCATTTAGAAAGTATTTACTTCAAGAAATATTAACATATCGGCCAGATTTAATTTGTTTTTCGGTAATCACGGATAATTATCTTTGGGCCTGCAATTGGGCACAGGAGATAAGTCAACATATAAATGCGCCGATCGTTTTTGGCGGCATTCATCCTACCTCGGTTCCCGAGAGAGTGATTGAGGAGTCTTTTGTAGATTACATCTGTATAGGGGAAGGCGATATTGCCCTCATTGAATTGGCTGAGGCAATTAGAGATAAAAAACCAACTACCCATATTTTAAATGTATGGTCTAAGGTTAATGGCTCAGTAATTAAAAACAAAATTCGTCCTCTTATTTCCAATCTTGACACCTTACCCTTCCCTGACAAAGATATCTATTATCAGACTTATCCTGTCTTTCGTGATGGATATTTAGCATCCACATCTCGAGGTTGTCCTTTTGAATGTAGTTACTGTTGCAATAACGTATACCATTCATTATATAAAGACAGCGGAAAAGTTATTCGCAGGAGAAGTATAGATAATGTAATAGAAGAATTGGAATTGGTAAAGAATAAATATAAACCTGCTTTTATCCATTTTGTTGACGACGTATTCAACTTCGATACAGATTGGCTTTCTGCTTTTTTAACGAAATATGAAAAAAAAGTAAGGTTACCATTCTCTTGTTATGTATATCCGGATCTTATTGATGATGCTGTGGCTAAGCGGTTAAAAGAAACGGGTTGCTTTAAAATACAAATGGGTCTACAGGTAATCGATGATAATAAAAGAAAAATAGTCCTGAAGAGAAGCTCGAAACAGGATAATATCGCAAAGGCAATCGATTCCTTTAAGAAAGCGAAAATATATGTGACTTGTGATAATATATTCGGTTTTCCCGATGAAACAGAGGAGGAATGTCTTTCATTGTGTTACTTTTATAATGAGCATACTCCTGATCATTGCGAAAATTTTTGGTTGCGTTACTATCCTAAGACAGAAATCACTGAGTGGGCAATTAGCAGAAATTATATCGATGCCGAAAAAAAAGAAGAAATTGAAAGAGGCAAATTCAGTTTCGGTTTATTTAGAAGGCCCGAACATTTAAAGGAGAAGCCATATACAAGAAGGTTTATTTTTTTCTTAACCCTTTATCCTTTTCTTCATAAAAGTTTGCGTTCCCTCGTATTAAAAAATAAGCTTTATCGTTTTTTTCCGCCCACCTCTTCAATTTTTTTGTATATTCTTGCGAGGCTTTTTAACCATCCAAAATACGATTTCAATACTTTACGCACTATTAGAAGATATTTTTACCTTTGTGCTAAAAAATGTAAGATGGCTTGGCAATAAAAATAAAGATGAGGGTTGACTTATCTATTGAAGAAGGTATATTATTAACTAATATACGGCTGTCCATATAATATCTATTAACAAAAGGAAGAAAGAATGAAAAATAATCTTTTAACCTCGCTGCTCTTAATGATTTTTGTATTTCTTCTGGCTAGCTTTTCTTTTGCAGAATCTAATGAGAAAGTTATCGACGTTAACGCGTACAAAAATAATATTTCAGATTGTGTGAAAAATAAAGATTATGCATGCGCCCTTAGTTATTTTACCAAATGGCTACAAAGTGACCCAAGATGCATTGGATGTTATCTTGGTTCAGGAATATTGAATTATTATTTGGGCAATTATCAAGAAGCAATCTCGTTTTTAAACAGAACTATAGAGCAATCTAAGATAACCGGAGCGGAAAAAGGTTCTTATGTTGGAGTAGCATATTTTAGTCTCGGTATTGTTTATGATAAGTTGGGAAAGCAAGAAAGAGCAACAGAAGAATTAACTAATGCGATAAGATACTTTGAAGATAACGGGGATTGGAAAATGGTATTTTTTCTTGAAACTATGCTTGAGAAGATAAAGAGAGATAGCGGGAATAATAATCCAAGCGGAACTTCGAGCAAAAAATAAAATGAAAAAGTTTCTTTGCTATTTTTTGTGTTTTAATTTACTATTTGTTACTATCCTTTATTTTGCTTGCGCAGATGAGGAAATAATTACTTCCGGATCGCAATCACCATCAATTTGTTGTGATGAACCGTTAAACCAGGTTATTTTTATAGCTCAAAAAATAAGAGATGCCTACTCCAGAGCCAATACGCTTATTGGTATCGCAGAAGATTACATTGAGTTAGAAGAAAATAATAAAGCAGAAGAAGTACTGTCGGATGCCCTTAGGATAACCAAAGGAATAAACGAACCATTCCCCAAGGCAATAATACTTTCTGAATTAGTGGATAAATACATAAGGCTTAGCAAGACCGATAAAGCATTAGAAATAACTAAAAGCATAGGACTATTAGATAGCCAAAACGATGCGTTAGTTAGAGTGGTTAATAGTTATTTTGAATCTGGGCAATATGATAAAGCGCTTAAGATAGCTAAAAGTATAGAGGAACCTTTCTCTAAAGCCCTGGCATTTTATGAGTTGATAAACAAATTTATGGGTTTTGGTTTATACGAATATGCCGCGGAGACTAAAGAATTTATAGATACATCGTCCCCGAAGGTCAGAACCTTAATCAGGAGAATATCGCTTCGTAAAGGAGATGATAGAAAAAATGAAGATATTTCCACTGATGATTTTATAATTTTATACCTTCCCCTGGCAAAATCGCACGCTTTAATTCAGATGGCAGAAAAGTCTATCTCTTCAAAATCATTCCAACAAGCCAAAGACCTATTGTCACAGGCGGTTTTGGCAGCGAAAAACATAGAATCGGGGTTTATGAAATCAGATACTTTAGCAAGGATAGCAATTTGTTATGTTGAAATGAAAGATTATGGAGAGACCCGAGAGATAATTAATTCAATTCAACATATTCCATTGAGGTCTAATCCTTTGGCAAAAATGGCTATAAGTTATGTTGAAGAAGGCGATTATGCAAAGTCCATAGAAGTTATTAAAGAAATAGAATCCAGTTTTTTTAGAGAACAAGTATTAAGTTATATTGTAATAAAATATCTTCAATCAGGAAAAGAAAAGGATGTCTTTGATCTTATCAAGCTGACACAGGGAAGGTTTTCTGAGGCAAGGTTATATGCCGTGATTGCCAAGCAATATGCACAGGATGGGGAATATGAAAAGGCCATTGCGGAGATTAATTTGATAAAAAATTCTTTGGTAAAGATTAAGTCCTTGTCTGAGATAGCTAAAAATATTCAAAAACAAAAATCTATTCCGGAAAATATCAAAAAGCTTTTTTGCGAAGTCACTTCCAGTTTAATTAAAATTGAAGATGCAGAATATAAATCACATTAAGGCATATTGTTTGATAGCAATATTAATCTTGGGTGTCTTTCTTTATTTTTACAATTTAGGTAAAGAAAGCCTTCTTACCGATGAATATTTATCTTTACATGTGACTCAGCAGCCCATAAAAAACATTATATTTGCTCATAACAGAGAGTCCAATCCTAATACTATCCCTCCTTTGTACGAAATCATTCTGCATTTTTGGTTAAAGATATTTGGCTCAGGCGAGTTTGCTCAGCGTTCGTTATCGGCAATGTTTGGCATATTAAGTATTTATGTCCTATACAGACTCGCAAGATTGCTTTTTGATGCCCAAACCGGTCTGCTTTCCGCATTATTTAGCACCTTTTCTTTCTCTTGGTTTTATTACTTCCGTCAAAATAGGTGCTACAGCCTGTTTATCCTTCTTACGCTAATATCTTTTTACTCTTTTTTCTATCACTTAAAAAATAAGAATTCAGAATTATCTCTCGTCGGCTTGATAACGGTAAATATTCTTTTGACCTTCACGCACTATTTCTCCTTTTTGATTATAGGCCTTCAGGTGTTATTTTCATCTCTCCACTGGAAGACCGATAGAAGACTACCATTGAACATTCTATTCATGTGTATGTGGGTAGGGTTAGTATATTTACCATGGTATCCGAATTTTCTCTATGATTGTCAGAGAGAGCCGGTTTTGTTCTACAAGACTGCCCATTTCAATATTGCACGGAATTTATTTGATATAATGATGATTCTTTTCTTTGATTTTCATTTCAGATGGGACCCAACACTAACCATAATATATTTACCGTTTATTGCCAGGGGCATCATAAGACTAAGAAAGACGAAACCAGACGACTTTAAATATAGATTATTTTATTTACTGGCAATTTTTATTATCCCCTTCATTATAATCTATAGTCTTACGCTCTCAAACAGAAGCCGCTATTATTGCACTTTTTATTTTCCTCTGTCGATCCTTTTGGCTATAGGTGTGCAAAAGTTAAAAATGGATGGAATAAAGAAATCCGTTTATTGTACAATATTTTTCCTTATAGCGTTTTTTAACGCAACTGATTTCTATGATTTTTTCCGCCTCCCTCTTTATGAGAATTGGAGACTGGCAGCTCAATATGTGAAGAGCGTCCCAGATTATCAAAATAAGGAGATGGTATTTGTATTTCAAACAAGATATAACCCACCCGTATTTGCTTATTACTTATGGCAGAACAAGTTAGCTGGCTTTTTTGCAAACAACATCGCAACCTATGAAGGATATGAGAAAGATCTCTCCAGCCTAGGTATTAAACACAGGATATGCATCATTGAGGATGATAACATTAGAGGAGAGCATTTTTTTGAGAAAGTTTCTTCATTTCCCGATGATGCCTGGATATGGGTATTTAGATACCACGATTCGTTTTTCTATAATAATTTTAGGACTCGCAATAGAGGCAGGTATTTTTTCCACCAGATAATCCTCAATAAAGAAATTCCTCAGATAGACTTTTATCTTCTGAAGAGAATAAAGCAATAATAAAAAACGAGCTCAAATGGGAAATTTCAATCTTAATGATACTATCACAGCTATTTCGACTCCTGTGGGTGAGGCAGGGATTGGGATTGTGCGCATAAGCGGCAAAGATACGCTAAGGCTCGCGGATAGGATTTTTGTTTCGAAGGATGGCAAAAAACCATCCACTTTTAAAACTTATACCACTCATTACGGATGGGTTATGGATAAAAATAAAGTGGTTGATGAAGTTATTCTTACAGTAATGTG
>Ga0315274_10002061_pt1 | contig 30748 bp, 17 predicted proteins | sample YL17G02_20_MG_FD_203700 | JGI IMG/M metagenome (GOLD analysis project Ga0315274, IMG submission 203700) | Sediment microbial communities from Yellowstone Lake, YNP, Wyoming, USA - YL17G02_20 | ecosystem: Environmental > Aquatic > Freshwater > Lake > Sediment | place: USA: Wyoming | collected...
GCCACATCGCTCAGCCCGTCGGTGATCGGATAAGACTTGTCCTGGTCGAGGGAGTAGATTAAGACTTTCTGGATGTAGGTGGCCGAATTGAGCGTATAGACAAGCCACTTTGAATCGGGCGACCAGGCGGAATAGACGGGCCTGCCCCGGCGGGGTTGGTAAAGATATTCGGAAGCGATTTTTTTTGAGATTCCCGTCTTCAGGTCGATCCAGTAAAGGCTGCAGGAGTTATCCGCGTACGAGATTTTCTGGCTGTCCGGCGACCAATCCGGCTCATCATAAAAGCCGGTACCGGTGAGCTTAAATTTCCTTGTTTCCCCCTTGCCGTCCTGGCTCTGGATACGGAGCTCATATTCGCCGGAAGCGTCGGAAAAGTAGGCAATCGACTTGCCGTCCGGCGACCAAGCAGGAAAACGTTCGTGGACGCCAGGCGTGTTAGTGATGTTACGCGGGTCGCCCTTTTCTGCAGGCACGGTGACAATCTCGCCGCGAAATTCAAACACAGCCCGTGCCCCGGACGGTGAGATATCGGCGCCCCGGACCCAACGCGCGCCTTTGGCATAGCGTTCGCGCAACTCGCTAAGGTCCGTGGCGATGCCGATCGTGAGCCTCGCGTCCTGGCCTTTCTGCGGATCATAGATATGGAGCAGACCGGCCTGCTCATATATGATTTTCCCACCGCCGGCCGCGGCGCTGAGAATCGGATAATCTTTATAGTTTGTCAGCTGCTTGATCTCCTTGGTCTTCGGATCGTACGAAAACAGGTTGAACTCGCCGTTGCGGTCCGAACGAAAATAGATCTTGTCACCGATCCACATCGGTCCCGGGTCATTCGAACGTCCTTCGGGCTGTGGGATTTTTTCCACAGAGTAATCGTTTGTTCTAAAAATCCAGATGACCGAGTTCCTTCCGCCTCGGTAATTTTTCCACTGGGCAAAAGCTTCGGGAAGAGGGTTGTAGGCGATTTTTGTTCCATCAGAAGAATAGGCGGCCCGATAGGCATTGGGGATCTTGAGTTGTTGGGGATAACCGCCTTCGATGGGAACCGTAAAAAGTTGTGAATAGGCGCCCGAAAATGTATTGCGGGGTGATATAAACAGGATAGCCTTGCCGTCCGGTGTGAAGCTCTGGACAATGTCCTGTCCCGGGTGCCAGGTCAGGCGTTTGGGAATTCCGCCTGCCGTCGGCACGATAAAGACATCGAGGTTGCCATCGTACTGGGCGCTGAAAGCGATCAGGCTGCCGTCGGGAGAGAAGGCCGGGTTGGTCTCGATCCCGAGGTCGGTCGTCAGGTGCCTGACGTTCTTGCCGCCGATATCGGCCACCCACAGGTCATTGGCATAGACAAAGGCAATATGGGTCTGGCTGATAGCCGGCGTGGTCAGCAGCTTGGTATCGTTGATATCGATCGCAAGAAGGAACGATCCCGACAAGAGAAGAATGAACAACAAGGAAAAGGCCTTCTGAAATAATTTCATAAATCCCTCCTTAAGAAATTCGGATGCGGCATCCATTTCATGGGGATTATTCTACAAGGAATGCCAAAAAAATGCATCACTTAAAAAGTGCTCTTTCAACTTGCCAACACGGCTGTATTCTCTTACTATAGGGAGACGGTAGCCGGAGACCGATATGGAACAACGAGCCTTGAAGCGAAACCTGGCCAGGGACTTTTACGAGATCCAAAAACAGCAGTCCAGGAAAAGCCTGGGGATCCTGGCCGTCCTCGTTGTTTTTTATTTCCTGGCCGTCAGCCTGATCGCGTTCACCATCTGGCTGAGCACGGGCTTGATTCTGGCCAGGGCCCCTCTCTTCACCGGCGCCTTCTGGACAAAATTCCTCCTTACGTGTTTCGGCGCAGCCGTTATCTTCGCCATCCTGCATTATTATGATGCCCGGAAGTTCGGCGCCTCATTCATCCTCAGGAGGCTGTGCGCCCAAGAGCCGGACCGGTCCGACCGCTATCACCTGCAGTTCATCAATGTCGTGGAGGAGATGCAGATTGCCAGCGGGCTGCCCAAGGTCAAGGCCTCGATCCTTCCCACGTTTGCCATCAATTCGCTGGCCCTTATCGAATCTGACAAGACTCCCTGCGTCGTCGTGACCGAGGGGCTCCTGGCGGATTTCACAAGGGACGAGCTGGAGGCCGTCGTCGCCCATGAACTGGCCCACATCGCCCGGGGCGATACCCTGTACATGACCCTGGTCTGCTCGTTGGCCAATTTTTTTGAGCGCATCCGGGAGGCTTTAGAACCCGGCGATGCGGATTCGGGAGATTTCGCGGAGACCCGGGGCGACAGGCGCCATCCTTCATCCCTGGTCTACGTGGCGGTGGCCATCTCGACGATCGTGATGCGTCTTCTCAGCATGTTGATCAGCCGGGAACGCGAGCTCCTGGCGGACGCGGCCGCCGTCGAATTCAGCCGGAATCCTGTGGCCTTGGCCCGGGCTATCTACAAAGCCCATGTCAAGAATTCGTTTGTCGGGGATTTCAACCAGACCTACAGCCCGCTGTTCATCGTCGCTCCGGACGCCCACAGCGAATCCGAAGACTTCCTGAGCCACCTGATCAGCACCCATCCGCCGCTCATGACGCGCATCCGGAACCTGGCTCAGATGGCCGGCCTGACCCCGCCGGCCGTCATCGATCAGGTGCGAGACATTCAAAAAGAAAGAGAAAAAGCAAAAATCGTCCTTCATGCCTTTGAGGAAACGCATCAAGGAGCCGTCCTGCCGGCTCCCGATCCCTCGATCTTGTCGGCTCTTGCCCAAGACAAGGTCTGGCTGATCCTTTCTTCCAAGGAACAATGGCAGGGGCCCTATTCCCTTCAGGACCTCCTCTTTCTCCCGAACTTCACGCCGCTCGTCCTCGTTAAAAATATCCAGGAGGGCGTCGAAGCCCGGGCCCGACAATTCCCCCAGATCCGGACCGCCCTGGAAAAGCTGGCCCGCAAAAAGCCGGTCAACGAAGCCGTCCTCAACAAATGCCCTCGCTGCAAGATCCCCTTGACCGATACTTTCTACGAAGGCGTTCCGGTCAAGATCTGCGGCCGGTGCTCCGGGAAGCTGGTCGACCAGGCCGCCATGGAGCGTATTCTCGACCGCCAGGAGGTTGGATTCTCCGAGGATCTGGCCAAGAAGGCACAGGAATTCAAGGAAAAATTCTTGCTCAATCCGATCAAAACACAGAAAATATCGGCCAAGGAGCAGCCCAATTCATACTGCCCGAATTGCGGCTACAAAATGACGCCTCGACCCTATAACTACCAGTATTTCATCCCGGTGGATAAATGTCTTTCATGCTTCAAGGTTTGGTACGATGCCGACGAGCTCGAAATCCTGCAGGTTCTCGTCGAGAAGGCCAAAGCCGGCTGAGGATCAATCAAACAATTTTTCTAAGGCCTGATACTTGGCGTGGAGTGTGTCAACGCCTTTTTCCATGCCGGTATGGTCGTGGGCTTGACCGGCGGCATCGAGAGCCTTGGCCGCTTCCAACAACTCACCAGCTGCCGTCTTAAAAGCTCCGGCCTTGGCTTCCAGCTTGGTCGGCAGAGTCGCTTTGGTCACGGCCTCCGCTTTGGCGACGAGGTCCGCGCCGGCACCCCGGATCTTGTCGTATTCCTTGTTGGGCAGATATTTATGATAGACGACATACAGGATCTGATGGAAATCATCCATCTCCTTGAGGACCGGCCGGAGCGTTCTAACCAGGGATTCATATTTGGCATGGAGCGCCTCGGCGGCCTTCAAAAGGGCCTGGTCATCATTGCCGGCCGCGGCGGCATTGTAGTCGTCGACGGACTTTTTGAGCTGAGCTACACCCTCTTTCCACTTGGCTTCCTTTTCGCGAAGGATTCCGGGCAGCTTGGCGCCGTAAATTTTGGCCGCCAGCTCATTGATCTGGGGGACAAAGCTCCGCAGGGCCTTGTAATCTTTATCCGGATAGGCCGTGTGCCAGATTGGATAGATCACGTCATGGAAAGCGGTCAGCTCGGGTACCTCGCTCTTGGTTTCGGCGGTTTGCTCCTGGGCCAGCGCCCAGGCGCTCAGGCCGCAGACCAGCATCAGCAGGCCAAACAAGCTTAAAATTCTCTTATACATGTAAACCTCCAGAATAAGGAAATAATGAGCTACCTATTATGCGGAAATATCAAAAACTTACAAGCCTTCTTGTAAACATCTCCCTTTGTGTGATTTTCTATCGGTGCCGGAATCGCCCCCAGGCCCCTGGGGAACCAGTCCCGTCGGATACTCTTGGAGGGAAACCCTTATTCAGGGTTTCCCTCCAACGCTCGCTTCGCTCTCTGCCTCCTTTCCAAGGAGCATCCGGCGATGAATTCATGGGAGGATGCTCCTTGGGGGGGTGGCAGGGCTGGCGGGTACTCCCGCCGCCCGTTGGAGGGGGACCCTGTGAAAGGGTCCTCCTCCAAGAGTGTCCGGGGCCCCCCTCCGCTAAAGGGCCTCGGTGGCGATTCCGACACCTCTTTAAAATCACACAAAGGGAGATGCTTCAAGCCTTCTTGATAAGTCAACGCAACTTCATCTAATGGTTTCTCTTCCGTATCATGTGGATAGAAAAAGGAAACGATTTTTCTCCACGGGAAATCGGAGAGAGCCCATATTACAAAATCGATTTTTTTCTTTCCAAATAATACAGGTAGTTCTCGAAAGTGACATCCGGGGGGACGCGATGGTCGACCGTAGGGATAAAGCCACCTTTGGCGATGAGCGGAACGAGCCCCTCGAGCTCGCGATCGATCGCCTCACGGCCATGGATGAGGCTCAGCTTATTGACGCCGCCCAACAGCAGGACGCGGTCGCCGTAGATCTCCCGCAATTCGAAGGGATCCGTGTGCAGCGCCTCGATGGGAAACATGACGTTGATTCCAGCCTCAAGCCAGCCGGGGACGAGCTCGTAGATCCGACCATCGCAGTCGAGGACATTGAGTTCGATCCCGCGCCTCTTGAGCGCCGCGGTCACGCGCTTATAGCGAGGGACCATCATTTCCTGAAAGAGCTTGGGGGAAAGGAGCGGGCCGTGGTTGTAGCACATGTCCTCCCACCACCAGCCGACATCGATGCCTTTCTCCGGAAATCCTTTCTCGATGAGATACAGGGTCATCTCCGTGAGATGCTCCATCATCTCTTCCACCCAGGGCCGGTCTTCCATAAGGGCGATCGAAAAATTCTCGAGCCCCATCCAGTTCCGCGGCCAGCCGTAGAGAGATCCGGGATCGAAGAGGACGAGCGTGCCGGACGCCCGGGCTTCGTCGACGGCTTTCTGGACATCGCCGATACGGCCGGGATTCTTATAATCCAGTAGCTCGCGCTTCACCCGCTCCCAATCCTGCCGGCTCGCGATGAGGTACTTGAGAAACTTCGGCATGGTGCCACGCCCGGGCGGGACTTCGCAGAGATTGCCGTCCTCATCCTGCATCAGCAGGCGATCGCCCAAATCCTTGATGACTTTTTTTTCAAAGGCCGGAAACAAGCCGTTTTTGATGGGCGCTTTCGTGAAAATGGAAACCCCATCCAGGCCCAAATATCTTTCCACGGCCTCGTTGTCGTGAATGTTCAGCGGCAGCCCCTGCCTGTGCCAAGCTTCGATCGTCTCGTCCCAGTAGCCGAACTCCAGGTTGGGCAGCCGGTCGGGCGCTTGCCAATGAAAGACCCGCAGAAACCGCTCCCGCGTCGTCATCGGCATCATGGACCCGGCTTTCTCGCGACCTTGATCGTCTTGATCTCATAGGGCTCGAAGGAAAGGCCGATGGTCGTTCCTGCCGCCTCGATTTTTTTGACCGGCCGCTCGATCAGGTCCGTCTCCCAGGCATCCACGGGCCAGGGCAACTCGATCTTTGCCTCCGTCTTTTTGCCGAAGGCCTCATAGAACCGCAGGATCAAGCCGCGGTTGTAATAGCCCATTTCTTTTTTGAACGAGGAAAGGATGATGTTGTCGGGCCCGACGTTGACGAACGACCGGCTTGCCGGCAGCGGCCCGGGATGGACCATGGCCACCCTCGGCATGAGCTGGCTGTTGAATTCATAGCCGCGCTGGACGGTCAGGGCGTCTTTCCATGTGCCGCGATGAGGATAAAGCGAATAGAGGAGCTCGTGAGGCCCACGGTCGGCTTCCGGATCAGGGTTTGTGGCGCCGTGTATGACCGAAAGCCTGAGTGTTCCGTTCTTCACATCAAACCCGTATTTGCAGTCGTTCAGCAGGCTGACTCCATAGGCGCCTGATTCATCGCTCAGGTCGACCCAGCGGAGGGCCGGCACTTCCCGGCCGTCGGCAGGCCTGGAAATGGACCCGAAGGGAATCTCGAAATCCGCTTTGTCATTTTTCAGGTTGAGCGGGAAGGCCGCCTTGACCATTATGTTCCTCTCCTGCCAGTTCAGACTCAGCCGGAAATCAAGGCGCGGAATCTTGCTGTAAAGGATGATGTCCTGGTTAAACGCGGAATTCCGAAAAAGACTTTTGACCCGAACCACGGCTCGCACCGGCCCTGCTTCAATGACCTCAACCTTGGCCCCCTCTTCTCCGATATTCCAGGATTGATCTTTCAAGCCAAGCTCCCAGGCGGACATGTTTTCGGGCTCATCCACGATCGCCTGCAGGACGTTGCCCCGCCCCTGCAAGATTTCCCGGTTATTGACCTTATCGAAAATGCTCTCCAGCCAGCCCGTGGCCGGGTTCAAGCGGACTTTGAAGAATTCGTTCTCGAGCGAATCGGCTGCGGCGGTCAAAGTTGACTTGAATTCCGGAGATTTATCCAGGCCGGCGACACGGCACAGCTTATAGCCGAAGGATGGGACGCTCTCGGCGATAAACACGATTCTGAACCGATTCTGCGGTCCCGTCTCGTCTTTCAAGACGACTTGAAACGGGATCTCCTGGCTCTGCGCATCCAGGATCTTGAAGCCGTTGAATTTTTTCATCAACATGAATTCGGCGACAACAGGCTCCGTCCTCTCCCAAAACAGCGGATTGTACACGACTAGCGGCAAGCCTTCGCCCCTCGTGTCGATGCTGTTGGAGATCGCTTCCAGGGAAAAATTGAGAGCCCGCCGTCCCCTCTCAAAAACCTGTTGATAGAATTCCTTCACCTCATCATAGACGGGTCCGATGCTCGATCCATCCAGGATGTCATGGAATTGATTTCGAAGCACGATCTTCCAGGCTTCATCCAGGTCCCTTTCCGGGTAATAATCTCTGTAGCCGCCCGTGGCAGCCAGAGCCGAAAATTTTTCTGCCGTTAGCAACAGGGCTTCCGATTTTCTGTTGTTCTTCTTTGTCAGGGCTTGGGTCGTGTAGCAGGCCGGGAAGGTGAAATTCAGCTCGTTCGCAAAAACGGGGATTTCCAGTTTCTTCGTTTCGAGGAGCTTGAAATAATCGTCGGGCCCGGCGAACTGTATCCGGGGTTGGCCTTTGTCCTTTTTCAATTTCTTAATAGCCTCCACATCTGCATTCCTAGGACCGCCGCCGTGGTCGCCTTCGCCGTAGAGAAGCAGGTAATCCTTGAGCGATGAAACCTTGGCCGCCTCAAAAATCACGTCCTTGGTCCCGTTTTTCAGGCCGACCGCGTACCAACCCGGCGGAACATAGGCTAGAACTTTCGACCCATCCATGCCCTGCCAATGGAAGAGGTGAGTCTTTTCAGGCGCGCAGCGCTCGAAGATGTAATATTTAAGCCCGGCCTTGGCCATGATCTGGGGCAGCTGCCAGTTGTGTCCGAAGGAATCCGGGTTCCAGCCGACCTTGACGTCCACGCCGAATTTGTCCAGGAAATATCTCTTCCCGTAGAGAAGCTGCCTGGCCAGCGACTCACCGTCGGGCATATTGAGATCCGGCTCGACCCACATGCCGCCCACCGGCAGCCATGTGCCTTCCCTGACTTTGGCTTGAATGGCCTTGAATAAATCAGGATAGTTTTTCTCGATGGCCTCATAAACTGCGGCCTGGCTCTGGGCGAAGGTCAGGCCTGGCATTTTATCCATCTGGACCAGGACCCCTTTAAACGTTTGGACGGCGATATCATGGACGGTCTCCTCCCATCGCCAGAGCCAGCTCAGGTCGATATGGGCATGGCCGACGAGATGCGCCGTAAAATCGCGCGGATCTTTGTCCTGGGCAAAACTGGCCGAGCCCAGGAACAACGCTACAAAACCTACCAAAAGAGTTTTGTGGATGCTTCGCATAATTTCTCCTCCCTGGACAACCTCGAGACTAATATCAGCGTAATATTTAAAATGACATCCCCGTTGGGGGCGGCGCTTAGGCCGTCCTAAAGCCCCCGTAGCGGAGGGGGGACCCGTCGGCTTTTCCGACGGGGGGAACCGACGGGACTGGTTCCCCGGGGCCCGGGGGCTATGGGCGGCCTAAGCGCCGCCCATACATTGTCACTTTATTTATCGCGTTAATATTAATATTCCATACCGACGGCAAAGCCAAAGTTGGCGATCGTCGGCTTGGCAAGCCAACGGCGCATGTCTTTATCCAGTCGATGGTTCCATTCAAGATGCGGTCGGACATAGAGAAAATCTTTGAGATAGTAGGTCAGGGAGATTTCTACGGCCATCCCGTTAAAGGCAGATTTTTCCCAAAGGGCATAAACGCCGTTGAACTTGGCATTCGCCCAATCGAACCGCAGGGCCCCCTCGACCGACAATTTCGAGGAAATTTCCCGGTGGTATTCCAATCCCACTTCTCCGATATAGGCTCCACCGTATTCCATGACATCAAAATAATGGGTGGTTTGGATAACAAACGGACCGGCGAGATAAGACACCTGGACAGAAACTTCTCCGGTTGTGGGCTCCCCTTTCTGATTAGGATAGATATAGAACTGAATCGCCGGCTCAAACTCAAAATTCTTCCATATGCCCCGGTATGAGATGACTAAATCAAATTCATTGAACCGGCCCTGGTTGGGCTCCTTGTTGAGGACAAAATTGCCCCAGCCGGATAGCGTGAAGTTTGAGCGGGAGACCCAGACACTCGGCTGGAGGACGGCGCCGTCGCTCCAAGCCAACCCTCGCCAGACATAGATGGAGTTTAAATCTGCTTCGCCGCCGAACATCCACGCCCCTTTTTTTTCTTCGGTGGCCTGGCTAAGGACGAAGAGAGGATACACGGTCAAGCCCAAGAAAAAAAATCCGGCCGCGAAACGTTTAATCCCTGAATATTCCATTATTTGACCGAAACCGTAGGAAACGAAGAGATCCGCAATCGAGCGCATCCCATCGGAATCAGGGTGATGTCCTCCAGGGGTTCGCTCGTCTGGACCGGGCTGGCCGGCAGCTCGCCGGCCATGCGCTTTTCCTCCTTCCACAGCGGGATGCGCCTGGCTTTAGCCCTGAGGATGATGGGCGCCGCTTCCGGCGTAAAAGGCTGGTAGGCCGGCGGCTTTTGAGCGGAGAGGCTGATCGTGGATGCCGGGTTTGCGGGATTGAGGGCGAGCCCGTAGTTCCATGATGTCGTGGGCAGAATTTCAAAGGCCGGCCACTCCTCCGTCCCGCCGTAGCGGTTCCAGCGTTCCCCGATCTTCAGGGAATACCAGAGCGGGCCCCGCCGGACGGAAACCGCGTTCCCCAGCTTTGTCCAGGTTTTCACTTCGATATTCTGGGGAAGCTCGAGCCGGACTTGATCTCCGTTGGACCAAGTGCGCTTGAGAACGACATACGACGAAGGCTGAACCTGGGCTTTTAAATCTTCGCCGTTCACGAGAATTCTCGCGTTTTTGCACCACTCCGGAATCCGCAGATAAAGAGGGAACTCAACAGGCTTGTCTGTCCATAGGGTCAGGTCGATAAAATCGCCGAAGGGATACCAGGTATCTTCCGCAATCCGGACCTCGGCCCCGTCCGCGACTTTCGCCGTCACCTGAGAAGGCGCATAGAGAACGGCGGCGATCCCGTTGTCCTGGGTCGCCAGCCACAAATGCTCGGAAAAATAGGGCCAGCCGAAGGCGAAATTGTGCTGGCAGCAGCGGTAGCTCCAGGGATCGTAAGAAAGGAGCGTGCCGCCGTTTTGGAAATCATGTTCGCCCGAGCTGTCGCAGGAAATGAGGTTGGGCGCCGTCAGGTAATGAAGCCCACGCAGGTCGGGCGTCAAAGCCGCGGGCAGGGAATTAAAGGCGATTTCCTCGCAGCGCTCGGCATAGCGGGGATCTCCCGTGATTTTCATCAGCGACTCGTTCGAATACATGAATTCGACCATCGAGCACGTCTCCGCTCCCTGCCGCGGATCGCCATAGCCCGGCCTGATATTCTCATCGGCGCCGAACATGCCGCCCGGCTGCTGGCCGTATTCATCCATAACCTGCCGGTAATTTCGCTCGACGGCCTCTAGATATTTTTTATCCTTGGCTTGTTGGTAATACACGCCGGGCTGGCGGAATCCCATGGTGATGTTGACGCCGTGATAGAACGAGCTCGCCTCGAGCTTTTTATCCCTGTCGGCCGTGAGGATGGGAGACGTCCAGTCCGATGTCCTCTCGAAGAGCCGACGTCCCAGGTCGAGCAGAAATTTTTCACCGGTCCGGTTATAAAGCCAATAGACGCTCTCGAGATTATCGCCGCCTCGCAGCTTCTGCCAGCTTCCCGGCAGAAGCTCGTCCGAAGGCAAGTTGAGCTCGTAGCGGAAATATTTCGTCATGAACGGGATGACCCGCTTGTCTCCGGTCGCTTCATAAAAGCTCTGCAGGCAAGACAGCATGAGCATGTTGGGCCAGAGGTCGAGGTTCTTTTTGTTATCGGCCGGTCCGAAATATCCGTCCGGCTGCTGGCTGCTCAGCGCCTCGTCCAGCCATCGCCCGGCCTCTTCGATCAGCGCCGGGTCTTTCAAGATATAGCCGAGGTCGCCGAATCCTTTCAGCCAGTAGGGCATTTCTTCCCATCCTTTGTCTTTCAAGGTCAGCCAGCCGCTGCCGGAGCTCAAAAATTTGCTCAGTTCCTTGAGGCGGCCGGTGAACCCATTCCTCATCAACTGGAGCTGGCCGAGCAGCCAGCCCTTGGGCTCGATGGCTCCGATGGGAAGCTTGATCAGCGCGCTGGGAACGAGGGGTTCTCTGTTGGAGATGTAATAGCGGTTCTGACCGGCGAAGGGAGGGAGTTTTACTACGAACGCTTCTGTGTTCGGTCCTTTTTCGCCGGATGTTCCGGAAAAGCGGACGGCCAGCAAACAAACGGCACAGGCCATAACAAGAAAAACATATTTCATGACTCTCTCCTTACAGAATCGTCCCCTTTATTTCTTGAGGATGGCGCCGGCGACGACATTGGCCACCCGGCATCGCTTGATGACGATTTCGCCCTTGTCGTCGGGATGGACCCTGTTGGTGAGGAAAATCACGACGGTCTCTGTTTCCGGGTCGATCCAGATCGATGTCCCCGTGTAACCCGTATGTCCGTACGAGCGCGGGCCGAAAATATCTCCGGCCGAGCTGGCATACGCAGAGCTGAGGTCCCAACCGAGGCCGCGGCCGGCAAAAGCGGCTTTGGGATAGACCGAAGTCATCCGCTCCACGGTGAGAGGGCTGAGAATCCGGACACCCTTGAATTCGCCCTTGTTCAGAAGCATCTGGGCGAATATGGCCAGGTCGTCGGCCGTGGAGAAAAGCCCGGCGTTCCCGGAGACACCTCCCTGGAGCCGCGCCAGAGGATCATGGACGATTCCGATGAGCGGCTTCTCCTCGTAGACCTGCGTCGGGACGCAAAGGCTGAGGAATTTCGGCGGCGGGTTGTAGAACGTATGCCTCATTTTGAGGGGCCGGAAGATATTTTGTTCGGCGAATTCTGCGATCGTCTTCCCCGTGACTTTTTTAACGATGTAGGCCAGGGTGATATAGCCGAGGCAGCTGTAGGTGAATTTCTCGCCCGGCGGCGCCTCTTTTTTGAGCTGGCCGATGTGGATGACCAGCGTATCGACGGGACAGGGACGGCCGTATTTCTTTTCAACTTCGTCGGCAGGTGTGTATGCCGGCAGACCGGAGGTGTGGGTCAGAAGATGCCAGAGCCGGGCGTCCTCTCCCGGTTCGCTCTTCTTGTTCGCTTCGGTCTTTTCAGCCACGTAAGGAGTAAATTCGGGGACATAGTCCTTAACTTTTTCGTAGATGCTCAATTTTCCCTGCTCGGCAAGGATCATGATGGAGGTGGCCGTGGCAATGGGCTTGGTGAGGGAGGCCATGTCGAAAATCATGTCCGCGGCCATAGGCTTATGCTGCGGAATCCATTGGCTCTCGCCATAGGCTTCGCGCAGGACCACCTTGCCCTTGCGGGACACGAGCAGAACGGCGCCCGGAAAATCCTTTCGGGCTATCGCCTCTTTGATAACGACCGATGCCTGATTGAGGCGATCCTCCGACATCCCGACACTCTCGGCGCCCGATCGAGGCAAGGTTTTACGGCCGCAGCTAAGATTGACAAAGAGGATCGCGAAAAGACTGACGGCAATTTTTTGCGACGATTTCATCGATGCCTCCCCTGGCTTGGATAAAAAGAGGAGTTTCTCATATGCAGGCTGAAATCTCGAAACACTATTAACACATTTTGATGTTCTTTGCAAAACCTCCGTCAACTGACAAACCCTGTTTACGGAAAGGGCAATTTTAAAAGGCTATTGACTTAGGAGGAAACAATATTTTCGCCAAGAAGAGCTGTCGAAGAATCTTATTTAAAGCCGGGAATGGCTATTATTATTAAGCGAAGTGGATTTAGAATTTATGAAATTTCGCTCCTATCATTTAACCCCAAAGCGTCATACGACTGGTTTCGAGAAACGGCAGGTTCCCGATCGGCGATGATTGTTTTCAATCCCCCTTCTTATTCCTCAGCTTCATCCCGAATTCTTTTAAATTCTTCTTTGAGTTCAACAAAGGCCTTGACGATCTCCGGGTCGAAGTGCGTCCCGCTCGAGGCAAGAACGATCTCCGTGCTTTTTTCGTGAGAAAAGGCGGGTTTATAACAGCGCTTCGCCCTCAAGGTTTCATAGACGTCCGCCACCGCCATGATGCGTGCGGAAAGCGGGATGGCTTCGCCCGCTAAACCCTGGGGATAGCCGCTACCGTCCCACTTTTCATGATGGAACCCGGCGATGGTGATCCCCATATCGAGCAGTGCATTTCCCGGGTATTTTTGCCGGACGGCCTCAAGAGTATCAGCCCCGCGCCGGGCGTGGGTCTTCATGACCTCAAATTCTTCCGGCGTCAGCTTCCCAGGTTTCAGGAGAATATGATCAGGAATGGCGACTTTCCCGATATCGTGCAAAGGACTTGCATGAAAAATATTCTCGACAAAAGCCTCATCGATCTGTTCGCTCCAGCGGGAGCGCTGTTTCAGTCTGCCGGCCAACTGCTTACAAAAAACCTGGACCCGTTCAAGATGCATGCCGGTATCATCATCCCGGGATTCCGCCAGCTTGGCCAGGGCAAATATCATGGCCATCTGCGTGTCTGAAATTCGCTTCACCTGGGCTTGAACAAGCTTCTCCAATTCGCGATTGTGCATCTCGAGCTCTTTTTGAAGGCTTCGGAGCTTCAGGTGTGTTTCCACGCGAGCCTGGACTTCATCAATCTGAAAGGGCTTGGTGATATAGTCGACTCCGCCGACGGAGAACGCCTTGACTTTGTCCAGGATTTCGTTAAGAGCGCTGATAAAGATGACGGGGATTTCCTTCAGCCGTTCGTCCGCTTTCAGGCGCTCGCAAACTTCGTAGCCGTTCATCTCCGGCATGTTGATATCGAGCAGGATCACATCCGGCGGGTCGCTCTTGGCGGCTTGAAGGGCCAGCATCCCGCTGGGAACCGGCCTGGTTTTATACCCTCGTTCCTTGAGCATATTCGCCAACAGCAGGAGGTTGGCCGGGGTATCATCCACGACCAGGACATTCGGCTTAGGTGAAGGAGCGATCGATGATTTCATCGGGAGTTTCTTCCTGTCTGCAAAAGCTCAAGGAATTCCGTGTATTCAAAACGTTCGATGAGGCTCCGCAGTTCCTGGGCGACAAAGATGTTGTGGTCCTCGACGCCGCCGACCAACTCCATCATCAGCTCAAAATCCGCTTTGATGACGGCGTCCCTCATCTTATGGATGGACTCCTCCGGCAGAGCCGACAAAACTTCTGCCGTCATCGCGCTCATCACCGCGTCATTGGGCAGGAGTTTTTCGGACCTGGCCTTGTCCGAAAGACTATACTCAACACCCAGGAGCTTTCCGATCTTCTCGAAAAGAACGGCTTCCCGAAAAGGCTTGGCAATAAATTCATCGGCGCCGGCCCGGAGGGCTTCCCGGCGGTCCTGTTCAAACGCGCTGGCCGATACACTCACGATCTTGACGTCCCGGCCGCCGGCATCGGCACGGATGCGGCGGATAGCGTCGTAGCCGTCCATCACGGGCATGCGCATGTCCATGAAAATCAAATGCGGCTGCCATGCCCTGAATGTCTCGACAGCTTCTTCGCCGTTAGTCGCCTGTCTCATTTCGAATCCGATATCGCCGAGCAGCCGGGAAAGGAGCGCCAGGTTCGTCTCTTCGTCATCGGCAATCAGGATTCGGTACTCCGGCTGTCCCGGCCGGAGGCCTCTCACCCGAGCCAATTCCTGTTTTTTTTCGTTAGGGCCAGTCTCGCTCTCTTTCAGCCGAACATCGAACTTGAATAAGCTTCCGGTCCCGTCCTTGCTGCCGACCATGATGTCCCCTCCCATCAGGCGGACAAATTCCTTGCTGATCGCCAGGCCCAAACCCGTGCCCGATCCAGCCCGGCGGCTATTCTGCGTTTGCAGGAAAGGCTTAAACAGATTATTCAGTTCCGTTTCCGGAATGCCCGGTCCCGTGTCTTCCACTTCCGCCAACAACCGAAGTCTGTCCGAGTCCTCCTGCTTCACCCGAACCCTCAAGACGACTCCGCCTTTCTCGGTGAATTTCACCGCATTCCCGAGCAGGTTAATGAAGACCTGGAGCAGTTTGCCTTGATCCCCTACGACATAACCAGGCATATGACCTAAGCCTTCCACGGAGAAATTCAGCTTTTTCGCATCGGTGCGCACGCGAAACATCATCTCCAGATCCTCGAGCAGCGCCCGGAGGTTGAATATCGTGGGATTGAGAGTCGTCCGGCCGGCTTCTATTTTCGACATTTCCAGGATATCGTTAATCAGCGCTATTAGGTGCTCGCCGCTCCGGTTGATGATGTCGAGATGCTTCCATTGCTGGGGATTCAGCGTATCATCTCGCTGCATCAACTGGGAAAATCCAAGGATGGCGTTCATCGGGGTCCGAATCTCATGCGACATATTGGCCAGAAAGACGCTCTTGGCCCGATTGGCCGCATCGGCGGCTTGCCTCGCCGCATCGAGCTCTTTGGTCCGTGCCTCGACAAGCTCTTCCAGATGTTCCCTGTATTTGTCCAGCTCTTCCTCCGCCCGCTTGCGCTCGGTGATGTCTTCAATGGTTCCGTCGAAATATTGGATGCTTCCCTGCTCATCCTTGACGGCGACCGCCGAGACCGAACAAACGATCGGGCTCCCGTCCTTTTTCTTGAGGTGTGTTTCCTCATTCCTGGCAAATCCCTGTCTGAGCATTTTTTCGCTAAATTTTTCTCTGGCCGCTTCGTTCTGGTATAAATCAGAAACAGCCAAAGCCAGGAATTCCTTTTTGTTCTTATAGCCAAACATCTTAACCATGGCGGAATTCGCCTCGAGGAACCTGCCCTCGGCTCCTGCGGTATTTCTGTAAACTCCGATATTGACATTTTCGGTTAAGGTTCGATATTTTTCCTCGTTTTCTTTCAGGGCCTGCTCCGCCTTTTTGCGCTCCGTGATGTCTCTGGCGATTCCCAAGACGACCGTTTTGCCCTGGAACTTTACGGGGTGGGTGCTGATTTCAACCGCGACCTTACTGCTGTCCTTTCTTTTCAGCATAAATTCATCGGGCCCGGTCGACTTGTTTCTTAGATTTTTGAATAAAAGATAAGCGGCTTTCGGAATAAACTCCGCAGAAAGCAGGTTCAGCTTCAAGAAGCTCATTCCGATGAGCTCCTCCCTCTTATAGCCCGTCAGTTTCTCCGCGGCCTTATTGCCGTCAATAAAATTGCCTTTCAGGTCGTTCAAATAGTAAGCATCGGGAGCAGATTCGAAGACAAGTCTGAACCGCTCTTCCGACTTTTTGAGCTCTTCCTCCGCCCGGACGCCCTCGATGAGTTTTAAAACAGGATCCATCAGCAACGTCAATTGGCGAACGTCGGATTCATCGTAATCTTCTTCTTTGTTTGCGACACCAACTACGGCCGTAATATTGTCATCAGAAAAAAGCGGTATCGTCAAATACCTGGAGAGTTTCACATGTCCCGTCGGACAGCCTTTGTTATTTGGATTAGGAGCCTGATAGTCATTGATCATAAAAGGCGTTCGACGGCGAATGCCTTCCGCCCAGATGCCGGCGTTCTCCAAGGGAAATACCAGCGATTTTTCGGGGACTTCACATTCCTTCATCGCCTCTCTAGACCATGTGACGATTGTCATAGCTCTGTTTTCTTCGCTGTAGAACCCAAAAAACCCAATTTTGCTCGAGGTCAACTTAATCGCCTCATGAAGAGTGCAATCAAACAAGTCCTGTATATCTTTCGATTTATGTTGTGAAATATTCAGGAGGCTTTGCAGCCTGGCCTCATTGAGCCTAACTTCCTTCTCGGCCTGCTTGCGCTCGGTGATGTCGGCGGTGACAATAACCACGTTCCAATCGGGTAATTTAACGGGAACTGCGCTCACGCTGGTCCAGATAACTTTGCCGTCCTCCTTCACGACTCCGGTCTCAACATTGTGAATTGCCCTTTGCTCCTTGATCGCCCGTGCGCTGGCAAATTCCTCGGCCGGCATGAGCGTTCCATCCGCTCTGAGATATGTTCGATTCTTGTAATCTTCTCTGAACAGACCCTCTCTGGAAATCTCCAAAATCCTTTCAAGGGCGGAGTTCGCAAAGGAGATCTTTTGTTCTGTATCGAGAATGGAGACTCCTATTGGCAGTATTTCGAAAAGGGCTTTGAGTTTCGATTCCCTTTCCTGCAACATCTCCTCCGCCCGCCGGCGTTCGGTGATGTCTTCCCCTGAGCAAAGGACGCCAACGAAGTTCCCTGCTTCATCTTTCAAGGGTATATTATGCCAGGCGATGATTCTCTCCTCCCCTTGTTGAGTGAGAACTGGATTTTCATGGTATTCAACGGGCTCGACTTCTCCGGCCATCAACCTTTTGATAACGTCTTGTACCTCATCCTTGATTCGTGCCGGCAAGAAGGCCTCGAACCAGTTCTTTCCGATGATCTCATGCTCCGGATAGCCGAGAATTTTGCATCCTTTTTTATTGATCAGGGTGACCGTGGCCGATGAATCCAAAATGACGATCATTACGCCTGCGATATCCAGGTAATTTTGGGCCTTATCCTTCTCCTTACCCAGCTCTTCCTCCCGCTTTTTCTCGTCGATGATGTGGGCAATATAGCTGGCGATAGCCTGCAGGACGGAGACATCGTCTTCAGAGAAGGCGCTGACTTGCGTCGCCTGAAGGTCGAGAACGCCTATGAGCTGATCTTGGACAACCAGGGGAATAATCAACTCCGCTTTTGTCTCCGTGAGGTGATTGGGGATATAGTCCGGCTCTTTGGAAACATCATTGGCGACAATCGTCTGTTTCAAGAGACCCGCCTTGCCGATCAGCCCTTGCCCTAGTTTTTGTCGATGGCCCCTGGGGATAAGAAAGCCCGATTTGTTCCAGCCGGTCAGATATTCAATTTCCTTCGTTTCTGGATGATAAAGGTTCACGGAAATCTTGTAATATCCGAAGGATTTGCCGATGCTTTCGGCCGCCTGGACGATCACCGTTTCAATATCGGTATTCACCGGAATTTCGCTTTGAATATGATGAATTAGCTCGAGCTGGGCATTCCGCTTTTGAATCGCCTCCTCCGCCCGCCTGCGCTCGGTGATATCTCTTGTAATCGCGACAAAGCCTTTCGGTTCTCCCTCGATATCATGAACCAGGGTGGAACTGAGTTCACCGATAAAACGGGATCCGTCTTTCCTGACCAAGATATATTCTTCATTTTTTAAAATACCGTCTCTCAAGGTTGCCTGAAGATTTTTCATCGCCCGTTCGTGATCTTCCGGAGAAATGAGATTAAGAGCGCTTTTCCCGATAAGTTCTTCGGAACTTTTAAAGCCGTGGAGCTCGAGAGTTCGAGGAGAAACGTAGGTGATCCTGCCCTCCATATCCGTTGCGGTGACCACTTCCGGAGAGGTTTCGATCAGCATTCGAAACCATTGCTCAGACTTGACAAGCCGGCGTTCTGTTTTTTTGCGTTCAATGGCATAGCTGATCGACGTCACCAGCCGGCTAGTGTTGCTTTGCTCTTTGACAAGATAATCCTGAGCCCCTTTTTTTATGGCATCGAGAGCAAGCGCTTCATCGGCGAGACCCGTCAGCACGATAATCGGAACCTCTTGTTCCTGAACGTTGACCTTGATGAACGTCTCAAGTCCCCGGCTGTCGGGCAACCCGAGATCCAAGAGGATGACGTCATACAAGGTCTCTTTGATTTTCCCCAACCCCTCCTTGAGGCAGGAGGCAGTTTCAAGATCAAACAGGCTGATGTCCACTTCCTTAAACATTTCGCTAATGAGGAGGATATCCCCGGGGTTATCCTCGATCATCAGCACCTTGATCTGTTTGTCGGTCATATTTTATCTTCCGTCGGGAGTTTCATCGTGGCCGGCCCGTTAAGATTTCCAGCGGCGTCCGAATCTGAGTTCGGCTTATCGTGTTGGCGGATGTCTTCATCTTAATTTCTCTGTTTCCGGCAAGGTTGGTGAGCTGCTGTTTTCCTCCTCTCACGGCCCCAGGATTATGGCAAAATGTCTTCCGTGCCCGTCAGGCCTGTCCGAGATATACCATCACGATTTCTGCCTGGCATACTAAAATTGTCGGGGGAATCCTTCAGTTTAACAATCCCCTCTTTGAATGAAGTTTAAGATGATTTTTGTTCGGGTTTTATCACCTATAAGGGGGATGTCGGCTTAATTACAGACGTCTTGATTTGTAAACTTTCTTACAAGTTATTTATTTTAAAGGTGGTTAGAGGATGAAAAGAATATTTTTCCTCGTCATTTTCCCGTGCTTTCGCCCGGCGGCAGCTTGACCACTGTCAGCCAGAAGTCCTCGATGGATTTCACGACCTTGATGAATTGATTCAGGTCAATGGGCTTTGTGATAAAGCAGTTCGCATGGAGGTTGTACGTCTTCATGACGTCTTCCTCATCCTTAGAAACCGTCAGGATGACCACAGGAATTCGCTTCAGGTCGGGGTCCGCTTTGATCTCTGCCAGAACCTCCCGGCCGTCTTTTCTGGGAAGGTTGAGGTCCAGCAGGATGAGGTCCGGTCGCGGCGCTCGAGCATGCTTACCCTCTTTCCGGAGAAAATCCATCGCCTCCTGGCCGTTATCCACCCAGTGCAGAGCGTTGCGGACTTTGGCGTCCTGGAAAGCTTCCCTGGCCAGCCGGGCATCCCCCGGATTGTCCTCAACCAATAAGATTTCGATGGGATGGACCGCGATTTCGGAAACCATATTCATTCCCTCCTTTTTGGTATTGTGAAAAAGAAAGTGGAGCCTTTGCCGGGCTCTGATTCCACCCAGATCCGCCCGCCATGCCTTTCCACAATCTTCTTGCAGATGGCCAGCCCGATGCCCTCTCCCGAATACTCTTCTCTGCTGTACAGGCGCTGGAAGATGACGAAAATTCGGTCGAAATATTCTTTGGCTATGCCTATGCCGTTATCCCGGACTCCAAACATCCATTCTTCCTCCCTTGACTCAGAGAAGATATGGATCCGGGGCGGCTCCTTTCCCCTGAATTTTATGGCATTTCCGATCAGGTTCTGGAACAGATGGAGCATCTGGGAAGCATCGGCAGTGATCTCAGGCAAGGATTCATGGGTCAGAAGGGCCTGGTTCTCTTCGATTAAGGGAAGAAGGTTGGCGTGAACCCGGGCCAGGATCTCTTCGCTGTTGACAGGCTCGAAGGGCGTGCCGCGGGTGGAAAGGCGGGAGTAGGATAAAAGGTCATTGATCATGCGCTGCATGCGGTTGGCGCCATCCACGACAAACTCGATGAATTCATCGGCACTCTTGTCGAATTTTCCTTTATAGCGCTGCTCCAAGAGCTGAGTGAAGCTGGAGATCATTCTCAGCGGCTCCTGAAGGTCATGAGAGGCGACATAAGCGAACTGTCCAAGATCTCTGTTGGAACGTTCCAGTTCCCTGTTCAAGGCGGAGAGTTGAACGACCTGGCTCTCAAGGTCCTTATTTAATCTTGCGATCGTTTCCTCAGCCTTTTTGAGGGCGGTGATGTCCTGCTGGGCCATAAGTAAGACTCGCTGTCCGCCCAATTCTATCTGATCGATGTTGAGGAGAGCATAAAAAGCCGTCCCGTCTTTTCTCTTCATCCTGACTGTGTAATCCCGGACTTTGCCTGTTTCCTCCAGGATTTTGAGCATCTCCCTGCGATCGTTGGCATCCGCGTAAGTTTCCCCAATATTGATTGTCTTGAATTCCTCTTGCGAATAGCCTGTCATCTCCTCCACCATCCGGTTTATAGAATAGATATTCCCCTTCAGGTCTAATATCCCTATGCCTACGGGCACCGCCTCAACCAGCTTGGGCAATCTCTCCTCAGATTCACGGAGCGCCTCTTTCACCCGCTTGAGCTTGGTGAGACGTGAACCCGAGCCGGCAAGCGACGGAGGGTTTTTCGATTTCTTTTTTTTGATATTAGCTTTTCCTTCCATATTTATGCCATCCTATTTGCGTGCGTTTTTTAAGCAGGATTCGCTCTTGTTCCAGGGCATGGCTGTGCTTTCGAGATCGTTGTTCAAGCTCTTTGGTGGGATTAACCATATTCCCCTCCGCCCTTCCGGTTGAATTTTATCTTCTGCTCTATGTGGAAGATCATAAATCGAGACATGCGCGATTGTCAAGCCGGCGACATCGGTGGTTTCTCCTTTCGGAGAATGAGGGGGTGCAATTTCATTATTACCCCATCCTAATGTGGTGTCTCGAAAATAAGTTGATCGATTATTTGTCCTTCCACACTTTCCCGTCCTGGCTGATGTGCCAGGCCTCGCCGGATTTGCCACGGTAAATAGTTTCAAACAGGCTTGTCGTGGTCTGGATGACTGGCGGAAAGACAAAATCGCCGGCTTTGATGTCCTTTTCTTTGAGCCCGATGACTCCGAGGCTTGAGGAAAAACTTCCTTTTTCGGCCTTGACGGCCCATTCTTTATAGTAGATTTTCCGTAGAGCCCATTTGGCTTCCTCTTCAGGCCTGTCCTGGAACGAATCTCTTCCCCGGCCGGCGGTCTTGCCTGAGAACTGGACATAGCCCCACATCTCGGGATAATGGATGTTGATCAAGCCCATGGGCGACCAGACCCAGTTGTCTTCAGCAAAGGGCTTTCCCGTCGCCGGGTCCTTGGCTTTGACATATTGCCCGTTCTCGACGTTCACCCGGTATTCGACGCGAGAAAAATTCAACCGCCACTGGTCTCCCGGCTTGGGCAACGACTTGGCCGCGGCGGCTTCTTTGAGGACCTCCCAAGGCATGGCGATCTCGACAAACCAGCCTTTGTCCTTGTCGCCGGGATTGTTGACCGTCCCGTTGACCTTGACCGCCGTCTGGAGTCCCTGGATATCCCAGGCATGGATCGCAGGCCCCCCATCCCGGTAGGGCTTGACCAGAAAAAGGTCCCAGACCGTGTTCAAGGCGTTCATCTCGAGCTCGTAGTAGTTGTGGGTATCGCCGTCGGGGTCGATGAAGATCTCAAAATCGTTGTCCTGGTAAATGATCGAGTCACGCTTAATCAGCGTGGCCCAGACGTCGGGCTCCTGGAGATAGGCTCCGAGGTAAAAATAATCATCGTCCCAGAGCATTTTGACCATCGTCCGGTATCGCGGCTTGGGACGGAGCGAGCCCTCGATATCGACAAAATTGTCCGACCAAGGGACCTTGGACCAGACCTCTTCGTCCAGATTGCCGTCGACTTGGACCGGCCCGGCCGCCCTGTAACAAATAGATTTTTTGGGATTAAAGGCAATCTTCGGCTCGGGGACCTTGGTCCTGTCCGAGAATCCCATGGACACGATCAGGCAGAAAATTAAAAAATAGGCGAAATGACGTGCGGACATGATATTCCTCCAATCTTTTTCTCTCCTTCCTTGATTGGCCAAGGGGGAAGGAAATTTATTAGTTTTCGTTCTCCTCCATTTCATATTCTTCTTGCCTTGCGTCTTTGCCCAAAAAATCGAATCCTGCCGCCGCCAGCGTGCCCGCCCCCAAGCCGGCCAAAAATTCCCGTCTTTTCATACGACCTCGTTGATTCAATTTAAACAGAAAACTAGGAAGGGGTCAAACCTCAACATTCAACATCAAAGGATCTCTTCCGTTTCGCGTGTTTGAATTCGGGAATCCGCGACGCCCACTGCGACTCGAGGACATTATAGGATGTTGATTGTTGAGGTTTGACCCCGCCGGGTTTGACATCCCAGGGACGGTGCCGCCAAGTCACCGTCCCTGAGAATTTAAACCTATTTTAAAAAATTAATATCCCGGATAGAAACTGAACTGCCAGTACCCGGATTTCTTAAGGGGACGGTCGAACGGATAGACATAATTGACGCCGAGGACAAGATAGCCCAAGAGGTTGACCCTCAGCCCGACGCCGGCGCTGGAAATAGGCTTCATGACTCCATGCGGCGAAAGGATCGGCAAGCGCGGACTGTTGGTGGAATCCCAGGCGACTCCGACATCATAGAAGGCCAGGAAATCCAAGGGGAAAATCCCATAAAATCCCTTGCCGATTCCCAGGGCTCCGAACAGCGGAAAACGCAGTTCAAAATTGGCGACCATCAACCGGCTGCCCCACAGCCTGTTGAAATCGAAGGTTCCTTTGGTTTCGGGATCGACTTCCTGCGCGGTAAAGGACCCGTAGTTGTAGCCCCGGACGAGGGTATCATATCCGAGAAACATCGGGTACAGCCTTTCATCATCGGAGCCCTTTCCGTAGCGTCCATAGGTCATGGCACGGAAGGCCAAGGTGAACGGCTTGACGGGCATCAGATACCGCCTGTAATCCCCCAACAAGGAATAAAATTTGAGCGACCCGACGGTGGGTGAAGCCTCGAGCCTGTAGCTCTGGCCCAGAATAGGGGCTGTCGCACCGAAGAAGGCGCTGTCATAGACCAGGGCGGCGGAGGCATAGGCCATGGCCAGGCCCGGAGGGGACGGCAGCTTGGTTTTTTCATCCAAGATGAGGGAGTTGTCGTACATGGAGTAAGCGCGGGTGTAGACGACATTGTTAAAATCGATATAATTCAACCCACCCGACAATTCAAACCTCTGCATCTGGCTGAAAGGATAGGAAGCAAAGCCTCCGATCTGATAATAGATCTGTCGATAAAGAACTTCCTCTTCGATATAGGCCGGCTCATTGAAGACAGTGCCTGTGTAGACGTTATAGCCGCCGTAAGCATAGGGGATGCGATAGGCAATGGCCCCCCAATTCAGGCGATTCCTCGAGTTCACGTACTGGGCGAGGAAAGAGGAATCTTCCAGCCGGTTGTAGACCTGGACCATCGTGGCCAGGTTATGGAAGCCGAGCATGTCGCTCCAGAACAGGGTGATCCCGCCGCCCCCGTAGGTGCCGTAGCGGTCGACGCCGACTCCCATCTGGGGCGGCGTGGCAAAGTCCAGGGTCAGCTTGGGCTTGTACGAGCTAACGCCGAATTTGGTTGCATCCGGAAGCCCGAACCAGGGATTCTTGAGCAGTCCGAGAATCTCGGATCCGGACCGCTCTTTGGGAGGCAGGACGGCCGGAGAGTATTGGCCCTGGAGGGCCTCCACGGCTTTGCCCGCCAGCAAATCAGGAGGTTCGATGGTGTAGATGCTGAAATTCCCGTCGTCATAGACGCTGTACAGCAGGTCATTCGTTTTCGCCGCGATCGACAGGGCCGGGCTGAGCTGGGTGATCCCGCTGACGCCGGTATAGAGGTTGGTGACCTCGGTCACATTTCCGGATTCGAGGGCCAGCCTGTACACGTTGGGAATGCCGTTTTGGTCGGAGATAAAGTGGAGACTCTTGGAATCCGATGACCATTGGGGATTGACGCTTTTTGCGGCATCAAATGTTTTCAGCTCCTTGATCTCGCCCGATTCAGGATCCATCAAGGCCAGACGGAAACCGCCCATGTTCAACACATCCAGCTTCGTCGTGAATCGTTCGGTCACGAAGGCGATCGTGCGTCCGTCCGGCGACCAGACGGGATGAATATCTCCGTAGGGATCCCCCGTCATATTCTTCAGTTTCTTCGTTTCCAGGTCATAGATATAGAGATCGGTATAGCCGCCGGCCAATCCCGAGAACGCGATCTTTTTGCCGTCCGGTGACCAGGTCGGGTTGAGGATCTCGCCGAGTTCGGGGAACTTGATTTCCTCGCTGATCTTCTGACCTTCGACATCGAGAAGGGCCAGCACCGGCTTTCCGGCGCTCACCGCCCCAAAGACAAACTGTTTGCCCGTCATGTCCCAGGAGCCGGCGGAATTGATAAACTGGATGCTCTGGAAATGGGGATCTACCGAGGTCCGGGTGATCCTCCGGGTCATTTTTCCCGTCTTTGCGTCTCCGATGAACATATCGAGCGAGAACAGGTCTCTCGAAGAAATGTAGACAAATTTCTTGCCGTCCGGGCTGAGCACGGGAGCGACGTTGTACGGATCGTACTCAGAGCCTTTGACGAGCAGCCGGCCCGTCGCCGTCGGGGACTGGGTTGTCTGCTGGTAGGGGCTGTAATCTTTCTTCAGAGCGGCCTGCCAATCTTCGGACAATTTTTTCAAATTGATGCCGAGGGCCCTTTCCATGGCTTTTTCATAATCGGCGCCGCGGATGATGTCTTTCAATATTTTAACCACGACCAAGTCTCCCCAGCGGCCGCCGATATACGCCAAGACCGCCTGCCCGTAGCGGTAGGGGAAATAGCGGTAAGGATCCCTGAGGTCTTTGATCGTCGGCATCTTCTTTTTCTTGATCACGTCCCGCATCCACATCGCCGTGTTCGAGTCCACGGGACCGATGGAAAGATATTCGGCCATCCCCTCGACGACCCAGAGGGGCGCCCGTTCCAAGCCGCCCATGCTCTGGCCGGAATACTGTTGAGCCTGCCCGGCAGCCATATCGTACTGGAAGGCGTGGACGAGCTCGTGGCCGATGACATGGTCTGTTTCTTCGAGCGAACCGGCAAAGGGCACGATGATGCGGCGCTTCATGGATTCCGTGACGCCGCCCGTCCCTTCACCGATGATGTCGGACAGGACCGTGGTCTGCTCAAACTGAGGGTGGCTGGCGTACATGATCAGGGCCTGCCGGCCGCGGAGTTCGTAATTGAAGAGCCGGGCGTATCTCTTGTACCAGCGCTCGGCCATCCGGGCGCCCACCTTGGTAGCCTGTTCTTCCTCCGGATAAAAATAGACGTCGAAATGCTCGGTCTTCAAGACCTTATAATCAAATTTCTCGTACTGGACCTTGTTTCGACCGAAGTACTGTCCGAACATGGGCTGCAGGGTCAGCATCAGGCCTAAACAAAGGGCAGCCAAGAAAAAAACCGTCTTCCGAGGGCGTTTTGGCATTATCCTTGAAATCATGGTCAAGTCTCCTTTCCGCGGCTGGCCGCCCGGAGCGGCAGCCCCAGGTTTAAATATACGTAATCCTATAGGATTTGTCAATTCTGGGGGGAAGCGCAAATTTTTCATCTAGTCCTCCTGTCCCTCCTATTATACAAAAAACGTGCCAAACCGGCCTCCCTGAAGGGAGAAAAATGGCAGGCCCGGACTGTCCTTTGTTGGTGACAACTGACTATCCTTAGGGTCATAACTGAGCTATCTTATCCCACAATTTAGACAAACTAAAGAAGACTTTTCTTGGCATCCGGGAAAATTGGCGATCCCAGCAGGATTTTTAGCTCGTGATCCAAAAAAATGGATGCTGCTTATCTGGCCTCGATGGGGACGATGCTCATCTCGGTCCGTTCCTTGCCCCGGATGACGGTCAAGGCGAGCTGCCGCCGGGGAAATCACCAGGCGATCCCGTAATCATCGCCGAAATTGCTCGAGCCTCCCCAGAACGTGCCGTGTTTCCAGTCGAAAAAGATGGCGTTGATCGGACCGGAGGTGTATTTCTTGACATCGAGGGCATAGCCCATAGCTTTAAGCTTCTCCCGGACATGCGGCGGGACTTTCTCGTTGATCTCGAGCTTGCCCGGAATGGGCCTATGGTCATCAAAAGAGTTTCTCATCTGGTAGCTCGTGATGTTCGGCGCTTCGCAGGCCTCTTGGACATTCATCCCCCACTCCACGACATCCAGGAAAAACTGAAGCAGGTTCTGGTCCTGGGTATCCCCTCCCTGGACGGCGAAAGAGAGGAAGGGCTTCCCGTCCTTGAGGGCGAGACCGGGGGTAAGCGTGGCCCGCGGCCTTTTTCCGGGTGTGATGACGTTGAAAGGATTCTCCGCTTCAGCCAAAACGAAGCTCTGTGCCCGCTGGCTCATGCCGATCCCCGTCCGCCCGGCGATTACGGCCGGGACCCAGCCGCCGCTGGGCGTGACCGATACGACCCAGCCTTTTTCATCGGCCGCTTGGATGGATGTCGTACCTCCCCAGAAACTCTCTTCCTTAGCGGCCGTCTCTTTTTCCGAGGGCGGCCATTTCTCCAAATATTTGAGGAACGGATTCTTTTTGCCTTCGTAAGGATACGGGTCGCCGGGTTTTACTCCCGGATCGTTGCGCTCCCAATTGATGAGCTTCATTCGTTCCTTGGCATAAACTTTGGACAGAAGGCCTTTGATCGGTTCCTCGGGAGGAAAATAGGGATCTCCGTAATAAAAATCGCGGTCGGCAAAGGCCAGGTTCATGATTTGATAAAGGGCATGGATGTAGTTGGCGCTGTTGAAACCCATGGGTTTCAGGTCCAAGTTCTCCAACATGTTCAGCGCCTGGAGCATCACCGGACCTTGGACCCAGGAATTCAGCTTGTATACATCAATCCCTTTGTACGTGCCCATGACCGGTTCTTCGATATAGATCTTCCATTTGGCCAGGTCTTCCATGGTGATGAGACCGCCCTGTTCTTTGGAACCGCGGACGAATTCCCGGGCAATGTCGCCCTTGTAAAAACGGTCATACGCGGCGGAAAGGGCTTCCTTCCGGCTTTTTCCCTTGGCCAATGCCTCCTGCTCGGCGCTGACCAGTTTTTTCAAGGTTTCCAAAAGGTCCGGCTGGCGGAAAACCTCGCCCGGCAAGGGGCCTTCATGATTCTCGCCAAGCTGAGGGAGCATGACCTTTTTGGAATAGGGCCACTGTTTGATCTTTTCCTTGTCTTTTTCGATTCTGTCGGCCGTGTCTTTCTCCATCGGATAGCCCTCTGCCATCTGCATGGCGGGAGCGAGCACATCTTTAAGGCTCATTGTTCCGTATTCGGCCAGCATCGTGATCAGGCCGCCGGGCGTGCCCGGAGTCACCGCAGACAGCGGGCCGGTCGCGGGCGGATATTTCATTCCCTTGGAGCTATAGAACTCGGGGGTCGCCCCGGTCGGGGCCACGCCCAGGGCGTTGATGGCAATCACCTTTTTTGTCCCGGGATTATAGATGAGGGCCTGGGTCTCCCCTCCCCAGCTCAACACATCCCACATCGTGCACACCGCGCCGAGCATGGCGCAGGCAGCGTCGACCGCGTTTCCGCCTTTCGCAAACATCATGGCGCCCGCGGTCGCCGCGATCGGCTTGCCGGTAATCGCCATCCAGTGCTTACCCTGGAGCACCGGCTTTTCCGTCCGCTCAGGATACATCGAGCTCGCTCCGATCACAATTATCAAAGCCAATAAGAGAACATATCTTCCACTTTTTGACAAGACTTTTGTCGGCATTACATTTACCTCCCTGGAATATCCCAGCTCACCAATAATCGTTTTATCATCACGAGTATCTCCGGCCTAAATGGAAATTTGGATGTGTTGTCGGAATGGCCGAAGCGACCATAGAGGGTTTAGCCTTCGCGAACCGCCTTTCGAGGGTACCCGCTTGTTCGGGCGCCGAGAATGTTTGAGCTTCAGCTAAAAAGGGAACGCGCCACAATTTGGACAAGGGCATTTTTGAAGCCGTTTTAATCAAACATGCGAGAAACGCAGGCGCCGAGAAAGGCGCAGTGAGCGAACGGCGTTAAAAACCCGAAAGGGAGCAAGGTCATTCCGGCAAGCCATCTCACTTCTTGATCCGATACTTCTCGAACCAGGCCATGAGGTAGGCCTGTTGGAGAAGCCGGTGCGACGGCCGCCTCCAGCCGTGAAATTCATCGGGCATCCGGACGAGCAGGGTGTCCTTCTTCAACATTTTAAGGGCGCGGTAGAACTCCTCGCTCTGGCTGATGGGCGTCCGCAGGTCGGCCTCCCCCGTCATGACCATGGTCGGCGTGGTCACGTTGGCCACAAAGTTGAGCGGCGAGCGTACCGCATACTCCAGCGGATCTTCCCACGGATATTTTTTAAACTGCCTGTACCAGCTCGGGCCGTCCGTAATACCCACGAAGGAATGCCAGTTGATCACCGGCCGCATGGAGACTGCGGCCCGGAAGCGGTTGGTGTGGCCTACGATCCAGGCCGTCAGCACGCCGCCGCCGCTCCCGCCGCAGACAAACAGGTTATCCTTGTCGATAAAACCCTTGGCCAGGGCCGCCTCGACGCCGGCCATCAGATCATCATAGTCTTTGCCGGGATAGGAGTATTGAATGCCGTTCACGAAATCCTGGCCGTAGCCCGTGCTTCCCCTGGGATTCATGAACAGCACCGCATACGCGTTCGCGGCGAAGTTCTGCCAATCCCAATTGAAAGCCACCGAATACATCGACCAGGGGCCGCCGTGGATATAGAGGAGCATGGGATACTTCTTGGCCGGGTCGAATTCGGAGGGCTTGATCAACCATCCCTGGAGGTCAAGGCCGTCCGGCGCCTTGAACCGCAGCTCCTCGATGTCGCCGAGCTTGACATCGGCCAGGACATCGGCATTGACGTCCACAAGCTCTTTGACGGCATCTGGCTTCATCATTTGAAACGTGACAAGACAGCCCGGCCGGTTGGAAGTCGTGAGGATGGCGGCCGCCTGGCCGTTTTTCGCCGCCGAAACGCCGGACAGGACATGGGCGCCTTTAGTGATTTTCTTGACGGCGCCGACCAGTCCGGCAAAATAAAGATTGTTCTCTCCGCTCTCCTCCATCTGGTAATAGACGCCCAAATTGTCCGGGGCCCAGATGACATTGGACGGCGAGCTGGGCAGATTCCCGGCCAGCAGCCGCTTGGCCCCGCCGCTTGAATCCATGAGATAGAGGCTCGAAAGATGGCTTGTGTAATTCTTGTCGTCATAGCCGGAATAGGCGACCCATTTTCCATCCGGGGAGAGGCGCGGGCTTCCATCGGGCCCTTTGCGGTCAGTCAAGACCTTGATCTCCAGAGTTTTAAGGTCGACGGCATAGATCTCGGAATCGCCGAACTGGTATTCGGCGTCCGGCTTCCGGATCGCGCTAAAATAGATCGTCTTTCCATCGACCGACCATCGGGGATCATTATGCGAATAGTCGCCGGACGTGACCTGCCGGGGCGTCCCTCCCAGCTCGGCATCAATGATAAAAACATGGGTATAGCCCTTGGGAAGCCATCCCCGTCCGTCGGCGCGCCAGGCCAGCCGGTCCACGAGCACGGCCGGCGCAGCCCACTTCGCGCCCTCCGGCCGCTTGGGAAGCTTGACGTTGAGGATCGGCTTGTCGTCCGGAACAAACGCGGTGAAGGCCAGCTTCTTGCCGTCGGGTGACCAGACAAGGCCGGCCGGAGCCCGTTCCAGGTGGGTGAGCTGGGCCACTTCGCCGGTGTCGAGCCACATGACATGGATCTGGGTCGTTTCGTCGCGTTCCGAAAGAAAGGCGATCTTCTTCCCGTCGGGCGACCAGACCGGCGAAGAATCGCGCCAGTTGCCGCGGGTCATCTCCCGGACTCGCTTCCCGTCGATGTCGGCGATCCACAGATTGCTTCGCGATTGGTCGTTAATCTTGTCGATCCAGCCCCTGGTGAAGATGATGCTTTTGCCGTCGGGCGAAATCTGGGGGCTCCCGACCGATTCCATTTCAAAATAGGTTTCGGTTTCGAGCAGCTTATAATTCTTTTGAGCGGCCGGGGACAATCCCAGCAGAAGAAAAACGGCCGCCAGGCACAGAATGAAAGACCGGGAAAGATTTCTTTTCATTTCACTCTCCTTCGACATGTTCGACGCACCCCCTTGATTGGCCAAGGGGCGTAAAAATAAACCATTCTTTCATGCTTTTTATATTCCCAAATTGTTTCCCTAAGAATATCCAATAAAAAGAAAAAACAGGTCTACTTTGCAGATAAAGTACCTGTCCCCTTTTTTATTCGCTTTATTATATCTCATTTTTTTGGCTCTTGACCTAAGTTGCTCTGTGGTTTCTCCAGCGACGCGGCGACGTTCAGCCCGAGTGGAATATTCTCTTTTTTCGGGTCAAGCTTGAGGACGATCTGCTGGAACTCCGCATCGAAGCGTTCCCCGACGTCATCCGTCCGGAAGGTTCGGGTGGAGAGCGCCGGCGATTTGCTGAGGACCGTGC
>Ga0315274_10002062_pt1 | contig 30746 bp, 28 predicted proteins | sample YL17G02_20_MG_FD_203700 | JGI IMG/M metagenome (GOLD analysis project Ga0315274, IMG submission 203700) | Sediment microbial communities from Yellowstone Lake, YNP, Wyoming, USA - YL17G02_20 | ecosystem: Environmental > Aquatic > Freshwater > Lake > Sediment | place: USA: Wyoming | collected...
TACGCGAAAGGACACGTTTTGCCAAACACTACACGCGCTAAGCAGCTCTGGCGGGTTCTCACCAAAATTGTGGGCTTAGAAACTGAGCTGCGGAGCAGAATAAAATTCGACGAAACGGGCTACTTCGACAACACGGAAATCGTAGGTGACTACAACATACTGCAGCAAGCCGCAAACCACGCTTTAGCGAATTTTGCTGGAAAGCGCGTTACGAAAGTCTTAACCGCAGCCGTAGACGGAATTCCTCTGGCTACGATGGTGGCGAACTCTCTGGGCGTTAACCTTATCGTGGCAAAAAGAAACAAAGAAGTCGGCGTCAAAGCCTTCCTAGATGAAACCTTCATTCTTGGGAAAGACTCAGGCGTAACCGTGACGCTTTACATTCCTAAAGAAATCATCAAGAAACGCGACAGCGTCCTCATAGTGGACGACATGATTAAGAGCGGCGAAACTCAGGAAGCGCTGGTTAACCTAGTCAAGAAAGCCAAAGCCGAGATTTCAGGCATCTTCTCGCTCATCGCTGTCGGAGACGAGTGGAAGAAACGGCTGAAGGTCAGCAGTGACTCCCCAGTTGAAGTTGTCACTTACCTGAAGTCGCCCTTCGACGCAGAAAACCGCGCGTAAAATTTCAGTTTCCCTCTTAATTTTTCACGTTTTTTAGCGAAATCTTAAACAGAACCATCCTCGTCTAAGGCTTATACAGAGCTAACTGAGGCTTCCTCAAATGCGAACTATAACATGGCAAAACGGGACAGTTTTAACGCCTGACCAGACCAGACTTCCACTAGAAACAGTAATTTTGGAAATTAAAACGTGTGATCAGATGGCTGAAGCCATAAAAAACATGCGCATCAGAGGTGCACCACTGCTGGGTGCAGCAGCAGCCTTCGGCATAGCTTTAACGGCTTTCCATTCAAAAGCAAACAGCAATGCCAGGCTGCTGGCGGAGCTGGAAGATGCGGCAACAACCATAAAACGCACAAGACCAACAGCCGTGAACCTTTTCTGGGCAGCAGACCGTGTAATCGGCAAAGTGCAAGGTTTTTCTGGAAATGTTGAAGGACTGAAAAAACTTGTGGTGCAGGAAGCTCAGAAGATTGCAGACGAGGACGCAGAAGCGAACCGCGCCATAGGAAAAAACGGCTCCGCACTCATAAAAGACGGCGACACAATCCTGACGCACTGCAACGCGGGCGAGTTGGCGACAGTTGAGTATGGTACTGCACTTGGCGTGATTAGAGCTGCGTGGGAGCAGGGCAAAAAAATCAAAGTCATAGCAGATGAAACGCGCCCACTGCTGCAGGGTGCGCGGCTCACGGCTTACGAGCTGATGCGCGACGGCATACCGGTCACGTTGATTACGGACAACATGGTGGCTCACATCATGAGCAAAGGACTCATTAACTTGGTCGTGGTAGGCGCGGACCGCATTGTCCAAGACGCCGTATTTAACAAGATAGGCACTTACGGGGTTGCGATTTTAGCCAAAGAACACAATGTTCCTTTTTATGTGGCGGCGCCGAAATCCACTTTTGACTTGACCCGCAAAGCCGCAGACGTCGTTATTGAGGAACGAAAGCCTGAAGAGGTCACGTGTATAGGCGGCACGCAAATCGCGCCAAGCGGTGTCAAAGTGTTTAACCCAGCCTTCGACGCTACGCCACTGAAGTACGTTTCAGGCATAATCTGCGAGACGGGTATCTATCGCAAGGAAGATTTTGCGAAGTTTAAATCTGCAAACTGAGAACGCCTAAGCTTTCTGGGAGATAGGGCTAATTAAGGCATCAGGAGACAGAAAGTCTATCAGTGGAGTGGCTTCTGCGTTTTCTTCCATTTTTTGTTCAGTAAGCTCTTTGACGGTTCCTAATAGTTGTTGATGGCGTTCTTTATCGCTGATTATTTCTGTGAAGATGTTTCTGAGAATATCCAGGCTGTGAAGTTTGCTTTTTTCCTTCGCTACAAGCTTCATGGTCTGGGATTGCACAAAAACGTATTTCGCGCGCAAGATGCTCTCCAAAAAAGCAAGTTTCTCCGCCAGCGCGGGCAACTCTTCTTCCGTTATTTCTTCTTTCTTAATTATCTCTTTGTAAATGGAGTAAGTTAACGGAAACACGTCGTCTAATTTTTTTGCACTGCGTTTATGTTTCGTCTTGGATTTTCCCACGTTTTCGCCTACGCCCTTGAGTGTTTTAGAGTGTTTTTGGCTGTCGCTTGCAATGCTAAGCAAGAGAGCTTTCGCCGAAGAAGATAATTTTACTCTGTCTGCAAGAGCCATGTACAGCACAGACGTGTTGTTTTCTAGCATGCTTAGACCACTAAGATACGACGCCGCAAACTTTGGACCACTGTTTTTGCCATGATTAGGTTCTTCCGGACGGGTTAGAAAAGACTATTTGATAAATACGTTATGAACCCAGAATTCACCATAACGCTAATTGAAGTTTTTCGTACAATAGATTTTCTGAACAGATTGCACATTTCAGGAAACGTGGAGTAATAACGTTAATTAGTTAACTGCTCCAAGAGTAAAAGGTCAGATAGTGGATAATGATGAGTGACAAAGAGAATCCTCCAGCAAGTTCAGAGTTTAAAGCTAAAGGTTTACTCGTGGAAAAAGGCGTCAAAATAGCTGAGAAAAGCAGCGTTGACGCGCTAAGTCAACGAGGATACGGCACAGCCGAAAATAACGTGTTCACGCTGGCGTTTTATGAGGCGCTCTTTCTCGTGGATAAGCAGATTCTGGAGGTCAAAGACAAGAAAGGCGAAATAGTCGATTTTCAATCTCTCCTATCGTCTTATGATGGTGTAGATGAGAACGCTTGGGTTCACTACTTGCTTTACCGTGACTTGCGCAGTCGAGGCTACGTTGTTCGGGAAGGGTTCGGCGCAGCGATTGATTTCCGAATTTACGAGCGAGGCGCATATGGCAAGGACACAGCCCAATTTCTAGTCCTGAGCACTCAAGAAGGCAAGCCCATACCAATGGGAGACTTGGCGAACGCGTTGGGGCAGTGCCAGAGCCTAAAGAAAGATTTGATTTTGGCTGTGATGAATCGCCGGGGAGAAATAGTTTACTACTCTGTCTCACCATTAACCTTCAAGTAACTGGGGAGCTGCACATCCTCGTTTAAACTCATTTTTTATTAACGTTCAAACCCCAGAAGTATACGAAGACAAATCCAACACCAACATAGAAAAAGAAATACTGGAAGAGATGCCCGTCATCCCATACGTGGCTCGAATAGAAAAAGTAACTGTCCTCGACTGCCCAAAGTGACTTAAATGCCCTAGCATTCGCTGTAACTATGATTTTCTGGAGTAAAGGGGCACTATGGTGGTCTCAAAAAAGATAAGATACTCGCAGTAACCTGACAGAAAAAGAGGCAATGCTGTGAGAGAGGGTTTAAAAGTTGATAAGTAGCTTCTTTACTACTCAGTTTCGCAATTAACATTCGAATAATAGGGAACATGAGCTATGTCGACATTTCAGCCTGTCCGCGGAATGAGAGACCTACTGCCTGAAGAAGCAGAAACACTAAACTACGTGGTGGGCAAAGCCAGAGAAACCGCATCGCTTTACGGCTTCAAAGAAGTCATCACACCCATCGTGGAACCGTACGAGCTGTTAGGCGCCAAGTCAGGCGAAGAGATTCGCGCACGCATTTTCAAGTTCAAAGACCTGGGCGACCGAACAGTTGCATTGCGCCCAGAGTTCACGGCGTCGATAGCGCGGTTAGTCACGACAGCTTTGAAGAATGAGCCGAAGCCGTTGAGGACTTTCAGCGTGGGCAGCGTTTACCGTTATGACGAGCCGCAGAAGGGACGTTACAGGGAGTTTTGGCAGGCAAACTTTGAATTGATGGGTTCTAACAAGCCGGAGGCAGACGCTGAGGTAATCTTGTTAACGAACAGCATGATGAAGAACGTGGGCTTGTCGAATTACGCTCTGAAGCTCGGGCACGTTGGGGTTTTGAGAGGAATATTGAGCCGGGAGGGCGTGGATGACAAGACCCAGAATGCTGTGCTTCAGCGGATGGACAAGAAAGAGTATGATGAAGCTCTTGCGTTGGTCAGTTCAGATAAGTGCCGCAGCATTCTTCAAGCCCTGATAGAGCTGAAGAGCGAAAACGTTTTTGATACGGTTGAGAAAATGGAAGTTCTCGTTCAAGGATACGAGAAGGCGACAGCTGCCGTTGAGAATTTGGGTGCCATCCTGAAGTTGGTTACTGAGAGCGGATGCGAAATCAAAACCGTAGACCCAGCTTTCGCCAGAGGCTTAGAGTACTATACCGGCATGATTTTTGAGGTGTACGTGCCAGAGTTGAACATAGCCTTGGGCGGCGGCGGACGATACGACAGGCTCGTTGAAGTGTTCGGAGGCGAACCGACTCCTGCCGTGGGCGTTGCTCATGGACTGGACAGGATAGCGCTCGCGATGCAAACCCAGAACACAGTTTTGAAGACGGCACAAAAGAAGAGAGTAGTGGTTATTCCCATAAAGGAAGAACAGAAAAGCGAAGCATTGAAAATCGCACAGATGCTCAGGGACTCGGGAATATCGGTAGAATTTGAGATTATGGGACGGAAAATGGCTAAATCTCTGGAAGACGCAGACAAACGGAAAGTGGATTACGCGGTGATAGTCGGCGAAAGAGAACTAAAGGAAGGCAAGGTTGTGGTAAAAGACTTGCGCAAAAGAGAACAAGCCGAAGTTTCCGTCAGCGGATTAGTCGAGAAAATTAAAGCATAAAAGAAAAATAGAAAAAGTGTTTGGAGCCTCCTGTAAAAAGGAGGCTGTCTTTGTTGTTTTAGAGTCGTTTGATGTACCTGTTGACTTCCCACTCGGTTACCTGCATTCGGTACAGGTCCCATTCTTTGCGTTTCTCAGTTAGGAAGTTCTCGAATGCAGTTGCACCCAAGGTTTCGCGCATCAGGTCGCTTGTTTCCATTTCATCTATGGCTTCTTTGAGTGATTCGGGAAGAGACACTATGCCTTTGGCTTTGCGTTCCTCGTAGCTCATGTGGTAAACGTTCAGTTCCACTGGGTCGCCTGGGTCAATCTTGTTCTTAATGCCGTCGAGTCCTGCGGCGAGGAGAACTGCGAACTGCAAGTACGGGTTGCCTGAGCCGTCGGGGCAGCGTATTTCGCATCTTGCCGCACCTTTCCTTCCACCGAAGTTTGGCACGCGGATGAGTGGCGAGCGGTTCTTGTGTGCCCACGCAAGGTACACTGGCGCCTCGTAGCCAGGGACTAAGCGTTTGTAGCTGTTTGGCCAAGAAGCGAGAACTGCGCACATTTTGCGTCCGTGACTGAGTTCTCCGCCTATGAAGTTCCTCGCAATGTCCGAGAGGAAGCCGTTCTTGGCGTCGTCGCTGTAGAAGAGGTTCTGGGTAACGTCCTTGTTCCATAAGCTTTGGTGGATGTGCATACCTGAACCGTTTATGCCTCCGAAGGGTTTTGGCATGTGAGTTGCAATGTAGCCGTTTCGGGCGGCGACAATTTTTGTGACCATTTTCATGGTTATGGTGCGGTCAGCAGTCACTAATGCCTCGTCGTATTTGAAGTCGATTTCGTTCTGTCCCAAAGCAACTTCGTGGTGGCTAATTTCAATTTCTATGCCGAAGGGTTCTGCCATGTCCGCGATTTCTCGTCTGAGGTCGTCGGTTAGGTCGCCTGGGTGGAAGTCAAAGTAGCCTGCCATGTCTATGGGGGTAGGCAAGCCACCGTTTTCGCTCTCTTTCACTATGAAGAATTCAAGCTCGGGCGCGCAGATGAAAGTGTAGCCTGCCTTGGCGCATTTCTCTATTGCCCTTTCAAGGATGTACCTTGGGTCGGCGTCGAAACGTTTGTTTTGCGGGGTGTATACATCGCAGATTAGTCTGCAGGATGATTTTTCTTTTGGTCGCCAGGGTAGCACTGCGAAGGTCGTGGGGTCAGGGTATAGGACCATGTCGGATTCTTCGATTGGTCTGTAGCCCGTGATGGATGAGCCGTCGAAGGATTGGCCGTTTTCGAAGATGCTTTCGATGTTTTTGGAGTTTACCGCGAGATTCTTTATTATGCCGTTTATGTCGGTGAATTGAAGTCTAACGAATTTGATTTCTTGTTCTTGAATTTGTTTAACAACGTTGGTTACATTCTTTTTCCAGACTGCATCTTTGAAGTTTTTCATTTTGTCTACCTCACATTAAAGCATGAGTCTTGATTTTCATATGTTATGGAAAACACATTTAACGTAAACATATTTAAGTTTATCGCTTAATGTGTTAGATAAACGTTCAGAAATATCGCAGAACATTGAAATTGTGCATGCCAGACTTATCAGCAGACTGCGCAAGAAAAAACCTGAAAAGTAGCCCTCTAGAACAAACGACTAGCCAAAAACTAAAATTCTCTGCGCAAAAAGTCCCCCACATCCAAAATATTCCGTATCACAACCTTACCTTCAGCTGCATCCAAGCCGCCCGTTATCCTGCCAAAACCCAGACACTCACCATACTCGTTCAGCACTAACGTGCAGTCGCCTACCCGCCGCGAACCGTACGCTTTCACAATCCCCGTTCGAAAAATGTCTCTGCCGCAAATGAAGAGCCATGCCGCTTTCTTGTCGATGACAATTTTGTTAACAGCTACATCTACAAGCATTTTTAGCAAGTTGAAACTTGGGAAGAAAACACCATTCTTAACCTTTCCAAGATACAAGCCAGCGTAATAATAGTCATTTCGAGCAAGCTGCTTCAAACGAGAATTCAAGAGGTAATACCGCTGGTCCTTCTCCACAATGAAGTCAGGCTTTAAAGCTATTTCATCTCCGAACTGAGACGCGAAAACCGTTATCGGCTTCATGACGCCACCGCCCGCTTTGAAAGTTTGCACACAAAGAAGCCCTGAGTGTCGCCTGGCCAGATTCTCCTGCAACGTTCCACCGAAACGTCTAGTTTTCGCCCGAAAACCTCAGTTAACCCTTTCTCGCCAAGGCAGTTAACTTCTTCAATGTTGAGGCCAAGGTTTCTCACCGCCCAATCCATGTTCATTTCGTCCTCTTCAGGCTCCAGAGAACACGTTGAATAAACAATCTCGCCATTAGAAGCTAAGCATTTCACGGCTTCGGCGAGTATTTCTCTTTGAACCTTCGAGTTGCGCTCAACGTCAATGAGAGTTCTCCGATTAAACCATTCCTTGTCCGAGGCAAAGTTCCCTGAACATGGAACATCCAAAAGAATCCGGTCAAACTTCAAGTTCAGCCTTGACGCCTGCCGCGCATCCAAATTGTAAACCACCGCGTTGCTTATGTGGCAGCGTTCAAGGTGATTCGACAAAGCAGCCAGACGCCTCTTGTTAACATCCAACGCCACCAAAGCTCCAGAGTTAACCATCAAATCTGCGAGTTGAACAGTTTTTCCACCAGGCGCAGCACAAGCATCCAGCACAGTCTTGCCCTTTAGACCAGTGAAAAGGGTCGCGGGGATTTGAGCAGCCGCTTCCTGAATCGAGTAAAAACCCAACAAGTACTCCGCCGTGGCACCCGCGGAAACTCTTGACTTGCAAACCCAGTAGGCCGCTTCCAAGAAAGGTATCTTTTCAATTTGAACGCCCAAGCCGCTGAGTCTTTCTGGGAGCTTTTTTTGTTTGGCGTTAGATTGGTTTATCCTGATAGATTGTCTGGACTCAACTTCCCTGAATCTCCAGCCTAATTGCGCATAGCGATTAACGAAAAAATCCCTGCCAGACATCAACCCTAAAATGTGTAACAGCTAATAAAAACCTTTAACCAAAATTTTGAACATAAACTCGCATACGCCCAACTCAGGTCAGACTAATCAGCTCAATCTATGGTGGCTCTTTCTTTTAATTCCGTTGGGTTGCCCTGTTTGTTGGCTGTTCACATTTGGAGCTTATTAGAAATACTACGCAGAAACCTATGGGGGAGGGGGTAGGCAAAACGATAGGTACCTGTCAGAGGGCTGTTGATTCCATGCAAAAAAGGGTTTAGGTTTCGCCGCTCATATCAGTTTTTGCATTGGTCTGCTCAGCGATTAGAGCTAACACGGTGAGAAAGCACTTCAATTATGAAAAAGATAACAGTATGAAGACTATAAATGAAAGCAGAGTAAACAATATAGGAAAAACAACAAAGAGATTCTTGTATATACCCCAAAAACGTTCCTTCTCTTCTATTTGTCTTTTGATGAAAGCATCAACTGTATTAATTTTGTTTTTTGTCCAAGCTTCTGGCACATAGTACTTTTCTTCTTTGAAAAGAACATTCGTTGTCCTCTCTTCATACATTCCCAGTTTCTCTTCAATTAATTGCAAAACCGCAATTTGTTCATACATTCGTTTGCATTCACGGTAAAAATTCGCTCTAAAAAAGTAGCTCATTATAATTATGATCATTGGAAACGCAAATAGACTTGAGTAGTAGAACGGACGGAACGGGATAACCTGATTCTTCGCAATTTCAGGGACTAAAGCACCAATCGAAGAGAAAGCGGCTACGATTATTCCCGATATCAAGAGGTACGCTTTTATCGTCTCCCACCCTCGTGTGGCAAAATCAATCCTCAATTCACTGGTTTTTCTATAGAATGCTCGCCAATTTTCTAACTCTTCATTTTTTCCCATCGTGCCACCTATGGCTCATTCTTTGTTTGCAACTCGTATATACTACTTTCTTGACTGCGTGCCGTATATGGTCACGTTGGAAAAGTTAATGCCGAAAGTCCTGCCTCAAATTCCATCTACATTTCAGGCTTTATATAAGGGATGGGGAGCGCTCTACAGGGCAACAACTGGAGGTTCAGTCGTCATATTTGGATCCTAATAGTTAATGTATGCAGAAAGGGGAGGGGGTAGGTCAGGGCGTGTTTCTGTGCTGGAAAACGGGGAGTGGGGGTCGGTATTGGCGTTTTTTCAAGTCAATAAATGTTGGAAAACAAAAAAGGGTAGGGGAAGGGGGTAGGTGAAACGATAGGGTACTATCAGAGGTCAAATTTTAGACATCATTGCATTCTATTTATAGAGTGTACAGTTTTTTCTTAGCGCGTTTGAGAACTGGAACACTTAAATAATTTCCCCATCGTACTTCAATGGGACACCAGATGAGCACCAAACCAGCAGGCATACGCATTTTTAACACATTAACACGCCAAAAAGAAGAGTTCACCCCAATTGAACCTGGCAAAGTGCGCATGTACACTTGTGGACCCACCGTTTACGATTACGCGCACATCGGCAACTTCCGCGCTTTCCTCTTCGAAGATTTGCTCAAGCGCTATCTAAAATTCCGAGGCTTCAAAGTCACCCATGTCATGAACCTCACCGACGTAGACGACAAAACCATCAAAGGCAGCCAAAAACAGCAAACGCCCCTAAAGCAGTTCACGGAATTCTACGTCAAAGCCTTCTTCGAGGATGTGGCAACGCTGAACATTGAGCCAGCAACAGTTTACCCGAAAGCCACCGAGCACATTCCCGAAATGGTAGCAATAATCAAAATGCTCATACAGAAAGGCATCGCTTACCGTGGAGAAGACGCCAGCATTTACTACGCCATCAGCAAGTTTCCCGACTACGGCAAACTCAGCCACATCAAACCGCAAGAACTCAAAGCAGGCGCAAGAGTCAAACAAGACGAATACGCCAAAGAAGAAGCCCAAGACTTCGCCCTCTGGAAAGCCTACACACCCGAAGACGGCGACGTTTACTGGGAAACCGAACTGGGCAAAGGCAGACCAGGATGGCACATCGAATGCTCTGCAATGAGCATGAAGTACCTCGGAGAAACCTTTGACATTCACTGTGGCGGAGTGGACAACATGTTCCCGCACCACGAAAACGAGATAGCGCAAAGCGAAGCCGCAACAGGCAAACCGTTTGTCCACTACTGGATGCACAACGAGCACTTGCTTGTGGAAGGAAAAAAGATGGCAAAACGCTTAGGCAACTTCTACACACTCAGAGACCTGCTCCAGAAAGGATGCGCCCCAACGGCAATTCGCTACCTGCTCTTGTCCACGCATTATAGGCAACATTTCAATTTCACTTTTGAAGGCTTAGACGCAGCCAAAGGCGCAATCGAACGCCTAGCAAATCTGCAGCGCAGACTTCAAGATGTAAACGGAACCGCCAGCGGAGAAAAAATCACCAAGCTAATTGACACGGTTCAATCATGCTTTGGCGAAGCAATGGATGACGATTTAAACATCAGCGTCGCATTAGCCGCACTATTCGACTTCGTCAGGGAAATCAACAATTTACTAGACAACAACGTACTCAGCAGGGAAGAAGCAGAAAAAGTCACTCAGCTAATAGCAGACTTTGATAAGGTTCTCGGAGTAATCCCAAAAGCCGCAGAAGCGGAAGCGTTGCCGAAAGAGGCTGAAGAACTCATGAAGAAACGTGAGGAAGCACGGAAAAACCGAGACTGGAAAACAGCCGACACAATAAGGCAGCAACTGAAAGCTATGGGAGTAACAATTGAAGACACGTCTCAAGGCGTAAGATGGAAACGAGAAAAATCTTAGCCTAACTGGCTTTTTCCGTTAAAGTTCCACTCGTCAGTAGCATATTTTTCCCTGCATAGCATGTCCGCGAGTTCCTTTTCTTCACGGGTCAATTCGCCTTCAACAGATTGAACGTTCTCAACAGCTTGAACGTTCTCAACAGCTTGAATGTTCAGCGCTACTCTGAAACCGTGCGCAATAGCGTTAACGGCGGTTTCCGGCGTTATGGCGTGCCCAAGCTCGTTTTGCACACTGGTAATCTTATTTTTCGCCACGTCCACCACCTGCATACACGAATTCGCCCATGGAACACGCAACAGCGTAAACATCTTCGGCAAATCAACATTCAACAGCAACGTGCCATGCTGAAGGACAATGCCGCTCTTGTTAGCTTGTGCACTGCCTGAGATTTTCTTGCCGTTGACGGTTAGGTTTGGACAGTTCTTCATATCGCCTTCACTATAATCTGCCGCTATACCCATGAGACGCAACGCTTCGTTTATAGCTGCGTAAATCCGCGAGTAAACTTCTGCCACATCTTTCGTGCCCAAGTCTTCGGTTTTAGCTATTACGCTGTACGTTACCTCGTCATCTGCGTCGTGGTAAACTGTGCCGCCACCGCTTATCCGTCTGACCACATCAACGCCGAGTTTTTTGCAGTTGTCCAAGTTGACTTCATTCTCGATTTTCTGAAACTTGCCAATTGACACCGCTGAAGGCTTCCAACGATAGAACCTCAAAGTGTTCGGTACAGACTCTGCCACACGCGCACGCAAGATTGCTTCATCTATAGCCATGTTCATGAAAGAATTATGGGTTTCAAGTTTGAGCAGTCGCCAAGTGTTCATGATGTTTCAACCAGCCAATGCTTCTCTCTGTGACCAAAGCCAACCTATAAACAGATTGAATTTAAACGCAGAATTGACACCTGAAACGTGTCAACGAGGATTCTTAGGAAAATCGCTGTTGTTGTCTTGGGCTGTGCTATTTTTATATAAGCGCTCCCCAAATAACAGAGTACGTGGGTCCCGACTTTATTGGACTGTGCTATTAGATGAGGAAGACTGTATTTAAGAAGCTTGAAGCACAAGGCTTAATCACAAATTATAACCGCCTTCGGAAAAATCTGCCACCCAAACTCCCCGACAGAGTCTACATGGTGGATGAAACTTTCCGAGAAGGCATCAAGGCACCAATGGTGTTTTTGACTTACGTTGAGAAACTTAAACTCGCCAAAATGATGGATGAAACAGGCATAGCCGTCATCAACGTTGGGTTTCCAGGCTTATCCGAAGACGAGAAACGCAGCGTCAAACGGATTGTGAACGAGACCTTCGAAAAAGCCAAACTCACAGCCTCATCAAGCGCCACCAAAGCCAGCGTCGACGCTTGCTTAGAAGTAGGCATGAAAGAAATAAACATCGAAGCCGCCATAAACGGGTTGAATCTTCAGTACAGGCTTAAAATAACCAAAGAAGAAGCCCTGAAACGCATAGTAGAAAGCGTCGAATACGCCAAAAAACACGGGTTAACCGTGGACTTCGTCCTCTCAGACGGCTCAAGAACGCCACTAGAGGACATAATCACTGTTTTCGAAGCCGCCGTAGCAGCAGGCGCAACCAAACTAGCCATAGCCGACACCGTGGGCTTTCTCAGGCCACTTGCCATGCGCTACTTGATTTCCCACGTAAGAGATGGACTCTCCGAAGCCACAAGAAAGAAAGTGCCGTTATCTGTCCACTGCCACAACGATTTCGGCTTAGCCACAGCCAACACCCTCGCAGCCGTCGAAGAAGGCGCAACGCACCTGCACACCAGCCTCATAGGATTCGGAGAAAGAGCAGGTTTAGCACCCTTCGAAGAAGTAGTCGCTGCACTAGAGCTCCTCTACAACATCGACACAGGAATAGACATGGAACGAATCTACAGGCTAGCACAACTAACCGAAAAATCATTCGCTCTACCCATCCAGTTCCACAAGCCAATCGTAGGCGACACAACATTCGCGCATGAAGTAGACGAACATGTAGAAGGCATGCTCGCACACCCACTCATGTTCGAGCCTTTCCCGCCTGAAATCGTGGGACGCGAAACAACACTCTTCGTGGGCAGAAACACTGGGCAAACCCTGCTTCAAGGTCTCCTCGAGAAAGCTGGAATAAGAGCTTCACCACGCCAGATAGACGAGATACTCCGACACGTAAAAGGACCACAGGAAAGTCTGGACAAAGGCGAAGCCCAAATGACCTTCTACCAAGTCAAGAAGCTCCTGAAAGACCTGCAGAAAGGGTTAGTTATGCCAGAATTCTGGCGCATAGTGGAACAAGTGACCAGACAGAAACCCAAGCTACCTGAACCAAAGGGCAACAATGACAAAGCGCTCACACCCGTCACGACATAAGCGCTTAAGCAAATATTTTGTTCTTTTTCGTAATTTTTAGTTTAGCTTTAGTTGCTGCTTTATAGCTGCGACTTCTTTAGCGCTGACGCTTCTAGGGTAATTGTAGATTGGTCCACTGGGCTTCTCATTGTAAAATGGTCGATTGCAATCAGGACAGCCAGATGTGAGGAAAGGTTTGCCAGCCTCCACCGCGCGAAACAACGTTTCCTTTTCCACACCGAAGTCAGTTACTTGCCCATCAACGTTGAAACGCATGTTTTGGCATCGAGTGACCCCATTAACGATTAAGTACCGCGCAAGCTGAGCACGCCTATACTTCTCAACTGAGGGCTGCGAATTGTTCGCCATTGCTGTTCCGCGGACTGGTGTGAAAGCGAAAAGAGCAGGCAAAACACCCATATCCACGCATTCCTGAATGACGCTGGCTACATCTTTCTCGGTTTCACCTAACCCAACAATCAAGTGCGTGCTAACGTTGCCTTTGCCAAAAAACTCGACTGCTTCACGCAGTTGCTTAAACTGGTCAGACCACTTGTATGGACCACCAGCAGCTGAGCCCTTAACGCTGTCGAACAGCTTTTCGGTTGCCGCGTCCAATGCTATGCCTATTCGGTCTACGCCTGCTTTAGCCAAACGATGTATGTTCCCGCTGTTCAAAGGTTGACATGAGACTGAAACAGGTACTGCTGCTTGACGTTTCAATGCTTTGACGAAAGAGCAAAGGTCACCGAAAACATTTGAGTAATTCAATGCTTGAATGCAAACACGGCGAATTTTTCCTGCGTGAACTGTTCTTTCAATTTGCCCGAGAACACTTCGAGCTGAAAAAGCTGGCCAAGAAACCCTCGAGAGCAATTCTGCCTTGCTCTGGCTGTTTCGGGCTTGGGGACAGAAACCGCAGTTCGCCGTGCACTTGCCAGCCTTGTACGTCATCAGATAGGCAGTTGTGGGTTCAGCGTCGAGTTTGCCCTCCAAAAGACCGAGAACTATGGCTGAGCCCACGGAAACCCTGATTTGCTGAGGCAGATCTTGTTCTTCGAGAATTGGTGATTTCGCCAAGCACTTCACGGGTATAATGTATGTAGAAACGCTAATATTAGCTTAGCCGAAAACAAACTTGCCTACAAACGCGAATATAGATTGAAAAAAAGAAAAAATTTTTTTTAAAGCATACGCTTCAATCGTCTGCAGTTAGCCGATGAACCTGTGTAAAAACAAGTTCCGGAATCTTGCGTTACTTTCCAATTTTGGATTCGTGCTTTTTCTTTTTTGCTTTGTTCTTCTTATCCAATGAAGGCATAACTATGTTTCTCCTGATTACATGTTATCATCGCGGCTTTAAAAGATTTTTCAGGATTGACTCTTTTTTGGCAAAAAAGAGAGCTTCAGACTGCAATCAGCCAGTTTTCCTTTGGCACGCGTACTTGAGAGGATAATTCTTAATTATCCCGTCTTAATAACATATTCTGCTTTGAGGAATTATAATGGTACAAATGGATTTCGGTGGCGTAAAAGAGAACGTCATCACACGAAAAGAGTTCACAGTTGAAAAAGCCCAAAAGATATTGAAAGACGAAGTTATCGTTTCGCTTGGGTACGGCATCCAAGGCAAAGCTCAATCCCTCAACATGCGAGACAACGGAATCAAAGTAATCATAGGCCAAGAGAACACTGGTATTCACAAAGCTTACTACGACTTAGCCGTTCAAGACGGTTGGGTTCCAGGCAAGACACTGTTCTCGATGGAAGAGGCTGCAAAGCGAGGGACAATTAAGATGTTCCTGCTTACAGACGCTGGGCAACGTGATGCATGGCCAGCTGTAAAGAAGACGCTGAAAGAAGGTGATGCACTGTACTTCTCTCACGGATTCTCCATAGTTTACAAAGACCAAACGGGAGTTGTTCCTCCTGAAAATGTCGACGTAATCTTGGTTGCGCCAAAGGGTTCAGGCACATCAGTCAGAAGGAACTTTGTGGATGGAAGTGGAATTAACAGCAGTTTCGCTGTCCATCAGGACTTCACGGGTAAGGCTGATGACCGCGTAAAAGCCTTGGGAATAGCCATTGGCTCAGGTTACTTGTTCCCTACCACATTCGAGAAAGAAGTGTACAGTGACTTAACAGGCGAAAGAGGCGTTCTCATGGGCGCATTAGCCGGCATAATGGAAGCCCAGTACAACACGCTGCGAGAACACGGACACAGCCCAAGCGAAGCTTTCAACGAAACCGTGGAAGAACTCACGCAGAGCCTCATCAGGCTGGTTGACGAGAACGGAATGGACTGGATGTACTGCAACTGCAGCGAAACCGCACGTATAGGTGCACTTCGATGGAGAGAACGTTTCCGCGCTGGCGCCAAACCACTGTTCGACTCGTTGTATGAGCTTGTGGCTACAGGAGAAGAAACACGGATTGTCCTAGAGAAAAGCCAGGAATCAAACTACAGGCAAAAACTCGCTGATGAACTGAAAGAGATGGGCAATTCTGAGATGTGGCGTGCTGGGGCAGCGGTGCGTTCTCTGAGGCCGAAAAAGGCGAAAAAGCCAGAGTAAACACTTTTCTCTTCTTTTCTCGTTTTATTTTTTTCTCTTTTTGAGCCTTGAATTGCCGAAACATTGTTTTTCAAAGGTTACAGTGTCTTCGCTAAGCTAATTTTTTATAAGCGAACAACGTTTGCTGATAAAAGGCAAGGTGCGCGTACGTTGAACTATGTTTCAATGGCTGCTCTGGCTGTCTTTGCGGCTACGCTTGTTTTGATGGTTAAGCGTCCACGAGGGTTGAAGCTTGGGTTTCAGGTTGGGTCTATAGTGCTATTTTTTGACTATACCCCCCTTATTTATAGGTAGAAATGTAGGTTGAACCGCTCAGTGAAAGCCAAGAGGAGATTGTGTGTAGAATTTTGTTTTTCGTGCTGGAAACTGTGAGGCAGTTTTGCTGGGGAAAACTGGTGTAGTCTTGATTGTTTTTTGAAGTTGCCAAAACTGAAGCTTGGCGGATCAAAGGCTCGTTAACGGACGCGAACTGGAAAAGGAACCTTTTTCTGGGGAATGAGGGGACTTTTTCCGCGTCTTGGTTAACGCCTGATCCGCCAAACTTTGATGCAACGTTTGATGGCTTCAGGACACGATTAACACCAGTGTCTAAGTTTATATAAATTTGTGACTGTGTTGACACAACAACAAGCTACAAGGAAAGTTCTCTTCTTGACGCTCTGTGGGGTGTCAGGCTGCGAATCCGCTTATTGCTGTTACTTGGAGGGCAATTATTGGCGTGAAAAGTTGCGTGGTGACAGTTATAATGCAGTGCTTCCATGAAACGTTTTTTTTAAATTTGCTGGTAGTACACGAATAAAGTAGTACTTGATGCACTGTAGGACCCAAATGTGTGGTGTAAAGCTTATAAGTACTACCAGCATATCAGTAGTACCGTGACCTAAGCATGGAAAACGAAGTCATAGTAACAAGAAAAGGCCAAACAACAATCCCCATCAAACTCCGCGCAAAATACAACATCGCAGAAGGTACACGACTCGAAGTAGTCGACACCGAAGACGGGATCCTCCTCAGACCCAAAAAATCAACCCTTGACTTGGCAGGCTCAGGCGCAAAATTTGCCACGCCTGACGAAATGAAAAAACTGTTGGAGAAACTCAGGGACTTAGATGCCTAAGACGGTTTATGACACAAGATTCTTTCTAGAACACTACTACAGCCAAGAAGCCTCCATGCTTAAGAAAACCAAAGAAGCCATCAAAAAAGCCAAAGAACGCTTCATCTCAGCCATCGTCATACACGAAATATACTATCTCACGCTGAAGCAGGAAGGAAAAGAAACCGCAATACTACGAGCAACCCTGCTTGAAAAAGACTTCAAAGTAGTAAAAATGGACGCGGAAATTGCCAAAAGCAGCGCCGAACTCAGGCACAAGTACCGCATGTCTATGGCAGACAGCATAATCGCAGCCACCGCGTTAATCCTGAAAGCAACCTGCCTTTCAGATGACCCGCATTTTAAAACGGTAAATGAAATCAAAACTACATGGGTTTAGCCCGAAGCAATTTTACTCTCTTTTGAGCACTACAAAAGCTACGGCTACGATTATCAGAGAACTCACCAATGCGACCGCCAGTATGTACCATTGTTCTGCCCGTTAAAATCAGCACGCGCCTCTGCAAATCTTTTTCACCAAGTAAACCAGAAGTCTAATATGCCCACAAATTTCTTTTCAGTAACCAAAACAGTTAGCTAACTGGCGCAAAAAATGGAGAAAAATTCCGAAACAGATTTTCCAACTGAAACAATCAAAGAAGGCAAAGCGCAAATCGTAGTTCCCAAACTCAAAGCCTTCATAACTGAGCCATCAGACTACGCGCCCAGCAAAGCGCCAGTGTTTTACAACCCAGTCATGGAATTCAACCGCGACGTTACCGTCTTGGCTTTCCAAGCTTACCAACGCGCAGCCAACAGGGAAATATCAATATGCGACCCCTTGACGGGCACGGGAATCAGAAGCATACGCTTCGCCACTGAAATCCACGGCGTTAAAAAAATAGTAAGCGGCGACATAAACGCGAGATCCGCGAAACTCGCAGCACACAACGTTCTCCTAAATGGACTTCAAGAACGAGTCACGGTGAAGCATAAAGATGCTAACCGACTCCTAAGCGACCACGGCGCACCCAAAATGCGATTCGACATCATCGACATCGACCCGTTTGGAACTCCGGTGCCATATCTGGACTCAGCCATCCGCGCATTACGCAACAAAGGCTTACTAGCCGCAACAGCCACGGACATGGCACCCCTCTGCGGAGTCCACATCAAAGCCTGCCTACGCAAATACGGCGGAAAACCCCTACGCACCGAATACTGCCAAGAACTCGCCGTCCGCTTCCTAGCAGGCTGCATAGCCACGTTCGCGGCGAAACATGAGGTAGGCACACGCGTCGTCTTCAGCCACTGCAGCGACCATTACATCCGAGTCTACACGGAAGTAAGCTATGGCGCACAAAAAGCGGATGAAAGTGTTAAAAACCTCGGCTATGTACTGCACTGTTTTAATTGCCTCCATCGAGAAGCCGCTGAAAAACCCTTCGCCAAAACCCTCGAGAAGTGTCCCGAATGTGGCGCTCCAATGGAGTATGCTGGACCCTTGTGGCTGGGAAAAATCTTTGACCAGCAATTCTGCGAATTAATGCAGAAAGAAAACGCTCGCACAGCCTTCAAAAACCACGCAAAAATCTCCAAACTCCTTTCCCTCGCAAAAGACGAGGCAGATGCACCAGCAACATATCACGTTCTGGACAAAGTAAGCCAGAAACTAGGTTTGCCCATGCCTTCCGTAGCAGCGTTCTTCCAAGCCCTACGCAACGACGGTTTCCAAGCGGTTCCAACACACTTCAATTCGAGAGGCGTGAGAACAAACGCACCTGCACTGGCGATACAGAAGATTATGCGGAACCTCGTAACAACCACGAAAGTTCATCCGTGAAAGCGCAAGCAACAAAAGTTTAAGAGAGAAAACGGAAGTAGTAAAAGCAAAAGGTGTGGACTCGGCTGATGACAGACAAAATCGCGGTTCTAGGCGCAGGAATGATCGGCGGCGCCATAACCAAAAGCCTCCTAAAAAGCGGGTACAAAGGCAATATCACAGCAGCAGACTGCCAACCCGAAAAAATCAAAGAAATGAAGGAACTAGGCATTTCCGCAACTGCGGATAACCGAAAAGCAGCTGCCGACGCTGATGTAGTATTCATATGCGTTAAACCTGGCGATGTACAGAAACTTTTGAAAGAAATAAGCAAGGAAATCAAGGGGAAACTTGTGATCTCCACAGCCGCCACCATCCCACTCGCGTTCTTAGAGAAAACGGTTCCTGAAGCAAAATTCGTCAGGATAATGCCAAACCTCGCCATTCTGGTGCAAGCATCCTACACGGCATACTGCTGCGAGAAAGACGTAACGCCAAAAGACAAAGAGACAGTCAAAGCCTTACTCAGCATTATGGGAACTTGCGAGGAAATTGACGAAAAATACATGGACGCCATAACCGGACTCAGCGGCAGCGGACCCGGATACCTCTCCATAATAGTGGAAGCCATGATGTACGCTGGACTAAAACTGGGCTTGCCCAGAACCATAGCCTTGAACGCTTCAGCGCAAACAATGCTGGGAACTGGAAAACTCGTGTTGGAACTGAATGAGCACCCAGCTAAAATAAGAGACATGGTGACAACTCCAGGCGGAACAACAATAGAAGCCATACACGTGCTTGAAGGAAGCCAGATCAGGCAGGCGCTGATGCAGGCAATTGAGGAAGCAGCCAAAAAAAGCCAACTTATAAGAGAAAAAATCCTGGAAAACTCGCAGTAAAACTAGAATTTTCCACTGAAAGGGCTGAAAATGTTCGACGCCATTATCTTCGATTGGGACGGAACATTGGCTGACACAAGGAAAGCCATACTTTTTTCGTTCCATAAAGCCCTCAACCAAGTGCAATGCGACGCGAGCAACGAGTTCATTGAACGCCGAATCGGCATAGGCTCAGCAGAGACCTTCAAGGAAATACTACGAGCACAAAACGTAAGCTTTGACGACGCATTAATCAGAAGACTTGTGGAAATAAAGATTCAAGCCGAAATCGACATGAGCAGCGAAATTAAACTGTTCGAAGGAGCAACCGAGCTTCTGGAATTACTGAAGGGGAAAATTAAGCTCGGATTGGCATCCATGAACAATCGTCGAGTTATCGACCACCTGCTTAAAACCACAAACACCCAGCGATTCTTCAACACAGTTGTCACGGCTGACGAAGTTGCGAAACCGAAACCGAACCCTGAAGTTTTCCTCAAATGCGCCTTGAAACTGGAATCCAAGCCTGAAAAGTGCGTGGTTGTGGAAGACTCTATTTTTGGGGTTGAAGCTGCGAAATCGGCTATGATGGGCTGCATCGCCGTTCTGACAGGAGTATACTCGAGAAGCGAGCTTAAGAAAGCAAAACCAGACTTAATCGTTGACTCGCTGAAGGAAAAAGGCGCAATTCTCAAGCTTATCCTTGAATAGGCAATGTTCGGCTCCTGTGGCTACTGTGTTGTTGTGTTGTGACAGTCACATAGTTTTAAAAATTTTCACAAACGCTTAGTGATAGTAACCAAAAAAGAGCGTTTAGAAAGCCGTTAATCGATGTGAGAAGCCTATGATGAGCAAAATGCTGGAAATCAAAAGCGCAAATCCGCGGAAGTTCCAAGTGTTGTTTTTGCGGAATGACCCTTGTGAAGAAGTCGTAGTCCACGAGGTCAAACAAGTGGATTTCCTGACCGTGAAGGAGCACTTGGAGCATGGAGAATCAGTTTTCATCACAAGCAAAGGCTCAGAGAAACTGAAACCACCCAAACATAAAGCATATCGAGGCGTGAAGACAAGATTAGTCACCGCTTTCAAATTTGACCAACTCTGAAAATGATTCGTGAACAAGTGGCACGCATTCAAGAATTGCCTTCTTACGAAATTGCGCGGGTGAAAGTTGCGCCCGTTCACTAAACAAGCGTTTCTGCGTTCTTGGTGTGTAATTTCTTGTTTGGGGTGTTTCAGTTTTGTGGGGTAGAAGATTTCTCCATAAGAGTTATCTGCGAACTCTTGCAGAGATTTAGTTGAGGGAAAGGAGAATGGAAAGAGACAGCTTAACGTCTGTCAGTCAGGCTACTTGTGACCATGCGAAGCAAAGGTGGTATACGCAGAGGCGTTTTGACTTACTGAACGGGTTCGAGCTTTTGGAGACGCGGTGTATTAACTGCCATAAAACTGTTGCTTTGGAAGTGAAAAAGCTAAATTAGAAACTGAAACGGATGCGTTAAACAGTTGCTTGTGCTTTGTTTAATCTCTCAATCAGGACCGGTAAGTCTGTTATCGAGGTTATTATGTAGTTTGCGCCGTTGTGGATTAACTGCTCTGTAGTGGAAACTCCTGTGGGTAATCCGACGGCGATTGCTTTCAGGTCTTTGGCTCCTTGCATGTCGCTGATGCTGTCTCCGACAACCACTGTTTCCGCCGCGGCTGCACCTAATGCTTTTAACGTTGTTTCGAGGTGTTCGGGGCTTGGTTTTACGTGGTTCACTTTGTCCCTTGAAACTGTAGCGTCAAAGAAGCTGGCGAGGTTGAAGCGTTTCAGGATGTAGTCCATGGATTTTTCGCTGTTGATGGTGCATAATCCGATTTTCAAGCCTGTTCGCTTCAGGGTCTTCAGGGTTTCTACTGCTCCAGGAAGCAGGCTTGTCTGCTTGGCGGCTTCCATCTCGTGTTTTTCAGCTATGCCCATTGCTTCTCTGCGGATTTCCTCCATGGCGGCTGCGGGTTTTCCCTGGTTTTTCATGAAAATCTCTGTTTTCTTGAGCATTTCGAAGATGTTTTCGTTGACAATCAGCAGTGACGCTGGAACGCCCATGTTGAGCAGGTGGCTTCGGACTTCGCCGCGGACGCTTTTGTAGTCTAGGTTGAAGGTGGCGACTGTTCCATCGAGGTCGAATATAACGGCTTTTATTGGCATTAAGGTTTCACTCACACGCGGGTAAGATTTGAGACTGCTTATGCAATTTTGGCACAAGAAATATACTTTGCGGTAAAAACAAATTTCGTTGACTTTAGAATTTTACAGGTGCAAGTTTGAAGAGCATGTGGATGTTTCTGTAGACTAAACCGGGCATAATCTTTGAGAAGGGTTTGCTGGGGCTTTGGCGGACGGAAAGATTTTCGGAGAGAGAATGAAAACCCTTTTGCTACCACTTTAGGAGTTTAACCGCCAAAGCCCACTCAGCCCAAATTATCTCTCACACTATTTTGTTTTCACAAAAAAAGAAAGAAGGAAAATTGGTTTCACTTGCGTTTGCGAAGCACTACTGCGGCGACTGCTATCACCACGATGATGACTACGACGGCTGCGACGATTAGGTATAGGTCATTTGAAGTTGCTACGGTTTGTGGCGTAGTTGAAGGTGAGGGCGTTGAAGTTACGATAGGCGTTTCAGTTGGGGAGGGGGAGGCGGACAGTGAAGGCGAAGGAGACGCTGAAGCACCATAATATGTCGTTTTGCCAAGGTCAGCCTCTTTAAAGCAGTAAACATCGAAGGCATGGGTTCCAATATACAGATTGTTGTTGTAGAGGGATGGCGAAGACCAGATGCTACCACCACCGCCTATTTTGACATATGATAGCTTCGTTCCTGTAGTGGAGTTTAAAACGTAGAGAAAGCCCTCATCATTGCAAACGTAGACTTTGCCATAAGCCCTTGTAATTGAGTTCACTATCTCGCGGTTCAGCCAAGTCGTCCAAAGTTTTTCTCCATTGGTGGCGTTGAGGCAGTCCAAAACGAATAATCCTGGAACGTACACCTTGCCTTCGTCTTTGTCGTAGTTAACAGCGCCCGTCTGTGTGTTATAGGTTTCGTATGTCCATATGGTGTTGCCGTTGGCGGCGTTTATGCAGTAAAAGATGTGACCACTACCATCGAGTGTGAAGACCTTGCCATCAGCTACTACTGGGGATTGGTTGCTTTCAAAGTTAAATATATAGCCGTAAAAATCTCTTGAGATGCTTTTCGTCCAGATTACGTTTCCATTGTCGGCGTTGATTTTGTAAAATGTTACATTGCCAGGAAATACAGAGTTTGATGAGGTGAAGTAGACACCATCGTTGGTAATAACACTTGGGGTACTATAGATTGGCCCAGGCGATAGGGTTTTCCAGTTGACAACTCCGTTGTTGGCATCGAGGCAGTAGAGGTTACCGTCAAGCGACCCCACGTAGACCTTCCCCGAAACCACAGTTGGAGAAGACCTCATTACGTAGCTAAGCCAACCTGCGTTAGCAATAGTGATACCGCCAGCAAACGTCTTCCACAGTTGAGTGCCTGTTTTTGCGTCAATGCAGTATATGTTGCCATCGTCAGTACCAGTGTAAACTTTGCCATCTACCACTGCCTGTGAAGAGAAAACACGGAAACCTGTTGTAAAGTTCCATATCTTATTGCCAGTTTCAGCATCGAGAGCGTAGATATTTTTGTCCCCTGACCCTACGTAGGTTACACCATCCACGATTGTTGGCGAGGAGATAACTGCACCGTTAACATTTGTCTTCCATTTAAGCTCCAGATTGGTGGGACCTGCACCCGAAGATGTATGAGCTGGGTCACCGAGGTACATAGACCAATCTTTTGGCTTTCCATCGAGACTACCGATGCACCATATGTCGCTTACAGCCTCGTTGGGGAGGGGGTCGGCACCCTCAAAGCTTATCAGAAAGTAGAGGTTACCGTAGGCGGATGTGAAGCCATCATGCAACATAGTTGCTATTGGAAGCGTCCATATAAGTTCCCCAGTTGTGGCGTTGAGGCATACAGACTCGTCTGTGCCAGACTCACCTGTATCTGGATTCCTATAATCCTTGGTGCCTGTGGTGGCGTATACTTTACCGTCTGCAACCGTTGGATAGCCTGGATACATGTTCCCTGCTCCCTTGTATATCCACACTACCTGTCCAGTTGTGGCGTTTAAGCAGTAGAGGTTAGTATCGTAGTTATATTCGTAGACCAAACCGTTAGCAACAGCAGGTCCGCAAGCCCAATTTCCATGGTTGGTGCCTGGGTTGAAATTCCACAGAATCTCACCAGTGGTGGCGTTAAAGCAGTAGAATTCGTTGCCCAATGCGCCGTGGAGATACATACCCATGTAGTACGCACCATTATACATCCTAGACCCTTTTGTAGGAGTTTCCCAGAGAACATCTCCTGTTGTGGCATCAAGAGCGCCAGTGAATCCGCCTGCCGAACCATAAAATATCTTCCCATCGCCATAAACAAGACCTTGGTCAATCGCAATGGTAATCATAGGTGTTTTCCAAACTAATTTTGGCGGTTGTGATATATCAGAAAGGTCCCAACGTACAAGCATTTGCTGAAAATCTATGATAGGCATCTCATAAAACCTATCATAAAACCTATAGCCGTAATACTGCTTTGTCTCTGGAACATAAGCTCCACTACCTTGGGTAGCCTGTCCAACGTACATTTCAGTACTATTCCATATAAGATTCCCCGTATTTGCGTCAAGACAAATGGCTCCGAGGTCTCTCCACGATGATTCTTCACCAACGCCCACAACAATGTGGTTATCATCCGCCGCAAACATACCACCTGTCCAACTGATGTATACATTGGCTGCCCAGAGGATGTCTCCAGTGAACGGGTCGAGAGCAAAAACTGCTGTACGGTTTCTCACGAATACTTTATCGGCAACGGCAATTACGTTGTATACTACTTCAGGGATGTGGGTTTTCCATAGAATATCACCTGTGCTTGGGGCTGGTCCAGTTCCGTATCGTGTCCAAGATTCGTTGCCTCCGAACTGTGGCCACGTGTATTGCATTACGTCGCCGTAAGCAGTTGAATCAGAAGCAGTGACAGTGCTCGATGTAAACACTAAGAAAGAAGAAGTCGCAAGCAAAATGCAGACAAACGCCGTCATTATCGCAGTAGTATGCTTTGATTTTTTTATCGGATTTAAAGATGTACGCATTTTTCTTTTTTCAGACATTTTCTTTTTTCTCCCGTATTTTTATGGAAGCAACATTGCAACTGTAACTACTTAACATCTTGTCGGTCTCAACATGACCGACGAAAAACGGATGGAAAGAACAGTTATCCCTCTAATTGGACATAAATTATTACCCGCTGAAGCATTTGAAAGCAAGCAACAATGAGCCACCCTTAGCATACAAGTAAATAAATTGCTGAAAAACTACCTGTAGGCTCATGGGTTTGCTGGAGCTCTGGCGGACGATGTGGGTGCTCCTGTTTGCCTCTTCTTTTAAGGCAGGTTTCATTCCGTTATGATTACTTTCAGCGGTTTCTCGGCTGCGTTGTCCGCGGTCTGTATCGCCTTCTCAAACTCTGCAAGCTTAAACTTGTGCGTTATCATTCCCTTAACGTCCAAGCTTTTGTTAGCCAGAAGCGCCACGGCAGTAGGATACTCGACCGGAGAAATGTAGGTTGTGAAAAAGGATGCACCGTCGGCGTTTCCCAAGTCGAGGTACCCTTTGAACTCGCCGACCAACGCGACTCTTCCGGCTTTTCTCACGAGGAAGGGCGTCTGTTCCACGGTCTTTGTTGATCCAGCCGCTTCAACAACCACGTCGGATCCGCGTTTCGTGATTTCTTTTACTCTTTGGACGGCGTCTTCTTTTTGTGCGTTGATGCAGGCATCTGCGCCGTATTTTTCGGCGAGTTTGAGCCTGTAATCCTCTAAGTCTATAGCTATAACCTTGCAGCCTTTGAGCTGGGCTATTTGCGTCATCAACAAGCCAATCGGGCCTTGACCAATGATTGTTGCCCAGTCGCCCACGTTTGGCTTAAGCAAATCCAGCACGTGAAGCCCAAGCGCTACGGGTTCTATTATGCCCGCTTCTTCGTCGCTTACACTGTCCGGCAGGGGGATTAGGTTTCTTTGGCGTATGGCTATGGACTCCGCAAAAAAGCCGTTTCTATCTATGCCCGCAAATGTGCCATATCGTTCGCAGAAAGTTGGCAGGCCTCTTTGGCAGAAGTAGCACATGCCGCAGTAGGCGAGGGGCATCATTACGACTCTTTCGCCAGTGTCCGCTCGGACTCCGCAGGCGTCGTGACCGATAATGCGACCGCGTTTTATTTTCCAGTCGCCCCTGTAGAGGTGCATGTCGGTTCCGCATATGCTTCCAGCCTTGAATTTCACCAAAACTTTTCTCCCCTTAACCTTCGGCTCTGCAACGTCTTCAATTTTGATGTTTCGTGGTCCACGGTAAACAGCGGCTTTCAAAAAACAGGTCTCCCTACGAGACAGGGGGCAAGGGTAAACTATTAACCTTGTGCACCGCATTCTATTTGCTGATGCCGCATGAATCTTGAAGAGTACACGAAAGAAAAGCTCTGGATGATACTTGTGGACACGGTCCACGCCACCGTGATGTATCCGACGCATAAAGCGTACACGAGAGAAGCAATACTGCGTGAAAAACCAGACATAACGCCTGATGAACTGGCGGCGAGACTGAACATGCCCCTTGGAGAAGCCTTAGTAATCCTGTACGAATTAACAGAAGAAAGAAAAAATCCAGTCTAGATAACTTGCACGCTTGACGCTTTAAACGCGATAAACACTTCAGCGTTCAAGTTAAGCCCCATCTCATTAAACGACCGCTTGGTTATCTGAACAGCGAAAGACTTACCAACATCAACCGTGAGCTTAACTATCGAACCTGAATCCACGATGCCCGTAATTTTGCCCTTGAACACGTTTCTTGCACTGGAAGCCACAGGACTTCTCGAAAGAATTATGTCCTGTGGGCTAACGAAAAACCTGATTTCACCACGCCTCTGAACAGTCACTTCGACACTGACACTATTGCCTATGTCGACAAGTGTTGTTCCAGACCCAGTGTCTGCGGCATTTCCGACAAAAGTGTTGCCAACAGCAGCGAAGCATGCCAAGTTCTTCGAGAGCTTGCCAAAAATCTCACCTGGCTCGCCAACCTCGGATATTCTCCCATTATTTATTACCGCGATGCGAGTAGGCAGAGTTTCAGCTTGGAACATGTTGTGCGTCGCCATAACAATGGTGGTTTTCAGTTCACGGTTCACCGTGGCAATCACTTCTTCAACGATTGAAGCATTTTTAGGGTCCAAATTCGCAGTGGGCTCGTCCAAGAGGAGAAGCTTAGTTTTCAGGACTAAGGCTCGGGCTAACGCCACACGCTGTTGTTCTCCGCCTGAAAGTTTCTTGGCTTGGCGCTGCTCGAAACCCTCCAGCTTAACGAGGCGCAGCGCTTTGGTGACTTCTTCTTTGATGATGTTTTTTGGCAATTTTCGCGTTTTCAAGCCGTAAGCTACGTTGTTGTACACGCTTGTGCTGAAGAGCAGGATACGCTGAAAAACCATGGCGCTTTGCAGACGCATTCTCTCCGCATTCCTGTCTGTTACCTCTTCACCTTGGAAGGTTATTTGTCCGCTTGTGGGTTTTTCCAAGAACGCCAGGACTTTCAGCATTGTGGTCTTTCCGGAACCGTTAGGTCCGAGCAACGCCAGTATTTCGCCTTCTTCGATCTGCAGTGTTATGTCTTCTAAGACTAGTCGGTTTCCGAAGGTTTTTGTTATATTTTTTAGTTCTGCAAGTGTCGTCATGTTAAGGTCTCACGGTGCTTTATTGGGGGCTTCTGCCAAAGGTAAAGAGTATTCTTGCTTTTCTAGCAAGCACTATGCCTAAGTTTATTCCGAAGACTATTAGAAGCAGTATGACTGCGAGTGCTATCGCCATCGCCAAACCTTCTGGACCCCCACGCTGGGTGTATAGGGAAATGTCTGTGGTGAGTACATCAGTCGTGCCGAGAATGCCACCGCCGACGAGTAGGGCAACTCCTAATTCGGCTATGGCGCGGTTGAAGCCTGCGATGTTACCTAGGATTACTCCGTTCGCCGCTTCTTTTAAAACTGCTATTGATGTTTGGGATTCTGACGCGCCAAGTGTTCTCGCTAGATTCATCATTTCCGGGTCAACGGCTTCAATGGCTTGGGTCATGATGCTTATGATTAAGGGCGTTACTAGTATGGCTTCGCCTAAGATTATAGCTCCTGGCGTGTAGAGCAAGCCAAGCGGACCCAGCGGTCCCGCTCTTGAAAAGATGAGGAGAAGAATTAAGCCCAAAGCTACCGTAGGCATGCCTATTAGTGTGCTGAAGAAGCCTTTGACTAGTGATTTTCCCCGAAATTCACGCAGGCCTAGCAACATTGCTATGGGTGTTCCCCAGAGTGCGGCAAGAATGGTTGCGACACCAGAAAAAAAGACGGAGCGGAGGACGATGCCATAGACGATTGGGTCGCCTGAGAAGATCAGCTGGAATGCTTTCGTTATGCCATCGAGTATAGGGTCCACTATTGTTTTCCTCTAAGGATAGAGTTCTGGGTGGTCATCGCGGTACTGCGTTGGGCATTCTGTGCTGTTGAAGAATGCGTAGCTTTGTATCCATGAAATATCGAGCTGAGGACTGTTGTCCTTGAGAGGTTGAACTGCGCCGGAGAAGAGGCTTTGCGAGTAGTTCGCCACGCCGTAGTTGCTTATCACCTGTTGACCTGTATCTGAAACGAGCCATTTTATAAAGTCTATCGCGTCGTTGAAGCTGACATTGCTGACTTTTGCGGGGTTAACTGCCATTACGCTGTAAACGTTGAGCAAGGATTTTCCGCCGTTCACTATAGACTTCAAGGATAATGCGTTTTGCTGAGCTAGATATGTGCCAAGGTCGGAGATTGTGTAGGCTTCCTTCTGGTTAGCAACGTTTAATGTGTACGCCATTCCTGAACCTGTTGTCGCGTACCAGGATTCTGTGGATATTGTTGTTTGGTTGTAGCCTGCTGACGTCCAGAGGCTTTGCTCTTTTGTGAACGTACCTGAGTTGTCTCCACGAGAGACCCACATGGTGCTTGTGTTGTTTCTTCCGTAGGCTAGTATGCTCTTCAGGGCTTCGGTGGCGTTTTTCCCAGTGATTCCCGCAGGGTCTGATGCTGGACCGACTATGGTGAAGTAGTTGTAGGCAATTATTTTTCGGCAGACGCCATAGCCGTTTGTTAGAAACGTCTGTTCCTGGGATGGCGAATGGACAAGTACTATGTCTGCGTCTCCTGCTTGTGCTTGTTGCAGGGCGATGCCTGTTCCAGCCGATATGATGTTGACGTCGATGTTGTGGGTGGTTTCATATTGCTTTTTCACTTCGTCCAATAGTCCAGTGTCGTAGAGGCTTGTGGTAGTGGATATTCTGAGGCGTCTTTGAGCGAAGAAGTCAAAGTAGACGAGTGTTCCCGCGATTACTACACTTGTTGCTAGTACTGCTACTATTAGGATTGTTTGCCAGGCTTTCATGTTTATTTTCACCGTTAGGTATTTCCATTCATAACGGTCAAACTTTATAAACTTTACGCGCAGATAATTCTAGACAGATGATCACTCAAAAGAAACACAAGCCCTCAGCCAAAATCTGGATAGAATACCGCGGCAACCCGATATTGGGCAAAGGCGGCGCTGAAATTCTAAAAGAAATAGAAACACAACAATCTCTTTCAAAAGCAGCTGAAAAACTCGGCATGTCCTACCGCTACGTGTGGAACTACATACAAAAAATCCACAGTGCCCTCGGAGAAACAGTTGTTGAAACACATAAAGGCGGCAAATCCGGAGGCGGAGGCGCAAAGCTGACGGCAACAGGCAAAAGCCTGCTCGCAGAGTACACGCGTTTAGAGGGCTGCTTGGGTGAGTTTTTGGCTGATGCGAAAATCTCGGAGGTGAATAGTGTGAAGTTAAGTGCAAGAAACAACCTTAAAGGAAAAGTCGTAGCAGTTGAAAAAGGCGTCATAACCGCCAAAGTCAAAATCGAAGTAAAAGTGCCAGCGACGGTAACCGCGGTCATCACAAAAGAGGCTATCGAAGATTTAGACCTGAAAGTAGGCGACGAAGTAGTAGCAATAGTCAAATCAACAGAAGTAATTGTTGGGAAATAAAGAAGTTTTCTTCTTTTCTTATTCTACTACGTAGCGGTAAGCTATGTGCTTGCCCGCCGTGGAGCTTTTCCTTATTATCCGTAGAACGTCTCCTGGTTTGGCTCCTATGGCTTTGACTGCGGGGTCAGTTGATGTTACCTGCGGCATCTGGTACGGCTTAATCTTGTACTGTGCAAGAAGCTGGCTGCGCTCTTTCTCGGTTAAAATCTCATGCATAGGCACCAGCGCGTGCTCGAAAATGTCGAAGACAGGGAAAGACTTCAGCAGCAATTCAACTTTCTTCTTTTTGGCGCCCTGCTTGACAGCATGAGTGTAGCGACCTTCAGTGATGACGATGGCGCGTTCAAGCTCTTTATCCTTCAAAACCTTGTAAAGCTGATTCATAGCGACTATGCCGACGGTTGCCTGACCAAGGATGCACCAGATCATGGCTTTTTCTTTGTCATCTGGAATGTTTACGATGTAGCCGAAAGCGCCTTCGAACTTTTCTTTCTCAAGTAGCTTGTACTTTCGGAGTTTGATGAGGACTTCGGCCTTTCGCTCTTCCACAGTTTCCCCTTTAATGCTCACACTACAAACCTCAACATTAGAATACTTTGGAACCTAAACAAACCCTTAACCCTTAAACTTTATGGTGGGGAAGGGGCGGTTTTTTGGTTTCTTGTAAATTGGGTGTTTTTGGCTGCGGTTGGTTGCTGAAAAGTGCGGTTTGTGCGTTTCTGCTGTGTGCTGCGGGGTTGTGCTCTGCTGCGATTTTTCTTCTATACCTGCTTGAATCTCTGTTAACTTGGAACTGCTGCTTGGAAAAAACTATACCCCCTTATTTAAATTGTGAAAGGCAGAGAGAACTTGTGGTTCAGTGGAGAGGTTTGCTGGGGCTGTGGCGGACGGAAATTTTTGGAGAGAGAATGAAAACCCTTTCGCTACCACTTTAGAAGTTTAACCGCCAAAGCCCACTCAGCCCCTGCTCGATGCCTATAAGACTAAAAAAGGGGAAAGATAGATTTTTGGTTTTTACGTGTTTATTTGCGTCTTTTTAGGAAGATTGCTACTGCTGCTACTGTTGCGATGATAACGACAGCTGCGATTGCAACGTAGTATTCGGTGGCTAATCCTGTTCCTGGTGGAGTAGGCGCTGGCGAAGGCGAAGTAGTCGGAGATGCTGTGGCTGGTGGAGGTGTTGATGTTGGCGATGAGGTTGGCGTGGATGTTGGTTGGGGTGAAGCTGCAGCTGGACCAATACTTAGGTATGTTGAAGCTGAAGAATCACC
>Ga0315274_10002065_pt1 | contig 30721 bp, 34 predicted proteins | sample YL17G02_20_MG_FD_203700 | JGI IMG/M metagenome (GOLD analysis project Ga0315274, IMG submission 203700) | Sediment microbial communities from Yellowstone Lake, YNP, Wyoming, USA - YL17G02_20 | ecosystem: Environmental > Aquatic > Freshwater > Lake > Sediment | place: USA: Wyoming | collected...
ATAACTTTGTAAGAGGTTGTATATGAAGCAGATTTGACATACTGAAAAGGTTTAAATTTAAGGTTTTTTAGGATATAATATGGTGATTAAAAAGAAATCAGCAAATAAGGGAACTAATGCAATAAAAGGGAAGAAGATAAAATCTGAAGAAGAAAAGATAGATTTTGGAAAGATTGAGGAGAAATGGCAGAAGAAGTGGGAAGATGCCGGAATTTTTGAGGCAAAAGAAGATTCAAAGAAGAAAAAATATTATGTTGTTGAGATGTATCCTTATCCTTCTGCTGCGGGCTTGCATATGGGACATGCTTTTAACTACATAATTGGCGATATTCTTGCGAGATTTAAGAGCATGCAGGGATTTAATGTTCTTCATCCCATGGGATATGATTCTTTTGGCTTGCCTGCTGAAAATGCTGCGATAAAAGCAAAATCACATCCTAAAATATATATAGAAGAATCAATTAAGAATTTTATAAGACAGCAGAAAGCTTTGGGATTGAGCTATGACTGGAGAAGAATCTTATGGAGCCATGATCCTGCATATTACAGATGGAATCAATATTTCTTTTTAAAATTCCTTGAGAAAGGGCTTGCTTATAGGAAAAAATCACCTGTTAACTGGTGTAGGAAATGCGAGAGCGTGCTTGCAAATGAGCAGGTTCATAATGGAAAATGCTGGAGACATAGTGATACAGAAATAGAGATAAAAAGCCTGGAGCAATGGTTTTTGAAAACAACAGATTATGCTGATGAGCTTGTAAGAGACATTGAAAAACTTGACTGGCCTGAGAGAATAAAGATTATGCAGGAGAATTGGATTGGGAAATCAGAAGGAACAGAGATTTTATTTGATATCGGCGGTGAAAAATGGCCAATATTTACGACAAGGCCTGATACTTTATTTGGAGTTACATTCATGGTTATTTCTAGCCAGCATCCTCGCCTTCTTGAGCTTGTTACAAAAAAACAGGAGAAAGAAGTTTCTGCGTTCTTGAAGAAAATAAAATCAACAAGCGAGAAAGATGCTGTTGACTTGGAAAAAGAGGGAGTTTTTACAGGAAGCTATGCGATAAATCCTCTTTCTGGAGACAAAATTCCTGTTTGGACTGGAAATTTTGTAGTTGCTGATTACGGTTCTGGCATGGTTATGGCTGTTCCTGCGCATGACCAGAGAGATTTTGAATTTGCAAAGAAGTACAAGATTCCAATCAAGCTTGTTGTAACGCCTGTTGATGAGGAATTAAGCTCAAATACGATGAAAGAGGCTTATGAAGAGCCTGGGAACATGATAAACTCCGGGGCATTTGATGATTTGGAGAATGTGGAAGCGCAGGAGCACATAACTAAAGCTCTTGAGATGAAAAAGCTTGGAAAGAAAACTACAAATTACAAGTTAAGAGACTGGCTGATTTCAAGGCAGAGATATTGGGGAACTCCGATACCTGTTGTTTATTGCGACAAGTGCGGGATTGTTCCTGTGAATGAGAAAGATTTGCCTGTTAAATTGCCTGAGAAGGTTAAATTTGGCGAGGGCAATCCTCTTGCAACAAGCAAAGAATTTGTAGAGACAAAGTGTCCGAAATGCGGCGGCAAAGGAAAACGAGAGACAGACACAATGGATACTTTCTTTGATTCTTCATGGTATTATTTAAGATATTGCGATGCAAAAAATAACAAAATACCTTTTGAAAAGAAGAAAGCAGAGTACTGGATGCCTGTTGATTTCTATACAGGAGGGGCTGAGCATGCCTGCATGCACTTGATTTACGCGAGATTTTTTGCAAAAGTTCTCAGGGATTTTGGAATGATTAAGATTGACGAGCCATTCAAGAGATTATTCAATCAGGGAATGGTTCATGGAGAAGATGGAAGCGTAATGTCAAAGTCAGCTGGAAACGGGGTTGATCCTTTGGAAGTTTCCAGCAAGTACAGTGCAGATGCTTTAAGATTATTTTTAATTTCAAATGCCTCTCCTGACAAGGACTTTTCATGGAGCAGTGCTGGAATTGAGGGAAGTTGCAAGTTTGTCAAGAGAGTGCATGACTATGCTTCAAATGCAAAATTTGGCAAGTCATCCACAAAAATGGAGCACAAAATAAATCTTGCTATTAAGGAAGTCAGCGCTTTTCTTGAGGATTTGAAATATAATCTTGCTGTAATTAGGATAAGGGCATTGCTTGACATTATTTCTGGCGAGGAAAATATCGCCAAGAAGGATTTTGAATCATTTGTTAAATTGCTTTCGCCATTTGCGCCGCATATTGCTGAAGAGCTTTGGGAGAAGATTGGAGGCGAGGGATTTGTTTCTGTTGCTTCATGGCCTCAAGTTGATGAGAAAAAAATTGATGAGAAATTTGAGCAGGAAGAAAAGAATATTGAGAAAAGTGTTTCTGATATTTTGAATATCTTGAAAATCGTGAAAGAAAAGGAAGGCAAGGAAGGGGAGAAAATTTATCTTTATGTTATTCCAAATGAGGTTTCTTCGTATGATGCAGATGCATTGTCAAAGAGAATTGGCAAAGAAGTTAAGGTTTTTGCTGTGAATGAGAAGAAAAAATATGATCCTCAGGGAAAATCTTCCAAGGCAAAGCCTGGGAAGCCGGGGATTTTTGTTGAATAGAATTATCTGCTATCACATATCCAGAAAGAGCAACATTGATTGTACTTGAAATATTTGAGAGACATGTTATTAATTATTCTTTATCGATTATTGTTAACTAATATCCAAGGTGAGAAGAGGTTATCCTTGATTTTAATTACAGACGAGAGATTTATAAGGGCAAAGGGCTTTAATATTTTAGATAATTTATTTATATGAAAGGAGGTAAGAAATATGGTTGATGTTACAAATTTAGGCGCAGGGCTCAGTATTGTGGCTATTGCAGCTGCTTTGGCTGCTTTGACTCTTGTAGCAGTTCTTGTCTTGCTTGCAGTCTATATTTATTCTGCTCTTGCATGGATGACTATCGGAAAGAGGCTTAAGTACAAATATCCTTGGCTTGCCTGGATTCCTGTTGCAAATATTGCAATGATATTGGAAATGGGAGGATTTAGCTGGCTTTGGGTATTTTTGCTAATTGTGCCTGTTCTTGGATGGCTTGCTCTCATGGTTTTTGGCATAATTGCATGCTGGAAAATATTTGAGAAAAGAAAATATCCTGGATGGCTTGCCCTGATTCCATTGATTGGGTTTATACCTAGTCTTGGAGCATTTGCTCTTGTAGGCTTCTTAGTTGTAATTGGCTTAGTTGCATGGAGGAATATGAAGTAAATTGCTTTAATTTTTTCTTTTTTTTCTTTTTTAAAATGGTAGGTTATTTATAGTCCTGTTTTTTTATTTGATTATGCTGTATAAATTATCACCTTCGTCTCTTGGAGTAATGAAGGACTGCCCGAGATGCTTCTGGCTTGAGCAAAATGAGAAGTGGAGTCGCCCTGAGGGGATTTTTCCTTCGCTTCCGTCCGGGATGGACAGAATTTTGAAGAAGCATTTTGATTCTTTCAGAGACAAGGGCAAGCTTCCTCCGGAAATTGCAGAGCATCCTGAATGCAAAGGCATGAAATTATTTGGAGATAATTCTGATGAGCGCGAGTTGCTTGAAACTTGGAGAAATTGGAGAAAAGGCATTCAAATGAAAGATGAGGCAGGAAATATTCTCAAGGGTGCTGTTGATAATATTCTTGTTTTGGGAAAGAAACTTATTGTTCTGGATTATAAAACGCGAGGATATGCATTGAAAGAAGACACGCATCATCATTATCAGGACCAGCTTGATATTTACAATTTTCTTCTTCGCGAAAATGGATTTGAAACAGAAGATTATGGATTTCTTCTTTTTTACATGCCTTCTGAGGTTTTAGAAACAGGAGAGATTATTTTCAATACTGACTTGATTAAAATGAAAACAAACCCTGAAAATGGGAAGAAAATATTTGAGGAGGCGCTTAAATTATTGAATGGGCCGTGCCCTAAAGTTCATGAGGAAGAGGCCTGCGAGTGGTGCTATCTGGTTGAAGACTAGAAAGAGAAAGCTTTAAATATTAAAACGTTATTATGTTTTTATACATAAATGAAAAAATGGTAAGCATAACATTATCCGTATCTGATGAAGTCAGGGAATTAATGAAGAGATTTCCTGAGGTAAATTGGTCTGGTTTAGTGAGAAAAGCGATTGTTGAGAAAGCAAAAGTGCTCAGCACAAAACAGAAGATAATGAGCGAGCTTGGAAAGGAAAAGGAATTTAATGAGTGGGCGGTCGAGGTTGTGAGAAAAGGCCGCAAAAGATGAAGTGTGTGGTTGATACAAATATATTATTCTCTTTTTTTTGGAAAGAATCTTTCACAAGAAAGCTGCTATTATCAAAGAAGTTTGAGCTCATTGCTCCTAAAATTGCATTGCTTGAACTTGAAAGATACTATAATGAGATTTGCAAGAAAGTCAAGATAAATAAAAAGGAATTTGATAAGCTTCTTGATGAACTTAAGAAGTTTGTAAAGTTTGTTGAGGGAAAGGAATATTCTTCTTTTACAAATGAAGCTATTAAAATTTCTCCTGACGAGACGGATGTAGATTTCTTTGCCCTTTGCATGCTCAATTCATGCTTTTTATGGAGCAATGATGCTTTACTTAAAGATCAGAATAGAATAGATGTTTTTTCTACTGAAGAAATTTTAGATTTGCTGTTTTAGAAACATCTTAAAATAAGGAAATGAATCCCTTAAGATTTATTCAATTATCTTCTCTTTTTGCGCTTGTCTTCTAATCTGCAGTCCCAGCAAAGCGTAGCTTTGTCTGTTCTCAAAAGCTCGCGCTCTGTTATCTCCTCTTCTTTCCGGAAGTCGTCGCTTATATCAAAAAGCTTTTCACATTTTGCACAAGCTGCAGGCATCAAGCAAAGTTGTTGGCTTTTCATAAGTTTTCTAAGATGTTCTAGTTTAAATACAAACTACAAACTAAAAGAATTATTTTGCACAACACTCATACTTATATAGTGATTAACTGCAAAAAGACAATTAAGTGATAAACTTTTTAGAGACAAAAATATTAATTAAATTTATTAACTCGTTTTATTCCTGAAAATTATGAGTGATTTAATATCTGCGCTGATTATTGCTGTTGTACAAGGATTGACAGAGTGGCTTCCTGTTTCAAGCTCAGGGCATCTTGTACTTTTTTCCAGTATTTTGAAATATGACTCGAGCCTGATGTTTGATGTTGCTCTGCATTTTGGAACACTTATGGCTGTTTTTGTTTATTTTGGAAAAGATATTATGGATATTATTGAAGATTTCTTGAAATTAAGAACAAGGAGCCCTAATTTCAGATTAGGCTTGCTTCTTATTGTGGCGACAATTCCTGCTGCGATTATTGGATATGCTTTCAGGGATTTTTTTGAGATTGCATTTGGAAGCCAGGGACTTGTTGCTCTTGGATTTGCAATAACTTCTCTGATTTTGCTTATTGCGTCATTGGATTTTAGCAAATTGATGAAGAAAAAAGAAGAGCTTGGGTTTTTGGGTGCTTTATCAATTGGATTTTTCCAAGCTCTTGCAATATTTCCTGGAATATCGAGAAGCGGAAGCACAATATCTTCGGGATTGCTGCTTGGCTTGAAAGAAAAAGAAGCTGTCAAGTTTGCATTTTTGATGGCTATTCCTGCTATTTTTGGGGCTGCAATATTGGAGATTGGAAATAACAAGCTGCCGCCAGAATTGATTTGGGCAACATTGGTTTCATTTGCTGTTGGCTTGGGAACAATTCATCTTATGCTTAAGTTTGTTTTGACTTCAAGAAAGAATTTGAGATGGTTTGCTGTTTATTGCCTGCTGCTTGCGCTGGGAATTGGGCTTTATTTGATGTTTTTCTAAAGATATAAAAATTATTTGTTATTTGGGTATCTGGGGAGCAACAGAAACATAAAAGACAATACGAAGTTTATTCTAATACCGCTTTTATTCTTCTTATTCCGGCGGCTATGCCTTCTTCCTTGATGATTTTGAATTTGCCCAACTCGCTTGTGTTTTTTACATGTGGGCCTGTGCAGATTTCCTTGCTGATTGTGCCTATGGAGTAGACGCTGACAATTTCTGGATATTTGGCTCCGAATTCTCCTTGTGCGCCTGCTTTAAATGCCCCTTTAACTGGCATTTCTTCTCTCTTTACTGGAATTTTCTCTACTATCTTTTTATTTACCCAGTTTTCAATTGCTTTTATCTCGCTGTCTTCTAATTTTCTTGGGAAATTAAAATCGAATCTCAGGCGCTCTGGATTGATGTTTGAGCCCTTTTGCTTTATGTTCTTGTCTTTTAGGATTTCTTTTAATGCTTCATTGAGAAGATGGGTTGCTGTATGAAGCTTTTTAGTTTGTTGGGAAGAATCTGCAAGTCCTGACTTGAATTGCCCTGCACTTGAAGTCCTGCTTAACTCCTGGTGTCTTTGATATTCTTCCTCATATTCTTTTAGATTAACTTTAATATCTTTTTCTTTTGCTAATTCTTGGGTCATTTCTATTGGGAAGCCAAATGACTGGAACAGCAAGAATGCCTCTTTGCCTGAAATTTCTTTTGCCTTGCCTGATATTCTTTCAAACTCTTTCATTCCTTTTTCCAATGTTTCTGAAAATCTTTTTTCTTCTTCATTTAATTGGGTTTCTATGAATCTATTGTGTTTCTTAAGTTCAGGATAGTCAGGATAGATTGGCAAGATTGATTTGGAGAGTTTTGATGTGAAATTTTCTTTTATGCCAATAAGCTTTCCGTATCTTATTGCTCTTCTGATTAATCTTCTTAAGACATAGCCCTGCCCGAGATTTGAGGGTTTGATTGCTCTTTCATCGCCTAAAATAAAAACAGCTGCTTTGATATGGTCTGCAATTATTCTCATTGCTCTTTTATTTTTTTCATCCTTATATTTCTTTTTTGAGATTTTTCCAATTTCTTTAATTATCGGAAGGAAGAGTGTTGTTTCATAATTATCCTCGAGCTTGTTTAGAACTGCCAAAGTGCGCTCTACACCCATGCCTGTGTCAACATTTTTCTGGAATGCTAAATTATATTTTCCTTTTTCATCCTTGACATACTGCATCAAAACATCATTCCAGATTTCAACCCAGTTCTTGTCATCAGCATTAAACTTTTTAGGAGCTTTGCTTGAAGGTTTCCAATAGTAAATTTCTGTGTCAGGACCGCAAGGGCCTGTTGCTCCTGCAGGGCCCCACCAATTATCTGCTTTTGGCCTGAATGAGATTCTTTGTTTTGGAATGCCAAGGGATTCCCAGACTTTTGCAGATTCAATATCTTTAGGAGCATTTTCATCTCCAAGAAAACAGGTTATTCCAAGCTTATCTGCTGGGAGCTTGAGAACTTTTGTCAAGAATTCGAATGAGTATTCAATTGCTTCTTTCTTGAAGTAGTCACCAAGGCTCCAGTTTCCGAGCATTTCAAAGAAAGTGTGATGATAGCTGTCTCCAACTTCTTCTATATCGCCTGTTCGGATGCATTTTTGGACATCTACAATTCTTTTGCCCAAAGGATGCCTTTCTCCAAGAAGATAAGGAACCAGAGGATGCATGCCTGCTGTTGTAAAGAGAACAGTAGAGTCATTTTGGGGAATCAGTGATGCTGATGGCACTTCCTTGTGGTTCTTTGATTTGAAGAAATCAATGTACGCCTTGATTAGTTCCTGCCTTGTTTTGATTGTCATAATTGGTTATATTTAAGATTGTATTTAAAATTATCTTTAAACGAGGGAATTAAGCCTTATGGGAACCCAGAGATTATGATAATGTTTTGTTTATTTTGATTGTTATTAATGGATATTGCGGTGTCGGGGGAGCACATAAACGAAAGATGAGAGAAACAGAAATTATGATAATTAATTAGATATAAGGCAAAAGCAAAGGGATTACGATTTCTCGAGCATCTCGAGCTTTTGCCTTATTTCATCAAGCTCTTTGTCTATGGATGACTTTTTTGGCTGTTTTGCTTGCTTGCCTGATTCATCTTTTTCTTTCCAGTATTTCCACTCTTTTCCTTTAGAGGCATCAACTGCCCTATCTATTTTTGCCATAAGCTCTCTTTGCATTTTTTCCTTCTTCTTTTCATGCTCCAAGAATCTTGATTCTGGCAATAATCTGCTCAACTGGCTTAGGAATTCTTTTGCCTCGTTGATTTTCTTTTTTAGCTCTATCTTGAGGAAAAGCTCTTCTTTTCTAAGGGTTTTATATTCGTGGTATTGCTTGAGCATAGTAAGAATGGAAATCTGCGCTTGCAGGAGATTTGCCTCGCCAAATGTTTGTTCAGAAGGCGCAATCTTTACGTATTCAAGGTTCATTCTACCTTTTCAAAGATGTTTTTGGTAACATCTTCTACTTTAGTTTTTATCGTATCAATCTCTTTTTCCCAGGAAGAAAGTTCTTGCTCTTCGCGCATTTTAGTTTCTCTTATTTTTTTCATTAGCTCGTCTATTTCAGCTAATTTATCCCGTGCGCTGTTAAGAGCTCTTCTTGCTGAATGGAACTTGTCTATCTTGACATAAACATCTTCTTTTCCTGCACTTAACTCAGAAGTCATTCTTTTTTCAGGGACTTGTTCTATTGTTCTTATTTTTGGCAGCCTAAACTTTGCAGGAAGCTCTGGTAATTCTTCTTTTTCCTCTTCCTCAGGCTCTGGAAAAGCAGGCAGAGCTTGTCTTTCTGGTTCTTCTGGAATTTCTCTCTTAGGCATTTCAAATGGCCTAGAAGGCTTTAATGGGGGCAATTCAGGAAGGCTTTTTTCATTATCTTTTTTTCCCCAGAACATAGTGTTATATTTTTAAATTGATTTATATAGCTTTTTATTAATTCTATAATGGTAACACCAATTAGAAAGCTTTTTAATCAAAATTTTTCAAGAGAGTATATGCAAGTAGCTCTTCTAAAGAATATAGTATCATCAATTGCAGGACAGCAAGCCACGGGCATAGTTGATTTATTGCACGACAAAAAAAATGTAAACGAGTTCTTAATCGCCAAAAAATTGAAGCTTACTATAAACCAGACAAGAAATATCCTTTACAAACTGGCTGATGAGGGAATTGTGAGCTTTATAAGAAAGAAGGACAAGAAAAAAGGCGGATGGTACACTTATTTCTGGACATTGAATGTCGGGAAAGGGCTTATAAAATTCAGGGAACATCTTGCGAAAAAGCTGGAGAGCCTGACAGAAAAATTGAATTTGAAAAAAACAGAAAGGTTTTATTATTGCCCTAGCTGCAATAGTGAATCAAATGAAGAAGTTGCATTGCTTTACCAGTATACATGCCCTGAGTGCGGGGAAGTTTTGCAATTAAAGGAGAAGGGGAAGGAGATTGAGCAGCTTGAAAAGGAAATTGCCAAAATAAATGAAATATTGGCGAGCCTTGAACAGGAAATAGGTATTGTAACCAGGAAGGAACAAGTAGTAAAGGTGAGAAAAATTAAGGCTGAAGCAAAGAAAAAATCAAAAGAGAGGGCTGCCAAGAAAAAGTCCAGGGAATTAGAGTTCAAAAAGCTGAAAGCAAAGAAAAACAGAAAGAAAAATAAAAACAGGAAAAACAGAAACAAGAAAAAGAGAAAAAAGAGACTTTCAAAATTCGGCAGGAATTTGAGAAAATTATTCAGGCGATAAAAAGGATGAATCTAAAAGAAAAATCAGCTGTATGGTGGATTAGCACATTATGCATTGGTGTTTTCATTCTTGAATTTATTCTTTTGGCAATAAATCAAGAATATATCAAATATTTTGCATTAAGCGCTTCAAATTTTCTTTCAGGCAAATATTTGTGGACTTTAATTGTTCATATGTTTGCGCATGGCGGATTTTTTCATTTATTTGTTAACTTATTCGCGCTGTTTTCTTTTGGGACATTGTGCGAGAGAATAATTGGAAGAAAGAGATTTATTTTGTTTTATTTAATCTCAGGAATTTTTGCCGGCTTGCTGTCTGTTTTGCTTGCTGGATTTTTTGGCTTTGGATTCTGGGAAAAGGTGTTTGGCTCTCCTGAGATTTATATGCTTGGAGCTTCTGGCGCGATTTTTGGCATTGCGGGATTATTTGTGGTTTTGCTGCCAAGAATGCGATTTAGCATTATATTCCTTCCATTCTTCTCATTGCCTGGCTTTATTATGATTCCTCTTGTCCTCGTTTTGATGTGGGCTGCTTCAATAAGCGCCGGCTTGCCGATAGGAAATGTTGCGCATTTTGGGGGTTTTATTGCTGGCTTGGCTTATGGATTTTATCTTAGAACAAAATACAAAAGAAAAGTAACGATGCTCAGGAGTTATTTTAGATGAAAAAACAAAAAGTTAAAAGCAAAACTAAAAGCTTTAGGGAGCAATTTGGAGAAGCCTTGGATTATTTGAGAGCAAGCAAGAATTATATTTTTGCGGTTGCTTTTATTTTTATTGGCGGCATTTTGCTTGGATTTATTTTTTCTGAACAATTTACCTTTTTGGATGAAATTCTCAAGCAGCTTGTTGAGCAGATAAAAGGACTAGACACATCAGGGATAATATTGTTTATTTTGCAGAATAACTTGAAGAGTGCATTTTACGGCATGATATTCGGGGTTTTATTAGGGATATTTCCTGTAATAAACTCTGTTTCAAATGGATTGATTCTTGGCTATGTTATGAAAGGAGTTTGGGTTGATTCTGGAGCGCATGAGTTCTGGAGAATCTTGCCTCATGGGATTTTTGAGCTGCCTGCGGTTTTTATTTCTTTAGCGCTTGGATTGAAATTAGGAATGTTCATATTTTCAAAAAACAAGATAAAAGAGTTTCTTGAGAGAGCGAGAAATTCAATGATTATTTTTGTTTTTATTGTCATTCCCTTGCTTATTATTGCTGCGATAATTGAAGGCTTGCTGATTGCGGCTTATAAGTGATTATGATTTTTTGATAGACTGATTATTAAGTGTTATTTGGGTGTCGGGGGAGCAACATTATTTTATGGGAACTTGAAGATTATGATGATGTTTTACTTATGATTATTAATATCTGATATTCGCGGGGTGAGAGGTTGTTGATTAATTTTAATTGATGATGTGAGAATTATTTCCTCTTTATTTTGGAAATGTTTATAATATAAGTTGAGGTATGAAATTCATGAAAAAGAGTGCGATTATATCTGTTATTGCGATTTCTGTTTTATTAGTTTCTTCAAGCGCAATTGTCAGCGCCAGCTGGTTTGGTGATTTCTGGTGCAGAATCACTAAGTGCGAGAGTGTGCAGCTTTCTCCACCTGATGGGGCTAATACAGCTAAATTGATTGTAACAGTTAAAAATGAAAAAGGAAGCATTATTGGAGCAGGAAGGATGGTGACATTACATCTTAAATCAAACCCTCTAAAAGTCAAATATTCTAAAACTACAAACTCAAGTTCAACAGCAAAATTTACTAATATTCCGCCTGGAGAATATTATTTGTGGGTTGCAGGCATAACTGGCAGATATAAATCCTGGACAGGCGCTTCTTGTCCGTTTACATTGTCTACTGATGAAAGCGTTGCAAAAGATGTATGCTTCGAGCCAGGAAGAGGAACTTCTGTGTGCTCCAAATGCCCTTCTCAACAATGTAATAAAAATAATTTTAAATTCGCTTTTGTGCTTCTGGGAAGAAATGAATCAGATATCACACCAGCAAAAATTAACAAAGTAACAGAAATAAAAACTCAATTTAAGGATGCCTTTTCATATGCAACAAGTAATCTTGCCAGGGCTGATATATCCTATCCAGTTAAAACAATAATTGATAATGGAAGTCTTATGAATCCAGAAAAGACAGAGTTTTATAGAGACTGGATAGCTAAAAAATTCTTAGAATCAAATCCAGATGAATTTGATTTTATTATAGCATTTACTGCTTTTCCTGCTCTTGATGGAGCTATAATGGATAGTTTTAATGTAGATTATGATATTTATGGCATAGGATTAGATAGTTCAGTTGATTATACAAACGAATTGGAAAGGCAATATGGATTCAAGCAAGGGGAAATAAAAACTAATATATTAAAAGACGTTGTATATTGGAGTCCAACAGAAGCTTTGGACTTATATGTATGTAATTTTTTCTCAAATGGGTTATTACATGAAGTAGGACATCATTGGTGCTGTTTTGTAGGCGATAATTTTGCTAAAGGTCAAAATAATGCACAATTAGAAATAATCCAACAAGGAATACATTTTTACAGAGGATTACAATCTCCTTCTGAAACCGGTGATCCAATGAATTCTGATAATTGGGTTTCTAATAATGATGGGACATACAGGAGAGATAATAAAGAAGGAATTAAGAAATATCATCCATTTCAATTATACTTTATGGGTTTGCTTCCTGAATCTGATTACTCTAAAAATTATACTCTCTATGACGCTGGCATAATAGGCATTGATTTCAATGATCAGCAAGCAGTATTTTATAAAAATGTTAGCGTTAACGATATAATGGCTGTAGAGGGAAAGAGAAGATGTTCTGGGTGATGTTAGCGGTTATTTATCAGCATAAATAACTTTTAAAACTCTATTTGTTAGGTATTTTTATGCATGTTAGCAAAGAGAGCATTGAGGAGATTGACAAGGAGATAGAAGAAGAGGATGTTCGCAAGGTTGAGGCTGCACTCTTTATAGCCGGCAAATTCATGAGCATTCAGGAGATTGTGGCTTTGACTAATGTTAATCCTATCCTGCTGAAGAAAATACTTGAGGATTTGTCTGAAAAATACAAGGAGTCAGGAATTGATGTCATAAACAAGAACAATCTCTGGAAAATGGATGTTTCTTCTGATTATGTCTGGATGGTGAACAGGCTTGCTGGAGGGAATTCTGAGTTTACGAAAGCTCAACAGGAGACTTTGGCTCTTATTGCATACAAGCAGCCAATGAAGCAGTCAATTGTTGTTAAAATCAGGGGAAACAAGGCATATGATCATATTAGAGGTTTTGTTGAGAGGGGTCTGATTAACAAGAAAAAAATGGGACATACTGCTGAATTGACATTGAATGAGAGCTTTTTTGATTATTTCAGCTTAACTGGTAACAGGGAAGAGAATAATTTTGAGATTGTTGAAAAAGTGGATGCGAATAAGGATGCGAATGAAATTGCAAAGGAAAAAGAGAATGATTCAATTAAGAGTGGTGAGCCTGCTGGAGAAAATGCAGTACAGAGTTAAACACCAATATGACATTTTATTACACTTTAGTTTATGTTGTTTCTTTTTTGGGAATTTTTTTGACTGTATTTTATGCAATGAGCCTGTTTCTTGATTATAGAACGCCTAAAAAATTAAGTTCAAAACTTTATTCATTAACCATTATAATTCCTGCATATAATGAAGAGGCGAGCATTGCTGCTACAATTGAATCAGCTTTGAATATTGATTATCCAAGAGAGAAGCTCGAGATAATTGTTGTCAATGATGGCAGCAAGGACAAGACTTATGAGATTGCAAAGAAATTTGAGTCAAAACAACACCCTTATGTGAGGGTTTTAACAAAGCCGAACGGAGGAAAGGGTTCTGCTCTCAATCTTGGGATTTCAAAGGCAAAAGGGGAGATTGTCATTACCATGGATGCTGACACCTTTGTTAATCCAGATGCTGTCAAGGAGATGATGAAGCATTTCTATAATGATAGAGTAATGGCTGTAACACCTGCCATGATGGTTTACAAGCCGAATAAAATCTGGCAGAGAGTCCAGCAGATAGAGTATAATCTTGGCGTTTTCTTGAGAAAAGCTTTTTCAACAATCAATGCTGTTCATGTAACGCCTGGAGCTTTTTCTGCATACAGAAAAGTATTTTTTGAGAGATACGGGAGCTATGACGAGCATAACATAACTGAAGATTTGGAGATAGCTTTGAGAATACAGAGCCATCATTATATTATTGAGAACGCGCCAAAAGCTGTTGTCTATACAATTGCGCCAAGCAAATTTAGAGAATTAATGATACAGAGAAAAAGATGGTATTCGGGCATGATAAAAAATCTTATGAAATATTACTTTCTTTTTGGAACAAGATACGGCATTCTTGGGATTCTTGTGCTGCCGCTTGCAATATTGACTGTTTTTTCAACTATTTTTCTAACAGGCTATACATTGTCAAGGTCAGTTGATTCCCTAAAAGAAGATTTGGTTTCTCTTAATGCTGTCAATTTCGACTTTAATAATTTCTATGAGTTCAGCAAATTTGCAGTTCAGCATCATGCTTACAGCATCTTAAGCCAGCCTGTTTTTGTTATCTTTCTAGTGTTTGTAGTATTCCTTACTTCTATAATGATATTTTCAAAATATAAAACAAAATTCAAGGATCCTTTCGGATATAGCCTGCTCTTGTTCATATTCACATTTTCAGTGTTGTTTTCCTTTTGGTGGATATTAAGCCTTATTTATGTCTTGTTCAATAGAGAGATAATCTGGAGGGGGAAGAAGTAAAATGCCGCAGGACGAATTTAAAAGAAGATTTTATCTCGGGAGGATTCTTGTAGCAATTGCAATATCTGCTTTAATTTACGTAATGATTTTTTCGTTTGCGAATTGGGTTTCATACCAGAATCAGCAGACAGTTACCGAGAAAAACAAGTTTGTGCAGGATTCTCTTGATGAGTTTGAAAAAGCATTGTCGAATGTTTCGTGCGATAGTTCTGTGCTTGTAAGTGTTTCAGAAAAATTAGACCAGGTTGGAGCAAGCCTCGGGCTTCTTGAGATGCGGCTTGGAAAGAAAAATTCCCGTGTTTTGGAGCAGAAGAAGATTTACAGCGAGCTTGAAAAAAGGCATTTTGAACTGATTAAGAAAATGAATGAGCAGTGCAACAGTTCATTTGTTATATTATTGTTCTTTTATTCAAATGAGCTGGAACAAGAGACAAAGAGTGAGATTGCTGGAACAATTTTGACAACATTCAAAAGGAGAGCGCCTTCAAAAGTAATGGTATACTCATTTGATAATAATCTTGATTCTGATGCTATTGAAGAGCTGAAGACAGAATATTTTGTAGATACAACCCCTTATGTTCTAATCAATGAAAAGGATATGATTGTTAATTTGGAGAATATAGCTCAGCTTGAGGGCTATTTGTCTTAACTGGGATTATTAACAGATATTCGCTAGGGAGGGGGTTGTTATTGATAAGATTTGATTAAAAATTACATATTTTGAGGGGTAAAAATGCAATATTGCCTTATTTATTGGACACAATGAGAATTGTTGAGACAATTCTCAAGTATTCAAGAACAATTCGGCATGTTCTTGAACACAATAATAAATAAAAAGCCAAAAAGTGTGGGATTTTTATGATAGAGTACTCAAAAAACGCAGGTTTGGTTGATGCGATTGAAGAAGGAAGGATTGTCAAGGTAACTGAAGATTATGCGCGACGCGAGGGGCTTTTAATTCTTAGGAAATCTCCGCAAGTTACAATGCAAAAGAGCCCTGTGGAGAAAAAAGATGAAGAGACGAGAAAAAACAAGGGATTTATTGGGATGGAAGATTTGAGAAGACCATTAAGCATAAAGAACAATGAAATATTAAGGGATTTAATTGAGAATTTCCACTGGACTCTTGTACAGAAGAGAAAAGCAAGAGGATTGACAAGAAAGAAAGTTGCTGATGAGGTTGGCGAGAGCGAGTTGAATATCAAGATGCTGGAGAATGGGGTTTTGCCTGCAAATAATTTTATTTTGATAAACAAGCTGGAGTCATATTACGGAATAAATTTGAGAGTTAACAAGCCAGCAACCTTGGAGGGCAGACCATTAAGGCAGGTAATTGACTTTGCGAGCAGGATAGCTGCAAGAAGAAAGGCAAAGGAAAATACAAGTAGCAGAAAGGACAGCATTGAAATAATTGAGGATGTTAACTCGGCTGGTGATAAAAAAGATAAAAAAGAAGTTCTGGATTTGTCAGATAGTAGCGATGTTGACATAAGCAAGCTTTAATTAGAATATAGTAAGTTTTATAAATTAACTTTTGTCCTTGTTTTCATGAACATTGAAATTTTAAAGCAGGACAAAAATTCAGTTGAATTGACAATTGACAACCTTACTGTAGCTGAGATTTTAAGGGTTTATTTGAATAAGGAAGGAATTGAATTCGCTGCATGGAGAAGAGAACATCCTTCAAAGCCATTAATATTCAAGATTGAAAGTTCTGGAAAAACAGTCAAGAAAGCTGTTTCTGAAGCTGTTGAGGCAATAGAGAAAGACTGCAATAAGATTGTTGGCGCGCTGAAGAAATAGGCTCTGTATTTTTAAAGTTCTAAGAATTAAGCCCTATGGGAGCCCAGAAAGAGCACATTAATTATTTTATTGTATTTATTAGATGATAATAATGAATCTGGGAAGGGGTTATTGATTAATTATTAACTTCCTTTAATTGCACTCGATAATAGAGTGCAATTATTTTTATTAAGGGGAGAAGGGTTCTTTAGATATGGCTAAGATAAGTGCTGGAAGCTATGACTTGAATAAGTGGCTTTATGGAGGATATGAGAGCGACATAATAAGTGTAATATATGGAGGATCTGGGACAGGAAAGACAAATTTCTGCCTTCTTGCTGCTGTTTCACAGGCAAAAAAGGGCAAAAAGGTTATTTTCATGGATACAGAAGGAGGATTTAGTGTTGAGCGTGTTAAACAACTTGCTTATGAAGATTATGACTCGGTTTTGAAGAATATTCTGCTCCTGAGGCCGACTAATTTTTCTGAGCAGAAAAAGGCGTTTGATGGGTTATTAAAAAATCTGAAAGATGAGGTTGGCTTGATTGTTGTTGATGGAATGACAATACTTTACAGGCTTGATTTTGCTGCTGCGCGGGAGCTTGATTCTCGGGACAGAAATGAAATGCAAAAATTAAATTCGGAGCTTGCAAGACAGCTTAGAGTTCTTGCTGAAATTGCAAGAAAAAGAAATATTCCTGTTATTATAACAAACCAAGTTTATAGATGGGAGGATTCCTTGAAAATGGTTGGGGGAGATATTTTGAAATATTGGGGAAAGTGCCTGATTGAATTGGTGAATGACAATGGAAAAAGGATTGCTTATCTTAGAAAGCACAGGAGTTTGCCTGAGAAAGAGATTGAATTTGAAATAAGAAATGAGGGAGTAAGAAAAAGAGGCTGGCTTTGATATGGGTTGATTGTCGGCTTTGTAGAGTAATGTTTAAATATTAAATTCCGCAGTTATTAATATATTGAAAGAGGATTAATGGTTCATAAAAAATTTATCAGGCGCGGTGGAAAATTATACGGGCCATATTATTATGAATCTTACCGCGAAGGCGATAATGTAAGGAAGAGATATTTGACAGAGAGCGAATTTAATTCCCAAAATAAAGGCAATCTTATTTTTGATTTTAGTAGAGTAACAAATATAAAATCAATTGGAATCGGCTTGTTGATTTTTCTGGCTGCTGCGATTTTTTTGATATGTAATGCACAGCCAGTTGAAAACATAACTATTGAGAAAGGGATGACTAAATCTGAGGGATTAACTAAATGGACTGAGAATATTTCTCTTGAGGTTCCTGGGAAAATAGCAATAACCCTTCCTATAGATGCAGAAAATATAAGCGCAAAGAAGATGGTTGATGGCAGAGCAGAAGAAGTTAAAGTTGAAATGAAAGTTGTAACAGGAAAAGTAACAGCAAGGATTGAACTTGAGAGAGAATCGCGAATAATTTCATGGCTTAGGAAGTTGTTCAGCAAGATAACTGGAAAAATTATTGGGATTGATGAAGAATCTGGAGATGTTCTTGAAGTTAAATTAATTGGGGATGCGAAAGAATATGTTATTGAATATTATTCCAGTGCAATGCCTGAAAAGGAAGCAAACTTTGAGGGGTTTATGGCAAATCCATTGGCAACAATTATTGTGCTAATGGTTATAAATACAGCTTTGCTCTTGATAATAAGAGGGAATTTGACAAGGAGGAACAATGAATTATCTTGAATTTGTAGAGGTTTATGAGAAATTGGGAGCTACTACAAAGAGGCTTGAAAAGACAGATATTCTTGCTGATTTTCTGAAGGTTTTGAAATCTCGCGGGAAAAGCGAGTGGATTTATCTCCTTCTTGGGAGAGCTGTTCCTGATTATGACTCGAGAGAGATTGGAATTTCCACTCAATTGGCAATTAAGGCGATTGCGCATTCATTCGGCGTTAACGAGGGCGATGTTCTCAAGAGATTCAAGAAAGTTGGGGATTTGGGGGAAATTTCTGAAGAATTTGCTGGAAAGAAAAAACAAGCAACACTTGGAACAAAAAAGCTGACTGTTGAAAAGGTTTTTGATAATTTGCGCAAGCTGATGTCTATTGAGGGCAAGGGTGCTGTTGACAGGAAAATGGACTTGGTTTCTGAATTGCTTGGAAATGCATCTCCCAAGGAGGCAAAATATATTGTAAGGACTCTGCTTTCTGATTTGAGAATTGGAATTGCTGCACCGACAATTGTGGAGGGGCTTAGTGTTGCATTTTTCTCTGAAGAAAAAAAGACAGAGATTAGCGAGAGAATACAGGGCGCATATGATTTGGCAAACGATTTTGCTGTTGTGTTTGAGGCAGCATCAAAGGGTGATGAAAAAGAATTTGAAAAAATTGGATTAGAGCCAGGAAAGCCATTGAATGTAATGCTTGCTGTAAAAGTCTCTGATATAAAAGAAGCATTTGAAGTGTGCGGGAGGCCTGCTGCAATTGAACAGAAGTATGATGGGTTTAGAATGTTGCTGAATAAAAAGAAAAATGGGGAGATTTCACTTTTTACACGCCGCCTTGAAAATGTTACTCCACAATTTCCAGATGTTGTTTCTGCTGTTTCCAAAGGGATTAAGGGAGAGAGTTTTATTCTTGATTCAGAGATTGTTGGATATGACAAGAAAACTGGAAAATACAAGCCATTTGAAGCTGTCTCCCAGAGAATTAAGAGAAAATATGATATTGACAAGCTTGTGAAAGAGCTCCCTGTTGAGATAAATGTTTTTGATGTTTTATATTATGAAGGAAATAGTTATCTTGAAAAGCCGTTCAGCGAGAGAAGGAAGATTGTTGAGAAAATTGTTAGGGAGAAAGAGCTTGTAATTCGGCCTGCAATACAGATTATCACTTCAAGCGAAGATGAGGCAATGAAATTTTATCAGAATGCTCTTAAGGTTGGAGAAGAAGGTATAATGATAAAGACATTGGATGCGCCATACAAGCAGGGCAGGCGAGTCGGATATATGGCGAAGTTAAAACCTCTCTTGAATGATTTTGACTTAGTTATTGTTGGAGCTGAATATGGGACAGGAAAAAGGGGAGGATGGCTGACAAGTTATATTTTAGCGTGCAGGGATGGAGACAGTCTTGTTGAGGTTGGAAAAGTTTCATCTGGGTTGAAAGAGAAAGAGAGCGAAGGAACAACTTATGATGAGATGACTAAATTGCTTAAGCCATTGATTGTTGAAGACAAGGCTGGATATGTAAAAATCAAGCCGAAAATTGTTGTTTCTGTTAATTACCAGAATATCCAAGAAAGTCCTTCTTATTCCTCTGGCTATGCCTTGAGATTTCCAAGAATAACACATTATCGCCCTGACAGGAGAATTGAAGATATTGCCACAATTGGAGATATAAAAGAGGCTGCAAGGAAGGGGAAGAGATAGGTTTCACCTCGACGATGAGGGGCAAGCTTTAAAAAGGGTGTTTATTTATAAGGTTTATAAATCATTGAAAATGGCTGAAAAATCAAATCTCAAGGTTCAAAACATTGTAGCCACGACTTCTCTTGGGAAACCTGTTTCTTTAACACAGCTTGCAAAGACACAAAGCAACACTGAATACAATCCTGAGCAGTTTCCAGGGCTTGTTTTAAGAATAAAAGAGCCAAAATCAGCTGTTCTTGTATTTTCTTCTGGAAATCTTGTTTGCACTGGGACAAAAAGTGTTGCGCAAGTCAAAGAAGTTATAGAGCAGGTTATAAAACAGATAGCCAAAATTGGTGTCAGGATAACTGACAAGCCAAAAATAACTGTTCAGAACATTGTTGCATCTGGAAGCATTAAATTGAATCTGAATTTGAATTATCTGGCTCTGGAATTAGGGAATACGGAGTATGAGCCAGAGCAGTTTCCAGGATTAGTTTACAAATTAGTTGACCCGACAGCAACATTCCTGCTTTTCTCAAACGGAAAATTAGTTTGCACAGGAACAAAGAACAAGCAGCAGCTTGAAGAGGCAATGATTCAGCTCAACAGAAACATAAAAGCTGTGAATAAGAAAGAAAAGTAATTTCTTTTGAAGAATTAAGCCCTATGGGAGCCCAGAAAGAGCACATTAATTATTTTATTGTTAGATGATAATTATTAGAAAAACTGGCTAAGCTTTTTTTGCCGGCCAAAATTCTTCAGAATTATTGACTTATTGGTGTAATTTTCTATGGGTTGTTTTAATCTTGTTTGAATTGAGTTTAGGGCTTGTTCTAAACTTGAGAATTTTTCTGGCTGTTTGCTGAAAGCTTCTCTGCTGATTTGGCGGAGGATGCCAACTCCCAATGGCGCATAATATTCTGGGCGGACTTCTCTCATAACCAGGCATTGGCATTGCCGCTTTATTTTTTCCAAATATTCTGTCAAAGCTAATCTGTTAACATAATAAGCACCTGTTACATCATCTGCATATTTTTTTCTTGGCAGAAAAGATTCATAGTCCTGCCAGTATCCACCTGATTTGAGGGCAATTTCTATGACTTCAAAAGAAAATTTGTCCGGCAAAAGCAAAAATTCATAGTGATTGCCGAGATATTCTGCATTGAAAACTAAATATTCTGAAATTTCCTGAAAAAACTTTATGCTTTTTAGCTTGTTTTTTGAAATTGTGTCATCAACAGCTGTTATGCTCCATCTTGTTGGAACCAATCTTCTATTTATGCCTAGTCCAAGCAGGCCTGCTGAGAGAAGTTTTATTATATTTGAGGTTTCAATGCCTGCTTTATCCAATTCCAATATTGCTGTTGCTGATTTTGCTGAAGTATCATTTACAAGATAATCAACTTTTGGTTTTACAATTGCATTTTCCTGCAATCTTACTTTTTCTATGTCTGCTGCATGCTGAATCAAGGGGACTTTTGCCTCTTTCTCAAGATTTTTTGTTATCGGCTTTTTTAATTTGAATTCTGCTGAAATTGACTTGTGAGTCATTGCCACTTCCTGCATGACTGGCAAGAATTTTGAATCTGGCTTTCTTCCGATTTTTATGTTTGTGGTTGTTCGTCCGTAAATTAGCTTGTTTCTAAAGGACAAGACTTCTGGGATTGAGAGCTTGTACTTGTGCCATAATTCTGGGGAGGAAAGAATCTGGGTGTTTCCTGTTTGCTCTGGGCTTAAAATTCCAGTATAGACATTGGGATAGTTCCATTTTCCTACAAAAATTTCAGGAGGAGATGAGCCGGAAAATTCCTTTACTGTCCTTGTTTTTCCAAGCAAGAAAGAGTGCTTCTTGCAGTTGTCTTCACCACAGATTTTACAATATGACATCCATTGGTAAAACAAAGTTGGTATAAAATTATTATTATACTGACAGAATTATCTGCTATCGCATACCTAGAAATGGCGACATGAATTATTTTGATTGAGAATTATTAACTTATATTCGCTGGGGGAGATTATTAAGAATAGGAAAAATTATTAGTTAAAAAGACAAAAGGGCTTTAATCCTTAAGTTCTGAGATGCCGAGCATTATCAGCAAAAGTCCAATTCCCAAAACAAACCAGAGAATTCCCCCCTTTAGGACAACTAAAGCTGCAGAAAGCCAGGTTGGGAAATAGAATCCTGCAAGAATTGCTCCTACAACGAAGATCAACCCGACAAATATTTCCATCCATTTATTCATACTTGTAGTATAATAAATTGTTTTATAAATATTATGGTGATTTAGTATAGTTTCAATCTTACTTGCAGTTATCGAGGGGTTTAAATAGATATTTTCTTTATGAAAACTATGGAAACATCAGTAAAGATAACATCAATTATTGTTGGCGCTATTTTAGTTGTAGCTCTTGTTGCAGGGTTGATTTATTGGAATGTGAATGCTCCGAAAAATACCCTTGAAGTTAGTGGACAATCAGTTGTTAAGGCAATGCCTGATATTGTAAGTGTTTATTTTAGTGTTGAGACGCTTGGTGCTGATGCTCAGACAGCCAAGGATAATAATTCTGCTATTGTTGACAAAGTAATTGTTAATCTTCTTAAAATTGGGCTCGAGAGAAAAGATATTGTGACTGAGAATTTTAATATATATGAGGATTTTGTCTGGGAAAACAACAGGCAGAGGTCAAGAGGATTCAAGGCAGTGCATTCCCTTAAAGTTCAGCTAGCTTCTGACAAAATGGACAAGGTTGGAGATGTTATTGATGCTGGTGTTGATGGGGGAGCAAGAATAAGTTATATTAATTTCGAGCTTTCTCAGGAAAAAGAAAACGAGTACAAGGCTCTTGCATTCAAGAATGCTGCTGAAGATGCAAGAATAAAAGCAGAGTCAATTGCAACAGGACTTGGAAAGAGCATTGCTAAGGACCCTGTTTCTGTTTCTGTGCAGGAATTTGGCTATATGCCTTGGAGAGTTTTCGGGCAAGAGGGCGTTATGGTTAGTGCTGCTGAGGCAAAATCTGCTGCAACAAGCATTCAGCCAGGGGAAAGAGATGTTTCTGGAAATGTAGTGGTTGTTTTCAAATTAGTTTAGGGGATAAAATGACTGAGAAATACCTTTTATTCTCGCTTGATGATGAAAAGTCAAAGAAGCTTGGAGAGGTTATTTCAAATTCTTCTTGCAAGAAGATTGTTAATTTTTTGGCTGACAGAGAGGCTTCTGCATCTGAGATTGCCTCTGAACTTAAAATGCCGTTGAATACTGCTGAATATAATCTTAACAAGCTTGTTTCTGCGGGAATGATTGAACGAGTTTCTGGATTTTTCTGGAGCACAAAGGGAAAGAAGATTGAGAAATACAGAGTTGCTAACAAGTTGATTGTTATTTCTCCGAAAAAAACAAATGTTTATTCAAAATTGAAAGGCATTGTACCTGCTATTTTGCTTTCTGCTCTGGCTACAGGATTTATTGCATGGTATTACAAAGTTCAATTAAGCGCGCAAAGAATAACTGAGAAAGTTGCTGAATCTGCTGGAGAAATGCTTGCTGCTATTCCGACACAAACAGCTGTCCAAGAAACATCAATATTAAGCTCTTTAAGCCCATGGGTTTGGTTTGCCTTTGGAGGATTGGTTATGCTGATTTTATTCTTATTGTGGAATTGGAAGAAGTTGTAAGGTTTAAATATCTGTTTTAGTTATCTATTATATGAAAATTGAGGTTAATATAGAGAAGAAATATTTCTTTGGCTTGATGATAATTGGGCTCGTGATATTGGGGGTTGTTGGGGTTGTTGCTTATAACATTGCTGGTACAGGTGGAGATCCTGCTGTTTTCGGGCATTCTGTTGATGAGATTGACTGGACAAAAACAATTCAGGGAAATGTGAGTGTTAATGGAACTATAAATGCTACAAGAATTTGCATTGGAAACATATGCCAGACAATCTGGCCACTAGGGGGCGGAGCTGATACAAGATGCGATATAAGTGGGACTTGCGCTCAATTATGCATTGGAACTGACTGCAGAACTGTCTGGCCTAGCGGCACTGGTGGAGCAGGAGGGGTTTCAAAGATTATAGCAGGAAGTGGAATAACAATCAATCCTGCAACTGGAATTGGTGATGTAACAATATCTGCAACAGGCACAGGAACAGGGGGCGGGCTTCCGACATGCACAATAGCAGGGCAGGTATTAAAGTGGAGTGGCTCTGCATGGGGATGCGGAAGCGATGTTGATACTGATACAGACACAAATTGCAACACTGCAGGAAGCTGCTCACAGGTTTGCATTGGAAGTTCATGCAAGACAAGCTGGCCAGTGGGAGTAACAGCCAAAACTTGTCCCTCTGGGGAGGCTGTTATAGCTATTAGCAGCACTGGAGTTCTAACATGCGGGGCTGTTAGTGTATCTGATGGAGGAACCGGAACTTTGACTTGGAAGAGACAATGCGTTACTAATATCATATCTGGTAGTCCTACTTGTTCAACTTATAATTGTGGAAGCTATAAGATATACGATAGTGGTGGTATGAAAGTGTGCGTTGGGAGCACTTATAATACTCCTATAACTTCTTGTACAGAGAATGCTGCTTGCACTATTTCAGGACAATATTGCGTTACAGGAAATCTTTATTCTGGATATTCTATATCTGGCACTTGTTGTGGTTTAAGCTACCCTTCGCTATACTCTCAAACAGGCGGAATATTATTCAAGTGTTCTTGAGATTAATATTGCAGAAACTTTCTCCAAAAACAAGATTTAAATAATCTCTTTGTTATTTAAATACATGAAAATTGAGGTGAATGTCGAGAAGAAATATTTCTTTGGCTTGATGGTAATTGGGCTCGTGATATTGGGGGTTGTTGGAGTTGTTGCTTATAATTCTGCTGCAGTGGGGGGAAATCCTGCGGTATTTGGGCATTCTGTTGATGAGATTGACTGGACAAAAACAATTCAGGGAAATTTGAGTGTTAATGGAATAATAAATGCCGCAAGATTTTGCATTGGAACTAACTGCATAACATCATGGCCCATGGGCGGAGGGGTAGGAGGCAATTTGAACATAATTGCTGGCAGTGGAATATTAATTACTCAGAGTAATGGGAATGTGACAATATCTGCGACAGGCGGAGGAGGAGGCTCGCAATGGACAACTGAAACTAATGGAATAAACTACTCTGGAAATGTTGGGATTGGAGCTGCTGCACAATCTGATAAGAAATTATATATTAATGGAAGCTTCAAGGTTGATGGGCCGTATGCAAACTCTGGCGAGGATAATTATAGTGCTTGGAAGACTACAAATACTCAGAATGATAATTGTCCGGGCAGCAGCAATCAGGTTGAATATAATTGCACACCAGAATATAGCGGTATTTGCAGAGATGTAAAAGTAACAGGAAGCACAAATTATAACAGAACCGTTACATGCGTTGCGAGCAAGTCAGGATTTGGGGTTTATGATGGGAATGGGATTGTGCTTAATGAGGCTGTGAGAATATTCCATGTTGCAGGGAGTAATCCTACTTGCCCGAATGGGAGTAATTTGATGAAAAAGATAGCTCCAAAAACTTGTGGCAGTCCGAATCAAGCATGTGCGGGCGACTATTATAATGGGTGTACTCTTTCTGGCGGATGGGGCGGCGGGGATAGTTGTACTTATTGCGACGATTGTAGGTATTCTACACAAATCGGTCATTATTGTGGGTCTACTAAAGAATGCAAGGGTTCATGGACAGAAGTATTATGCGTGGGGACTGCTTAATTCTGAATAATAATTGATAATTCGCGGGCGAATAATTAATAATAAATAATTAATGAACTGGTGAGGGTAATAATTATTTGATGAGTGAGGATGCTGATGATGTTGGCGGATTGTTTTGATAATAATTAATAGATTTGTGCTGATATTATCCGAGAGAATAGCTTTTTATATTCCTTTTATTTGAGGGTTGTATGCTGGATGAAAAACAAATTTTGGAGATAAAAGAGCATCTTGCCAGAGCGCAAAATCCTGTTTTTTATTATGACAATGATGCTGATGGCTTGTGCACTTTCCTGCTTCTTCGCAGGTATTTGGGGCGGGGATATGGGGTTGCAATAAGAAGCTATCCGGACTTGAATGCAACTTATCTGAAAAAGGCAGAGCAGCTAAAGGCAGATTATATTTTTGTTTTAGACAAGCCAGTAATTGCAAAAGAATTTCTTGAAGAGGCAGACATGGTGCAGATTCCAGTTGTTTGGATTGACCATCATAACATGAATCTTGACGAGGTTTTAAAGGAATTTTCAAAATTCAAGAATTTCCATCTTTATAATAATGCTTTGTCTAGTGGGGGAGGAAAGAATGGGAAAATTGAAAATGAGCCAACAAGCTATGTTGCTTATAAGATAACTAACAGGGAGGAGGATTTGTGGATTGCTTTAATTGGATGCATTGCTGACCATTATATGCCTGATTTTTCAGCTGAATTTTCAAAAAGATATCCTGAATTCTGGAGCAAAGAGCTGAAAAAACCATTTGATGTTTATTACAAGACAGAGATAGGCAGAATTGCTGTTGCCCTGAATTTTGGATTGAAAGATTCTATCTCGCATGTTGTTGAGCTGCAGAACTTTTTGATTTCATGCAAAAATCCAAATGAAGTTTTTCTGGAAATGGAAACAAACAAGACATTCAGGGCAAAATATGACGAGATAAGGAAAAAATACAATGTTTTGCTTAAGGAATCAAAGATATCTGATTCAGGAAAAATGATTTATCTTATTTATAGCGGAGATTTGAGCATAAGCGCTGACTTGTCAAATGAGCTTTCTTATCTTTATCCTGAGAAATATATTCTTGTTGCGTATAGGAAAGGCGCTATTACAAATCTCTCTCTTAGGGGCAAAAATGTCAAAAAAGTTCTTGAAAAAATCCTGAAAAAACTTGAGAATGCAACAGGTGGGGGGCATGATGATGCTGTTGGAGCAAGAATAAGAACAGAGGATTTGGATAGATTTATAAAACAATTTGAAGACGAGATTTGATGGTTAAGACAGAAGAAAATATACCCGTGCACCTATGCGTCATCCCCGACGGAAATCGCAGGTGGGCAAAGGCAAAAGGACTTGTTGCAAGTGCAGGGCATATAAAAGCTGGGAGCTATGAGCACATGAAACTGCTTTTTGATGAGGCTCGCAATCTTGGTGTAAAATACTTGTCTTTCTGGGGATTTTCAACAGAAAACTGGAAAAGAGAAAAGAAAGAGATTGATGCTATTTTTGAGCTTATGTTAAAAGCCGTAGGAGAATGGAGAAAAGAGGCTTTTGAAAATAAGGTAAGGTTCAGGCATATTGGAAGAAAGGAGAGATTGCCCAAGGAACTTGCTTCTGAAATTGAAAAATTGGAAGAAGAGACAAAAGATTTTGACAAATTTAATGTGAATTTATTCTTAGATTACGGCGGAAGGGATGAGATTGCAAGAGCTGTCAATAAAATATTAAAATCAGGCGTCGGGGAGATTAATGAAGAGAAATTTTCAGAATTCCTTGATACAAAAGATATTCCTGATGCTGATTTGATAATAAGAACAGGCGGGGAGAAAAGATTAAGCGGTTTTATGCCTTTCCAAGGAGCTTATTCTGAGCTTTATTTTAGCGATGTTTATTTTCCCGATTTTAATGCCCTAAAATTAAGAAAAGCGGTTAGTGAATTCTCAAACAGAAAAAGGAATTTTGGGAAATAATAGATAGGGTTATAGAAAGATATTTAAATTAGTAATCCCTCAGGATTACTATGAAAACCATAACAATAAAGCTGTCTGAAGAAGATGCGACTGAACTTGAAGAATTTGTTAATAAGAAGAATTATTTGTCAAAATCTGAATTTATACGGCATTTAATAATTGACAAGCTTGAGACATATAAAAAAGAAAAGTATGGATGGCTTGTTATTGCGCAGAAATCATTAAATAAAATCTGGGATAACAAGAAGGATAATGAAACATGGGGTAAGTATTTATGACTGAGCAGAGAGATCTTTTGCTTGTTCCATTTCCATTCTCTGACCAATCTGGCAGAAAAGTGAGGCCTGTAATTGTTGTAAGCAATAACACATTTAATGAGAAATCAGAGGATATTATTGTTATTGCAGTAACTTCAAATATTTCAAAGGATTATTATTCTCTTAGCTTAACTAACAATGATCTGGAAGAAGGAAAACTTTTTACGCCTTGCTGTATCAAAGTTGAAAATATACTTAAGTTGGAGAAAGAGCTAATTGTAAAGAAAATAGGTAGGATAAATGAAAAGACTCTTAAGGAGATAATATCTGTTTTATTTAAGATAGTAGGATAATAAGCAAGATTTAAAAAGAGCTCATTTTTGGCTTTAATATGCAATTAGAGAAAATGCTTAATAGCTTGGCAATACCATTGTAAATTTAGTTGCACTTTTCTTAATTAAATAATTTTGATTGAAAAATGACTGATAATATACAAGATAATAATGAAAAAACAGCGCGTGAGAACCTGCTCAGAGAGGGCTCTGAGTTAAAAGGGACTTTGATAAAAGGATATGATTTTGACAAGGGTGTTGATTATGGTGAGATTGTTAATGGCTTTTCTTCAATGGGATTTCAGGCATTGCATTTATCTCGAGGGATTGAAATTATCAATAAGATGATTGCTGACAAAGCGTTTATTTATTTGGGATATACCTCAAACATGGTTAGTTCTGGGTTACGCGATATTTTCAGATATCTTATTGAGAACAAGAAAGTTAATGTGGTTGTGACAACTGCCGGAGGCATTGAAGAAGACATAATAAAATGCCTTGGCGATTTTGTTCTTGGTGATACAGAGCATGGCAAAGCCATCTCTGTCCCTTCTAACTCTACAGGTAAATTATTGTTAGAAGGTTTTCGTGCTCCTGGAAAGGAACTCAGGGAAAAAGGGATTAACAGGATTGGAAATATTTTTGTCTCTAATTCTCTTTATGTGAAATTTGAGAAGTTTTTCCAGCCAATTTTGCAAGAGCTTTATGATGAGCAGAAAAAAACAGGAAAAATTTTCACACCATCAGATATTGTCTGGAAATTAGGGGAGAAAATAAATGATGAAAAGAGCATCTGCTACTGGGCCTGGAAAAATGGAATCAGGATTTATTGTCCAGCGCTTACTGATGGCGCTATTGGAGATAATATTTATTTCTTCAAGTTCAAGCATCCTGATTTTATTGTTGATATCGCAGAAGACGCGAAGAAATTGAATGACACTACAATTGGCTTGGAAAAATCTGGCTTGATAATATTAGGTTCAGGTGTTGTGAAGCATCATATCTTGAATGCAAATATGCTTAGAAATGGGGCTGATTATGCTGTTTATATCAACACTGCCCAGGAATTTGACGGCTCTGACTCTGGTGCTTTGCCTGAAGAAGCTATCTCATGGGGCAAGATTAAGGGGGAGGCAAATCATGTCAAGGTTTTTGGGGATGCAACCATACTCTTTCCTTTAGTTGTTGCAAAGACATTTGCAAATTCAGGGGGTGGAAGATAAAATGCTAAACTCAATTGACAGGACAAAAATGATTTTGAGGCAAGTCAGTTTCCGCCATTATCTTAAGCTGAGAGCCGGCTTGGATTTTCCAAGTGCTGACCCTGGTGATTTCAAAATTAACGGCTATTCGGAAGTAATTAGTCCTTTGGAATATCATGAATATGGAGAGATGTTTGATGCATTTCTAAGCTGCAGGTTTGCGAGAAAAATCTGCATTCGCGACAAGGCAAGAAAATGGCAGAGGACAAATGCAGATGATTTTGATATAAATGCGGGCAAAAAATTTTTTGAGATTGCAAGAGAAACAGGCAATCTTATTTATCTTAATTTTCGCAATTGTGTGTATGATAATGCATTAAGGTCTGAGCTTGGTTTTAAACTCTTGAGTTCAGAACGCCTTATTAGCGTCTATACTTGCCTTCCTGGCGAGAAAAGGGAAGATAATTGCACATGGCAGGGTTCTAATGATGAGTTTTACGAGATACTCGGACTTTTGAGAGCAGAGAGACAAAGTTGATAATACATGTAACTTAAGAAAGAAAAACTATTAATAATGCCTTTTTTTAGGTTGTATATGGCAAAACAGAAAGAGCTGAAGGGAAAAATAGGGCTTGAGATACACGCTTATCTTGTTACAAGGCAGAAGTTATTTTGCGGATGCAGAGCAAGCAGGGAAAAAGGAGTGAAGCCAAATATTCATATTTGCCCAATTTGCACTGGACAGCCAGGAGCAAAGCCAATGCTGCCTAACAAATCAGCTGTTGAGAAGGCTGTTCAAATTGGCTTGATGCTTGGATGCAAGGTAAACAAAAAATTAAACTGGCAGAGAAAGCATTATGACTGGCCTGATTTGCCAAAAGGATACCAAAATACAATTTCTGGAAAATATGCTTCACCTGTTGGAGTCAAGGGAAAGTTTGAAGGCATAGGAATCTGGAGCATGCATCTTGAGGAAGACCCTGCTTCATGGACTCCTGAAACAGGCTGCATTGATTATAATCGCTCTGGCTTGCCTCTTGTTGAGATAATAAGCGCGCCTGATTTTAAAACTGCAGAGGAAGTCATGTCTTGGCTGAGAAAATTAATACATAATCTGGATTATCTTAAGGCAATTGATTCTAATGCGGGCATAAAGGTTGATGTCAACGTCAATCTACCCGGGAAAACAGAAAGGGTTGAGATAAAGAATATTAATTCAATTGAAAATATTGGAAAAGCAATTGAGTACGAGCTGAAAAGGCAGGCTGTTGAAGGCGGAAAGACAAAAGAGACAAGAAGATATGATGAAGCAAAAGGAAAAACAATGAAAATGCGAGAAAAAGAGAGCGCTGAGGATTACAGATTTATTTCTGAGCCTGATTTGCAGGATATTATTTTGGATGACAAGTTTATTTCTTCTTTAAAGGCAAAAATGCCTGAGTCACCTGAAGAAAAATTAAAGAAGATGATTAGCAAATACAAGATTGACAAGAAGAACGCTGAGATTTTAACAAAAAATATTGATATTGCTGAATTTTTTGAGCAAGTTGCCGGGAAAATCGATGCCAAG
>Ga0315274_10002066_pt1 | contig 30718 bp, 38 predicted proteins | sample YL17G02_20_MG_FD_203700 | JGI IMG/M metagenome (GOLD analysis project Ga0315274, IMG submission 203700) | Sediment microbial communities from Yellowstone Lake, YNP, Wyoming, USA - YL17G02_20 | ecosystem: Environmental > Aquatic > Freshwater > Lake > Sediment | place: USA: Wyoming | collected...
TCCGCAAATTCCTCCTGCCGGCCCAGCATACTCCGGCCAGACTTCAGTTTGCCGGTGGCGATATCTTTCCAGTCCTCAAGATTCGGCGGGCGGTTATTTTCCTTGTAAAAACTCCGATACTCCGGGCTATGTTCGCTCACCCTGACATATCCCCCCTCTTTTACGGCGGTCTTGACGGTTGCTTGGCGGTCAAAATCTCGGAGTATTCTTGCCTCATCATTAACGATATTGTCGAGTTGTTTCCCGATCGTGCGAGACACCTTGACGGGCGCTCCCGCCTTGGCCTCTTCGGTGGCAAGGATATTCTTAACCAATGCGAGGAAGTCTTCCTCTGGCACAACTTCTTTTATTCCTTTAGATGGTGGAATTACACCGGCACCCAATGTTCCCGATTTATAAATAACGATCTCCTCGCCAGTAGCGATCGGATCAAAGTATCTCACACCATCGTAACCTCGATCAGTAACCCATTTTTCAAGCGGGTACTTTTCTTTTGGAAATGCTTTTTTGGCGGAAGCATATGCATTATCGATCGACTGGAAATCTTTTGTTAAATCCAATAACTTCGGAGTCCCCTTGAGAGGGATATTTTTGCCTGGCGTCTCCAGCCCATAGAACGCCCTAAGCGCGTTAGCATCCCGCCCGACATATAGACCGGGACCCAATTGCTTATTAAATCTTTGAGCTTTACCCCCGAGTTGTCTGATAGTTTTTGTTTTATCAGTAGTGAAATGATAAAAAGTATTCAGTTTATAATTCTCCGGCCGGCTGTAAAATAAATCTTTGTGTGCGGCAATTACTTCCTGATCGCCTATCGCCGTCTGCAGTTCTTTTTTGTATGCCGGTGTTTTGGCTAGTTTGAAGGGGTCAATCTCTTCTACAACCCCCGTTTTTGCCACCTGTTCTGCCCCGGGACGCAAGATTGCGGTCTTTGCGGCCTCGGATACCTGTTTCGCCCTTTTCGCCAGTAATTTCTCAATTTTCGCACTGACGGGTTTGAGCAGATCCCCAAACGCACCTTTGGCCCCGGCCTTGATTATCTTCTCCCCCGCGCCTTTGGCCAGATCGATTCCCGCCTCACCTGCCTTGCGCAAAACCCGGCCAGTTATTTTGCTGATTGCACCCGTGCCGGCTTGGATCCCAAGGACCATATTGAACGCAAATTCGCCCGACTTTTTAGTAAGCACGGAAAATTCTGTTTTCTCATCGGGGGTCAGATTTTTGCGTTTGACATAAAGTTCACCCCACCTTTTTCGTTCTTCCGCGGTTGGGGGTTCAAGACCGGAGAATTTTCGGATACGTTCGGCGACTTTCAGATATTGTTTAATTCCAGGTAAATTAACAAGTTTTTCTTTGGCAGTTTCGTAAGTACTCCGTGTGAACAGATTTTTGACGGTCTCAAATGTCTGATTAACTTGCTGGGGGACTGACAATGACGTGCGTTTCGGCCCGAGGCCAACCGTTCCCGCACCTTTCCAGGTCTCGAATTTGCCGGTTGTTTTATTATGCTGAAAAAATACATTTCCGTTCGGATCGCCCACAAGTTCGTTATTGCGAATCTCATCCAAGACCTGATTGACAAGATCCGCTTTCGTGCGAGACGGTTCATCGAGTGCGTCGGACATATACTTTTTATATTGTTCCCCGCCAAACGCGTCGAACTCCGGACTGGACACTATCGTTCCGACCGAGGCCTTCATCCTGGCCGCGCGGTTAAGTGCGACTTGGGCAACGTCTCTGGCTTCGTTGATATCCTTTGCATTTGAGATCTCGCCGAACATGGTGCCGCCGAGCATTTTGAGGTCGCGTTCAATAGGCGACTGCAGTCGTTTAATCGCCTCGTCGGACAAAACCTGATTCTGTTTTTGCTGGAGTGGCGGAATCCCGGGCAGTCCTTGGGCGTTCAGTCGCTTGACTGCCGGGGTATTCGGATTAGACAGACGCGCCTGCGCTTGGGGCGAAAGCGAATACGTCGGCGCCTGCGTGCCTAAAATCTTTTGAGTCAATTCTTTTAGACCACCGAGAAATCCCATAAGTCGTTATAGTTAAAAAACCTGATCTAACGCCGCTTGGACTTCGAGTGGGACGGGGTTGTTGCCGTATTGCTTTTCAATATCCTTACGGCTAAATCCTTTGTCTTTGAGTTGCTGGGCATACGTGACCTCCTCGGCTATGGCCGCGGCGAAATCGCCACCCGTGGCTTTCGGTTGAAGCTCGGCCGGCAGTTTGTCGATCTCTTGTTGCCTCAAGTAGAGTTGCTGGGGAAAACTCGACGTATAATTTGCCTGGGACCCGCCGGCCGCGACAAATTTGCGCAGACCCTCAAGATAGGTACCGGCAGAAACCAATCCGTCCGTACCACGTTTTGATTCAAGATAGTTACCGGTAGTCGTATCACGTTTTGTGCTTTCAGTGCCAAGTTTCGCTTTCGCTATACCCGGCAGTTGTTTGCCCGCGATCGCCTGCAGTTCGGCCAGCGACATCGAAGGACTTAAGCCTGTGACCCCCTCCGTGGCCAACTTGATGAACAGATCATCGTGCGTATTTTGATTGCCTTTTTCTATCTTGTAATAATCCGTGGCCTTGGCGATCAGGTCGTTATATGTCTTTCTTTCTTGGTCGGTCAGGTCTTTGGCATTGGCGAGGGTGTCCTTTATGAAGCTGATTTTTTGGTTGATGACGTTTAGGTTCGCGGTATAGGCGGCGGACGCGTAATCCTTGGCATCCGCAAGGTTGCCGTTCGCGATCTCAACCTTGGCGGCCGCCTCGGATCTCCGGCCGGCATACGACTCTTGGATTATCTTCATCTGTCCCGCCGCGGCCCAACTCGGGATCGCCTTGCCCTTGATTAGATTGGTGGCGTCGATCTCCTCCTTGTCTATCGCCGCCAGTTCGGTCTTGGCTTGGTCTCGTCCGACCCTCGCCGCCGTGATGTCGGCGCTGTTGAATAATTTATCAAAAAGTCCCTGCGATTGTTCCAGGAGGTTCTCCATCCCCGTTGTCGCCGCCTCACGCGCTTTCGTTTCTGCCGCCTGCGCGGCGGCCAATGTGTCGCCCTCTGCGGTCAGTTTCTCCGGGCTGGCGATGCCTTTGTAGTATTTCTCCAAGTCAGTTGGCGCAAGAGGTGCCTGTGGGATCACCGGAGTAGCCGGCGTGGTCTTTTGGGGAATCCCCGCCAGCAGAGGCACGATGCCTTTTTGCTGGGCCTGAGTATAAGATATGTAATTTCCTTGCGGGTCATAAACGTCATTCCCAATCCTGTAGTATCCGGCCACACTAGAGGTTGAACCCGAACTGGCCGCAGGTTTCGCGGTTGCGGCGGTTGGTGTCTGGGCATTCAGCAACCTCGCCTGCGCCTCCGGCGAGAGATTTTGTTGCGCCGGTGTCGGGTTGGTAACTTTTGAGTATAGATTTTTGAGAAAATTTAGGGCCATATGTTTGATTATAATATAAAAATTTTAACAATCCCAAAGATCACTTTAGTACCTCTATTAAAATTGAATCTATTATCATAGTCATCGCAGAAGAAGATTTGCGGGAAACGACTACGTCAAACTTCTGGTCGGCGGTTGTGTCTATTGTGCCCAAATTTATGGTAGACAGGTCTACTGCATCATCAGTGGCGCCAGCCATCAATGTGGCCGTTGCCACTTGGGAATTAGTGGCATTTCTATTGGACATTGTTCCTTCAAAGTAAAATGGGGTAGCACCGGGTTCAATTGCGCCCTCATTTATGCGAAAATCCCCAGTAGACCTAGAACCATTGCCATACCAGACGGAAAGGTATCCCTCTCCTAATGTCATTTGCCCCCAAATCCTGTATCTCAAAACTCCATTTGCTCCCAAAGTATTGGCGGGGATGGTAATAGAATAATTGGTTTGGGCGGCACCGTTTTCAAGTATCGCCGACGTAGTTTCCGTGTTCCTGCAAGCATATCTCGGAGAAATACTGGGAACTCTCGGTTGTAAGGAGATTGTCTCTCCGGTAGTGGCAGTTTTAGCCACAAGGACTGGGGCATTATAAGTCCCAGAAGAAGTTGAAATTGCTCCTGCGGTGTCGGATAAATAATAAAGCAGTCCCGGGCTTAAACCTGAAAGTCCAGTAACCAATCCCTGCCTGATAACCGAACCTGAAGCCCCGTTTGAAATTGCCGAAGGGGCAAATCCGATGAAGTTCTTGGTAAGGAAATCCGAAGTTCCTCTGGTCTGCCTTAATACGGCAGTCGCGGTATCGGCTTTGTATGTTTTGAAAATCGCATCGCTGTGGGGCGAAACCCCAACACTGATAGTGGCGACCGTGGTTGCAGTAGCGCCCCTCCTCAATACCCTAGTAGCATCGGAGGTAGTTGTATAACCCGACGAGTGAGCCGGAGAGGATGTGGAAATATCCGCCGCCCAAACATAGTAATTATCTGCGTCATTCGCCCCTGAACGGGAAAGAACCAGATGATAATTCGTTCCCGAAACTACTGGGATAAAATCTCCCAAATAGACCGTATACCAGGCAAAAGAACCCGTAAGAGTTGAACCGGCCAGGGTTATGGTGCAAAGTTTAACACCCGGGACGTTTGAATTATCCGACCAGATTTCAACGTTGATATTGTCTGTCGGACTACCGTTTTTCTTAAGGTAAAGTCCGACCTGCATCAGGTGGGAAGTCGCACCCGCTATGAACTCTTGGGCTAGAAACTCGTACCCCGCATTACCTCCAAGAGGATACCCGTCAGTCGCGTTCTGCTGGTGGGTCTGGTCGTAATTGACGTCTATTATCGGGACAGGACAAAGGGCAACGGCATTTCCGGCAGAAATCGTCTCGCCTGCGGCAAGAGTGGCCTCAATGTTTTCAGGACCCGGCACGGCTTCGAACGCCGCCGACCCGTCGCCGCCGGGAGCGGTCAGTACGTAGCCGTCGGTCGCTCCCTTCCCAAAAATATTCTCGGCGAAATGCCCGTGGCCCGGGTCGAGGCTGTTCTTGTTTGTAAGTTTATCCTCAATCGAGCGGGTATCTTTTTTGAGGGCATCCCTGTCCAGAACATCGATCCTGTTTGCCAGACTATTCAGCAATTTCAACTTTTCTTCCTCGGACATCCCGCTATAAAACAAACCCCCCGAAGTCTTCACCTCGTCTGTTTCCTCTGTGCCCACAACTAATTCTTCCTCATAAGCCGGCATCAGTCCTGTTCCGCCGTGCGGAATCGGAGTTTTATTTTCTCCAATTGGGCATCGGCGGTCATTAGGTCTATTTTGATCTTATGTTTATGGCCTTTGGTAAAGGCATTGGAAAAAGTACCGGAGGCGCCACCGGTCAGAAATCCATTGTTGCCGATGATTGTCTTGAATTCGGTATTGCCTTTGCAGGTGGCGATTGCCGTATAACCGGAATCGCCGTCCTTTTTGTGACTTATTCTTATCGTCGTGTTTGCCCCAAATGCCTCATGAAAAAGGGTCGCCTTCAAGATCTGGGATTTGAGTCCCGGAAACGGCCTCATCCAGACACTCTCATAGACGCATCCGTTCTCGGCCAGGGTCGCCGAACCGGCCGAACGGGCCGAACCGATCGTAAACTCCAGGTTCCGATACGCGCCATTAGTTGCATCGTAGGCCGTGGCAAAGAGACCGATCTCACCCAGCGAGGATCCGTAGGCATTCTTGTCGTCGTACCATTTGATCGCCTTAAAATACTGGAGCGAGGAGTCGTAGGTCAGGGGCGACGCCGCACTCAGTGAAAGAAACGCATTGTATAAAAAGGTTGAGCCGTCGTTGTTAAATCCGAAGGCATAGATCCCGTTCTTAAAACCGGCAACGGCGCAATATGTCCCGAAGTACAGTATGCCGTCCTTGACGTCGACCGCCCAAGGCTTGACTGTAAAATCCGTGTTATAGTCGCCGACCTTCAGGGTCTTGAGTAAGATCAGGTTGTCCCCGCCTGTCCATTGCCAGATTTTGTAATCAAAATCAGCGGTGATGATTATAACCCGGCCGGCCACGTTTCTGATGGCGCAGATCCTGAAGACCTTGGTGTCATAGACATCATCGTAAGTATAGACCAGTGATTGGTACGGGTCCCAGATGAAAAGTTTTGAGGTCTCACCATTGGTGGAGTTGGCCGCGATCAGAACCTTGTTGCCATAGGAGATCGCGTCCACCGGATCATAAGTAGCCGGAAAGGTCGCCAAGGCCGTGGCCTCAACACTGAACAAACCGATGGCGTGGTTTGTGAAAACATAGGTCTCTCCGTCCGTGTGCTGAATAAAACCTCTCACGTAACTTGAACCAGACCAAGCCAAGGTATAAGTGTTTAGGGCCAAAGTTGGAGAGGTGAAGGCATTGCACGAACCGATGCACAGGTTGTTGGAGTAGTTTGAGAAAAAATAAACCACGCCTCCGACCGCCCAGGCGCCACCGCAGGGTTCGGTTGCGCTGGAACCGGAGGCGGTGCTGTCACTGTCGGCCTCCATCCAAGAGGCGACACTGGGGCTATCCTTGGTAAACAACCCCATTCTGTTTTCATCGGGATTTGGGGTTGTGTCCAAACCATAGTCGACCGCGCACATACGGGCTCCTGCCGCATAGGCCAGAGCATATCCCCTGACATTGCCGATTTTTCCGTTTAGGCCCGTATTTAACGCGGTAGACTCCTCTTCGGTGATCCAACTGGGCATTAAAAATGGCTGACCCTCGATCAGATCGGCGCATTGGACGTAGGCGCATTGGCCCACTCCGGCATACTCGTCCAAGTCAACATCGGTCATGCCACCATGCCACTTGTTTATTGTTATGTTTTTCTCCTGATATGCGGGCATAGTATTGGATTATCCTATAAATTGTAATTCTTCTATACTTTCAAGCCGTTGCGATGGATAGTGCAATTTCTCGGCTTTGATCAGGTTCTCATAATACGCCGCCAATTTGGCGTATTGATTATCGCTGTTGGGTTCTTTTTCCATCAAGTACATCAGCGTGCGCGTAATTAAAATATCGTCATTGCGCAGGACGAAAGTGTCAGTCGTATCCGCCGCCGCGAAATCGACCCGGGTCGTCCCGGCGCTGACATCGTTGACAAGGTAAAACGAGTAGTATTTGAGCGTCAGCGTCTCGGTCTTGTCGTGATAAATCAAAAGGTTCGACCCGTCTTTGGCAAACGCGTCCTCGATGTCGTGCGGCACGTAGCGGTCTCCGCGATCGAGATTCTTGAGCAGATCCGGCCGACAATACCAAAACTTATAATCATTATCCGCGTTGTTGAGTTCGATGGGCGCCCAGAAATCGGCCGGTTTTGAAACACTGGCGTATGACAAAGTCGAACTGCGGGTGAAACTTAAATCAGTCGAGGTCCGCGTCTCCTCGAAATCATGGTCAAGCGGAATCTGCTGGAGCGCCAGATTAACATACCGCACCAGTTCTGCGGCGGTCCGACTCGCCAACGACAGCTCCTGACTGCGGTCTGCGATTATTTGAAGTATATTGGCTTGTGTGTCACTCATAGAATCGTTTTATTGCCCCCAAAATGCCCCAGGATGACATCCTATTGCCACGTTTCAATATCAACTATCTCTCCGGCCGAATCTGCGCACTTTAGATAGATTATTTTCGCCGCGCCGATGAATATCTGGGTCAGTTCCCGGGACCCTCCGGCCGGGACCGTCCGGTACGGCCCGCCAGTCGTGAACGAGTACTGCAGGTTGTACCCGAGACTGCGCAGGTGAAACAGAATCTGTCGCGTGCCGGCGGGAATGGTGTATGGATATTCGGTATTGGCCAGCGTCAAAGTAACCGATGTCTCGGTCACGTCCTTTGCCAGCGCTAACAAGACCTCTCGTGACGGTGCGTCCATAATGGGGTTTGATTCAATTAAAACCCGCCGGGTCGACTATTCCGGCGACGGTTCTGTCCCAAGTTTTTTCTCGAGTTCTCTGGCTTCTTCCAATCGTTTTATGCTTGCCGTTTCTTTGTCCTGCGCGATCTTGGACTTTTCATTGACCAGGTTCTCAAACTCCAACGCCTGTTTCTCGCGTTTGGCGATGGCATTTTCCTTGGCAACCACAGTTGTCTCGCGATCGGTCAGCTCCGCGTTCTTGGCGTTTATCCTTTCCCACTGCGCCTTCACGTCCAGTTCCCGTACTTTGAGCGACTCGTCCTTGACTATCAGCCTCTTCTCAAGGACCCTCATGCCCTCGGTGTCCTTGACGATCTTCGCGTGGTTGTCCCCGGTAACCTTGCGGGCCGAGGCCACTTCCTCAAGAACCACTTTGTTGCCACTGACGATCCCCTTGTTATTCGCAATCAGCGCCTCACGCCTGTCATTCTCGGATCGGAGGGTGCCGTTTGCCCCTAGGATAACGTCCTTATCTTTCTCAATCTCGGCGAGCAATTCTTTCTCCTCGACGATCTTGTCATCCAGTTTTTTGATCGCCTCTGTTGTCCTTATTTGGATTTCGTCCAGTCTGGATTGGGATGCGTCCGATTGGGCTTTAAGAATATCCGCTTTCTTTTCTTCCTCCACGGCGCTTGTCTTCGCTCTAAGGATTGCGGCCTCTTGCCCCGCTAACTCAATTTGTTTGTCTTTGATCTCGTGCCTCAATTTTTCATTGAGGAGTTTCAACCCTTGGGATGACAAATTTTCCACGTCGTTTTCAATGCTCATAAATTAATGTCCAAAACTAGGCAGAGCGTCGGCCTGCGGCCGCCCACCCGTGCATCATTTTGGATCCGTATTTTTTGGCCCCGGCACTGTACGCAACAGCCCCGGGATTCTTGACTTTGGGATTCGCGGCGATCGACTTTACCAAGGACTTGAACCTTGCGCCGGCTCCCGGTTTTGATTTCGCGGCAACCTTCTTGTACTGCTCGCGTAAAAACTTTTGTTTGGCTTTGTCCGCCATGATTAAAATTATAAGATTAGGCGTCTGATCTCCATCTCCTTTTTGACGCCGTTGTATGCCGTCTTCATCGCGCTATCGTAGACCTTCTCGCGGATCTCCGACTCGTCGGTGTCTTTGAGTCTGCCATTCGCCCGCGAGTGCTCCTCGGTTATCTGTTGGCCTCTCTCGGCGGCCTCAAGACGGCGACCCTCGGGAACTTTGGATCTCAAGACGTCCCTCTTGCGAGCCTCAAAAAGGGCTTTTTCGCCTTCGAATTGTGTGAGTTTTCTGCCCATGATTCGACCACTGGTTTGCTTTTATCAAAAGAAACCAGCAAAGAAAACCTCAACTCTAATTCGTCAGATAAAGTATCCTGTAGAAGATATCAAATTTGAAATACGTGTCACCATCAATTGCTGGTTCGGCCGTTGTGATGGCTCGACGAAGTACGACTGCAGAGTTAGATGCCGCAGAATAAGCGATGGCCGGGTTAACCACGACATAGGAAGGACTGGCAACGGTAGTATTTAATCCACCGGAAAAGAACCCCTTGCTAAGTGAGGCGGTAATTGCAAATCCCTTGCTGGTGTTGGCCGCGTATCCTATCGTGGGGGCCCCAGAGGCGCCACTTCCAGTCCACGATTCCGAGGAGAATACTCTATATCCGGTCGCACTTACGAGTTGATTGACATAACCAACCGCAGGACGCGCGAGTAGTTCCAATGAAGTTGTCGCAAGTTCACCGAATGACGCACTGGCCAATGTAACGGTCTTGTAGTGAATGAGCGAATCCTCAATATCCGCCGACAGTATCGTCCCGTCAAGAATCTTCGCAGTCGTAACCGCGTCGGTACCAAGGTCTGATGCGGCAATCGTGCCATCGACTATATGCGCCGAGGTGATCGAGCTTGAAGTCAGTCCGCCACCCTCGACGTAGGTGGTCGTCCCGGCGACCTCATTCTTCAGTCCCGCCAAACCGACCACGACCTTGTCGCCGAGTTGCCCGACTTGCTGGGTGAAATAAATGCCCAAAAGCAGGAAGGCGACCACTACCGCTCCGGCAAGCGTCAAAACTAATTTTTTTTCTTTGTCCATCATAGAGGTTATAAAACTTAAACTAATTGATCGACCTTACGGTTGTTCCTGTCTCTGAGGAGCAACCAAGCCATGCAAAAACGGAAAAGTTTAGACGGTCTTGGCCTTGAGCGCCGAATTCGCCCTGAAGTTCAGGCAACCGAGGTTGCCGTAGAACTTATACGTGGCCCACCATGCCGGCCTGAGGTCTTGTTTCTCGAATATGCCTCCGCCCTGCTGAAGCCATCCCATGTCAAGTTTTCCGATAGTGAGCGACGGGGTCGTCAGGAAGAACACTTCGCCGAAACCGATGTCATGATCCATGACCACGCCCACGCCCGGCTTTCCGGCCGCGAACTCAAGACCCACAAACCCGCCGGTCAGCGCCAACGTGGCGGCCGACCTTTTCATCGTCACCAAAAGTGACGCGTACTTGGAGTACAAGGTGGGGTTCGTGATGATGAAATTCACGTCGCCATACTTGTCCGCCTGAATCAATGCGTCAACCATGTCGGACTCGGTCAACGCCTCCGAGGTTTCGTCTATGTACGGCTGAGACCAGTAACTTGTCGAACGGGTTATCCCATAAATATCATTGCTGGCCGAGAGAATGTTCTCCAGTCCGTGCATCTCGCAGTTGTCCGCGCCGGTCAACTTAATGAGGTCGCTGGCGGCGATGGTGGCCGAGCTGACGATGGTGAACACGGTAGCCGAATTAACGGTGTCAACGACACAGGTGTCGCCAGTGGCGCCATCGGCCTCGGCATCCGTTCCGATATGCAGACTCGCGCCTGGCACGATGTACTGCGTCCCCCATGTGTTCGCCTCCGTCGGCCCGTGGACGGTGACGGTCGTGCTGGACGATCCGCTACCGCTCTCGATCGCGAGGACGGCATTGTTGGCGATCGTGCCTCCAAGGTGCAGGAGTTGCCTGTTCATCGAACGCCGCAACGAATCCTGCACTGCGGTGCCGAAGTTGGTCGCTAAGTCGACGATCGAACCCGGCTTGCCCTTCGCGGCCGTCAGGGCGAAGTCGGTTATGATGTGCGATCCGTAACCAGTGGCCGCGGTGACGGTCATCTGGTCATATTTTGGCGCGCCGAAATTCAAATCTGCGGTGGCGGCCGAACTCTGGAAATAGACTCCCGAGTGGTCATATATCTGAACGTCTATCAGGAACGTGTTGTTTTCCATCGGACGCATCCCCTTGTTCTTTTCGAATTGCGACAAAGCGACGGTCTTTTTGAAGATCTGCGATTGGATCACCGGATCCACGTCCTGAAGCAAGATATCAGACACACTCGCTAGTGTGGTTGGTGTTGGCATGCTGAAAAATTGTTATATCCTCCGCCGGGTTATCCTTCCATGGAGGCGGTTGTCTTGTCGATGAGATACTGGCGGCGTTCGTCGGGCGTCATTTCCTCGATCTTTTTGCCTTTCGGCAATTGGACTCCTCCCTTGCCCGGTTCTTTGACGTGAGGCCCGTGACCTTTTTCAAGTGCCTGCTTGATGTGCCATTCGATCAAGACCTTTTCATTCATGGCCTTGTAAACGGTCTCCGGGTCAACCCACATCTCATTCGCCTCGGCATACTGGGCGATCGCCTGCCGGTCGAACTTCGGCCGGCCGTCTTTGCCGTCATATGCTTTCTCAAGAGTATCCAGCCTTTGCTCGAACTTGATCGACTTGCCGAATTCCTCTCTCTCGGTCGCGAGTTCCTCTTTTGTGAGAAACCCCATCGACTTGAAATAGTCCTTCTGCTTTTGCTGATACTCCTTGTCTTCGCCGCCCTCGCCTTTGTCGCCTTCATTTTCGGATCTCCCTGGAGCGGATCGGATATAATCAGTTATTGATTTTAACTCTGACTTGATTGATCCCAGTTCTTCGGGGCTGACTCCCTTCTTGCTCAAACTTTTTTCCAACTCGACGTAGGATTTTGCGACCTCCTCCGCCGTTTTTCCCTGAAACTTTTCAGGGAGTTGGAATTCCCCTTCGCCTTCTCCCGCTCCTTCGCCGCCAAGATCATCGGCTCCGGAACCGGCTCCCGCCTCTCCCCCGCCTTTGTCGGCCGGGGCGGCCTCGCCATCCATGCGATACATAAACTCGTCTCTCGTTAACATGTCTCAAAATCTTCGTGTGGGCTTGTAGGGCAATCGTGCAAAACCGCGTGCCGCTTTGCGGGTTCTCCTTGCGGGCCCGCAGGCGACACAGCTATCGCGCATAAATGATTGCCTTTGTAAGTTCTCCTCGGAAGAATTTAATCTCATTCGGCTCACGAGTCCGGCCCGCCAAGATTGGGGTTTATAAGGCCCCGCCTCAGGCGTGCCAGAATCCTGAGCCGAACCAAAAGCTACTTCCCTTTTTTCGCTAACTCGTAATTTTGAATCGACGTCTTGCAAATCTTAATCGCGGCCACCTTCCGCGTCTCATGCGGATTGCCGGCTTTGAACTTCGGATTCGCAAGGATGTCGGAAATACAATTCTCCATTTTTTTATCGACCCTTGGAGAATCGCCGACTTTTTTTAACATCCCGTATGGCAAATTATTATTATATAATTTATTGATGCCCGATGACGGCCTTCAACTCCGCCGCCGTTCTCGCCAAGTCCTGACGCGGTGCGGCTTCCGGATTGACAATTGTCGGCGGGTTGCCGCCTCCCGCACTTGCGATACTGGTCATCTGCTCTTGGGCCCGGGCCGCTTTCTCGCGCTCGGTTATCTCCTTGACGTCGCCGTATGCGCCGCCCTCAAGTATGGTTTGCGGGTCTTTGAGTACGCCGGCCTTGTACAGGTCCAACAATTCCTGCCTCCTCGCCAGCGCTTGGAACGCTCCGATCGGCACCAGTTCAACGCGGACGGTATCAAAGTATTTTAACAGTCTGGCGGCGTCCGGTTTGTTTTCCGCTTCCGAGGATATTACCTGGCCCTCTTTCATAACACCTTTCTCCCACCAGAATATATCCTTGCTTACCTGCATATGCTTGACGGACAATTTGAGAATTCTTTTAGCGACTTTTATCAGTGAGGTTTTAAGATTCTCGAACGGCTCCGACATGTTCGTCTGGTCGTTTGATATCAGGAATCCGATGCCGGTTGCGGTTTCCGTCTTGCGGATCTCGGAGGGGTGGATTCCGATAATATCCTCCATCAGCCTTTCGGAGACGCTGAGGAAATTAAAAGGATCGTTCGTCATGGTCGGAGGTTGAATCCATTCCGGTTTGCGCTCGGCCGGGCCGTCATACTCGACGATCTGCCCGTCCTTGTCGGAGATTCGGTCGATCTTCGTATCCTTGTGCTTTGTCAACCGCCCCTTGTTTATCGTGCGGATCCATTCCTCTATGTGGGTATAGACATTATTGATCCCTCTCTGCGGGTCGACCGCATCTTTAAACCACGGCTCATTGAATATGTCGTTCGGCCTCTCCTCGGGATAATAGGGAATGAACCTGAAATCGTTACCCGTCTCGACGTCCTCGCGGAAGACGTGATCGCCGCTTCCCTCCTCGCACAAAGTGATGATGTCAATTTTCGGTTTTCCTTCGGCGTCCCTGCCGAGGACGTGATACTCCTCGAGCATCACCTCATCGACGTCTTTGTTTTGCGTCGCGGTCGGATTGTATTTTGCGGCCAGATAGTTCTGAAATATCTCGGAGGATGAGAGTTTTTTTGTCGCCTGCAGGTTCTCGGGCACGTCTTTGAACGCCGGGTTGTTGTCGACGTCTTTTTCCTCGCGCAGATCCTTGAGCGATTTGCGGTACATCTTGACCATGAACCGGTGCGACGGGTCGTCCAGCAGATCAAACGGGTCACGCGATGCCACAGTCGGCAAAAGCTTGTCATTGTCCCAATAGACATCAAAATATCCGACACTCCTCAAAAAGCCGTACTCCAAGACGTTGCGTATCGTGCGCCTAAACTCATCATTGGATTCCACGAACCAATTGAGATAATGTGAGGCGATCTGCGCCTCCTCGGACGAACCGGGCACGTCAAACCGCACCTGCGTCATCGTGGTGAACGCTTTGACCGATCTAAGAAGGGCACGGAATTTGTTGATCGTGCGCCTGATTTCGGCCGGCCGTTTGGTTATCGGGACCACCTGAACGGTGCCAGCAGACGAATTGGCGGTACGGTTGACGAGTTTGTAGTGGTCGCCGTCCTTGATAAGTTGCAACTCATACCACATAACTTCGTAACGCACGCGAAAATCCCGGGCGTATTTTTTGAACGCCCTTAGTTTTGAGACGAGTTCTTTTTGCCCCGTGTCCTGTTTTTGAGTTCCGTCCGCTGGCGATGTTTTTTGATCTGCCATGCGAAAACTATATATAGAAATTATAGCACACTATTTGAAAGCACTCCTAATTTCATCCGGCGACTTGCCGGCAAAAGTCTCCGACAAACTCGATTCCTCATCGCCCTCCGGCTTTATCGCCGTGTCTTTCGGGGGCGGTTTCATGGCCTGCATCGCCTCGTCGATCGTTTTGGCTTTGATAAAAACCTCCAGCCGTTTGATATGCGACAGAAACATCCAGACGGTGAATCCTTGAAGCAAAATAAAGAAAATTGTTATTAAAATCAACGCCATTTTATTGCGGATTCAGTTTGTCCTCGGGTTTAAGGATCGCGCCATCGCCCTTGATCAGCCCGTCCTTTTGGGCCGCCATTTGCTCGTGATACTTCTTCATGTCGACCCGGGCAATCATCGGCCGGGGTCCCTCGATCGGATTAAACGACCACCTTATCCCGAAGTCAACATGATGCCTATTGACAAGCTCCACGTACTCGCGCATAAACTCCGGGTCGCGCAACTTAAAATCTTCCGCATCCGCTCTTCTTTGCTCCTCGCCCAACTCGGCCTGTTTGGCCTGTGCCTGTTTGTCGAGATACTTTTTGCTTTTGAACAATGCCATATTATAGGACCATGCCCGAGTTGCCTGATTCAGTTGCTTTGAGCCGCTGAAAGGCCGTCTCGAAGTCCTTAGCTTTTATGTCTTTTGGTTTTCTGCTCTCCGGTTTGACCTCCGGCTGGGGCGGATACGCGATGTCGTGCATATATTGACAGGCATCCGATAAATCGTCGTAACGATATCTTGGAAACTTTAATAACTCGGTTATTAACTCCGCGGTGTCGTCCATCGGATTCGCATTAAAGAATATCGACCCCTGCGCGAACCTGCCCTGTAGGCGGCCCCTGATCCGATCCTGCTTGCGGATGCCTTTGTCTTTGAGCTCGATCGCGTACACCGACTTGTTTTCCTGCCTGTTTTTTAATTCAATATACGGTTTAAGTAAATCGTCAAATGCTTTCTGTTCGACTCCGACCATAATCGGCTTGTACACTGACCACAGTCGGAAGATCTCGTTGATCAGGTCGGGGGTATTCAGCTTGTACCGCTTAACATATCGCAGATACCAGTTATTTAGAACGTCCACCGAGTTCACAACGCATCCGATCCAATCCGTGCCGGCTTTGGTGCTCGGCGCGTTGTCAAAAGTTATGAAAGTATTTAAAATCTTTTCCCGCAATTCTGGCTCGTAGTATGTGTTTTCAAACCACATTTTTTTGAACGCCGCAGTCTCGTCGTCTGTTGGATCGTTAAGATATAGGCACGAAAAATCGTAGGCCGACTGATTCTTGATCTGCTCAAATCCCTCAAACGACTTCGCCTCCGGCCATCTTATCGCTCTCGGTTCTTTGATGATCCCGCGTTCCCACTCCGGTTTGCCCGGGTCGTCCGCCAGCTCCTCCTCGTAACAACCGGCGACCATCACCTCATACTCTTCGGGGTGCGCCTTGGCTTGGTCTAGGAGCCATCCGTGCAGATCCGAGTGGTCCCATCGCGTACCGATGTCCAGCAGGATTGCGTTGTCGGTTGCCAACGACATGATATCCCGCCAGTATTGGATCGTCTTCTCGATCTGCTCCTTGGTCGTCACGGTCACGCGCGAGACAAGGTCGTCGGCAATAACCAAATCGTAGTGGGTCGAAACCAGCGACGTCTCGGCAGAACCGGTCTGGATCGTCGGCTCCTTGATCGCGGGCAGGGTGCGGTTGCCGACGGTGATCTGCGACTCCGTCCATTTCTGCTCGTTTTTGTTCACGAACCCATCCCCGTAAATCAGTTTGAAAAGGTCATTCCGTTCGAACTGCTCCTTGATCGCTCCCAGAAACTTCTTGGCGTTGTCCAGCTTTTCGTTCGTCAGAAACACCCGGACGTTCGGGTTCCGGACTATCTGCTGGAGCGTCCAACTTATCGTCACCAGCGTCGACTTGAGATGTTCCCGGGGCAACAGCAGGATCCCTGTTATCTTTTTTGTCGGGTTCGCTTTTTGCTTCGCCAGTATCCGCCGCAGGAACTCCGCCACTTCCAGGTGGATCTTCCCCAACGGCTTGAACAGGACATACCTCGCTGACGGGTATAGAACCTCCCGGGCCAGATAGATCAGATCCTCCTTTCCTTTCCGCGCCATCTCGCGCCTTATCAATTCCCGATAAAGCGGCCGCAATTCCTGCAGTAATCCGTTGCTTAATTTGCTCGTCGGAGAGTTCATTTGCCCAAAGCGGATTCTCAGCGTCGCCGGCTACCTTGACGATCTCCGGCTGACGGCCGATGATCCACTGGATCAACCAATCAATGCTCGCGCTGTCGGGGGCCTTGCGGTATATGTCTATCAGTTCGCCGTTGATTTCTCTTGCCACCCTGACGTCCCCGAACGCAAGCGCGAACTTATGCCGCAATAGTTTCGTCCAGCCTTTGTATCCATCAATATCGGGAACCTCGCCTTCCATCACCGACCGCAACAGAATATCCAGCGCCGCCGCCTGTTTTTCTTTCATGCCGGCTTTAACAAGTCCGTTGACCGATTGGGGACCAGGTGGACGCCCACCGGCGCCAATGTGGCCCAATGCGTTTTTGTTGCCTAGAGGGGCTGGCATACTTTTTGCAAATTTGTTGTAGTTAAAACTTTAACAACTTTGATTTCTTATTTAATAATATATCTAATTGTCAAAAGTGCAATCAACACCCCGATCGGAATACCGATTAATCCCGCACATATAATGATTTTAAGAATCTCGCGCATTTGAGTAGAATTTGCAATAAATGAGTAGATTTGCCTGTTTCTGCCATTATTTGACGCGTTGGGTTGCGCGGGGTCGCATTATTATTACATGAGCCGACCCGTCATGCCTATAACGGCGAAACGCCTCACCGAACTTGGTTAGAGGCGTTCCTAAACTGCAAATGCCTAGTTTTTTGAGCTGGACTTACGTTCGCCTGATTGTGATCACAATCGATTGAGCCCATTGATATTATTATATCATACTAATTGAAATAAGTTGTCCACTATGGATTACTCTCATTTTATTCCTCGTTTCCGGTAAACGCATATGGCATTTATGACACAAAATTACTGCGTTTAATAAATCGCCAATTTTTTCATATTTGCGGGTTTTTTTATTGTCATCGTTTGGATGATGAACGTCGAATCTTCTCATGCCCGCTTTCCATTTCCTCCCACATAATTCGCAAACATGACCGCCTATTACCCTTCTTATTTCTCGCGCAAAGTCCATTCCTTGTAAATAACGTCTACCGACTCGCATGTGCCTCTCCCGACAGGAACCACAAATTATTCTCATGGGTCCCCGAGAGGTAACAATTTTAACATTACAAATCGCACAATTAGAAATGACGGGTTCGTAATGACTATACGCGCCACCATGTTCCCCGCATCTGGCATTGGGGTAATTTCTTGGCCCGGCTATTTGAATCAGGTTGCAAATTACGCAGTCACCCATGAATTTTATTGTGATTTTTATCGTCCAGTGCTTTAATGACATCATCCAGTGAATATGCAAGTATGGCAATCCCGCCCCGTTTTCTTATCTCATTGAGAAACTCCAGTTGCTCCGGACTGGCATTATTCCCTTTTGTTTTCACTTCTATCGCCACAAATTGGCCAACTGGACTGCAGGCAATTATATCACTTATGCCGCGTTTCGGCTGGCGGATATAACTATCCGTGGCCTTGCGGTATATGCCGACACTGGGAAACTTAAACGCCTCATATTTCAATGAACGCAAATAATCAAGGATTCCTTTTTGCAAATCTTTTTCGTTAACTTTCAACGGCATGGTTAACATAGAATCACTTTTGAACTTTAATCTCCGCCCTAAAAAGGTTCGGATCGGTTGTTATTTTGACCGGTTGGCCGGACACTTCGACAACCCAATAGTCGTCTATCTTGTCAATATACGGGCGGCAACCCCTGATCCAGTTCGTGTCGCGCGCGTCCCGCGTGCAGGCGTATTCTTTGGTTTCGCCGTTTTTATTTGCGCCACCCAAAATCCACCCACCGGCAAAAACCACCATCACGGCGACTATCTGAATGATTATTAATACTTTGGTTTTCATGTCGGGGAGGCCGGATTCGCACACGGCATCATAGAGAGCGACTCCACAGTGTTACTCTTACACCCACTCCCCGCTACCGGACGAATGAGCAGTAAATCAATTCGCCGGTTTAATTGGAAAAGAACATGCAAAATCTAGACCTCCGGGGTCGGTTCCACCGGTTCCGCCGGCTTGTCCGCTTCCGGCGCTTTTTCGGCAACCTCTTCCCCCTCTGGGACCGCCGTGTCGCTCGCTGGGGTCGCTTCAGGCGCGACTTCAGGTGGTATTGCGACTCCACCCACCTCTTCCGTCTTTTGCCCCTCTTCCGGGGCGTTTTCCACTTTTTCTTCTTCGCCCATGTTTGTGTTATAAATTATTATTTTTTACAAACTCCCGACAACTTCGTCGACCGTTCTCCTCGGCCTTGCCGCTCTCGGCAGGGTTCCATCCGGTTCCTCTACCCTGAGACTGACCCTCTGGCGGTCTTTCATTCCGATCGCCCTGGCGATCGTCCTGATCGCGTTGATTATCTCGCCCCCGCGGCCGATCACAAGACCCATGTCGTTGGGATCGACCCGGACGCTGATGAGCACGCCCATCTCGTCCGCCTGGCGCGCGACGCTGACCCCCTCCGGGTTGGTGACCAGCGCACAGACCGCCACCTCAACAAATTCTCTGGCATCCATGTTTGAAAATTATCTTATTGATTTTCCGTCTCTTGTCCAACGAAGCCATCGACCGGATTCCCGACTTCGTTTGATTTGGATTTGATATAATTATTATACCGCAAGCGAATTACATCGCAATAGCGGGGATCAATTTCATTACAGTAACATACCCGCCCCAATTGTTCGCAGGCGATCAAGGTTGACCCCGAACCGGCGAAGGGTTCTAAAACGATGTCGCCAAGATTGGTATGTTTTTTAATTGCTCGCTCGGGCAACGAAACCGGCTTTTGGGTCGGATGCACATAGTCGGCCGATTTATCCCGATGCAGATACCAGACATCAAGGCGTTCCTCGAATGACAGTTTGTCCGGATCCCAAACTTCTTTTTCGGTCGTCAGTTTTTTATTCGTCATCCGTTTGTTGCCTTCTTTCCATCCAAACAAAATCGGTTCATATACGCGATGATAATCCTGCCCGAGAGCTAAAATGATCCGTTCTTTTAACCAGATGATCGTTTGGCTGAAGAGCCAGCCGGCATCGCGAAAGGCGGTGCGGAATTCCAACTCGGTCTTTGTGGCATAACAGACATAGATCGTCGCCGAGTCAACGGTGAAATTATATACATTGCGGAGCGAATCGAGAAGAAAGTGGTAAAACTCCTCACTGGTCTTTTTGTCATTAAAAATCCTGCCGGCATCCATGAATTTTTTCTTGCGACCTTTGTGAATCGCCTCGTACTTGGCGTATTTATAGTCAACATTATATGGCGGGTCGGTAAAGGTCATCTGCGCCAGGACCCCCCCCATTAATTTCTCAACATCTTTGGCGTCAGTTGAATCCCCACACATTAGGCGATGCGGGCCGAGTTGGTAAACTTCTCCACGCTTGGATTCTGCCTTCGTTATTTTTTCGTATTCGTGTTGGGCGTCAAATTTATCATCACTTGCCATATGAAACGAATCGACAATGGTCGCCATTTCTTGTTTTGAAATACCGGTCTCGCTGGCCGAGATTCCCTGTGCCTGTAAGTCCTTGAGTAATAAAACCAGCAATTTTCTGTTCCACTCTCCGTATTGATTATTATCCTTGATATTCCAGATTTCCTCTTTTTCTTTCGGCACGTCAACCTCGAAGCACGGGACTTCCTCCCATCCCTCGGCGTGTGCCGCTTCCATTCTTTGGTTACCGGCAATCACAACATTCTCCCTGCCTGCCCGCATATTGACGATGCACGGCCGGAGTTCAAAGAACTCGGGATCCTCCCGCAATGACTTCCGCAAATCATCAAAACGCTCTGGCGATATCTTTCTCGGATTGTATTCGGCCGCCTTCAGTTCGCTAATTTTTCGGTGTTTGAGTTCCATTATTTTAACAACTTTGGATTCTCATAGATGTTGCCGATAATAAGTTTCCGCGTGTCTATATCTGCTTGATATGGGTATTCTTCAATACTTCTTTCCCTAAATCCACCGACAGCTATATCCCAAACAACAGTAAAATAAAGAAGTGGTTTCATTCCGTTGGGTGGAAGTTGTATTATGTCCCCTTCGTAAATCTCAATTCCATGGCGGTCTTTGAGGCCGGTGAATTGCATTAACTCATAATCCTCCCTAAATTCCCAATAATGCGTGGACTCAAATTCACTCATCATTTTTTTCGTTTCTTTATCCCAAGCTCTAAATTTTATTATTCTGTTCATGATTATTTTTTCACCTGTTCAGTCGCCAGTTCCACAATATCCGTAATCACAGCTTCCGTAAGCAGGGCATTCGTTACCGCGGCCGCCGCGTTCAACACCGCGGCCTTGACAACCTTGACTGGGTCGATAATCCCGGCCTTGATCAGATCCACATACTCGCCGGTGGCGGCGTTGAATCCGAAATTACCTGGGCCAGTTATAATTTTCTTGATGACCTCGTTGCCGTTTGTCCCGGCGTTCTCCGCCAACACCTTGATCGGCTGGGTCAAAGCAGATCTCACGATCTCAAACCCGCGCAACTCGTCCCCTTGCAGTTTTAATTTACGAGCATCGATTGTGTTTGCCGCCCACAATATAGCGAGTTCACCCCCGGCCACAATTCCCTCCTCGAGTGCGTGCCTTGTGGCGTTGATCGAATCCTCGATCCTGTACTTCATCTCCTTGGCCTCGGTCTCGTTCTTGGCGCCGTATTTCAGCACCGCGATGCTCCCGGTGAGTCGCGCCAGCCGTTCCTTGATCCTTGACTTGTCGTATTCCTCCTCGGCGTTTTTGAGGTCGTGCTTGGCGACGGAGATTCTCTGTTTGAGCCTCCTGGCGCCGCCGTACCCGCCGATGATGATCGTGGAGTCCTTGTTGGCCATGACTTTGCGGGCCCGGCCGAGATCATCGAGGTTGATGTTCTCGAGTTTGAATCCCTTCTGATCGACAAACACCTTGCCGCCGGTGACCGCCGCGATGTCCTCGAGTGTCTCCAACTTGTAATCGCCGATCGCCGGGAGTTTCACTGCCAGTCCGATGAACTTTCCGGCCATGCCGTTGACGATCAGCGTCGTCAGAGCCGCACCCTTGACGTCCTCGGCCACGATCATAAGTTTCTTGTGGCCCTTGATCGACATCCTCTCCATGAGCGGCAGGAGTTCCTGCTCGTTTTCGATCAACTTGTCGGTTATTAAAATAAGCGGTTCGTCCATCTCGCAACGCTGACGCGCCGGATCGGTTACCATATAGGGCGAAACAAAACCGCGCTCCCATTTCATGCCCTCGACAAACTCCTCTTGGTACCCGAGCGCTTTGGATTCCTCCACGACAAGCACGCCCTCCTTGCCGACCCTGTTGAACAGATTGGCGATATGCGTTCCCATTTCCTCGTCGTTGGCCGCGATGGACGCGACCTGTTTTATCTGCTCATACTTTTTTATCGGAGTCGCGGTCTTGGTCAGATATGCGAGCGTGGCCTCGACGGCCTTGTTGATTCCCCTGCGCAAAAACACCGGACTTGCCCCGGACGCCACCGCGCTCAACCCGTCGCCGATCATCGCCTGCGCCAGAATGGCGGTCACGGTCGTGCCGTCTCCGCCGTCCTCGTTGGTCTTGCCGGCCGCCTCCTGCACAAACTCCGCGCCGGTGTTCTCATACTCGTCCTTGAGGTTGATCGCCCGGGCCACGGTCACGCCGTCCTTGGTGACGATGATGGGCCTGCCGGCACGTTTGATGGCGACGTTACGCCCCTCCGGCCCAAGGGTTATTTTGACCGCGTTGGCCACGAAGTCCGCCCCGCGCTTCATGAGTTCGCGAGCGGTATCGCCGTACTTGATCTCCTGACAGGTCCCTGAATCCTTTGCCATTTGTTGTTACCGGCCGTTGCCCGAGAAATCGCAACTCGTCCTGTACGCTACGAAATTCTGCGCGGCAATCACGCCTGATTTATCTGTTATAAAAACTACCCCGTAAGGACGTTCCGAGTAAGACATGATAACGTCCTCGGGTTTTTGATTTTTGAAAAATGTCGCCTTCGCCGATTTCAAAACTTTGATCCGGCCAGTGTTTAGGTAAACCTGCACATAATAACAATCCTCATCGAGGACAGAGTTAATTTTCGGGTACATCCGGTCAATTAACGAATTTGAAATTTTGACTTCACTGATGGGTGCCGGCGCGATGAAATACGGCCGGAAGAAAACAACCCAGCCAAATATGACAATCAGGCCGGCAAGAGAAAACAGAATCAGCCACATCGCGAGTTTCATAATAGTTTAGTTTTTCAAAATCGCTAATACGTCTTCAAAACTAGCGAGATAATAAGTTTGTTTGTCGACCACAAGTTCCTCCGCGCCGAATTTCTGGAAGAAAATCCGGTCGCCCCTTTTTGCCTTGCCTTTGTACTTCTCCCCGACCGCCAAGACGGTGCCGGTGCTCGGTCTCTTTTTCTCGGCCGTCTCCGGCCGGATGAGGTCGCCCATGAGTTTCTCCTCGTCGGGTTTTATGAGAACCCGATCCTCTAGTGGAATGATTTTTGCCATCTCATATTTTGTCGTCCCGCGCCGAGAGAGCCTGCGTTGCGCCCGCGCTCCGATTGCGTGACCGACGGTTATATTATACTGAGCTGAGGCAAGGATTTGCACCTTGCGTAGTGGCCGTATTTTTTCCCTTTCGGGTGACCCCACTCATCCGTTACGGGATGGGAGGGGATACCGCGCCACCTATCTTTCGCTAGCGTCTACCTATTCCGCCACTCAGCGTAACTATATTTTTATATTATCAAATATCCTGATCGCATGCCAATCAATTCCAATCTTTCCTTGGTTCATCGCCAAAAACTTAGCCATCGGACTCTGTTTGGACTTTAATCTTTTTTTACCACCTTTATGCTTTTTCATATAACATTCAATCTGGCAAATTGGCCATGATCTTCTCCCTTAAAGTTTTGAAAAAATTATTATCTAAGAGCAAATCCTTCAATTAAATCAACAACCTCATTCAACGCCTTGCCCGCTTCCTCAATGACCACTTGATTATCAAAGCCGTTTTTTCGGTAAAGTTGATTAATAAATCTTGCGCCTAAAACAAACGCCTTTAGAGAATTCTGATTGTACTCAATTTGGTTATCCTCTAAGAATTGCTTTTATATTTCTCTAGGGGTTGGCCTTAAAAAACGCTTCGGCAAACCCTTTGGGGGTTATTGCTCTTTTCTCGGCACTCTTACTCCAACCGTTCGCATTCCACCGGCCGTTGGGATATTTCCTGCTCATTCCCTGCGGTCTTACCCTCACCGTTTTTCTTGGGTCGTTGAAAAATCCCCATAAGTCAGTTGGTTTTATTCCTTCGTCTCCGAACTCCCATTGTTCAAAAGTAAATGCCGGTCGTCCGATGAATTGTCGCAAAAAACATCTTGGATTTTCCAGCGCCCACCATTTAAGATTTCCGTTTGACTGGCAATGCCAGATTATCTCCAAGCACGCCCTCACGATTTGCATACCCGCGTTGAAATCACGCGGTCGGCTGTTTTTTGCGAGAGAAAACTCCGTGCAGGGTGGGGCCGCGAGGATTCCGTGAATCCTTCTGATGTCTTTTATATTAAGCATCCTGCGCTCGCCTGAAAAATGTAAACTCAAAAACCTACACCCCGCTCCTTTGTGTCCTTCTAAACTATTGGTAGCAAGTCCGTTGAAAGGATAAGTATTTATCACGTCAAAATCCGGCAAGGTGATATTGTGAACTATGTAGCCCGCTTCCTTATATGGCTTACTCCACGCGCCCGTTCCCCCGCACAAGTCAAGAATTATTTTGTCGCCATTTTTCATATAGAATTGCTTTTATATTTCTCTAGAAACTCTTTTTGGGTTTGCTATTGATTTACAGGTGGGCCGCCAAGGACTCGCACCTCGGCTTCGGAATCAGGGAGCTGGCCACTCGAGAACGAGCGACCACCCTTCTCGGTGAGTTTTAATTCCTACCTTACACCGAATGACCCATGCCCGGCCCGGTGGAATTTTACCACCGCACCAACGCAACCTAGGATGCGCCAGTGGCCAGCAAGGTTTTGCTTCACCTCGCGAACAGGCGCCGGGCATATGCTTATTTTCTATTTTCTAGGATCTAAAATCAACTTTCCGTTTATTCTAAAAAGTCTCATGGTTAAGAACATCGACTCGCAATTTGTTCGATCTCCCTAAACGCCTCGCGCGCCAGTTTTAGTTCCTTTTTAAGTTCCTCTACCTCGGCCTCAAACGCCCCGACTTGATTTTCCAAGTCCTTGATGCCTTCCCGCAACTCCAAGTTTTGCTTCATCAATGCCGTGATTTGTTCGTCGTTTGTCATTTTAGTGTCTCGCCGATTTTACCGAGGGGAAACATTTTAATCGGCGCAATTCTTCTGGTCACGTCCGATTTAAAATCTTCCTCCTCATACATATCGGCCCAGTAAACTCCGAAACTCTGATGAGCCAATTCAATCGCCTCCTCGCGTGTCTCCGCCTCGACCTCGATCCACCCATTGCGAAGAGCGGTATTTTTCTGACCGAAAGTTAAATAAAATCTTTTCATAAAATTAAACCCGCGGGTTGAGCCGCGGGGTATTTCTATAGTACCACACCGCTCAACCGATGTCTTGTCTTAATTATAAACCGCACAGACAAACCACGCAAACCTAGTTGTCCACTTTGGACTTTTTGTAGAGATGCCACCACAGCGCCGGCTTGTCTTTGCAATACAATACCATGTCCTGTATCCAACTATCCGGCCAGACAGAAGTCAGTCCGCATATTTGCTTAAAGGGTCTGTTCAACAATTTGGCCGTCTCGTCAATCCAATAATTTCTTTTGCAGTTGGGACCTCGTTTTTTTTCAATCTTTTTGGATTTTAGGATTTCTTGTAAGGAATTCATCGGATTTGCGGCTATTAAAGTTGGAATTTGTTTTCTATGTATTGCCCGGCCAAATTATATTCTCTCGGAATCCACGTCAGACTGAAATTAACTGATTTATTTAACGCCAAAATAATTGTTTTGAGATTTAACACCATTTCCCTGTCGTTAATCTTTTTCCCGACCTTTTTGCCATACACCCATGCTAAATTATTCCGGCTGTCGGTTCTTATCTCAACCTTTTTTATTCCACGAACCGAACACCACATCAACGCTTCTTTCACGGCCAACAATTCCGCAATATTATTTGACCCGCCTTCTTGTATTTTTTCAACCAGAACTTTTCCTTTGTCATCGGTGGCAACGGCAACCATCTTTCTTTTGGTCAGATCCAGCTGGCTATTTCCGGAACAGCCTCCGTCAACATGTATAATCATAATTATTGGGCAATGGACAAGAGGTGCCAAAAGCCCGTGGTTAGGTCTTTTTATTTCAAGCGATTTCGCCCGTTTTTTCTCGGATCGCTTTACGGCCCACTCTCCGCCGATGACTCGTGTATGAGGTCGGGGGGTGCGTTGTGTCGCCAGGCCGATTCAATTTAACGACACAAGAGGCCTCGTTGGTATAAAGGAATCTAGAGTGCTGTCTAGATAGCATCAGGTCAACAAGTCCCAGCTTTTGATGGCATCCGGCCGGAGGTAATCGCTGGGTTCGCCCACCTTCCCGGCCAGTATAACAAAATCCCACCCGTGTTGGGCGGGCAGGATTTTATCCACGATACCACATCTCCCAACACGATGCAAGATTATGAATTGTAAATTTACTATAGCATACTTTTTAGAATTAGTTATCCACAGGTCTTGGCCTGGCCCAATCAGCCCGCGGGTATTTGGCCAGGTCCTCCTCCGTTGCCCTGGCCAAGGCAATCAGCCTGTTTGCTTTTTTGTCCAACCCTGGCCCAAGGTGGTGATGCCAGCACAAGGGGACTATCGCCCATTTTTCTTGAACCTGGCGACCGGCATACGTCATGGCGTGTTCCCACGTTATTTGACCATGGAATCCGCCGTCATTTGCCCTGGCGCAAGACCTGTACCACGGGTCTGCCGCCAGATCAGTCCTCAGTTTTTTGGGGATTTGGTTCATGCTTTTTTCTTTTGGGAATTTGATACAACTCCTCCAACTCGTCATTGGTCATCCCGAATATGGCGTCCCTCGCCCAATCCGCAACCATGTCCCTTCCCCTCCCGTTCTTGTATTTCTCGTCCTCAATCTCGGCAATTGCTCTCAAAATATCGGCTAATTCCCAAAAGGCAGGAACCCATCCCCAACCGGAGTCAAAGCGGATTATTATCCAGTCCTTCCCGTCGGGTTTTGGCAACCTATCAATCCTTTTTATTTTCATATTCCAATCCCCAGCCCACCCAGCCTTCGCGGGCATTTCTCGCAAAGAGTTCAAGGTGATGGGGGCGTTTGTAATCCACGGGATACATTCTTTCTATGAGTTCGTATGCCTCTTCTGGTTTTTTTGAGTGCTTGGTGGTTAAAGCCGAGAACCAAGAAATCGGCCTAATTTTGGGGTGCATACCCTCTCCCCTCGTCGCGATAAACAGGTGCTCATGCCTGCCCTGGACGAACCAACCGATCGAGGGTCCCTTATTCTTTAGCCAAACCATGTTCGTCTTGTAGTCGAAACTCCACGCCTCGCAAACCTGAAATCCGATATTTATGAACGGCGCGGTAACCCACAAAAATAACACGGCCGGTTGGATTATGTGGGGATTTAATTTTTCAATAAAATCAAAAAGTTCCTCATTGGGCATGGTCCGATACTTACTCTGGGCTGATTCCTCAAACCCCGAGTTGCTGTATTGCCACGGGGGATCGGCATAAATCACATCGAACTTCCCAGCGGGTAGTTCCGGAACCTCGGGACTTTTGTCCTGAGGTTGTAGAAATAACCTGTCAATCCATCTATTAACGATGCGTTTTTGACTCCCGATATCAAGACAATATTGGGACCATGTTTGCTCGGGTTTTAAATCCGTCCTTGCCCCCGGTTTACTTAATACCGTTCGTGCGATATACAGTTCCAAAGCAAGGTTTTCCGTTAAACCTTTCCATTTGAACATAAAGACTTTCACTTCTTTGACCGATTCCCAATAATTCCATCTAACCGGAACTTTGGGTATTTCTTCAATTACTAATAATTCTTTACTCATGTTTTTTTATCCTCTTTGTTGCCTCCTCTATTAATTTTATATGGTTGCACTTCTTATTACTACCCCTCTTCCGCAAGGCAAACGCCGGGCACTCGCACGCCAGGCCGTCCGGAATCCTATAAATCTTCCAGAACTTACCTGGCGTGCTTTTGCTGGCAACCTCGTATGCTACGGGTCCCGGCGCCGATCCGTTGGCATGAAATCCTTTCCTAATCATTTATCACTGGGATCTCTTCCTCCCCGGTACGCTCGGCCTTTGGCATCCCGGCAATTTTGGCGTTGATGTCCTTGTACTCGTCATCGGCGAATATATCCTCCGCCTGCTCCTGCGTTTCTTCCTCCACGAGTTTCCTGACCGGCCCCGGTTCTTTGGTTTTGAGTTTGGGAACATCGACGTCCTTTTTTGAGGCGAGGATCCCGGTTATGTTGTTGTACTCCTTGCCTTTTTTGCTGGTTTTGATTTTGATTATCAGCCGGGCCTGTTTGCCGATCAGTTCGTTCAGATCCTCCGCGCCCAAACCCTCCTCCAGTTGCTTGTCGTTTGGCAAGGCCTTCATAACCGCCTTGGAGAGTTCATAAAGCCACGACGGCTGGCCCTGGTCGAACCCGGCGTTCAGTATGGGTCTGACCTTCTTCCAGACCCTTTGACCCGCATATTCTCCCTCCTCCAGTATGAGGAACTGGAAATTAAGGACCTCCTCTTTTTCGCCCGGACTCTCGTAAACCGGTTGTTCGACCAGGTTCACGTCCTCAATCACCGCCTGATAGGTGTCCTCAGGCAGGATTGGAAAGTCCCCTTTTTGCGCCTGTCTTGTTTTGAATCCCGATTGTAACATGTTTGTTGTCCGCGGTAACCTTCACCTTGGTCGCCTTTTTGGCGGGCACGGTTTTGGGTTCCGCGTACTTTGGTATGCTTAATTTTATGCTTGCCGGCATCTCCGTCTCGTCAAGCTTGAACTCCGAATCATTAAGACGGAATATGTCCAACGCCGACTCAAACGCCCGATAGTGCCTGAAGGTCTCGTCCTTGTTCCAAAGTTTGACCTCGTAACCGCAGTTGTCCAGTCCGCCGTTTTTGTGTTTGGTTCCCAATCTCACCACGCCGGTGTATTCGATGAACGGATCCTTCAGGGCCTCAAAGTATGCGGCGGTTTGTAACTTGTAGTCGTCATAGATTCCTCCCCCCGATTTCCAGTCCAGCAAAACCTTGATCCTTTTGGGTTCGGCTTTTGGGGTTTCTTTTATGAGCATCGTTCCTACGAAATCTATCGTGCCGGCATATTCATTGGTCGCCACGGTTTTCTCCACCGCGATCTGCTCGGGTTTGCAGGCCTCGCAAAACGCCTTGAAAGCCAACAGGCAGTACCACTCGCCCTGGCTCAACTTCTCCGGCCTTCCGGTGATGTCGTTCGGATACAGCGAGTTGAAGGTTATCTCCAATCCGCCGATGACGTCCCCGATGGCGCTATGCACCCTCGAACCCTTCTCTCCGGATTCCTCCAGTATTTTTTCCGACTGCTCCTTGCTGACACTCAGCAAATAGTTATAAAACCCCATGCCTTTGGGGAACCCCAGTTTTAGGACATGACTGACCGCCGGAACGAACCTGTTTTTGCTGACAACCTTGTAGTGGGTCCAATCCCCATTGAGATCCAGCACCCGCTTGATGTCCGGGTCGTTGGTATCCCCCAGGGTGTTCAGTTTGATGTTTTCCACTTGTCTGTTTGCAATCTCCGCGCTATGATACGAATAGAAGCGACTTAACACCTCCTTCGTAACAGACGCGAGAAATCGCGTTTGTTATTTATTTCTTGTTGGCCTTGTGCCACTCGACCAAAAACTGAAGATACTTCGTGGGCCATTCCATAAACTCCTCCTGATATTGCTTGCCATAATAGGCAGAGAGTTGGATCAGGAGTGCGGCACGGTCGGCCCACCTGATTTCCGCGCCTTTTTTCCCACCTTCCACTCTTGCTTTGTTTTTTGCCATTGTTTTATCCTTGTCTTATTTACTATTTATTCGACCGCAGTAGAACTTGTCCACTGCCACCATAACCATCTTATCATAGTTGCAACCCAAGTCAATATAGTTATCCACAACCAAAAAAAGGGAGGACTACCCATTGCGAACTTAAGTGTTCTGGGCGTCCTCCGATGCCTCCTTCTATCTCACGCGGGCGAAGGAGTGGCAAGACCTGATTATAACACAATCAAAAACCCCCTTTCGGAGGTTCTTTTAGGCCTAGATGGCCCACATACCTTTTTAACACCTAAAACCCCTTGTAGGCCCTATTTGGGCGGCCTACGGCGATCCTAGAACCTTTCCGCAACCTGATCGAACCTCGGTTTGCGAGATCCTCCGATGGTGAGGTCCCCGACACGATAACGTCCGATCCAAGAAGCGACGATGCCGACCAGAACTATTGCGGCGCCGATCAGCGATTCAACCTCGGCCGAGGCGATCCTCCAACCGAAATGATTCGCGATTAAAGTTACAAGACCGGCAAGGGCCGCGACATTACCCGTCTGCGTTAGGCTATAATTTTCCATGTTATCAACAATGGGTATCCCCATATGGTAAACTTTGTGATAAGATTACCACAATGAACGATATCTATAATTTAATTTGTATTCGATGCCATCGACCGATACTCGGCAAGGGTAAATTTTTTTGTGGTCTTACCTGTAGAAATAAGACTATAACCACCAAAGGTCGGATCATGTCAGAATCGACTCGGGAATTACTTCGCAAAACCCATAAAGGACAACACTCTTCTCCCAGGACTGAATTTAAAAAGGGACATTTTGTACCCAGGGGCAAAGATAATCACCTTTGGAAAAACGACCGAGAGATAAACAATAAATCTTTTCATGTACGAATAAGTAGAAAATTGGGACTTGCCAAAAATCATAAGTGTAAACTTTGTGATAATCCGGCCCGAGACTGGTCAAATAAGGACCATAAATACAGTAGAAAATTATCCGACTATCAACCACTTTGCCGAAGTTGCCACAAAAAATATGATTACAGAAAGGGATTTATTCTGCCACGATCATAATCCTAACTTATACTTTACAATCTCCGCCAGTGTAAATCTTCCATGTAATCCTCCGTCTGGTATTAGGTCTAGTTGATCCTGCGGCATGACCGCAACTTG
>Ga0315274_10002068_pt1 | contig 30711 bp, 40 predicted proteins | sample YL17G02_20_MG_FD_203700 | JGI IMG/M metagenome (GOLD analysis project Ga0315274, IMG submission 203700) | Sediment microbial communities from Yellowstone Lake, YNP, Wyoming, USA - YL17G02_20 | ecosystem: Environmental > Aquatic > Freshwater > Lake > Sediment | place: USA: Wyoming | collected...
GTTGCACATTGCGCCCTATTGTTGAAAGTTTTGCTGAGAGGTTTGCTGTCAAAGCTAACGTTTATGTCCCCAGACAAATAGCCAACCAAGACCTGGCTTAATCTTCCATTCCTGAAACGATGTTGCGGAAAGAAGAGCGTCTAACTCAACGGGTGTGTAGCTTGATAAAACTGAGACGGCTGGTTCGTTGATACGTCTTAGGGGGGACGGCACAACGAATGTTTGAGCAAGGCGAAGGAACCAGTAGGATAGCTGACGCTCATCCCTCCTAAAATCAAAGAGCAGGAATTGCCCTCCAGCATTTAGGACTCGATAGATCTCCTCCAAGGCTTCACTTGCGTTCCGCCAGTGATGTAGAGATAGGGTACTCACCACAAAATCTACAGTATTATTCTGGAAAGGAAGCCCTTGGGCATCTCCTTGCCGAAACTCCACCTGTTCATTGAAGCCAAGGGAGGATAACTTGTCGGTTGCTATCTGTATCATTTCTTTAGCTATATCTATCCCGATAATACGCAGTTGTGGGAATGATTTTGCGATAGCGGTAACCAGATAACCCGGACCGCAGCCGACGTCTACCAAAACCCCTTCAGGAGAGTGTTTCTTCAGCTGGCCCACAATCCTGCGTCGCATGAAATTGAACACACGCCAGCGGTTGGTTCTGTCATAGGCTTGTATCGCTTGCTTGTCTTCTATGCGTTCAGCATGGGCCTTGCGCTCGACATTCACACGGCGGTAGCCACGTGTTAAAACAGTTAGAACCAACGTGATTGTTAAGATAACCCAAATCACCACGATAGTCTTCATTATGCCTTAGGACGATAAAAGTTGCAAAGGTCGTATTAGCTCCACTCAATGGTCGGAAAGATTCGCACCCAGTCCTAGCCTAGTGTATTAAACAAACCGCTACAAAGTGCAGTTGAGGCAACCTGTTGTCTATGGCGATCTAAGCTCAACAAAATACTAGATTGTTGCCTCAGTCACTGAAAATAATATTGTCAATCAGGCAGAACATTGTCGACGCTTATCAAGAGTTCTGCGTATTGCCTCCTTTGGTTGGAACTGAATTATCGACAGGTACAGCAACGCTTTCTTTTGGCTACAAAGCTATGGCAAATAATTCAATAAAAGACCCTTATTTGCTAACTAGCCGTTCTGGTTTGTTAACGGCTTACTCCTCGGCCTGCTAAAATATTTGACTGCTTCAAACCACAAGACACATATAATGCCAGCTCCAAAACAAATCGCCAGGTCATTGGGATGCAATGTGCCAAAGCGGAACAACTCGCGTAGGAAAGGCACATAAATCACCAGAGTCAGGATAGCTAAAGTGGCCGCTATTATTATGAATAATGACGTATTCTTATAGCGCAGACTCGCTAATACGTTCTTTGACCAGAAACGATTAGAGAGTATAAGCCCCAAATTTGCAATAACCAGGGTAGTGAAAGCTAAACTGCGTGCCTCTAACTCACCTCGCCCTTGGTTCAGGGCAAATCCGTAAATGGCCAGGGTAACGAGTAGAACTGCAACGCCTTGCATTAGGCTCAAGATTATAGTCCTGCGGCTAAATAGTGGTTCTTTACGATTACGAGGTGGACGGCTCATAACATTAGGTTCTTCGGGCTCAGCTTCAAATGCTACGGAACAAGCTGGGTCAATAATTAGCTCAAGGAATACCACATGAACCGGCAGCAGTACTAGAGGCCATCCAAATAACACTGGTATTAGCGATAGTCCAGCAATGGGCACATGGACCGCTAATATATAAGCCATAGCTTTTCTCAGGTTATCGAATATGCGTCTGCCAAGCCGGATCGCTTTGACAATGGAGGAAAAGTCATCGTCTAGCAATACCAGTGCTGCTGCCTCTCTGGCAACATCGGTACCTCTTCCGCCCATAGCAATCCCGATGTTGGCTGATTTCAGCGCCGGCGCGTCGTTTACCCCGTCACCGGTCATTGATACAATCTCGCTATTTTCCTTAAAAGCATTCACCAGGCGAAGTTTCTGTTCTGGAACTACCCGTGCGAATATATTTACGGTCTTGATATGTTCTCTAAGTTCTTGATCACTCATGTTGTACAATTCTACGCCGGTAAGAACCTTATCTAATGGTTTCAGACCTACCTGACGCGCAATATGTTGTGCGGTAACCGGATAGTCACCCGTAATCATTACTACCCGGATACCCGCTTTATAACATTCCTGGATAGCCGCCGGAACCGCAGGACGTATCGGGTCAGCAAATCCTAAAAGACCAAGAAAATCAAACTTGAATTCGTGCTGGTCACCGGGAAGTGAGACCTGTTTGAAATGCGCTTTGGCTACACCAAGCACCCTTAACCCATCGGCGGCCATATGTTCAACCTGTTTTGACAATTCTAGTGTTTCAGCCTCGCTCAAATGGCAGAGGTCTATAATAGCTTCGGGAGCACCTTTAGCCGCGATAATATAGTCTTCACTGTTGGGCGATTTCCAGACACGAGAGAGAGCCATGAGTTTCTTTGACAATGGGTATTCACGCATGAACGCCCAGTCGCTATGCAGGTGTTCAGTCATGTTCTGATAATGATCACCCAGTTTCTTGAGTGCCTTTTCCATGGGGTCGAAAGGATTAGTCTGGCTAGCTAATATGCTGAATTCTATCAGTTGATGAAATTGTTCTGGCGGCTCCTTTGCCGTGTTTAATTCTACATTTAAGAATTCACCGCCAACGGATATTCTATCTACTGACATTTGGTTCAGAGTAAGAGTCCCTGTTTTATCTACACATAAGACCGTATTTGAGCCAAGGGTTTCGATAGCGGGCATACGGCGTGTTAGTACATGGCTCTGAGAAATACGCCAGGCGCCCAGGGCAAGGAAAACGGTAAGGACAACCGGAAATTCCTCTGGTAATATAGCCATCGCGAGAGTGATACTCGCCAGAAAACCCTCAATCCAGTTACCCCTGCTGAGTCCATACACAACGGCCATAACCGCACAGAGGGAAAGACCTATCAGTGCCATGTTGCGGACTATACGCCTCGTTTCTTTCCGTAATAGCGTTTCCTCAGGTTCAATAGTCTGCAAGGACTTACCTATCTTACCGAATTCGGTATGCATACCTGTAGCGGCCACACGCGCCATACCCAGTCCACCAACTACAAGCGTACCTGAATATACGAAAGGCGAATTGTCACCGCTAGGACGTCCCATCTCTGTGGACTCTTCTGCTTCGGTTTTATGCACTGGGACTGATTCTCCGGTAAGTAACGATTCCTCAATCATCAGATTATTACAATCAAGTACAATACCATCAGCCGACACCCGGTCACCTTCTGAAAGAACGATGATATCGCCACGGACTACCTCGCGGCCGGCGATTCTCTTAGATACACCGTCTCGTATGACCAAAGCACGCGGGCTTGACAGGTCGCGAAGTGCCTCAAGCACCCTCTCTGTTTTGTGCTCCTGATATAGAGTTATACCTATAATCACGAAGACGAAACCAAGAAGCATAAGTGCTTCCTGGATATCTCCCAGTACCATGTAGATTATGCCGCTGGCGATAAGAATCAATAACATTGGTTCACGAAGAACACTCAGCGCAATCAATATAATACTGCGCTTTTTAGCCGATGGGATTTCATTAAACCCCTCGCGCGATATTTTCTCGACTGCTTCCTTTTCGGAAAGACCAGAGATACCACTTATGTTGTTTAAATCAAATTTTTCATGCATTAGCAGTCCCTCGTTAATATAATAAAACCCGCGGGTAGCTTAGTCCCGCGGGTTAGAACGCCCACTGCAACACCGGAGCCCGACTCTCTCTTACCAAGAAGGAGCCTGTTCCAAGCAAAGTTATTTTAACTTGGATATCGTAGCTCTGTCAAATCATCAATATACTGCCCATGATTGATTTATACAGTCAGCCAGATTGTGTTACTCAGCTGGTTAAACTTTTCATCTAAATGTTACTCAAAGTAGAGGCTAAAGCCCAGTAGCTAATCCTCGGCTCTACACCGGGTAATTGGTGAGGACAGACAAAATGCGGGAATTTTCTTACAGATGACCCTGGCTGTCACGAACTATAGCTAGTTCAAAGAAAGCCTCTAAACTTTGGTGTGGAATAATCTTCTTTGGTGGAGCTGAGGGGATTCGAACCCCTTACCTCCTGAATGCAAATCAGGCGTTCTCCCAACTGAACTACAGCCCCATTGACAAGAATTATAGCAACAAAGAGGCTGAGCCGCAATTTTGCCCTGTGTTGAGTTCTGGCACAAATATGATAATATAGCCATATACAGAAATTACGGGGGTGAGAGCAATAAAGACTTTGCCGATAGAGTGGCTGGGCAACAGGGTTAAGATACTTGACCAGACCAGGCTTCCTCAGGAAGAGGTTTATCTGGAGCTTGACCGTTATCAGGATATAGCGTCAGCCATCGTAGAATTGAAAATAAGGGGCGCTCCAGCCATCGGGGTAGCTGGTGCTTATGCGGTGGCTCTCGGGGCGCTAAAAATTGAGGCGAGGTCGAAGAGGGAGTTTCTGGAGAAGTTGCAGTCTGTCACAAAGGCAATTGCCTCAACACGACCCACAGCGAGAAACCTTTTCCGGGCAATCGAGCGAATGGAGCAAGCAGCGAAATCGGCTAAGAGTGTAGAAGATATTAAAGCGGCGCTTGTGAGCGAAGCAATTAAGATACATACCGAGGAGGCTGAGGCAACCAGAAAGCTGAGCCAGCTTGGCGCTGAGTTGATACGTGATGGCTTTACCATCCTGACGCACTGCAATACGGGGCCGCTGGCTACCACAGGGTACGGCACGGCGCTGGGGGTGATTATATACGCTAAAGAGCAGGGGAAGAAGATAAAGGTCCTGGCTACGGAGACACGCCCTCTGTTGCAGGGGGCGAGGCTGACGACATGGGAGCTAAAGAGAGCCAAGATACCGGTTACGCTTATCACCGACTCTATGGCGGGTTACTTTATGAGCCGGGGGGAGGTTGACTGCGTGATTGTCGGGGCGGACAGGATTGCGGCCAACGGGGATACCGCCAATAAGATTGGGACATATACGCTTGCGGTGCTGGCGAAGGAGAACGGCATACCCTTCTATGTGGCGGCGCCGACCTCCACTATTGACCTGTCTCTGGCTTCAGGGAAGGAAATACCGATTGAGCAGCGCAGCGCAGCAGAGGTAACCTATTTTCAGAAGGTGTGCATAGCACCTGAGAATTGTGAAGCTGCCAACCCAGCCTTTGATGTTACTCCCCACCGCTATATCACCGCCATCATCACCGAAAAAGGTATAATAAGAGAGCCGTATGGGGAGGGGATGAGCAAGCTGAAATGACTACTGGCAAAAACAGTGAGCTGCCGAATATAATCAAGCTAGAATCTCTCGCTCAAGAGGATACTAAACGAAAGCATCGGCGAGAGATAGAACTCTTTGCGGGAATCCTTAATGTATTTACTTCTGGTTTTAACTATATGGGGTCTTTTAAGCTAAAAGAGGATAATGAGACTGAGTATATATGGCTTCTTATAGCTACACGCTGTTTCCACTCTATTAGGTGCTCCATTAATTTAATGTTGAAGGGATATTATAGCCAAGCAATGTCTCTGTTAAGGACTGGAACAGAAGATTGGTTTATTTGTGGCGCGTGTCAGAGCAATGAGAAAGTCCGAAGTTGCCTTTTGCGAGATAAAGGGAGAATGCCCCGATACTCAAAACTTGCTGAGGAAATGGGAGCAACGGATGTATACAAAGGGGATTATAACTACCAAAGTAAGTTCATTCACTCGTCCAGATTAAGCCTAAGAGTACTATATAACATTAATACAAAAAATATGAGTATTGCTCCAATATACGATGAACATTTGTTCTTGTTATGTGCTGAATCACTAGTTAGGGTATTTTTAAGAATGGCAGAGTATATATGGCGTATTCTAATTTACCTTGATATGCATAAAGCCAAATCTTGGGATAAGGAGAATAGCCAAAGGCTTAAAGACACTGTCAATTGGTTGGAAGAGTTGAGAGAAAAGTATGGCAATAACAGTGAAAGCGTAACCACGGTTGAACTTAACTATGGCACAGAAGGAGACACTTAATGCCACAGGCTAAAATTGGGGTGATTGGGGGGAGCGGGCTGTATGATATCGAGGGTTTGGCTGAGATACAGGAAGTTAAGATAGATACGCCCTTCGGCAAGCCGAGCGATACCATAACAATCGGGAAGCTGGAGGGGGTGGGGATTGCCTTTCTGCCCAGACATGGCAGGGGGCACCGCATTATGCCAACTGAAGTACCGACGAGAGCTAATATCTATGCCCTGAAATCGCTGGGGGTGGAGCGGATTATCTCGGTCAATGCGGTGGGCAGCCTCAAAAAAGAGATTAAGCCGGGCGACCTCATTATCCCCGACCAGCTTATTGACCGCACCCGATTCAGGGCGAACTCCTTTTTTGGCGAGGGAATTGTTGCCCATATCCCTTTTGCCGAACCTTTCTGCACCATATTGAGCCAGACTTTGTATCAGGAAGCACGGAAAGCAGGCGCCAAAATTCATAGGGACGGTACATATCTGGTGATAGAGGGACCTGCTTTCTCCACCAAGGCTGAATCCAGACTTTACCGCTCGTGGGGGGCTGATCTTATCGGCATGACTGCCCTGCCTGAAGCCAAGCTGGCGAGGGAGGCGGAAATTTGCTACGCTATTATCGCCGGTGTTACCGATTACGATAGCTGGCAGGCGGAAAGCGAGCCGCTTGACATAAGGGTTATATTAGATACCCTGCGCAAGAACACAGAGACTATTAAAGAGATTATCAAGCTGGCGGTTACCAGATTACCTGATGAGCGCAACTGCGGTTGTGCTACAGCGCTAAAGACGGCTATCGTTACTGCGCCGGAGCTGATACCAGCGGAGCAGAAGAAAAAACTCAGCCTGCTGATTGGTAAATATTTAAAATAGGTCGGGATAAGATGCCTGATATAGAATTCGGTTGTCTTCCAACGGTGATAGGCAGCATGCCTCATGCCGACCCTAAGGCGGCGTGCTCAGTGGTTGGGCGCTACCTGAAAGATATTCCCGCCTGGCCGCAGCTACCCAGACGCACGTTTCGGGAAGATATGTGCGTGCAGTTCAGCGAAGGTTTCCCTGGGTTGGTGGTAAACGAGCAGGAGAAAAGCATACGTGTTGACCGCTCTCAGGACTTAAACAAGCCGCTGGAGAAGCTCTATTCAGCCTATCTGGAAAACAAGGTGGACAGTTATCCGGTAAGCCCGGAATATGCGGCTGGTTTACATAACTTTCTTGAACTGACAAATCTGGCACCGAAAGCTGTTAAAGGACAGGTAACGGGCCCGATAACTTGGGGGACAACAATTACCGATGGCGAGAAGGCGATAATTTATGACGAAACCCTTGGTGATGCTGCCGCCAAGTTTCTCCGCCTCAAGGCAGCCTGGCAGGAAAAGGCTCTCAGAAAAATCTCCAGAAACACCATCATCTTCGTGGACGAGCCGTCTATGGTTTCCTTTGGGTCAGTTGCCCTCCTGGTATCTAAGGAGAAGGTTATCAGCCTGATGGATGAGGTCTTTGGAGGCATCAGCGGGCTTAAGGGAGTCCACTGCTGCGGCAACACCGACTGGTCGGTTATACTGGCGACAAAGGCTGATATCGTGAGCTTTGATGCCTATAATTATGGTCAGTCGCTGAGCCTGTATCCGAACGAAGTGAAGAAATTTTTGGACAGGAAAGGCGCTATTGCGTGGGGAATCATACCTAACAATGAAGAAGCGCTGGCTAAGGAGTCGGTGGCGAGCCTCAAAGACCGTCTGGAAGAAACAATGGCACCCTTCACCAGAAAGGACATCCCGTTCAGGCAGCTTTTCAGGCAGGGTCTGCTCACACCGAGTTGCGGGCTGGCAGCTCTGGCTACTAGCGAGGCTGCTGGACGAGCTATGGAACTTTTGACCGAGCTATCCAAGGCGATGAAAAAACGTTATCTCTAGTGGCATTAAAGGCTGATTTAGGTTATATTACTAAGGATGAACAAGGCAAGAAGAGTAGCACTGCACAAACATCGGAATAAGAGAAAGAGATTAGAGGCAAAGAGGAAGGCTGAGGCACAGACCAAGTCTGAGAAATAGCCTATGGCAACTCTATGAAGCGAGTCTATCTGCTCACGGGCCAGCCGGGAACAGGGAAAACCAGCATTATCAAGCAGGCCGTAGCGGGGGTGAAGGGCAGGGCTGGCGGGTTTTACACCGAGGAAATAAGAAGCCAGGGCATAAGACAAGGCTTCAGGCTGGTTACGCTGGATGGGCGGGATGCGATACTGGCACATATTGATATTAAAAGCCCCTACCGGGTGAGCAAGTATGGGGTTAATATTGAGAGTTTAGACCGTGTAGGCGTGGCTGCCCTTCAAAAGGCTTCTCAGGAATGTGCTTTAGTAGTCGTTGATGAAATCGGGAAGATGGAGTTATTTTCGGAAAACTTCCGCAAAGCGGTTTTACAGGTAATCGAAAGCGGGAAGAGGGTCTTGGGTACGATAATGCTCAGCCCAAACCCGTGGGCTGATGCCATCAAGCGCCGTCCCGAGGTAAATCTAATAACTGTAACCAGAAATAACCACCAGCAAGTGCTAGGGGAAATAGCGCACTGGCTAGAGGCTAAAAGCTAAGCATGGAAAACAATGTGTGGCTAATCTTGATTGCTGTAACATCCTATTTTATTGGCTCTTTTCCTACCAGCTACTTTGTTGCTCAGAAAATGGCAAGGAAGGACATCAGAGCTGTGGGGTCAGGGAATATTGGGGCAATGAACACCTTCCGGGTCATCGAAGCTGAGAAATCAAGTCGTGTGGGTCTGGTTGCCTTTCTTTTCGTCTTGGTAGGTGATGTCGGAAAAGCGGTGCTGGCTATTTTCATAGTCAGGTGGCTAAGCTTTCTGCAATATGACTTAATACCGGCATTTATAATCTGCAGTTTCTTTATAATTCTGGGGCATAACTACTCAATAGTTTTTAAATTCAGGAGCGGGGGGAGGGGAATAGCCTGTTTGATGGGAATACTGCTGGCTTTAGACTGGCGGTCATTTTGGGTTTGGGGTGGGACTATCCTCGTTGTATTATTTATCGCCGAGCAGTTACTCGTGGGTAAAATAAGGTGGGGAAAGATAGATGCAGTATTTTCGATAGTCGGCTCACAAATAGTGGGGAGGGTAATAGGGATGGTTGTTGCGCTTGCCCCTATCTATTTCCTTGATTCCCGTCTATTATTTCCGATTCTGGCAGCAACAGTTCTGGTGATCATAAAACACATGGAAAGAGTCAGAAGTTACATGAGAAATCTGGGTGTGGTGAGAATCGGTGCCGACGATATTAAGCATGGGACGGAAAATACTTCTTAGGACTCTAGCTGAGATTGATAGCCAGATACTGGAAACGATAAGACCGGCGCTAGAAAAGGCTTTTGCTTGTCCGGTGGAAATCAAAGCTCAAATCGAAGACATAAGCTTTGCCTATGACCCGACCAGAAAGCAGTATATGGCACCAGCACTGCTAGGTGTTCTACTCGAAGACAAAATGGAGGCAGGAAGCAATAGCCTGGATGTGGTTGATGTGGACTTATATTCCCCGGGCTTGAACCTTGTTTTCGGTCAGGCTGATACCGAGGTGGGAGTGGCTATAGTGTCTCTGTATCGTCTCAGGCAGGAGCGCTATGGCTTACCGCCCGATGAGCAATTATTCAAGGACAGAGCCGTTAAAGAGGCAGTTCATGAGCTAGGACATACCTACTCCCTCAGCCATTGCCCGAATCCACACTGCGTCATGCACTTCTCTAACAGCTTGGCCGATACCGATATAAAAGGAGCTACTTTCTATTCAAAATGTCAGAAAAAGCTAGCAAGGGCAGAGGCAGTGATTTGAAATCTAAGCTACCGGAAATGATTCAAAAGCTGCTTGAGCCGGGGGCATACCCGCATCCTGCTAAAGCAATTGAGCTGATGCAGACCCAGATGTCCTTCGTTTTTATGACCGACGATTATGTTTATAAGGTAAAGAAGCCGGTGAATTTGGGCTATCTCGACTATACCACTCTGGAGAAGCGCCTCTTTTACTGCCAGAAGGAGGTAGAGCTTAACCGCCGCCTTTGCACAGACGTTTATCTTGGGGTAGTACCAATAACCCGAGACAAGAGCGGTATTTTAGTGGAGGGCAAAGGCGAAGTTATAGAGTATGCAGTGAAGATGCGCCGCCTGCCCCAAGAGACTATGATGAATGTATTGCTTAAAGACAATCGGGTCTCGACAGAGATGGTAACAAGCGTGGCAAAAAAGCTGGTAGCCTTCCATCAGGAGGCGGAAACCAATGCCGAGATAAGACGCTTTGGCAACCTCGATACCATTATCCAGAATACAGAGGAGAATTTCACTCAAACTGAAAAATACATCGGCGATACCATTTCTCAGGAAAGGTATCAGCGCATCAAGAATTACACGGATAGTTTTATCAGGGAAAATTCCATACTGTTTCGCAAAAGGATAGCGGAGGGCAGGATAAGGGATTGTCATGGAGACCTTCATGCGGCTCACATTTGCTTTATCAACGGCATATGCATCTATGACTGTATCGAGTTCAACGACAGGTTCAGATACTGTGACGTTGCCTCAGAGATTGCCTTTCTGGCAATGGACTTAGACCATTACGGAAGGGCCGACCTATCGCGCAGCTTTATAAATGCCTATGTAGAAGGAAGCAGAGATAAAGGGCTCCTGAAACTACTGAATTTTTACAAGTGCTACCGGGCTTATGTGCGGGGCAAGGTGGAAAGCTTTAAGCTCAATGACCCACATATCTCAGACAAGGAAAAGACAAGGATTTTAGCCATAGCCAAGGGCTATTTTGAGCTTGCCGAATCGTACATGGAAATATAGGAAGGGAAGAATAAAATGAAAGAATCGTTTGTGAAATTTATAAAAAAAGAGTTGCTTGGCTCTCGCTTTTTGCTTATCGCCTGTGGTCTCCCTGGCACATGGAAAACGGAGACCACTGAGGAAGTATCAAAGATTACAGGCTATCCCCTTCTGCGGAGCGACCTTATCAGGCTGGAGGTGCTGAAAAACGAGGATATCTTTGACGAAAAGGTCGCCTCCAACATGGATAAGCGAACAATGGTCTATGACGAGATGTTTAGGCAAGCGGATGAGAGTCTAGAGAAAGGCTATGGGGTGATACTTGATGCCACTTTTGTTACCCAGTCATTACGGAGGCGCGTGGCGGCAATAGCCGCTGAACATAATCGGAGGTTCGTTATCCTTCAAACCCACTGTCCGCAGGAGGTATCAATCGGCCGGATTTTGAAGCGGACTAAAGAGGATTATGTATCGAACGCACTCACCGAGCAAGCCTACCTCAGCAATAAAAAGAAGTTTGAAAAAGTGGACTTGAATGACCTCAAGAACTTATATCCAAACCTCAACATCACCCACCTGATAGTTGATACTCAATACGACCCGCCTGAAGATTGGTATGTCATTGGTGCGGAGAGGAAATGAAAATAGATTTACACATCCATACCAGGACCGGTTCGGATGGCGAGCTATCCGTTGATGATGTTTTCAAGGAAGCCAAGAGGAGAAATATCACTTTCCTGTCAATAACTGACCATGATTCTATAGCTGCTCAACAAAGGGCGAGCGCTCTTGCCAAAGAGTACGGAATTGCCCACATTTCCGGGGTGGAGTTGAATGTGACCTTTCAGTATCGCGGTGGCAAGGCAATCTCGTTAGATTTTCTGGGATATCAGTATGATATCGGCAATCAAGAGCTAAGGAATAAGCTTAGATTGATGAGGGAACATAGAGAAGCCAGAGCGCGTCAGATTCTAGGGAAACTTAATGTTGAGTTTAATAGGGAAAATAGAGAAAGATTCACCGAGGAAGACCTCAAGAACATACAGGACAGTGTTGACGGTGCCTTTGGTCGACCCCATATCGCCAATTACTTGGTTAAAAAGGGCATTGTCAGGAATAATCAAGAAGCCTTTGACAGATATCTGGTCAAGTGCGACGTGCCTAAATACCCGCTCTCACTGGCTGAAGCTTCAAAGCTGGTTAGAAATGCCGGTGGGGTATTGATACACGCCCACCCCAGTGACCCGAACGGGACTTCTCTGGCGAACATAACGCCTGATTTGGATGAACAGACGAGGATTATTGAACAATATATGCTAGAATACATTGATGGTATTGAGTGCTGGCACTCAAGAAACGATGCCGAAACCACGGCACACTACATTGAGTTCACCAGGAAGCACAGCCTGCTTATGACTGGCGGTAGTGATTGCCATCAAAGGCCGCTAATTCTCGGCACGCTAGATATACCCGGTCCTGTTGCTGCGCAGTTCAACACACGAAGATGAGCCGTTAAGGGCGAAATAATGGGCAAATCATGTTATAATTGATACTTCACAACCATTAGAAAAGACAGTCAGACAGATTATAGACAGAATTAATTGAGGAGTGGCATGGTGGTTTCATTTAAGAACTATGACATAAAAGACCCTTCATTAGCTTCAGCAGGGAAGCAACGGATAGAGTGGGCTTACCGTGAGATGCCAGTCGTGAAGCTGCTTAGAGAGAGGTTTGCTGCTGAGAAGCCGTTAAAAGGGGTACGGGTTTCAGCCTGTCTGCACGTCACCACTGAAACGGCAAATCTGGCACTGACACTGAAGGGGGGGGGAGCGAATTTAGTCCTGTGTGCATCCAACCCGCTCAGCACACAGGATGATGTCGCTGCTGCGCTGGTGGAATTCGGTATCCCGGTTAATGCCATCAAGGGAGAGGATGAGGCGACCTATTATAAGCACATCAATACTGCTTTAGATAATAAGCCTCAGCTTACTGTAGATGATGGAGCTGACCTGGTTACTACACTTCATACCAAGCGAAGCGATTTGATTGGCAACGTGATTGGCGGCACTGAAGAAACAACCACCGGTGTCATCCGTCTGCGCAGCCTGAGCAATGCGGGGAAGCTAAGGTATCCCATGATTGCGGTAAATGACGCCCAGACCAAATATCTCTTCGATAACCGCTATGGCACCGGGCAGAGCACAATAGACGGGATTACCCGTGCCACGAATATCCTGTGGGCGGGGAAAAAGGTGGTGGTTTGCGGCTATGGGTGGTGTGGTCGGGGCATAGCCCTGAGAGCCAGAGGGCTTGGCTCCCACGTCATTGTAACCGAGGTAGAGCCAGTCCGGGCTCTGGAGGCGGTCATGGACGGAAATCAGGTCATGACACTAGCCGACGCTTCAAAAGTCGGTGATATTTTCATTACCGTCTCCGGTGACAAGCATGTTATCGATAAAGCTCACTTCAAATTGATGAAGGACGGTGCTATTCTTGCCAACAGCGGACACTTCAATGTGGAGATTAATATCCCTGCCCTAGAAAGCCTGGCTAAAAGCAAGCGGCGGATACGTCCATTTATCGATGAGTATAATATGAAGGACGGACGTCATTTGTATTTGCTAGGTGAGGGCAGGCTTATTAACCTAGCTGCGGCTGAGGGGCATCCCGCAAGCGTTATGGACATGAGCTTTGCCAACCAGGCATTATGCTTAGAACATATGGTTAAAAAGAGAGGGAGCCTAGAGCCAAGGGTTTATCCTGTGCCGGAGGAGATTGATAAACAGGTGGCTCGTTTGAAGCTTCAATCTATGGGGATTGAAATTGATACCCTGACTCCAGAACAGAGAAAATATCTGACTAGCTGGGAAGAGGGGACGTAAAAGGAGGTTAGATGCTCAACTGTTTTAACTCGCCCAAATACTTATTCACTTCCGAATCTGTTACGGAAGGGCATCCTGATAAGATATGTGACCAGGTTTCAGATACTATTCTGGATGCCATTATGGCTAAGGACCCATACGGCCGGGTAGCCTGTGAGACAGCAATAACTAACGGCATGGTAATTGTTATGGGGGAAATCACTACTGATTGCTATATAGAAATCCCGCAGTTAGTCCGTGAGTTAGTCCGCGATATCGGCTATACGCGCCCGGAATACGGTTTTGAGGCTCAAACATGCGGGGTGATGGTTGCTATCAATCAACAATCTCCCGACATTGCCCTGGGGGTTGGTAAGGCGCGGGAGGCGAAGGAAGGCTCGAAAGATGAGATGGATGCCACCGGTGCCGGCGACCAAGGTATGATGGTTGGCTTTGCCTGCAATGAGACGCCGGAGCTTATGCCGTTGCCCATTTCTCTAGCACACAAGCTGTGCCAGAAACTGGCGCAGGTCAGGAAGAACAAGGTTTTGACATATCTGCGCCCCGATGGGAAATCACAGGTAACCGTGGAGTATAAGAATGGCATTCCCCGGCGGGTAGATAGCGTGGTGATAGGAGCTCAGCACGACCCTGATGTCACGCGTGAAAAGATGGAGCGAGACATTAAGGAGCAAGTAATCAGGGCAGTTATCCCATCTGCACTAATAGACGATAAAACCAAGTTTTATATAAATGCTACCGGGCGGTTTGTGATAGGAGGGCCGGTATCCGACACTGGCTGCACAGGTCGCAAGATTCTAGTTGATACCTATGGCGGTATGGCCCGCCATGGCGGGGGTAGCTTCTCCGGTAAAGACCCGACCAAGGTTGACCGTTCGGCGGCGTATGCCACCAGATATGTAGCCAAAAATATGGTGGCTTCCGGGATGGCGGAGCGTGTGGAAGTCCAGATTGCATACTGCATTGGCGTTGCCCATCCGCTGTCTATCTCTCTTGAAACTTTCGGCACCAACAAGGTTGACTATGATGTGATGCTTAACCTGGTCAACAAGCACTTTGACCTCAGGCCGGAAGCAATTATCCGAACTTTAAGCCTTCGCCGTCCTATTTATAAGCAGACTGCCTGCTACGGGCACTTTGGCCGTGATGACCTTAATTTACCCTGGGAACAAACTGATAAAGCTGCAATCCTGAGAAAAGAGGCTTTTGGCAAGTAAAACTGTTCAGGCTGAGCCTTTTCAATAATAATTTCCTTTCCACATCTCTTCAAAAAATGGGGAAAGGGCGAGTTTGGTAGCTTCAAGATGGAACGGGTAATTCTTGCCTGGAGCGGCGGCAAAGATAGCACCATGAGCCTTTACGAAATCCAAAAAGGCGAGAAGTATGAAATAGTGTCTTTGCTGACCACCATAACCAGGGACTACGACCGGGTTAGCATGCATGGTGTGCGGAGGATTCTAATCGAGCAGCAGGCACAGTCTTTAGGTCTGCCAATCGAAGAGGTGTTTATCTCCAAAGATTCTTCCAACGAAGAATACGAGTCCAAGATGAGGGATGCCCTCATCAAGTTCAAGAACGACGGCATTTCCTCGGTGGTTTTTGGGGACATATTTCTGGAAGAGATAAAAAAATACCGAGAGGGCAACCTATCAAAGCTGGGGATGAAAGGGATTTTCCCGATATGGGGCAGGGACAGCGCCGCGCTTACGCGGTCGTTCATATCCCTGGGATTTAAAGCCGTCATTACCTGCCTTGATTTAAGGTTGCTTGATAAGAAGTTTGCTGGCAGAATAATTGATGAGCAGTTTTTATCTGAACTTCCGCCCAATGTGGACCCGGCTGGTGAGAATGGAGAATACCATTCTTTTGTTTTTGACGGGCCGATATTCAAAAAGCGAGTGCTATATACCCTGGGAGAGCCAGTTCAGAGGGACTCCTTCTATTTTCGGGATTTATTACCCAAGGGATTAAGGGGTGAGATTGATAAAAAATCCGATTAAATTCGGCACGGATGGCTGGCGGGGGATTATTGCCCAGGATTTCACCTTCGATAATGTGCGTGCCTGCGCCCAGGGAGTGGCTGATTACCTCAGAGAATCAGGCTTAGCCAAAAAAAGGCTGATTATCGGCTATGACACCCGCTTTGCCTCTGAAGATTTTGCGGCGGCTGCGGTGGAGGTGATTGCCGGCAATGGCATAAAAGTATACCTTTGTCCTAAGGCAACCCCGACTCCAGTCGTAAGCTATGGCGTTATGGCTAAACAGGCTGGCGGAGCTATCATCATAACTGCCAGTCACAACCCCGCTATATGGAACGGCTTTAAGTATAAAACAGCGGACGGTGCCAGTGCCCCCACAGAGGTCATCGCCAAAGTGGAAAAGAATATTTCTCACAGCCTGGCGACAGGAAAGATAAACCGAATGCCGCTGGCTAAAGCTTTGGAGCAAAGTATGGTGGAATACCTTGACCTGGCACCAATTTACTTCGAACATCTGCCAAAGCTTATTGACCCAAATGAAGTGCGCCGCGCTCGGTTAAAGGTAATTGTCGACTCCATGTATGGGGCTGGGGCGGGATATTTTAAGACATTGCTGGATGGAGGCGCTATCGAGGTAGTGGAGATAAACGGTGAGCGTAATCCCCTATTTCCGAGCATGAAACAGCCGGAGCCGATTGAAATCAATTTAGGCGGACTTTCAGGCGAGGTCAAACGGCGGAAAGCTGATATTGGACTTGCTACCGATGGCGATGCCGACCGCATCGGCATCATAGACGAAAATGGAAAATTTCTAACTCCGCTTCAGGTTTTTGCTTTGCTCAGCCTTTACCTGCTTGAGGTGCGGGGTGAGCGTGGAACTATAGTCAAAACGATAACCACTACGAGCATGCTTTACCGTTTAGGGGAACTATTCAAGGTGCCGGTTCATGAGACGGCGGTGGGCTTTAAATATGTTGCGCCGATAATGATGTCTGAGAACGGTCTCATCGGTGGGGAGGAGAGCGGGGGCTATGGCTTCAGAGGACATGTGCCGGAACGCGATGGCATACTTGCCGGGCTTTATTTCCTTGATTTCATGATTAAGGCGGGCAAAAAGCCTTCGGAACTCCTGAAATATCTTTACAGCAAGGTAGGCGAGCACCAGTTTAAGCGCGTCGATGTAGAATTTCCGGGAGAGGAGCGCCAGGCGATAACTAATCGTCTCAGGGATAACGCTCCACAGACAATCGGGGGCGTTAAGGTGGTAAAGGTAGATACTTTTGATGGATTCCGCTTTACCTTGGCCGATGGAAGCTGGATTCTAATCAGATTTTCCGGGACTGAGCCGATTCTCCGCATCTACGCTGAGAGTGATAGCAAGGTACGGGTGGAGAAGCTGACTGAGTTTGCCCGAAAATTGGCCCGGGTTACTAAAGACTGAGGTGGTAGAGATGAATATTAATCTGGATAGCCCAGCGGTATTCAAGCAATACGATTCTCAGGATATGCTAGCCTGTCTCCATGAAATGCCTGAGCTTTGCCAGAGGGCGTGGCGGATGGCGATGAATTTTAATTTGCCTGAGGACTACCGCAAGATAAACAAAGTGGTCATCTCTGGCATGGGAGGCTCAGCGATTGGCGGGGAACTGGTAAGTAGCCTCGTAGCCACTGAAGCCAGAATCCCTATCTTTATCTCACGTGACTACCGCCTGCCCGCCTTCGTTGATTCTGAAACCCTTTTCATGGCTTCCAGCTATTCGGGGATGACAGAAGAAACTCTTTCTGCATTTGAGCAATCGCTGAATACCAAGGCAAAAAAGCTGGCAATTACCACCGGCGGTAAGCTTAAAGCAATGGCTGAGGAGAGAAAAGTTCCCGTTTTCAGCTTAGATTATACGGCGCAGCCCCGAGCCGCCCTAGCCTTCGGCTTTTTACCCATTCTCGGCTTTGTGCAAAAGCTCGGGTTTTTGAGTGATAAGTCGGCAGATGTGGCAGAAACGGTGCGGGTTTTGGAGGAACTGGCGAAAAGAATAAACGAAAATGCGGCTTTGTCCCGCAATCCGGCAAAACAACTGGCGGAAAAACTATACGGTCGTTTGATAGCGATCTATGGCGCTGGACTAGTTTCTGCCGTGGCGAACCGCTGGAAGACACAGCTTAACGAGAATAGCAAGAACTGGGCTTTTCATGAGGTTTTCCCGGAGCTCAATCATAATGCCATAGTCGGCTACCAGTTTCCAGCGAAGTTAGCCAGCAAAGCGGCGGTAGTTCTGCTGCGGTCGTCTCACCTGTCAAAGTGCATACAGTTTCGTTATCAGGTAACCTGCGAGCTGCTTGGCAAGGCGAAGGTGGATTATCAGGTTGTGGATGGAGAGGGCAGAAGTCCGCTAAGCCAGATGATGAGCCTGGTGCTGTTTGGCGATTATGCCAGTTATTACCTGGCAATTCTGAACAAGATTGACCCCACGCCGGTAAAGAATATAGCTTATCTGAAGGAACAACTGGCGAAATCTTGAGAGAATTACCGCTTCGTATATTGTGGTGCTTTGCGAGCGCGCCTGAGGCCGGGTTTCTTGCGCTCTTTTACCCTCGGGTCACGGGTAAGCAGCCCGCTCTTACGCAATAAGGGCTTGAAACTTTCATTAGCCATTACCAGAGCTCGGGCAATGCCATGGGAAATAGCACCGCTCTGACCCGAAATGCCACCCCCATCTACCTTGACTACCACATTATACTTATCGGCGTTTTCTGTAACAATAAGAGGTAGTAGTATTTTACGGCGGTGCTCGTGGCGGGTAAAGCGCTCCTCATAGGGAATGCCATTGATGATGATAGCCCCATTGCCCGGGAATAGCTTTACCTGAGCCACAGCCGTCTTGCGTCTGCCTGTTCCATGAACGTAACTTTGCTTTTCCATTTGAATCTAATTTTCCTTTTCTTTTTCCGAAGTCTGAGCCGTCTGAGGCACATGAGGATGAGTATCACCGGCATAGACCCTGAGTTTTTTCATCATGCTAGCACCGAGGCGATTGTGAGGCAACATGCCTTTGACCGCATGCTCAATCACGCGGGTGGGATGAATTTGCATCACTTTTTCAAAACTCGTGCTCTTAAATCCCCCGGGATAGCCTGAATGAGAGTAATAGAGCTTCTGCTTGGCTTTATTACCCGTAACGCGAATCTTGGCAGCGTTGATGATAACAACGTAATCACCCGTATCAAGATTATGAGTGAATATTGGCTTGTGCTTGCCCATAAGCAGGCGCGTTGCCTCAGTGGCTACCTTGCCCAGAATCTTGTCTGAAGCATCGATAACGTGCCACTCCCGCTTAATATCGGAGGGCTTGGTGTTATAGGTTTTCATGACATTTCCCCCTCAAAAGGATGCGGATAGTTTACCTGCATAAGACATAGCCCACAGGCCGGAACCGTCGGCCCGGCCAGGGCGGGTTTTTTCGCTTCCATTATACTATAAAACTCGTCAATGCTCATCTTGCCCCGCCCAACTTCAATTAAAGCACCCACAGTATTGCGCACCTGATGGGGCAAGAAGGAGTTCGCCACCATGCTGAAAATTACCATTTCCTCTTCCCTTTTTACTTCAGCCTGATAAACCCTTCGTACCATGCTCTTTAATCTGGATTCAAAAGAGGTAACAAAGGAGGCGAAGTCATGCTCGCCAATTAGAGCCTGACATGCCTGATTCATGGCGTAGATATCCAGTTGCCCGCTAAAGAGATAGTAAAACCTCTCTCTTAACGGAGAGCGGGTCGGGCTATTCAGTATATAGTAACTATATTCCCGGCTGATTGCATCCCTCCTGACATTGAAGGAATCCTTTACTTTATAAGCTGCCTTAACCGCGATATCTTTGGGTAAATAATAGTTCAACCCTTTGACAAAGGTCTGGGGAGAGAGACGCGACCCGGTTCTGAAGCTGGCAACCTGTCCCTTAGCATGAACGCCAGCGTCAGTTCTACTAGCTGAAATCACTCGAATCCTCTCTCCAGTAAGCTTCCATATTGCTTCTTCCGTTTCGCCTTGAATTGTAGGCGGGTCAGCCTGTAGCTGGAAGCCGTGATACTGTGTGCCATCATATTCCATAATTAATACAATTTTGGTGGTTGTTGCCAAAGCTGACAGCCCTGCTTAATCTCAGGCTTATGCCTGAGCTATTTCACGAGCTCAAGCTGGACCATGGGTGCAGCATCACCCAATCTAGGTCCTAGCTTAAAAAGGCGGGTATATCCCCCATGGCGCTCAGCATATCTTGGGGCAAGCTCACCAAATAGTTTATCTACAACCGTCTTATCTAAAATATACGATAGTGCATGGCGGCGGGAACTAAGGCTACCTTCCTTGCCCAGTGTAATCATCTTCTCAGCCAGTCCACGCACTTCTTTTGCCTTGGTCTCAGTGGTGACAATCTTCTCATACCCCAGAAGGTCAGTTACCAGGTTACGGTATAATAACTTTCTGTGTCCAGTAGATAAATCTAGCTTTTTGCCGGCTACCTTATGCCTCATACTAATTCACACCTCGTAACTACGAGAAATTATTGCTTTGTCTCTTCTTCTCCTGCCGGGGCTTTAAGAGATAGCCCCATTGCGGCAAGGCGCTCCACTATTTCCTGCTTGGATTTCTGCCCGAAATTGCGCAGGGTGAGTAACTCTGTCTCCTCTTTACTTATGAGTTCGCCTACCGTAGTAATGCCAGCGCGCCGCAGGCAGTTCAGTGTGCGCACTGAGAGGTCCATTTGCTCTACAGGCATGTTATACTGCTCCTCAGGGATAGACAGGCGAATCTGCTCTTTTTTCTCTGCCTGTTGAGAGACCTGACTGTAATCAACGAACGGAGTTAGCTGCTTTATAAGGATGTCAGCGCTGTAGCTGATAGCATTTGTAGGGGATATGGTGCTATCTGTCCACACTTCCAGGTTTAAACGTTCATGGCTAGTTTCTCGTCCTGTGTGAACTGGCTCGGTAGTAAAATTTACCTTGCGTATTGGAGTGAAGATAGCGTCGACTGGAATCACTCCTATAGGTAGATTACTGCTGGATTCAGCTCGCCTGTAGCCCTCACCTAGCTCCACGTCAAATTCTACGTAAAGCTTGGCTTCAGACGAATCCAATGTAGCCAGATAAAGTTCGGGATTAGCAATCTCGAAATCGGTTGAAGGCTTAATATCGGCAGCAGTGACTTGCCCTTCCCCTTCTGCCTCCAGAATTAGCTTGCCCGGCTGACCGGAAATAGGCTTTATCCTCAATGCCTTTACATTGAGTAAAAACTCCATGGTATCTTCTTTCACATTAGGAATTGTAGAGAATTCGTGTTGAATTCCCTCAATCTTAACCCTGGTTACTGCTGCTCCGGGGAGATAGCCAAGCAACACTCGTCGCAGAGCATTACCCAGGGTAACTCCAAACCCTTTCTCCAGCGGCTCGACGACAAAGCGCCCAAAATTATCTTTGCTTTCAACAGATTTAATCTCCGGTATCACCAAACGGGACAAAGTCTTCCCCCCTTATTAATAATTTGTCTATTTTATCATCGCGAATAGAATTCGACTATGGTTTTGCTGTCAATCCTAGTCTCGGTATCACCCGGTGTAGGCAGGGATGATACTCGACCAACAAGGCTCGGCTTATCTAAACTCAACCAGCTCGGAACGGATTTAGATTCGATTGCCTGCGCCAGTTGTTTGTAATACTCAGTTTTGGCGCTTACTTGCCTCCAGCTGATAGTGTCGCCTTCTTTAACTAGATAGGATGGAATATTAGTTTTGCGATTGTTGACTAGGATATGCCCATGAGCGGTAAGCTGACGGGCTTGAGGACGGGAATCAGCAAAGCCCAAACGATATACCACGTTATCCAGTCGCCTTTCCAGCAACACCAGCAGATTATCTCCTGTGACACCGGGTAATCTCTCTGCCTCTCTAAAAAGCTGCCTAAACTGATTTTCCATAAGTCCGTAAAAGTAACGAGCTTTTTGTTTCTCCCGTAGTTGCACGCCACGGTCAGAAATTCGACGTCTTTTAGACACATGTGGTCCCGGGGGCGATGGTCGCCTCTCAAAGGTACACTTGGCAATACATTTACTGCCCTTTAGAAAAAGCTTCTCGCCGATACGGCGGCATCGCCGGCAAACTGAGCCTGTATATCGTGCCATTTCCTTACCTCATTAAACCCGTCTTCTTTTAGGCGGACGACAACCATTATGCGGGATAGGGGTCACATCTCTAATGCTGGTGATGTAAAGGCCTGCACTCTGGAGAGAGCGAATGGCGGCTTCGCGTCCGCTGCCTGTGCCTTTAACAAGGACCTCTATTTGCTTTAAGCCGTGCTCCATAGCTTTCCGTGCCGCATTATGAGCGGCTAATTGAGCTGCGTATGGAGTCCCTTTGCGCGAGCCTTTAAATCCTGCAGTGCCCGAGCTTCCCCAGGAAAGGACATTCCCGCTAGGGTCAGTGAGAGTGACTACAGTATTATTAAATGTAGACTGGATATAGGCTTTCCCTGACGGGATGGACTTCCGTTCCCGCTTCCTTGCTCTTGGTCGTTTCTTCTCTGCCATGGTTGTCTCCTCAAATTTTCAAAAAATTTCGAATATAGGTTACTTCTTAGCCACGCCGCGCCTTTGCCCTCTGCCGGCAACGGTCTTGCGGGAGCCACGTCTGGTGCGGGCGTTGGTTCGCGTTCTCTGTCCTCTAACCGGCAAGCTTCGCTGATGTCTGATGCCACGGTAACTGCCAATCTCAACAAGGCGCTTGATATCAAGGCTAATCATCTTCCTCAGTTCGCCCTCAACCTTATATTTATGGTCAATGATTTCTCGGAGGCGATTAACTTCCTCTTCTGAGAGTTCATCTACTTTGGCAGTCGGATTTACGTTGGCCTGAGCGAGAATCTTCTGGCTCAGACCAGGACCAATACCATAGATATATTGTAGCGAAACCCAGGCCTGTTTGTTTCGGGGTATATCTACACCAGCTATACGTGGCATCCTGTTTCCTCCTTGGTCGGCATAATTTAGCCCTGCCTCTGCTTATGCTTCCGATTGGTGCAAATAACCCTGACTACCCCCCGGCGCCTGATTATCTTGCACTTTTCACATCTAGCTTTAACTGAAGACTGAACTTTCATAATAAGTATCCTCTAATCCGTAAAACTAAAGTCGATAAGTAATCCTGCCCCGGTTCAGGTCATAAGGCGAGAGCTCTATCACAACCTTATCTCCAGGCACAATTTTAATATAGTGCACTCTTAGCCTGCCCGAAATGTGCGCTAGCACCTTATGCCCATTGGGCAACTCGACACGAAACATCGCATTAGGTAGAGACTCAACCACTATTCCTTCAACCTCGATAGCTGCTTTTTTAGGCATAAAACCCCACTATAATCTGGTAAGCACCTCTGCCTCACCATCAGTTATGGCGATTGTATGCTCAAAGTGGGCGGAAAGGCTTCCGTCGGCAGTAAGCACTGTCCACCCGTCATCGCCAAGTCGGGTGCGCCAGTCACCGATATTTACCATAGGTTCCAGAGCAAAAGTCATGCCTTTTTTTAATACTGGCCCTGTCCCTGGCATTCCAAAGTTAGGTATTAAAGGTTCCTCATGCATATCTCGACCAATGCCGTGTCCAGTATACTCGCGCACTATCGAAAAGCCTTTTGATTCAGCGTAATGCTGAATGGCGGCTGAAATATCTCCCAATCTTGCTCCAGCGCGGGTAGCAGCGATGCCAGCTTTCAGGGTACCTTCAGTAGCTTCTAAAAGCTTTTTTGCCCCTGAACTGATTTCGCCTACACCTACCGTCACGGCAGCATCAGCCTGAAAACCCATATAAATGGCTCCCGCATCAAGGGATACAATATCGCCTTCGTTTAAAATTCTCTCACCGGGAATCCCGTGTACTACTTCATCATTTATTGATACGCAAAGATTAGCGGGAAAGTCACGGTATCCCTTAAACGAAGGCTTAGCTCCTAAACTTTTCAATTCTCTATCCATAATATCATCTAATTCCTTGGTTTTCATACCCGGTCTCAGTTGCCGGGCTAGTATCTGTAATATAGTTGCCACTATTCTTCCTGCCTGCCGCATTAAAGCAATCTCCCGGTCAGATTTTATAATTATACTCATTTTCGTCTTGGACAGGCAACCCCCTCGCGCAGGATGGCAACTATTCTCCCGCTTATAATATCGACATCGCCCTCGCCATCTACCTCTAATAGTTTACCTGTTTGGGAATAATAATCAATAAGAGGAGCCGTTTGAGCGAAGTAGACCTTGAGCCGCTTCTTGACCGTTTCTGCCGTATCATCTGGACGCTGGTATAACTCACCTCCACATCGGTCGCATTTACCCCAAACTTTGGGCGGAGAATTTATGCTATGATATGGCGTCTGGCAATTGCGGCAAATCCATCGCCCGCTGAGCCGTTTCAAAAGCTCCTCCTCAGAGACTTTAATATATATCACCTTATCTATCGCTTTAGCCTGCTCTTTTAACGCCTCATCCAGAGCCTTAGCCTGTTCCAGGTTTCGGGGAAAGCCGTCAAGAATTACCCCTGACTTGCAATCTGGCGCAGACAATCGCTCCAAGACCGTTTTTATCGTTATCTTATCGGGAACCAGTGCCCCCTTTTCCATGTAAGATTTGGCCTGCATTCCTAGCTCGGTTCCAGCTTCAATTGCCTGCCTGAACAGGTCACCGGACGCAATATGAACCAAATTCAGCCTTTGTGCCACAACAGCTGCCTGTGTTCCTTTACCGGCTCCCGGAGCTCCCAGAAATACAATATACATCTCGTTCCTATTTGATAAAGCCTTCGTAACGCCGCATGGCTAGCTGTGCTTCCAGCTGCTTCATCGTGTCTAAAGCCACGCCGACAACAATAAGCATGCCCATGCTGGATAGCTGTATCACCTGAACATTGGTAATTTCCCGAGCCACAGCGGGCATTATTGCTACTGCAGCCAGGAAAAGGGCTCCCGCCCACGTAATACGCTTAATTACAGTATTAAGATAAGTAGCCGTTTGCTTTCCCGGGCGAATGCCAGGGATAAATCCTCCCTGCCTTTGCAGAACACCGGGCAAATCCTGCTGTTCGAAGATAACCATGGTGTAAAAGAAGGCAAAGCCGATTGTCAGCCCAAAGTAAAGTCCCCAATAAACCAATCCCAGAGGTAGCGGTGCGTTAGGGTCAAATATAGCCACAATGGTATTAGCCAAGCCAGGAACGTTAGGATTGGCAAAGTAACTGGCAACCAGTGCCGGGAAGATGACCAGTGACATGGCAAAGATGAGGGGTATCATCCCTGCAGTGTTTACTCGCAACGGAATATGGGTCGAGCCGGCTTGTCGGTACATACGGCCACCCCTGAAAACGCTTTTAGCATATTGCACTGGAATACGCCGGTGTGCCTCGGTAAATATGACTATTATCAGAATGGTGACTAGGGTAATAATGATATAAGCAGCTAAGCCGCCTGCTTGCCCTTCAGCCAGAAAGCCACGGCCGAGCATCTCAGGTAGACCGGCGACAATACCGCTGAAGATTATAATAGATACACCGTTGCCTATGCCGTGTTCCGTAATAAGCTCACCTAACCACACACAAAATATAGTGCCTGCAACCATGGCTAGAACCATGGTTGCCATCGGCATTGCATCGGTAGCAGTTATGACACCCTCTCTCTGGAAGTAGATTAACTGCCCATAACCTTGCAGACCAGCCAGAGGAGCCGTCAGCCAGTGAGTAATTTGATTCATCTTATGCCTTCCGAATTCTCCTTCCTGAGCAAGAGCCTGTAGTTTGGGAATAACTGGCATAAGTAGCTGCATGATAATTGAAGCGGTGATATAGGGATAGACGCCCATAGCTGCTACACTAAGCTTTCTCATTGCGCCGCCACTGAACAAATCAAGCATACCCAGTAGCGCATTGCGTCCGAATAGGTCCTGCAGGGCGGCAGGGTCTACGTTGGGGAGAGGTACATGGGCGACAAAGCGGAAGGCAATAACGATACCCAGGGTAATAAGAATTCTCCGCCTCAGGTCCGGCAGGCTAAAGGCGTCAAGCATTGCCTGTACAAGGCGAGGTCTAGCCTGCCTCGGCCGCATGTCCCACCTCCTCCACTTTGCCCCCCGCTGCTTCAATCTTGGATTTAGCTGCAGCCGAGAACTTATCTGCTTTTACCGTAAGCGAGTGGGAAATGTCACCGTCCCCCAAAATTTTAACCGGATGTCTCAGAGATTTTATTAGTCCAGCCGCCAACAGGGTTTCCGGCGTTACTTCGCTCCCGTCATCAAAAATATTGAGTTTATTAATATTGACCACACTATACTCAATCCGGGAAATATTGAAGAAGCCACGCTTCTGCGGCAAGCGCTTGATTAATGGTAGCTGCCCGCCTTCGAAGCCGGGGCGCATCCTGCCGCCTCCGGCGCGGGACTTCTGCCCTTTTATGCCTCTTCCCGAGTAAGTGCCATGCCCGCTGCTATCTCCTCGACCCACTCGCTTGCGATTCCGCTTGGAACCGGGGGCCGGAGAAAGTTCATTCTGCCTCACGGCTTTCCTCCACTTTGATTAAATGTCTTACCTTGACAATCATGCCACGAAGTGAGGATGAATCCTCATGAATAACGCTCTGATTTAGCCGTCGGAAACCAAGCGCCTTTAAGGTCCTCTTCTGGCTCTCCTCATAGCCGATACCGCTTTTAATCCAGGTAATCTGCAGCTTAGCCACCAGTTACTGTCTCCTCTTTCTCCGTTGGTTTCTTTTCAGCTTTAAGTTCCAGTTTGCGCTTGGCCGACACTTCTTTTGGATTTCTAAGCTGGCTCAGGGCAAGAACGGTTGCCCTAGCCATGTTAAGCTTGTTTGAGCTACCCAGCGATTTAGTCAGAATATCCTTGACCCCTGCTGCCTCAAGCACCGCCCGAATACTACCACCGGCAATGATGCCTGTTCCCGGTGCGGCTGGTTTTAGCAAAACTTTGGCGGCACCATACTTAATCGTTGTTTCATGGGGAATGGTAGTCCCGGCTAGCGGCACCTTAACCAAGTTCTTTCTGGCATTGGCATTAGCCTTTGCGATTGCCGTTGGCACCTCTTTTGCTTTGCCAATACCTACACCAACATGCCCCATGCCATCCCCAGTCACAGTTAGAGCGCTGAAGCTGAGGCGCTTCCCGCCTTTCATCACCTTTGCCACACGATTGATGTAGACTAATTTGTCATTTAAGTTCAGTTCTGTTGCGTCTATTCTGCTTAACGGTTGTTTCACCTAGCACCATCCGGTTAAAATTTTAGTCCCTCGCGCCGGGCAGCCTCAGCGAGAGTTTTTACTCTGCCGTGATACTTATAGCCACCACGGTCGAAAATGACCTGGTTTATTCCCTGGCTCAATGCTCGCTTTGCCACTAAAGAACCAACAAGCCCCGCCACATCAGCCTTCTTTTTGCCTACCGTCTCCCCTTTTATCTCTGGGTCAAGGGTTGAGGCAGAGGTTAAAGTGTGCCCTCGTATATCATCAACAACCTGGGCATATATATGGTTTGGGCTGCGAAACACACATAAGCGCGGTCTTGTGTTCGTTCCCTTGACCTTAGCTCTGACTCGAGTATGTCTTCTCTGACGGGCTATCCTTGTCTCTGTTTTCATTGTTGTGCCTTCTTACCTACAGCCTTGCCAGGCTTAAGGCGGAGTTGCTTGCCAGTGTATTTAAAACCCTTACCTTTGTAAGGATCGGCGGGGTGAATTTTCAGAATTTTGCTTGTCATCTCACCGACTAATTCCTTGTTAATCCCGCTAACCTTAATTCGGGTGGCTCCTTCCAATCCCAGAGAAATGCCTGGTACCGGCAGGATCTCCACCTGATGTGAAAATCCGATTCTAACTACCAGCTTATCTCCTGCCTTTTCCGCCCGGTAACCTGCCCCCACAATGTCCAGGGTTTTTTCAAAGCCTTCGGTTACCCCTTCTATCATATTCGCTAGGAGAGTTCGAGTGAGCCCGTGTAATGAGCGATGCAGCCGGCTATCGCTGGGTCGTGTGACCATCAATTTGCTGTCCTGCAGAGTGATGGACAAATCGGGATTGAAGCGGCGAGAGAGCTCTCCTTTGGGCCCTTTTACCGTAACTTCACCACTTTTAATGCTCACTTCGACACCCGGTGGCACGACTATTGGCATTCGTCCAATTCTAGACATTCACATCGCTCCGAGGATTATTTACCACACGTAGCATAGAAGCTCCCCGCCAATTCCCTGGCGCCAGGCTTTCTGACCGGTCATTACCCCTTTGGAGGTGGAAACAATAGCTATGCCCAGACCACCATAGACGCGAGGGATTTCTTTACGTTGAACATATACTCTCAGTCCGGGTTTACTTACTCGCTCCAATCCTGAAATAACTGGCAGATTTCTATCACCATATTTGAGGTAAAGCTTAATTGCACGGTGCGTCTTATCTTTAAGCACCTCATAATCCTTAATAAAACCCTCTCCTTTAAGGATTTTGGATATGGCCAATTTTACTTTTGAGGATGGTATCAATACTGAATCGTGCCGTGCTAAAGCAGCATTGCGTATCCGGTTTAACATATCAGTAGTTGGGTCAGAAATAGTCATCCATACCCCCTGTATATCACCAGCTAGATTTTCTCACACCGGGAATCTGACCAACAAGGGCCAGCCTGCGAAAACAAATGCGGCATAACCCGAACTTTCGTATATAGGCGCGAGGGCGGCCGCATAATGAGCACCTATTGTGCTGCTGAACCTTATATTTTGGTGGTCGCTGAGATTTTATAACCATTGACTTTTTCGCCATGTTTATCCACCTTCATCCCGGCTAAATGGCAAGCCTAATAACTCCAGCAATTGTCTGCCTTCTTCATCGGTCTTAGCCGTAGTAACAATCGAAATTTCCAAGCCCCGTACTTTATCTATCTTGTCGTACTCTATCTCAGGGAAGATTATTTGTTCCTTCATCCCTAAAGTATAATTGCCTCTGCCATCGAAAGAGTTTCGGGGAACTCCCTGAAACTCACGTACGCGGGGCAGTACGGCATTTATCAGCCTGTCGAGGAAGTCATACATGCGCTTTCCTCTCAGGGTTACCTTTAACCCGATAGGCATTCCCACCCTCAATTTGAAGGCAGAGATGGATTTTTTAGAACGGGTTGTTATCGGATGTTGCCCGGCAATGGTAGTAAGGTCTCCTTCCGCTGCCTCCAAAGCCTTTGCGTTCTGAATCGCCTCTCCCGCGCCTATGTTAAGCACCACCTTCTCCAGACGCGGCACCTCCATTATGTTCTTATATCCCCCGAGTTCCATCAGCTTGGGAACAACATCCTTCTTATATTTTTCTTTTAATTGTGACATTATGCCTCGCTAATCGATAATCTCACTGCAGGCGCGGCAAACTCGAACCCTTTTGCCATCCTCTAAGAGACGAAAACCGACGCGGGTAGGGTGATTGCATTTGGAGCACAGCAGCATAACGTCGGATACGTGAATCGGTGCTTCCCGCTCTATTATCCCCGCCTGTCTCGCCTGGCGCAATGCCCTGGTGTGTCTCTTTATCATGTTGACACCTTCAACCAGCACCCGCTCTTTATCTGGATAGGCAAAGCGAACTTTACCCTTTTTGCCTTTATTTTTACCTGCAATGACCAGTATGGTATCGTTTTTTCTAATTTTCATAACTATGCACCATTCATAGAACTTCAGGCGCTAGGGATATAATTTTGGTGAATTGCTTCTCTCTCAGCTCCCTAGCTACCGGTCCAAATATTCGGGTTCCCTTGGGATTGTTCTTTTCACTAAGAATTACTGCAGCATTATCATCAAACCTGATATAAGAGCCGTCAGTACGCCGATAGGGCTTAACAGTACGAACAACAACCGCTCTCACTACTTCCCCCTTCTTTACCGAGGCTCCCGGGATAGCTTTTTTCACCGTGGCACTGATGACATCGCCCAAACTGGCATATTTTCTCCTTGAGCCACCTAATACGTTGATACACATTATTTGCCGGGCGCCGGTGTTATCTGCCGCTTTGAGTCTGGTATATGTTTGAATCATGCTGCTCCATCCTGACGAGATTTTATGTTATTTCTTTCGGTTGAACCTCTACTACTGGTGCCTTGGTTACTATCTCGGCTACTCGCCACCGCTTATCTCTGGACAATGGGCGCGTTCCGACGATTTTTACCAAATCTCCTACCCTGCTCTCATTCTTTTCATCATGAGCTTTATAGTTGGTGATTTTCTTGAGAGTTTTCTTATACAAGCGATGACGCTTGAGCGTTTCAACGGCAACCACTACCGTCTTATCCATTTTGTTGCTTATCACACGGCCAATCCTGGTCTTGCGCTTCGTCTCCATGCGTTCTATACCTACCTTATACCCAGCTCTCTTTCCCTAATGAGAGTCTTCAATGTGGCAATCTTCTTTTTGACTTTACCAATCTCGCGACTATTCACCAGCTGTTTAGTAGCCAAACGAAAGCGGAGGTTGAACAGCTCTTGGTGAGTCGCTTCCAATTGTTTAGCTAATTCTTCGGAAGTAAGAGCTCTAATTTCTTCAATCTTCAACTTGTCCTAGCTCCTGTTGTAGCCTCAGTGCCTGCGGCAACGCCGGTTTCCCTCACCACAAATCTGGTGTCTATAGGGAGCTTATGTGAAGCCAAACGCATTGCTTCTTTGGCTGCTTCCTCATCAACACCGCTTACCTCGAATAGAATTCTCCCCGGTTTAACCACAGCTACCCAGTGGTCCAGGGAACCTTTGCCGCCACCCATGCGGGTCTCGGCGGGTTTCTTCGTAATCGGTTTGTCTGGGAATATACGAATCCACACATTCCCGCCACGGCGGAGATGGTGGGTAATAGCTCTTCGCGCTGCTTCAATTTGCCGGGCGG
>Ga0315274_10002070_pt1 | contig 30705 bp, 26 predicted proteins | sample YL17G02_20_MG_FD_203700 | JGI IMG/M metagenome (GOLD analysis project Ga0315274, IMG submission 203700) | Sediment microbial communities from Yellowstone Lake, YNP, Wyoming, USA - YL17G02_20 | ecosystem: Environmental > Aquatic > Freshwater > Lake > Sediment | place: USA: Wyoming | collected...
TCGCTGGCGATCTTCACTCGAAGCTCAGCTTCGTCAAACTTCTTCTGGAAGTCTTCATATTCTTTGTCCGAGATGAGTTTGTTCCTGATAAGAATCTCTTGTCGTGTGCGATCCTTCTTCAGGTTGTCGACATCGACCTGTGCGAACTGCACTTGGCGCTTGGCATCTGCCAGCTCGATCGGTGTCGGATCCGGCCTGATCTCGAGCAGGGGCTGTCCGGCTTTGACGAACTGGCCGACATCGACGAAAAGGTGCTTGACGACGCCCGATGACTTCGATTTGACGGAGATCTCGATCTCGGGCTCGATGGTCCCGACCGCCAGTGCCTTATCAACGATCGTGCTCACTTTTACCTTCACTTTGGGAAGGGACTCGTCCTTTGACGAGTTGGAGTTCCCAAAAAACAGGATCGCGGCACCGGCTAGAACAATAATGGCAAAGGAAGAGAAAATGATTTTCTTTTTCATGGTCATGCGTGCCTCGTGGAAGGTTCGAAGAACTCGAGAAGGCTGAATTGCTGGCTTTTTCCGTCTTTAGCATACGCCCCCCGGGGGCAAAGGTTACGGACGGACGAATACACGAACGAAGAATGCCCTTGAAGTAGCAGGTAGGCAGTCTTTGTTAAACTTGAGGGTAGTCAAAAACGTTGCAGGGGGGAGTTATTTTCGTATTGCGGAACCAGCTGGCAATGCTGAAGTGACAAATCGGTCGATGCGGTTGAAATACTCCTCACCGCCGACAAAAAAAGTGTCATTGTGGTCAGCTCCGGGAATCTCGTAGAATTCCTTAGGCTCATTTGCCTCCTGGAACAGCTTTCGCCCGAACCTGATCGGAATGATTGTATCGTGCGACCCATGCATGAACAGGACGGGAACGTGCAGAGCCTTTATTTTCCCGATCGAGTTGAGCTTTGTGCGAAGAAAATATCGGACAGGGAGGAATGGATAGAGCGCGCTGGCAACGTCCTTGGCGGAGGTGAAGGTTGATTCAAGAATCACTCCGGCCACCGCTCGTTGAATCGCAACATCCACGGCAACCGCACCTCCAAGGCTTGTGCCCCAGAGAAACGTGTGCGATGAGTCCGCCCCGGGAAGGGCGAGTGCGTAATCAAGTGCAGCACGACCGTCCTGATAGATGCCATCCTCCGACGGCGATCCCTCGCTCCGGCCGTAGCCGCGATAATCATACATCAGGACATTGTAGCCGTGCCGCTGCAGGGGGCGGAGGAGCAAGTACCGGTGCGAGATGTTTCCCGCGTTGCCGTGTGCTATGACAAGGGTCGCTTTTGCGCTCTCGGCTGGAGCGTACCAGCCATGGATCTTGACACCGTCAGAGGTTGTGATCCAGCAATCCTGGAGGTTCGGAATTGAACGGGCCTGCTCGTAGGGCCCCCGGGGATACTTCTGAGGGAAGTAGATGAAGTGATTTTCAAAAATCATAAGGGCTATTGTCCAAAATAGTATTGCAGCGATGGCTGCGATCAACAACGCCCGCAGCCATTTCAGTCCACGTTTCATGATGTGGATCCTCGCGTGCCTCTGCCTCTCGGTTTTCTGCTCCTCACCATCCCATCATTCCACCACTCCATCATCTGACCACTCCACTACTCCACCACTCCACTACTTATCTACTTCACATAATAATCAATCATCCTTTCGATCGCCGCGCTGCAGACGGGATCAAATCCCACAAGACTGAGCGAGAACATTCTGCAGTCAATGGCCGGGCGATAGACGCCCTTGGAAACATAGCCGGCTCCTTCAAAGGCCCCAACCAATCCGGCGTATTTGGAATTCTTCAGAAGATCCTGGGCCTGACGAAGTAACGGTTCACGCTTCGTGTAGTAATCTGGCGCGAGACGATCGAGTTTCGCGCGGGCTGCCTCCAAACTGTCGAATGTGCTCTTCTCCCAGGGAGTCGGGATGGGTGTTTCCTTTGCGACCAGGTCTTTCCATTTCAGTGTCGCAGGATCATTGAGCGCCGTCAGGTTCGGTTCCCACGGCTCGATCCCCTTGGCGTAGAAGTCGACGTAGGATACCTGCGAAGTGTAGTATTCATCGCCAAGCCCTGCAAAGGAATGACCAAACTCATGCACGAACACATAATCCCTTTGCCACTCCTGACCTTTCACATCGGTTTGTGCAAAACAGGTTTCGTAGAGATTGTAGATACCGCCGCCGCCGTAACGGTTGTCGTTGAGGAGAATCGCAATGGCATCGTACGGAACTGCAGACGCGATGTCGCGAATACGCCGGTCTTCCTCTGTAAGGACATACCGTGTACTCCCAAACGTGTTATACATCGTGCCGAGCAGATTGTCTTTCCACTCGTTCTTGTCAGGTTTGTCGATGCCCGACTGGCCCGATTCAACATCGATTAGCCAGACGTTGAAATCCATCTTCCGCTCCTTGAAGGGACTGGTTGACAGGAGAGTTTCTGCGAAGTGTTTTGCGTCAGCATGGAATTTCTCTATGTCGCTTCTTGCATATCCGTCGCCAAGAATGACTAGATCGACTTTGTTCTGGGGAGGTCCGTTGTCGATTAGTTTTGTCGTTTTGAAGGCGTGAGCATGAGATTCACGATGAATCTGCGTCGGTGCGTTCGGATCGATCGTTGTCGAGAACACCTCGTGGAACACCATCTGCTTGTCGCGGCGCGAAATTGTTACCTGCACAGGACCCTTCGGGTACGGGAATCTCACTGTCTCATGAAATGTGCGGAAGATCCCGCCGATTGCTTCATCGGTGGTCTGCCATTCATTGAAGTACGTTGAATATCCCCGGCTGTAGATTGCCTGAGACGAGGCGAGGTCGTAGACGCGCACCACGTACTCGCCGAGGTTCAGGGGATCGAGCAATTGTGAGCGGGTGCCTGACCAGGTTCCTTCCTCGTACACACGATCGAGGCTGATTGTCTCCTGTCCTTTTGTGCCGGCATGGTAGAAGTCGACGCGCATCGTTTTGTCGAGAAAATACCGGGTGTACTGGGCTTCAGCAACGAGGGTCGCTGAAAGAAGAAGTGTGAGAAGAAACAGATGGCGTTTCATGGTGAACCTCTCCGAGAACATTTTGAAATATGCACATTCGTGCACAATGCAGCTTAACCAGTAGAGTCCGATTCTTCCCGAGAACCTTCGAGGCCAAATCGGACTCTACAATCCGACACCCTGGGTTGTGCCTATTTTCTTTTTACGGAAACGATAATAATCGGCTCAACTGGAACATCCTTGAACCCGCCGACAGTCTGTGTTTTCGTGCCCGCTATCTTGTCGACAATCTCCATCCCTTCTATGACCTTTCCGAAAACAGCATATCCCCATCCCTGCGTGCTGATATCAAGGCTGGTGTTGTTCACGACGTTGATGAAGAACTGTGAAGTGGCGCTATGGGGATCCGAGGTTCGCGCCATTGAGAGAGTCCCCCGATCATTCTTAACCCGGTTGTCCGATTCGTTCTTGATTGGCGGAAAAACCGGTTGGCGTTTCATCATGTTCTTTGTAAATCCGCCCCCTTGGATCATGAAGCCCGGGATCACACGGTGAAAAATCAAACCTCCATAGAACCCGGTATCCGCATAGGCAAGAAAGTTCTTAACCGAGATTGGCGACTCGCGTTCATATAGAAGAACGGTGATATCCCCGAGGTTCGTCGAGATGACGACCTTTGTTGTGTCGTCCTTGGATTGAGCAACAGAAATTGTTGTCATGGCAAGAAAAATCAATGTGCAGAGAAGAAGAGTGATGAGCTTCATGGGCGTTATCTTTGCTCCTTTTGTTTGATGGAACTCTACCTGCCTCGGATTATTGGTAATACAATATGAGACGGACATAGCTCCGAACGGTATACGCGTTGCGTCGCCGATTGAAAATCGGAAACTTTGGCCAGAAAGATGTTGTCAATGTACTTCTGCGGATTCCGGTCGATGATCGGGAACCATGTGCTCTGGACCTGCACCATGATCTTGTGCCCCTTCAAGAATGTGTGGTCGTTGCTGTGAAGGTCAATTACATATTCGTGCACTTTGTCCGGGGTGAGAGGCTCCGGTTTCACGAAACTCTTTCTGAATCTTCCCCGGAACACTTCGTTCGCCACCATCAGCTGATAGCCTCCCATTGAGCGTTGCGGGGGATATATCTCGGGATAGACATCGATCAGCTTCACAATCCAATCGCTGTCCGTCCCTGACGTCGATGCGAAGAGATGAGCAACGAGATCGCCGCTCACGGTGACATCCTCCTGCAACGTCTCTGATTCCCAGCTCAAAACATCAGGTCTGTTGTGAACGAACCGTTGATCTTCTGTCAACCAGAAGGGCCAGCGAGTGCCTGGACCGAGTGCCTCGACGGGTCGCTGACGGTAGGGGACGGGGTGAGCCGGATCGGAGGTGTACGAGTCGAAATCTCCATGACCTGAAGAGCCCGCCGCATCACAGGAGAGACGGCCGTCGGCGCGCAAGTACATCTTCCTCTGCTGTGCTTTCTTCGGAGGCCATTCTGTGTACGTCTGCCACGAATTTGTCCCTGTGCGGAACGTGACTGCTTCAGGGAAACGCCCATCACCTTTGTCTTTCAGCCAGTAGGCGAACCAGGGGGCCTGGATGCTCTGCCGGTATGTCACGGAGGTGGATGTGTCAAAGCTGATCCTTCCAAGCATGCGTCCATCTCCTCTTCCCCACCCGCCGTGGTTCCACGGACCAACAACGAGGTAATTCCAGTTGCGCGAGTCTTTCTTCTCGAGCACTTCGTAGGTTTTCAGGGGGCCGTAGAAATCTTCCTGGTCCCACCATCCTGCGACGTGCATAATAGGGACGGTCGGAGCATCGAGGCGATGGGGAAGAGACTGTTTCTGCCAGAACTCATCGTAATTCGGATGGTTCACGAAATTATTCCAGGAGGGTATTTTTCCATGAAAGTACTTGGCGTTCACGTTCGAAAGTGGACCCAGCTTGAGGTACCAGTCGTACGTATCATACATATCGAACGGGAAGAGCGAATCGACCTTTGATGCCTCCTCCATGAATGCATATTCGAAGGCGTAGCCGAGACGGAATGCGCCATTGTGGTGAAAATCATCGCCGAGATACATATCGGCCGGCGTGGCCTGCTCCGAAGCTGCCTTGAGCGCCGGATGGGGTTCGAGGGTTGCCATGACGGTCAGCCACCCGCCGTAAGAGATTCCCAGAACGCCAACGCGCCCATTGTTACCGTGTATGTTTTTCACGAGCCAGTCAATGGTGTCGTACGTGTCAGTGCTTTCGTCGATCGATTTGGGACTCGAACGGTCTCGTGAGAATCGCTGCATCTCGAACGTGCCCTCGGACTTGTAACGCCCGCGGATGTCCTGGAAAACGAAAATGTAGCGCTCCGCGGCCAGGTCCCTCAGATACACCGATAGATCGGGTGGAGCGGTTTGATCGACGCCGTACGGTGTCCGAAGAAGCAGGAACGGCAGCGGTTCGCGTTGCTCCTTGGGCGCAAAAATGACTGTATTGAGCCGCGTGCTGTCGCGAACCGTGATCATAATATTGTTTCGCTCGTAACCGGAGGAGATCGGTGTGGTTTGCGGATACGATTCGAGAACCAAGGTGCAGAGGAGGAAGCTCACGAAACAGGGGATGTCCTTGCGGTGCCGGGCGGGGATCAGCATTCAAACCTCCTCAGATATTTTCGGCCTGCGTTTCACTTGCGGGGTATCTTATCCATATTTTCACTGTTTGTCAATGTAGCAAAAACAAAAAGGCATCCTGCAAACTCAGGATGCCTTCAGACCTGAATCCTCAAGGGCGTGAATCATGTCCCTGCAGAGTAGTCACTCATATACTTCACCTGAGCAGCGGTCAGCTTGTCGATGCTGAGACCCATCGTGGCCAGCTTGAGGCTGGCGATTTCCTGATCCTGCTCGGCAGGGATGTCGTATACCTTGTTCTCGAGACGCTTTCCTTTCTTGAAGGACTCGGCAAGCCGCAGCTGCGACATGAACTGGTTGGCGAACGACATGTCCATGACTTCCGAGGGATGACCTTCTGCAGCAGCGAGATTCACCAGGCGGCCCTTCGCCAACAGATAGATTCGCCGGCCGTCTTTCATTGTGTACTCTTCGTTGTCGGCTCGTACTTCCCGCACGCTTTTCTTCAACTTGTTCAGATCGTTGATATTAACTTCGCAATCGTAGTGTCCCGTGTTGCAGACGATCGCGCCGTCTTTCATAGTTTTGAAATGGCGCTCGGTGATGACGTCCTTGACGCCCGTGGCCGTTATGAAAATATCTCCGACCTTCGCTGCATCGTCCATCTTCATGACCCGCAGACCTTCGAGCGTGGCTTTGAGCGCGGTTGTCGCTTTGACTTCGGTGATGATGACATTCGCGCCAAGACCTTTTGCTCTGGAAGCAACGCCCCGGCCGCAGTGACCGAAGCCGGCGACCACGACATTCTTCCCCGCGAACAGAACGCTCGTAGCTCGAAGGATCCCGTCCAGCGTCGACTGGCCTGTACCGTAGACATTATCGAAGTCCCATTTCGTTTCGGCATCGTTCACGGCGATCACCGGATACTTCAGCGCTCCATCATGAGCCATCGAGCGGAGACGGTGAACGCCCGTGGTGGTTTCCTCCGTCCCTCCAATGACTGTCGGGATCAGTTCCTGGTGTTTGTTGTGGACAGTGAAAATGAGATCGGCACCGTCATCGAGCGTGAGGATCGGTTTGAACTTCAGAGTCTCCTCGATGCACCAGTAGAATTCCTCGACGTTCATGCCGTGCCACGCGAAAATCGAAATGCCGTCTGCGGCAAGCGCTGCGGCAACATCATCCTGCGTCGAGAGAGGGTTACAGCCGCTCCAGCTGACTTCGGCTCCGGCTGCCACGAAGGTCTTCACGAGCACTGCTGTTTCCTTGGTGACATGGAGGCATCCGGCAATCCGGAATCCCTTCAGCGGCCTGGTTTTCCTGTATTTTTCCTGCAATGCCATAAGCACCGGCATGCGTGACTCGGCCCATTCAATGCGAAGCTTTCCGGCCTTCGCCAGCGAAAGGTCCTTTACTTTGTAAACACCTTTTTTCTCGTCCATTCTTCTTTCCAGTCTCGAGTTGACAGTTTTGAGTTGAAAGTTCGTTGTGAAGCTCACTTCACGGCATTCAGGATAGACTTGACGAGGTCAAGCCGTTCCCACGTAAACTCTTTTTCCGTTCTGCCAAAATGGCCATAAGCGGCCGTCTTTTGATAGATGGGACGAAGAAGGTCGAGTCGCTTGATGATCCCCTGAGGCGTCATGTCGACCTCTTTCTTAATGACCCGGGCGATTTCCTGATCAGGGATGATGCCTGTGCCGAACGTCTGAACGTTAATGGAAACCGGTTCCCGCACGCCGATGGCGTAGGCAACCTGGATCTGGCATTCACTTGCCAGTCCCGCCGCGACAATATTTTTTGCCAGATGGCGCGCAGCATACGCCGCGCTCCGATCGACTTTCGTCGGATCTTTGCCCGAGAATGCTCCGCCCCCGTGAGGAGCCCGGCCGCCGTACGTATCCACAATGATCTTTCTACCCGTCAGACCGGTGTCACCGTGCGGCCCGCCGATTTCGAATCGTCCTGTCGGATTCACAAAATAGCGGGTCTTCTTGTCCAGGAGGCGTTTGGGTATGACCTGCTTCACCACGTACTCAATGACATCCTCCCGGATTCGCTTCTGTGACACGCCGGGATCGTGCTGGGTGGAAACGACGACGGTGTCGACGCGCTTCACCCGCCTCCCGTCGTACTCAACCGACACTTGCGTCTTTGCGTCCGGGCGAAGGTACGGCATAAGTTTCAGCTGTTTCTTCCGTATGTCCGAGAGACGGCGGGCAAGTTTGTGCGCATACATAATCGGCATCGGCATCAACTCGGGTGTCTCGCTTGAGGCATAGCCGAACATCATTCCCTGATCACCAGCTCCGCCGGTATCGACTCCGCGGGCAATGTCGGGTGACTGAGAGTGAATGGCGGACAGAACAGAGCAGGAATCGGCGTCAAAGCGGTACTCGGCCTTCGTGTAGCCGATATCGCGGATGACCTGCCGGGCAATTTCCTGCACCTCGATGTATCCCGATGTGGTGATCTCGCCGCCCACCACCGCGAGACCTGTGGATACAAACGTCTCGCAGGCTACTCTGGAATATTTGTCTTGCTTCAGGAGTGCATCGAGCACTGCATCAGAAATCTGATCGCAAACCTTATCTGGATGTCCTTCGGAAACAGACTCCGATGTAAACAAATAGTTCATACATCATTCCTTACAGTAGTGTTGAGGGTCAATCGAATTCAAGTTCAGAGGAATCGCCAATGTTGATTCGCTTGTAGGTTCCGCGCACCGTGGCGTTGTTTCCCACAATCGAATTCTCGAGGAGGGTGTTGGTTACGCTCGCGCCTTCACTCACAATCGAGTTCCGGATGATAGCGTTTTCCACGACAGCATCTTCGGCAATCGTTGCGTAGGGGCCGAGGACTGAGTTGGTGACGGTCGCCTTCGGCGAGATAAATACCGGCGGAAGCACAACCACGTCCGACCTGCTGACGGCTGTTTGCTGCCGGTCGAGCAAGTGCCGGTTGGTTTCGAGCAACGTCTCCGGTTTTCCACAGTCATACCAGCCGTCGATGGCAAACGTGGTCATTCGCTCGCCCCGCTCGATCATCATCTGCAGGGCATCGGTCAGCTGAAACTCCCCTCGCGTGCGGATGTTTGCTTTGATTTCGTCCCGGAGACACTCCACAAGAATGTTGGGATGCTTGATATAATAGATGCCAACAAGGGCGAGGCGGCTCTTTGGCTGCTCCGGCTTTTCCACCAGTTTCTTGATGTAGCCGCCTTCCGTCTCTGCAACGCCGAAGCGGCGGGGATCTTCAACCTCTTTCACGCCGAGTGCTGAACATTCTGAGTGAATCAGGGTCTGGAGATCGACATCGAAAATGGTATCACCGAGGATGATGAGGATAGGATCCTGTGAGACGGTGTGCCTGGCGAGGTAGATCGCATGGCCAAGCCCCAGCCGCTCCTCCTGCTCGACAAAATCGACCTTGATCGAGTAGTTCTTGATGATATACTCTTTGATCTTCTCGCCGAGATAGCCAACGATGATGGTCGCCTCATCGAAGCCGTTTTCGATGATTCGGTCGAGGATGTGTCCGACGATCGGCTTGCCGCCGACGTTCAGGAGCACTTTAGGGAGCGTATAGGTATGCGGTCGCAGGCGGCTCCCAACCCCTGCAACTGGTATGATGGCTCGCATATCGGGACTCTTATAAAAAACAAAAGCGCTATGAATGCGCGTATTACCATGATATAAAAGTATTGGCTCAAAGGAAAGAAGTATGTGCCAGAGCGCAGCGGAAGCATCGCACGGCTCGCGTCGAGCGCGAAGATCGTTACCTTGATTCTCGGAGCGCATTTCAGTATTATGCCAGCAAAATTCCGGTTCGCATGAAGCGCCCACCAATATCCTCACGCAAGCAAGAACATGTCGAGCTGACGATTGGCCGGGATGTAACCTTTCGGCAGAAGACCGCTGGCTTCGAGCGGTGGGAGTTTCAGCACAACGCACTGCCGGAACTCGATCTTTCCGATATCGATCCCCGGACTCGGTTCCTCGGGAAAGAACTCTCGCTGCCGCTCATGATCACCGGCATGACGGGAGGATACGATGATGCACGACGCATCAATCGCAATCTTGCCGCAGTCTGCGCTGAACGGGGCCTGGCGATGGGAGTCGGCAGCCAGCGTCAAGCGATCGGGAATAAGCTCTACCACCGCTCGTACAGCGTCGTCCGCGACGTTGCACCCCATATTGCGATCGTCGGCAATATTGGAGGGGCGGAGGTGGCGAAGCTCAAGGATGCCTCCCAGCTCCAGCGGCTTGCAGAACTGGTTCGGGCTGACGCGTTTGCTGTTCATCTCAATCCTCTTCAGGAATTCCTGCAGCCAGAAGGGAACCCGGAATTCCGCGGGGTGCTGAAAGGGATCGAAATGCTCGTCAGGGAGCTCCCCATTCCGTTGATTGTGAAAGAAATCGGAGCGGGAATTTCTTTGACGGTCGCGAAACGGCTCCTCGATGCCGGCGTCAAAATCATCGATGTTGCCGGCGCGGGAGGCACAAGCTGGGCTGGCGTGGAAATTCTCCGTCGGACGACGAAGAAACCAAGGAAGAAAACGGGGGATCTGGAAAGCGCGCGGGCGATGAACGCATTCTGGGATTGGGGCATCCCGACTGTGGATGCTCTTCGTCAAGTCTGCAGCCTGAAGACGCAGTCTCCATCTTTGTTTGTGATCGCTTCCGGCGGAATTGCCAGCGGCTTCGATGTTGCCAAATCCATTGCGTTCGGTGCAGATCTCGCCGGCGCTGCGCGGCCACTGTTGCAGGCGCTCGAATCTGGCGGGACAAAAAGGTTGGCTGCAACCATCGCGGGATGGGAGAGGGAGTTGCGCGGCATCATGTTCCTGACAGGAAGTAAAACCATCGCGGATCTTCGGAACCAGCGCCTCATTCTCAGAGCGTGAAAAAAGTGAATTCGGCAGCGAGATATCGGGCTCAGTACGATCGGCACAGGGCACGCCTGGACCAATGTCTCTCAGGATTAGTGAAGGAACGCTCGCCGCGATCGCTCTACGAGCCTCTACAGTATGTCCTCGCCGGAGGCGGGAAACGTATCCGGCCGGTACTGCTGATGCTTTCGTGTGAGGCGGTGGGAGGCGACGCTCGCAACGCTCTGCACGCGGCTGCGGCAATTGAGATCCTCCACAACTTTACGCTTGTCCACGACGATATCATGGACAATGCCGCCTCTCGCCGCGGGAGGAAAACAGTCCACACCAAGTGGGACACGAATGTCGCCATCTTGGTGGGTGATGAGCTTCTTGCGCTTGCATACGGGGAACTGCTACGAACAAGGTCTCCGAATATTCAGGAAATTGCGAAAACGTTCACGGACGGAGTTGTGGAAGTGTGCGAGGGGCAGTCCTACGACAAGGAGTTCGAGACACGCTCCAAAGTAGGTGTGAACGACTATCTCCTGATGATCGAAAAGAAGACTGCCAAAATGGTCTCTGCCTCAGCAGAAATCGGTGCGTTGATCGGGAATGGATCGCGACCGGCGATCCGCGCTCTCCGGCAGTACGGTCATCACGTGGGGCTCGCATTTCAGATCCAGGATGACCTTCTCGACATCATGGGCAATGAGGAAGAGCTCGGGAAGAAAGTTGGAGGAGACCTTATCGAGGGGAAGAAGACTCTTCTTCTGCTTGAAGCGCTGGGCAAGGCCCGGGGACGTGACAAACAGCTCTTGAAGGAGCTGGTAGCCAACAAAGGCTGCTCGCCGGACCGTATTCTTGAATACCGAAGGATTTACATTGACACAGGGGCAGTCGTTGCAGCGCACCTCCACATCGAACGTGAAATCAACCGTTCGAAGCGGGAGCTCAAACGGCTTCCATCCACGGGTGCGCAAGCTGTCCTTGAGTGGTTTGCAGAGATGTTGCTTCACCGGACCTTTTGAGGAGGAGACCTCGGCCAGGCATGATCCAACGTGAAGTATCGATCAAGAATCGAGCAGGGCTACACACTCGCCCGGCGGCAGCGCTGGTGAAACTTGCAGCGACATTCAAGTCGGAATTCTTCATCGAGAAGGATGGAATTGAAATCAACGGCAAGAGCATCATCGGTGTCATGACGCTGGCGGCAGAGCAAGGGTCAACACTCACGCTGCGGTTTTCCGGCGTCGATGAAGTCGAGGCGTGCGATGCCGTCGCGGAACTGATCGAACGGGGATTTGATGAGAAATAGCCTGAACAGGGTGACCTCACTATCTTGTGGATGAACCTATGACTGAGAGCAGAGCCAAGGCAGAGAGTCCGCAGAGTCAGGAAACCGTTCTGAAGGGGATTCCGGCGTCTCCGGGAATCGCCATCGGGCCGGCGTTTGTGTTCATGAGGCACGCTCCGATCATCGAAGAGCGGTCGGTTCTTCCCGAGGAGGCGGAGCGCGAGGTTGGACGGCTGGAGCAAGCAATTGCCCGCTCGCTGAAGGAGCTTCGAAAGATCTTCGAATTTGCGGAAACGAAACTCAGGGATGACAAGGTCAAGATTTTTGAAGCGCAGTTAATGTTTCTGGAAGATGCCGTCCTCTTCGATGCGATTTATGCGCGCATTCGGTCGGAATTGAAGAATGCGGAGTTCATAGTCCATGATGAGATTGGGAAGTACATCCGCATCATGCTCGCGTCGAAGGATGAGTATACACACGAGCGTGCTCACGATGTGGAAGATGTGCGAAATCGGATTTTGCGCAATCTCCAGGAGCAGAGAGTCATCTCCCGTCTTGAGGGATCGGCGATCATTGTCTCGCAGAACCTGAGCGCCGGCGATACGGTGATCCTGAGCCGCAACGATGTTCTCGCTTATGCGACAGATATCGGCGGCATCACGTCACACACGGCGCTTCTTTCCCGCGCCCTCAAGATTCCCGCCGTGGTGGGCCTCAAGACCATTTCCCATCTGGTTCATGATGCTCTGAGCATGGTGCTCGACGGCTACAGCGGGACTGTTGTCCTGAACCCCACAGAAGAGACTATCAAGAAGTACGCGGCAAAGCGGGAACGGTATCATCAATTTGAAGCACGCCTCGCCGGGCTCCGCGATCTTCCTGCCGAAACGCTCGATCACCGGCGCGTGGAATTGTCCGCGAACGCAGAATTTGAACAGGAACTCGACTTCATCAAGATCCAGGGAGCCGACGGCATAGGCTTGTTCCGATCAGAGTACCTCATCGTCGGCAAGGAAGAATTCCCTACTGAAGAGGAGCAGTTTGCCCAGTACAAGCTTCTGGCGGAAGCGATGTACCCGAAACGTGTCATCATCCGCACCTTCGATATCGGCGGCGATAAACTCATGACCGACTCCGCGAAGGAGAACAATCCCTTCCTCGGCTGGCGCGGGATCAGGGTGATGCTGGACAGGCCGATCCTCTTCCTCGAACAACTGCGTGCGATTCTGAGGGCGAGCACACGCAAGAACATCGCCGTGATGTTCCCCATGGTTTCAAACCTGAAGGAAGTTCGACTGGCGAGAAAGCTGCTCGACCAGGCAAAGCACCAACTCCGGAAGGATGGCATCCCGTACGATTCCCGGATGAAGGTTGGTGTGATGATCGAGGTGCCCTCCGCCGCCATCATTGCCGAAGACTTGGCTGAGGAGGTCGACTTCCTCAGTATTGGGACGAACGACCTTATTCAGTATCTTCTCGCAGTCGACCGCGGGAATGACGTTGTCTCAAATCTGTACCAGGAGTTCAATCCCGCGGTTGTGAGGTTCCTGCGGCGGATCATTGAGCGCGGGAAGAAGAAGGGGGTCTGGGTTGGGATGTGCGGTGAAATGGCCGGTGACCCCTTGGCGACGATTTTGCTCCTCGGTCTCGGGCTCGACGAATTCAGCGTCGTTCCGAACATGCTGCCCGAAATCAAGAAGATTATCCGAGGCGTGAAGTTCTCTGAAGCCCAAAAAATTGCAGAACAAGTGCTGAGAATGAAGACCGAAGATGAAATCAAAGAGTTTCTGCGGTCGATCATGAAAAAGAAATTCCCGGATATTCCAATCAACTGATCACGTTGTCTGATCGCGGTGTGGCATTTCATGGATTCCAATCCGATAAGCTGATGATAATTTTCCCCGAGAGTATCGCGCGTTTCGATCCGGAAGATATGTTCCGCTGCATCTCCGATTTCCCCGCCCAGATCGAAGAGGCGGTCCAGATTGGCTGGCAGGCGCAGCTCGGGACTCTCAAAGCCCCGTTTTCGTCCGTTGTTGTAACGGGGATGGGCGGATCGGCCATCGGCGGTGATCTTCTCCGTTCATACCTGTCACAAGAAGTGGATGTTCCGTTCCTTGTCAGCCGCTCGTACCTGCTCCCGGGCTTCATCGGCAAGTCCACTCTCGTGGTTGTCTCCAGCTACTCGGGAAACACGGAGGAAACCCTTTCTGCATATCAGTGCGCAAGGAAGAAACACTCGAGAATCCTCTGCGTCACAGCAGGGGGTCGCGTCCTGCGCCTTGCAGAAAAAAATGGGCACTCCGTCATCAGGGTTGTTCCGGGTCTGCAGCCGAGGGCGGCGCTCGGCTATTCCTTCTTCCCGCTCCTGGTCTCGCTCACGCGCATCGGCCTCATCAAGAACAAAGATCGGGATATCAGCGAGACCATCGATCGGTTGTGGATTCTGTCGCGGCAGCTGAGGAACTACCGCAGCCCGCGCAACAAGGCTGTGCGTATCGCGCGGGCCTTGCACGGGAAACTCCCTGTCATCTATTCTTCCGTTGACTATTTCGACGCAGTGAATGTTCGTTGGCGCGGCCAAATCAGCGAGAACGCCAAACAGCTTGCCTACGGTCACGTTCTCCCCGAGATGAATCACAATGAAATTGTCGGGTGGAATGTCGACCACGCACTCATGAAGAGGACAGTTGCCGTATTCTTGAAAGACCGGGGCGTGCAGGAGCGAGTCCGCCTACGCGAAGAGATTACCCGTTCGATCGTCCGCCGGCACGCGGCGGATGCTCTCGAGGTGTGGAGCGAAGGTACGTCTCTCCTTGCCCGCATCTTCTCCCTGGTCTATCTCGGCGATTGGGTGAGCTACTACCTCGCGATTCTCAACAAGCGAAATCCTACCCCCGTGAAGGTGATTGAGGAATTGAAGGCCCGGCTCTCAAAATCGTAACGACGATCGAAGCCACAGGTCCCGAGTTTCAAGATCCAAGTTTGAAAGTTCGGTTTAATCAAAACTTGAAACCGTCAACCTTCAACCTGAGACCTCCAACTTGAGACTTTCGACTCGAAATCCGAAATCCGAAACCCGAATTCCGAAACTGATACTGCGTGATACGTAAGGTCCTTCCATATCTCCTGCCGCTGCTCTTTCTGGCGCAAACCGCCTCAGCTCAGTTCTACTACTTCGGCCGTAACAAGGTTCAATACACGTCATTCGACTGGAAGGTGCTTCGCACCGAGCACTTCGACATCTACTACTATTCGGAGATGAAGGATCTGGCGGAAAGGGGCGCGAAGTTTGCGGAGGATAGCTACAAACTCCACGAACAGAACTTCAATCACAATATTAGCCACAGAGTGCCGCTCGTATTCTACAGTTCCCATCTCCATTTCGAACAGACTAACATTACCGCCGGCTTCATTCCAGAGGGTGTTGGCGGTTTCTTCGAATTTGTCAAGGGACGCGTGGTCATTCCGTATGATGGCTCCATGCAGCGGTTCCAGCACGTCATCCGGCACGAGCTTGTTCATGTTTTCATGCACAGCAAGATCAACAGAGTGCTTCTCGATCACCGCCTCTCGCAGGATCGCACCCCGCCATTGTGGTTCACGGAAGGCCTGGCAGAGTACTGGTCGAGCACATGGGACATGCAGGCAGAGATGGTTATGCGCGATGCTGTGCTGAACAATTACGCCGTCGCGCTGAACGATATGGACCGCATCTACGGATCCTTCCTGATGTATAAAGAAGGGCAGATGGTCCTCCAGTTTCTAGCAGAGCGCTTCGGACCCGAAAAGATTTTGTTGTTGATGGAAAACTTCTGGAAGTCAAGCTCCTTCAGTGACGTGTTGAAGCAAACGATTGGCAAGACGTACAAAGAACTGGACGAGGAATGGCTCTATTATCTCAAAAAGCACTACTACCCGGTCTTGGGGAAAGAGGATCTGCCAAGCGGCGTCACCAAGAATCTGGTCAATGAAGGATTCAACTCGAAGCCGCTCTACTACAAGCGGGATGGAAAAAGGGAGCTTTATTTTATTGGGAATCATACGGGTTATTCGAGCATTTTCCGTATCGATCTCGATCAGGAAAAGCCCGAGCCAGAGGTCGTGGTGCAGGGCGAGCAGACCCCTGAATTCGAAGCATTCCACCTTCTGCAAAATAAGATCGATATCGCAAAAGACGGGATGATGGCATTCGTGACGAAGAGCGGAGAGACAGATGTGATGCATCTCTACGATCTGAAAAAGGACAAGCTCCATGAAACGCTCAGGTTTCAGGATCTCGTCGTTCTCGGATCTCCGTCCTGGTCGCCGGACGGCAAGAGGCTCGTCTTTCCCTCAATCGACAGAGCCGGACAGAGTGATCTGTTCGTGTTTGATCTCGGCTCCCGCGAGCTGACACGATTGACAAATGACATTTACGAAGATCGCGATCCGGCTTGGTCACCGGATGGATCGACAATCATTTTTGCATCCGACCGCACTTCTTATGGCAAGGAGGGTTCTCTGAACCTCTTTTCTTATAGCCTCGCGACTGCCGAAATCGAGTTCGTCACTATCGGCCGGGCGAGCAGTGGCGCACCGGCGTGGTCACCAGGTGGCAAACTTCTGGCTTTTACGTCGGATCTTGACGGCTCGCAGAATGTCTGGGTGATGGACATGACCAAGCCGAAGCTTGAACGCACTATGAAGAAGCTCACTCAATTCTCGACTGCGGCATTTGATCCGGCCTGGATAGACCAGGATGAGATGGCGCTTGCGGCGTTCGAGAATTTCAGTTTCCAGATCAAGAAAGTCCGGAACGTTTCGTCGAATCTGAGCTCCACGACCAGGGCACATCGTTTCACGTTCGATGTGAGCAAGGAGCTCTGGGATGCGCCGAAAGTCGAGACTTCGGCGATTGTGGGGGACTTTCATTACACCGGGGAGTTCAAGCTCGATCTGGCTCAGAGCCAGATCTCCACTGATCCGGTGTTTGGCACAGCCGGAGGTGCGGCCGTCGCGATGAGCGACGTGTTGGGCAACGACCAATACTACTTTCTCATCTACAACACAGCGCAGGCGCGATCTGAATTTCTCTCCAGTTTCAATGTGGCGATTTCCCATGTTTCTATGGGCAAACGGACAAACTACGACTACGGGATCTTTCACTTCGCCGGTGACCGTTACGATTTGTTCGACCCGAACCTGTTCTACTATGAACGGTCCTTCGGAGGGTATTTCGTCCTGAGCTATCCTCTCTCGATGTTCAGGCGAATCGAAGCGGGCGTGACCATCAGTAACTCCGATAAGGACATCTACGTTGAAACAGTGCCGCGAAAGGCGCTGCTTGTCTCCAGCTCATTCTCGTTTACGTCTGACAATTCTCTCTGGGGACCGACCGGGCCGCTGGATGGAAGCCGGGCTCGCGTAACCCTGGCGTACACTTCAGACGTACAACACTCCAACGTTAATTACTACACGATTATTGCCGACTATCGGAACTACCTGAGGATTACCACGAGGAGTGCGCTGGCCTCCCGTGCAACACTTTGGTACAACGATGGGAAGGAAGCCCGGCGCTTTTTCATGGGAGGGAGCTGGGATTTGCGCGGCTGGCCACGGTGGGAAATCCGCGGGCAGAAGATTTGGTTCACGAGCCATGAGTTGCGATTCCCCTTCGTTGACCAGCTCGGAATCCGTTTTCCGTTTGGCGGGCTCGTGTTCAGCTCCATTCGCGGGGCCGTCTATGCTGACTTCGGCGGGGCGTGGGATTCCCACTATACTGAAACGAAAGGGAGTGTCGGAGTAGGAGTGCGGTTCAATCTCGGCGGCATCGTGGTGTTGCGGTATGACATCGGAAAGCGTCTTGAGAACAACCTCGCGAATCTCCAAAAGGGGCTATTCTATCAGTTCTTCTTCGGATGGGATTTCTGATGGCAAGAGAGTTTCATCACGCCTTTGCTCCCCGCCGGGTTCTCTGGTACGTCGCGACGGTTGCTGCGGTCGTCGCCCAGCTCTTTTGGGGATGCGCCTCGAGAATCCACATTGAGCGTCGGATGGCATCGGCGCCGCTCGATTGGCCGACGTACGGCGGATCCTCCGGGCGTGCCAACGAAAGCACCTCTGCTCTCAAACCACCGCTGAAACTCGTGTGGGAGTATAATGCCATGTCGGGCATCTCGGGCACTCCGCTCGTCAGAGACAGCGTCGTGCTCGTTGGGACGCTTCAGGGAGAGCTCCATGCGTTCCGTCTCTCCGATGGGGAAAGTCTCGGATACTCCGGGTTAGAGTCGGCGGTCGTAGGGACTCCGGTGTGGGACGGTGCTTTTGCCTACGTTGCTACGGGCCTTGGTAACCAGACGCTTATCTGCCTTTCTCTCCGTGACGGCCAGCGTCGTTGGAGTGCCCGCCTTGGCGCGATCGAGTCCTCGCCGCTGATGATCGGAGCTTTCCTCTATGTAACAACTCTCGACGGATCGTTGGTGGCGCTCACAAAAGAAGATGGGAAGGAAGTTTGGAGATTTGACTATGCGCCGAAGGAGTTCCGAAAGACGGTTCGCTCATCTCCGGCATCAGACGGGGAAGTGATCATTTTCGGTTCTGACGACGGCGGAGTCTATGCGGTCGAACGCCTCTCAGGCCAGTTGCGATGGAAGGCTCAGTTGGGGTCGAGCATTTTTGCAGCGCTGGTGATCGCCAATGGCATGTGTTTTGCTGGAACACTCGACGGAATCCTCACTGCCCTCGACACGCGGTCCGGTTCTGTTCGCTGGACCTATGAGAGCGGATCACGCATCTTTGCGCCGCCGGCTGTCTCGACCGATCGTGTATTCCTCGGCTCTGCAGATGGATCCGTGGTTGCGCTCTCGATCGTCTCGGGGGAACGAGCCTGGACATTCTCAGCCAGGAGCTCTGTCAGCAGCGCCCCGCTGATTTCGGGTGATTTGGTGTACGTGGGATCGTTGGATCGAACTCTCTATGCGTTGCGGGCTGCCTCCGGGGAGAAAGTGTGGACCTACGAGGTGGAAGGAAGAATCAGGGTATCCCCGGTGATCTGGGGAGATGTTCTCCTGCTCACCTACGAAGATAAGTATGTCGCTGCGCTGAGGCCGGACCTTCCATGAGAAGAGCATTCATCATAGGATCGTTCGCCTTCTTCGCAGCTGCCTTCGGCCAGGTTCGCCCGGCGGATGATTCGTCGGGCACGGTTTCGATTCTCACAACTCCGGCTGGCGCCGATGTGTACGTCGATTCAATGTTTCTAGGAAAATCCCCTGTGCGGAGTATCCCGGTGAAACAAGGTCGTCACATGGTGAGAGCGTACTACCCCTCGGTGTTTTCCTGGAAGTCTCTCTCGGTGGTCGATTCCATCGATGTTGCCCAGGGGAGGAGTCTTGAAAAGCACGTCCTGATGGGGACGGTGCTGAGAGTTCAGGCAGATCCTCCGGGCAGCACGGTCACACTCGGTGGTGCCCTCGCTGGAACCGCGCCGTTGTATCTGCAGTCCCCCGAGATTCTCCACGAGGATATCTTGATCAGCAAACTCGGGTATGACACACTGGTAATACCGTTCGGCGAGCTAAGCAGAAGTTTCATACATGTGCGGCTGCATCCGCGTCCCGGCTCTCTGCGCGACTTGTCCGCTGGGGGCATTGTTTCCAGCACTCCGACAACCGATCATTGGCTCACTTACGCTTCAGGGGCCACGATGATCGCCTCCGGCGTGGTCTCTGCGTACCTGAAGGACCGGGCCAACAGAGCGTTCGACAGCTACATGATCACCAAGGATGCCGGAGGTCTTTCCGCGACGCGCAGACTCGACACGGGAGCTGCCGCGGCCCTTGCCGTGAGTCAAATCAGCTTTGCAATCCTCGCCTACATTCTTCTTTCTGAGTGAAACGAGCTCCTTGAACCTCACTCCACTTTTCTCTATTTTGCCTGACGAAGCGCCGAATCCCTGACTCAAGTATGGCACACTCCGCTGTGGCCCATCATATCGTTGCTGTTTGCCGGAATCTCTACGAGAGAGGTTTTGTCAGTGCGACAGACGGCAATGTCAGCTCGCGACTCCCGAACGGAAACATTCTCACCACGCCAACCTCGGTCAACAAAGGCCGTATCAAAGAGAGCGACCTCGTGGAAGTCACGCTCGACGGAGTGCCGGTCAGGTCCACCCAGGTGCCATCGATGGAATTGGGGATGCACCTGTTTATCTATAGCGAGCGTCCGGATGTCCGCGCAGTTGTCCATGCGCATCCGATCTACGCGACGGGATTTGCCACTGCCCGAATTCCCATGGATCAGCCCATCTTTCCTGAGGTCCTCTTCGCTCTTGGCGCTATACCGCTCGCCGAATTCGCGACGCCCTCGACGCCCGAAGTCGCAGCGTCCATTGCACCATTTGTGAAAACAGCCTCGGCGATACTTCTGGCGAATCATGGCGTCGTGGCCTACGGCAAAGACCTTGACGATGCCTACTTCAAAATGGAGAAAGTGGAACACGCAGCGCAGACGCTCGTTGTTGCCCGCATGCTGGGTGGAGAAAAGACACTGACGACCGAACAGGTTCGGAAACTCAAAGCGGTGTTCAACCAACAGCGCGCGGAATAGAACGACAAAGCACCACAGGGGACTCATGGCCAAAAAAATCAGAGTGGGAGTTATTTTTGGTGGGCGATCCGCCGAACACGAGGTGTCGCTTGTCTCGGCGGCGTCGGTAATCAGCGCGCTCGACAAAAAGAAATACGAGATACTGCCGATTGGTATCACCCCTGAGGGAAGGTGGCTGAGTTCATCCGAGGCCCTGAGCCTGCTGAAGGAGCGATCGAATATCGAATCACTGCCGGAACACATTCTTGTTCCCGATCCCCGCAAGCAGGGCCTGGTGGAACTGCATCAGTCGGCGGCGGATTCGGTGCCGGAACGGATCGACGTTGCTTTTCCCGTCCTGCATGGGACATACGGCGAGGACGGCACCATTCAGGGATTGTTTGAGCTTGCGGACATTCCATACGTTGGTGCGGGCGTTCTCGGTTCCGCCGTCGGCATGGACAAGGTCATCCAGAAGCAGCTGCTGCGTCAGGCGGGCATTCCCGTCGTCGAGGACGAATGGTTTCTCATGCAGGAGTTTGAAAAGAGCACAAAAAAGATCATCGGGGCGATCGAGCGCCGGCTCGGGTATCCCTGTTTTGTGAAGCCGGCGAATCTTGGCTCAAGCGTTGGGATTAGCAAGGCGCATCATCGTCGGGAGCTTGTGAAGGCAATTCGACTCGCGGGAGAATATGATGTGAAAATTTTGGTCGAGCGTGCGGTGGAGCATGCGCGCGAAATCGAGTGTAGCGTGCTGGGCGACGACGATCCGATCGCTTCCGTGCCGGGGGAAATTATCCCGTCCAATGAGTTCTACGACTACGATGCCAAGTACGTTGATGGTAAGTCGAAGGCGGTGATCCCTGCCCGCCTGCCGAAGGCCGTTGTGAGGAAGGTTCAGCGGTACGCCATCGGGTGTTTCAAAGCACTCGATTGCGCCGGGATGGGTCGCGTTGATTTCCTGCTCGAGCAACCCACCAACACGGTGTACGTCAATGAGTTGAATACAATCCCGGGCTTTACCTCGATCAGCATGTATCCGAAGCTCTGGCAAGCATCGGGGATGTCGTATAGCGAATTGCTCGATCGGCTCATACAGCTCGCGCTCGAGCGCCATCGAGTACGGTCTGTGTTGAAAACAACCTTTCAGCCAAAATCAGACTGGTACAAATCATAGGCTGGTTTGCATCAAGCTCAAAATTGAGGTACCTTGCTCCCGATGGAAGGCCAGTTTCTCAGACGGATTCAGAAGCCGAAATGGCTACAGGGGATTACCAAGCGCGTTTTCAAGACGCGGCGACGGGCCATTGTGGTAATTATCGGGACTCTCCTGGTATCGTATGTTCTCTTGAACAACCGGGGAGTTATCGCCCGCATCAGACTTGAACATCAGCGGCAAGCAATGGTTGAAAAAGTCAGGGCGGCCGAAGAGGAGACGAAGCGGCTCCAATCCTATCTCAAGGCGCTCGATGGTGACAAGAAAACTATCGAGAAGGTTGCACGTGAGAAATACGGGATGGCAAGGGAGGGGGAGACGGTTTACAAGGTGAAGAAGAACTAGCGTAAAGACAGTCTGCAGAAAGCACAATGCAGACAGCAGCGTATCGCAGGTAGGTCGGCGGTCCTTTACGACCAACATCAGAACCTCGAGACTGGTGTTGGTTTTTTCATTTCGAGGAGAAGATTCCACAAATTCCTGTGTTAGTACTGCGTTGCAGTTGCAGGGAATCTCACAAGGGAAAGCACCCATGTCAGATCTCTTCACATCCGATGACACAACAGGTCCAGCGCCGAGATCGTATGCTCCGCTCGCTGAACGTGTGAGGCCGCATTCGCTCAAGGAGTTTGTCGGCCAGACCCACATTCTTGGTGAAGGGAAGCCCCTTCGTATGATGATTGAGAAGGGAGAGCTGTTCTCGATGATCCTGTGGGGACCTCCCGGAGTCGGGAAGACAACGCTCGCACGCCTCCTCGCCCATCACATCAAGGCGGACTTCCATCAATTGAACGCCGTTTCATCCGGTGTGAAGGAAGTTCGGGAAGTTATCGCCAAGGGAGAGACCAACCTTCGGAAACTCGGCAAACGCACGATTCTCTTCATTGACGAGATTCACCGCTTCAACAAAGCCCAGCAGGATGCATTGCTGCACAGTGTTGAGGAAGGGAGTATCATCCTCATCGGGGCAACGACGGAGAACCCGTCGTTCGAGGTGATCTCACCGCTTCTCTCCCGTTCCCGCGTCTACGTACTTGAGGCGCTCGACAAGGAAGGGCTCAGCGCTATTCTGGAACGCGCGCTCTCGACGGATCAAATCCTTTCAAAACGGCGAGTAACAATCGAAAATCCGGACTTTCTTATGCTCCTTTCAGCCGGTGACGCAAGAAAACTGCTCAACGGTCTTGAAACGGCACTGCATCTTACGAAACCCGATCGTGACGGCGGAGCGACCATCACCAAGGCGAAAATCGAGGAGGCGTTTCAGAGGAAGTACACCCTGTACGACAAGACCGGGGACCAGCATTACGACACCATCTCTGCCTTCATCAAGAGCATGCGCGGCAGCGATCCTGATGCAGCCGTTTACTGGATGGCCCGGATGCTGGATGGGGGAGAGGACCCGCTCTTCATCGCCAGACGGATGGTGGTTCTTGCTTCGGAAGACGTCGGAAACGCGGATCCGGCGGCGCTCACACTGGCGACATCGTGTTTTACGGCGGTGAACTATGTCGGAATGCCCGAGGCGAGAATCATTCTCTCGCAGACGGCGACGTACCTCGCGTCGGCACCCAAGAGCAATGCCTCGTATCGGGCGGTCGAGCAGGCATGGGAGGATGTCCGAAATCTCCCCAACCTCCCGGTCCCGCTGCATATTCGCAATGCGCCAACCAAGCTGATGAAGGACCTGAACTTCGGGAAAGATTACAAGTACAGCCACGAGTACGACGGCCACTTCGTCGAACAGCAATACCTGCCGGATAACCTGAAGGACAAGCTTTACTACAAACCCACCGATCTCGGAGAGGAGAAGAACATCCGCGAGCGGCTCAACAAACTCTGGAAGAAGCGCCAGCGATGAAGAAACGCCCGCAGCCAGGGACTGACAACGCGAGGCACCCTGAGGTTCAGAAGCTCATTCAGGATGCTCAGTCTCTCCTGAAGCAGCTGGGCGAAGATCCTGCAAACACGCCGGCCTCAACGGCCGACGAGGCACTGTTGTTTTGTTACCGGCTTCGCGACGAGTATCACATCGTGCGCTCTTCGAGCAGATATTTCCGCGGACCTGCATTTTCCTTTCTCAACGGACTTCTCTATCAACTTGAGTCGAGCCCCGACGAGACCATGAGGTCGATGGAATGGAGATCCATGCTGGAGAACTTGTTGAAGGATCTCGTGTCAGGTTCAATCGTTGTGGAAAGAAACTCCGGACTTCCGTCGCAATCCTGAGCATCGACACTGAAACGCAGATGTCAATTACGCTCGACCAAATACGAGATTTCCTTCGCCGCTACAAGTGGCGGGAACTCGGGAAGCCCGGACTCAGGAGAGCCGCGGTTCTCATCTTACTCTACCCCAAAGATGACGAACTGCACGTGCTTCTCACGAGAAGAACGGAGGACGTTGAACATCACAAAGGACAGATCTCGTTTCCCGGTGGATCCATGGACGATGCCGATTCCGATCTCGTGGTCACGGCATTGCGGGAGGCCGAGGAAGAGGTAGGTCTCTCGAAGGAGGGGCCACAGGTTCTGGGCTTGTTCGATGAGTACGAGACGCCGTCAGGGTTTGCCATTACACCCGTCATCGCGTATGCAGGTTCCCTCCCGCCCCTCAAAGAGAACGCGATTGAAGTGGCAGAGATCATTGAAGTCCCCCTTTCCGTCTTTCTGGATGCTCGGAACGAGAGAATAGAGAAGCGAAAGAGAATGGGAGTTCTTCTCGATGTCTATTTCTATCGATATGCTCATCGTGAAATCTGGGGGGCAACAGCCGCGATTCTCAGGGCATTCCTTCATTCAGTGCGCGCACAACACCCTGTCGGAAGAGTATGAACCGCTGCCGGCAGGGAAAAAAACCTTTGTAATTTGGCGAAATCTTCGCTATCTTGAAATCAGAAACGAACTAACAGGAGTTGTTTTCAATAGGAGACAAGGATGGCGCAACACAAATCGGCTGAGAAACGAGCTCGTCAAAATGTCCATCGTCACGATCGCAACAAGGCAGCCATTTCTAAACTGAAGACATTGATAAAAAAGGTCCGCTCGGCGAAGGAGAAGGAAAAAGCTGTTGCGGCGCTCAAAGTGGCAGCGAAAGCGCTCGATCAGCTGGCCGCAAAAGGCCTGATCCACAAGAACAAAGCCTCGAACCAGAAATCGAGCCTGACGAAATACGTCAACACGCTAAAGTAAACTCTGGCAAGCGGTACAACATGAAACCCCGACCATCGGCCGGGGTTTTGTGTTTCACCACAATCTGGATTTGTTGATCAGTTCCCCCGGAATTCATTCCGGGGCCACAACTTAGTACGTACCTACTCCAATACTTCGCTCCCCCTCTACTTACTGCTCCGCCTCATCTCCTCAATCTCAGCGATTCGCTGCCCGTACTTCTGGCTCTCCTCGGGCTTGTTCGCTGCCAGGGTCCGGTAAGCCTTGATAGCGTCGTCATACCAGCCTTGCTTGACATAGATTTCCGCGAGTGTGGGAGTCACAAACCCTGATTCGGACGTTGCGTCGACATCGCTTGATGTGCGGTTGGATTTCTCCGCGAAGTTGATGACGGGCGGTGTGATGCGCTGCGAAGATTTCAACTTCTCCGTCAATTCTCCGATTTGGTCCGGCCCAGTGGCTCCTGATTCTGCAGCAGGTGAGGCGCTCAGGTATTCCTCGAGCGTCATGGTGTTTTCAGTTCCGAAGAGTTCCATCCGCATGCGCGCAGTGAAATCTTCATACGATCCAGCATCTGCGGCAGGCGTTGGCTGTTCCGATCCGAACGCGGCAAAGGGATTCTCTTCTTCTGCCGGAGTGGGCTGGGGCGCAGGCTGCGCCTCCTCGGTGGATTGCTGGAGCTGGCTGAAGGCTTCAAACCAATCGGGAGCCTGTTGTTCTGCCGCTGGCGTTTCCGTCGCTGGTTCAGAGACTTCCGGCGCGGTCGGTTCGGGAGACGCTTCTGGGACTTGACCGGCAGAAAAATCTGCTGCAGCTTGCGGCTCTTGAACGGGAGTCTCGCCGAACGGCGTTTCTTCGACCGCTTGTGGCGTTGGCTCGATCGTTGTTCCGAAACCGAAATCTGTCGCTGCTTGCGGAAGCTCCTCTGTCACCGAAGGTTCGACCGGAAGGCCGAACGCGTCTTCTGTGGTCACCGGGGTCTCCGGCTGTTCGATCGGCTGGGGTTCTTCAGCGCTCGGTTCCTGGACGTGCGGTTCTTCAACAACAGCAACGCTCTCTTCGGGAGCGGTGATCTCTTCGTGCGGGATCTCTTCGATCGCTGGCGCAGCCGGCTCCGAAGCGATACTCTCTTCGACAGCGGGCAGTGCTTCCACCAAAGGAGGTGACGGTGGTTCGGCAATTTCCGCGGTTTCTTCAATGGCGGGCACGTGCGGGATCTCGGAGGGTATACCCAGGTCAATGCCTGACCACAGTCGAGTTGCTGTCTCGCTCGTTGGGACGAGCTCGCGCACCACTTCATACTCGTGCTTGGCTTCCGCCATCATGCCGAGCTTGACGAGGGCATTTCCTTTGATCAGATGCGCGGTGGAGTAGAACGGATAGTGAGCCAATCCATCGTCGCACATACGAAGGGCATCTTTCGCACGGCCGGAGCCGAGGTAGTATGCGGCGAGACGCGCGAACAGCGGGGACAGCGGCTCATGCGCAAGCCGCTCCTCGAGCGACTTGATTTGCTCCTGTGAAGGTTCGGTCATCGAACTGACGGTAGTTGTTGTCGGAGTTTTCGGGCCACAATCGCGTGTTTGATCGACAGCACCGAAACGAACGAAAATCCAAGGAAATAGAGCAATTGGAACGGGACCGCAGCGATTTCCAGATAGTATAATGACGAAATTACGCCGAAGAAGCAATAGAGAGCAAGCGCCGCCTCGACAAAAACCACCCAGCTAAGCTTCAGTGGGACGTATTTCTTCTTGACCCAGAAATCTTTCTTACCCGCGTTGCCGTACTTGGGCGTCCTGACGAATTCGCTTCGCTTCTTGATGAGACCTTCAAAAACAGCGCGGGAGTTGTTGACGGCGAATCCCATGCTGCCGGCCATGAAGAGCGGGAACAGAAGAAGGCGGCGGCGCCAGTCGGGATAGACAGCCTTCTGTGAAAACATATAGAACAGGAACGAACCAATGAACGCCAGCACGAACACTGACATCATTGCGAAATACAGGTCGTGGCCCCCTTGTTGCTTGATGAAGATCAGCGGCACATTCAGGATCCCTGCGAGAAGGATGAATGGAAAGGCGATGTTGTTCGTGAGATGGAACGTTGAATGGATCTTGATCCTCAGAGGGATGTCTGAACGCCAGACCTCCGGGAGAATTTTACGCGCTGTTTCAATGGCACCCTTCGTCCAGCGGAACTGCTGGGACTTGAGAGCATTAACCTCGGCGGGTAGTTCTGCAGGAGAAGTCACATCGTTGAGGTACTTGAATTTCCAGCCGCGGAGCTGGGCCCGATAGCTCAGATCAAGATCTTCCGTAAGCGTATCAGCTTGCCAGTTGCCGGCATCGAAGATCGCTGTCTTTCGCCAGATGCCGCCGGTGCCATTGAAGTTGATGAAGAATCCGACTTTGTTGCGAACGCCCTGCTCCATCACAAAATGAGCATCGAGTGCCATCGCCTGCGTCCGCGTCAGAAGAGAGTAATTACTATTGAGATGCTCCCACCGTGTTTGAACCAGAGCGAGACGGTCGTCGAGCAGGAAGTACGGAAGCGTCTTGCGCAGGAAATCCGTGTTCGGTACGAAATCGGCATCGAAAATCGCCACGAATTCGCCGCGGGCGGTTTCCAGCCCATGCTTGAGGGCGCCGGCCTTGAATCCCGACCGGTCCTTCCGGTGAATGTGTGTGATGTCATAGCCGAGTTCCCGGTAGTGCCGGACTGTTGCTGAGACGACATCAACGCTTTCGTCCGTGGAGTCGTCAAGAACCTGGATTTCCATCTTGTCCTTGGGATAATCGATGGCGCACACTGCCTCAATGATCCGCTCAATGACGTAGAACTCGTTGTACATCGGCAACTGGATCGTCACGATGGGCTCCCGCCCGAGCGGCGGGAGGACCGAATCCTTCCCCCGGGTTTTCAGATAGTGATACACCATCACGAACCCGTGCGCCCCGAAGGTGAACAGGATGAGCAGAGAGAAGAAATAGAGATACAGGACCAGGTCTGTAAAGAACGGATTCTGGAGGATTTCCTGTCGGAAGAACATCGTTGCTGTGATCATGACAATCTCACCATCCTGCTACAGTTTCGTTAAGAATATCTTCTGTGATTTTTCGAACAGCTTCTGCGATACCCTCATTCCGCTGAGTCAGGCCGCTGCCTGAAGGGTAATCGCCCCATTGCGTGAAGTCTCTTTCCCACACTTTTTTTCGCAGCTTGAGGTCGCGGAAGACCACGTGAGCCGTGATGCTGATGCGCCGTTTTGCGACCTGATCGCCTCCCTCGACGACGGCAGGCGCATCTTTGACAGCCGTGATGACACCCTCAAGAATCGAATCTGAGGTCGATCGGTCCCCCGGCTGGAGCGTGTTGTCATTGACAAAGCGTTGCAGCAATTGCTGCGAGAACTGATCGCGAAGCGTTGGATCGCCGTACCCGCTCTGGTCCTCAACGATCGGTATGGAGATCGTCTTGAGGTGCGGTGGCACCGACGCACCGGTGAACGAATACGGGCATCCGGCGCATCCTGCGAGCCATACAACCAGCAAGAACGGGACTGCGATGAGCCGAACGACGTTTCCGGCGAGGGCCTCCCCGAATGGTGTCGTGTTATTCCTGAAGTCCAAACTCTTTAATCTTCCGATACAGCGTTCGTTCGCTGATGTTCAATTCTGTCGCCGCCAGCCGGCGATTTCCCTTGTGCCGCTCGAGGGAGTTGACAATCATCCGCCGTTCCATCGCATCGAGCGTCAGAGTGCCGTTCCCGTTTGAGCGGCCCGGCTTTGGCTCCGTCGTCTCGTTCGGGGGGAACCCCTGAAGAATGACTTCGCGGAGTTCCAGGATCGTACCTTTGAGGTCAACAAGTGCGCGGTAGATGAGCTCCCGTTCAGCCTGCTCGACCGTTCTGTTTGCCACCACGGGGAGATTGCGGTCTGCCACGGGCCCCTGGTATTCCCTCAGGTGCTTTCGCACTTCGTCGCCGCTCAACTGTTTTCCGTTCCCAAGCACAAGCATGCTCTCAATGACGTTTTTCAATTCCCGGACATTCCCGGGCCACCGATAATTCATGATCAGCTCCGTCGCGTCATCTGTAAATCCTTCGAAGTGGATTCCGTTCCGTGCTGAAAAGTCGTTCACGAAATGTTCCACGAGGAGCGGGATGTCCTCCCGCCGGTTGCGCAGCGGGGGCACAACGATGTTGACCGACCGCAGACGGAAGTAAAGATCGGGCCGGAATCGCTTCTGCTGAACTTCGTACTGCAGCTCCTTGTTCGTGGCTGCGATGACCCTCACGTTCGATTTCCGCGAAGTCGATGATCCCACCCGCATAAACTCACCGCTCTCCAGGACCCTCAACAGCTTGACCTGCGTCGCAAGCGGCGTCTCCCCGATTTCGTCCAGGAAGATTGTTCCTTCGTCAGCGATTTCGAAATATCCCTTCCGGCTTTCGACCGCGCTGGTGAATGAACCCTTCTCATGGCCAAACAGCTCGCTCTCGATCAACCCCTCGGGTATTGCTCCGCAATTCACGGTTACCAGCTGCTTCTTCGAGCGCCGGCTTGCCAGGTGCAGGGCCCGTGCGATGACTTCTTTCCCGACACCGCTCTCACCCGTGATAAGAACCGTGATGTCCGTGGGAGCTACCTGCTGCACGACATCAACAATCTCCTGAATCTCAAGAGACCTGCCGATGATGCCGTATTCACGTTGAAATGCTACGCGATCCATATCGCCTTCCTCACCATCCAACCAATAAGTTCTCTATGTTTTTCACCGCGGTACTACGATCGTGTCGAGATGAAACTTCTTCTTGATCTGCGCACTGAACCGCCGTGCCTCGTCCTGCTTGCCGAATTCCCCCACCCAGACCTTGTGAAATTTCTTCCCGTTGTTCACGATTGTGAAAATGTGTGACACGTACCCTTCCTTCTCGAAACGCGACCTGAGCTCTTCGGCATTCTGCAGGACGGAAAAAGTCCCCGCCTGGACTGTGTAAACGATTGTTGATTTTGCCCCTTTGCCCGGGCGGCTCACCGGCGTTGGCGTCTCGATTGGTGCCGGAGTTTTCGTCTCTTCTGCCACTTTTTGGTTGGTGGCATACGTTGAGTACGGGTAGTCACGTTTCAGCTGCTCGAGCTTCTGGTCTGCCGTCTTGTAGAGGCCGATCGAATAATAGTATTGGTAGAGCTTGAATAGGGCATCATCCGCCCATTCACTCCTCGGAAAATTGTCGACGATACTTTGATATATCTTCGTCGCTTCGTTCCCATCGGTCGTCAACACACCCTGAAGGTAGAGGACCCCGGGGTGGTTCTGAAAGTTCGTCATCAATGTGGGAAGTTCGGTGCGCACGACGTCGGACTGCCCCTTCTCGATGAGCTCCAAGCGTTTCAGAATATCGGGCTCGCCAGCCTGCTGGGTCTGAGCGAAGGACACCATGGACAGACACAGGGAGAGAAGAATGAAGCAGACGCCAAGTAGTGTTCTCGGGTTCACGCCGGGTGCTCCTTATGCGCTGACCGCTAGTCTGGTTTGAACGGTGCCCGCCGCCGAGCCGTCAGCCACCGCACCGAACAGTGTGGCGGAGTTCGCCCTGTCGATGTGGATTGTGACGTACTGACCGATTTGGCTCGTCCCCTTCGGGAAGACTACCATCTTGTTCGTGTCGGTCCGTCCGCAGAGGTCGCTCGCAGATTTTGTGCTTTCTTCCTCGACAAGGATCTCGACATCCCGGCCGATCATCTCCTGATTTCTCCGGAGGGAGATGCTGCGCTGCAAATCGATAATTTGGTTGAGGCGTTCAATCTTGAGATCCTCAGGGACATCGTCCCCCATGTGCCAGGCTTTCGTGTTTTCGCGGGGCGAATACTTGAAGGTGAAGGCGCCGTCAAAATCCACCTCCCGTATGACGTCCAGGGTCTGGCGGTGGTCGTCTTCCGTCTCGGTCGGGAATCCCG